>ERZ1026890.45-NODE-45-length-91786-cov-31.103215_pt1 | contig 91786 bp, 106 predicted proteins | sample MGYA00380175_ERZ1026890 | MGnify/ENA primary metagenome ERZ1026890 (study PRJEB33269, sample SAMEA4719811) | human gut metagenome | biome: human-associated habitat; feature: organic feature; material: feces | place: Cameroon | collected 2013-10 ...
TTTGTACCCGGGAGACGCAGCTGGCGCAGCTCATGCCGTTGATCAGCAGCTGTTGACTGTCATCTTCGTCATGGGCTGCCGGAAGCTCAGGAGTGGCCGCTGTCAGTGCTTCCGACGGGATTGATGATTCTGCCAGCGGTTTAGCCTTTGGGTGGCTGAGCTCCGCGCCGTATCCGGCTTGTTTCACGGTATCAATCAGCGCTTGCGCGCTGGCGCTGCCCGTCACATGGGCTTCAGTGAGGGTGACTTCCGCTTGCTCAACGTCAGGACGCTGCTCCAGACTCTCTTTCACGCGTTTGACGCAGTGGCCGCAGGAGAGGCCATCCAGCGTCAGGTCGATAGTGTTAGACATAAATAACTCCTGAATAATTTTCCGGTCAACGATTGACCAGACCCACTCTTTCATCGAGTATTAAGAAGGTTAAACCTTCCAGCAAGGGGAAGGTCAAGGAGAAAAAATGAATATCAGCGATGTGGCGAAAAAAACCGGCTTAACCAGCAAAGCGATTCGTTTTTATGAAGAGAAGGGGCTGGTGACGCCGCCGTTGCGGAGCGAAAACGGCTACCGCACCTATAGTCAGCAGCATCTCGATGAGCTGACGCTGCTGCGCCAGGCGCGGCAGGTGGGGTTTAACCTGGAAGAGTGCCGCGAGCTGGTGGCCCTGTTCAACGACCCGTCGCGGCACAGCGCCGATGTGAAAAAACGCACGCTGGAGAAAGTGGCGGATATCGAGAACCATATCCGCGAGCTGCAAAATATGCGCGCGCACCTGCTGGCGCTGGCCGAATCCTGCCCCGGCGACGACAGCGCGGAGTGCCCGATTATCGATAATCTTTCCGGCTGCTGCCATCGCAAGGCGCAGGCTTAACGGACGGCGGGTCTGATTCGTAGCGTAATCCCTTCTACGGCAATCACTTCAACCTTGCTGCCCGCCGCGAAGTCTTCATCGGCAATCACCGGCCAGGAGCTGTCGCCCACGCGGACGTGGCCGCGGCCGTTCACCAGCGGGGCATCCAGCGTCAGGCGGCGGCCCACCAGTTGCTGCCCGCGCTGGTTGAGCTGGGCATCGGCCGGGCGCTGCGTTTTGACGCGCTTGCGCAGCCATTTCGACCACAGCCACGCCGCCAGCAGGGTGAGAACGGCAAACAGCGTGCCTTGCCATTCCCAGCTCAGCGGCAGGAGCCAGGTCAGGGCGCCGGTCACCACGCCGGCGACGCCGCTCCACAGCAGGTATCCGCTGCCGCCCAGCATCTCGGCCGCCAGCAGCAGCCCGCCGAGGCTTAGCCAGAACAGATGGGGGTGTGCGAGGATCATGCCGATCATGATTTTTTCCGATCGCCAGCGCCTTCTTTGATCAGCTCGCTGATCCCGGCGATCGATCCCATCAGGCTGCTGGCATCAAGCGGCATCAATACCACTTTGCTGTTGTTAGCGGCGCCAATCTGCTGCAGCGCATCGGTGTATTTCTGCGCCACGAAGTAGTTGATCGCCTGAATATCGCCCGAGGCGATCGCCGAGGAGACCATTTGGGTGGCGCGGGCTTCCGCTTCGGCGGACCGTTCGCGAGCCTCCGCCTGCAGGAACGCGGACTGCCGTTCGCCCTCGGCCTTGAGGATCTGCGACTGCTTTTCCCCTTCCGCTTTCAGAATTTCCGCCTGTCGCACCCCTTCGGCCTCAAGGATGTACGCGCGTTTGGTACGTTCGGCTTTCATCTGGGCGTTCATCGAGGCGATAAGCTCCGCCGGCGGGCGAACGTCGCGAATTTCGACGCGGGTAATTTTCACCCCCCACGGGTTGGTGGCGTCGTCAACGATATGCAGCAGGCGGGTGTTAATGCTGTCGCGCTGGGAGAGCATTTCGTCCAGCTCCATTGAGCCGAGCACGGTACGGATGTTGGTCATCGTCAGGTTGACGATCGCCTGCTCAAGATTGCTGACCTCGTAGGCGGCCTTTGGCGCGTCGATCACCTGAATAAAGCAGACCGCGTCGATGGTGACGTTGGCGTTATCCCGGGAGATAACCTCCTGCGAGGGGATATCGAGCACCTGCTCCATCATGTTCACTTTGCGGCCGATACGGTCCATAAACGGCACGACTAAGCTTAATCCCGGCTGCAGCGTCTGGGTAAAACGCCCGAAGCGCTCCACCGTCCACTGGTAGCCCTGCGGGACAATTTTCACCGCCGCGGCCACAATAACCAGCGCGACGAAAATAAGGATAGGAATAAAAATCAGCATCAAAAACCTCCTGTCTTGTTGCCTGGCGGGGCGCTACAAGGAAATAGCGCATGTTTAAACTGAGTATATCTTTCTCCTCATCCTGGAGAAAGGAAAGTGCGGTAAACTAGCGGTGTTTCAGAAAATAATCAGGAAGACTCATGAAGGAAAATAACGCGCTTTTGCGTCTCGACGGTGTGGGGTTTAAGACCGACGACGCCGTTATTTTACACAATATCAATTTTCAGCTTCGCGCCGGAGAATTCAAGTTGATTACCGGCCCTTCCGGCTGCGGGAAAAGTACCTTGCTGAAGATTATCGCCTCGCTGCTCAGCCCAACCTCCGGGCGCCTGTTCTTCGACGATGCGGATGTCGCGACGCTGTCGCCGGAAAGATATCGCCAACAGGTCTCTTACTGCGCGCAGACGCCGGCCCTGTTCGGTGATTCGGTTTACGATAATCTGATTTTTCCGTGGCAGATCCGCAATAAACAACCGGATCCGCAGGCGCTGCTGGCCGACCTGCAGCGCTTTGGCCTTGACGAAAATATGCTGGAAAAATCCATTAATGAACTCTCCGGCGGGGAAAAGCAGCGCGTATCGCTGATCCGCAATCTACAATTTCTGCCGCGCGTGCTGCTGCTGGACGAAATTACCAGCGCGCTGGATGAAAGTAATAAACAGAATGTGAATGAAATTATTCATGGCTACGCAACGGAAAAACAGGTCGCTGTTCTGTGGGTCACCCACGATCGCAATGAAATTTCGCATGCCGATGAAGTGATTACGCTGCAACCTGCCGGCGGAAATATGCAGGAGGTACAGCATGAACGGGCATAACATTACGAACGAATCGCTGGCGCTGTCGATGGTGCTGGTGCTGATCGCTATTCTGGTCAGCTATCGGGAAAAGCTGGCGCTGGAAAAAGATATTATCTGGAGTATTTGCCGGGCGATCGTGCAGCTGATAATCGTCGGCTATGTGCTGAAATATATCTTTAACGTCAATCATGCGGTTCTGACGCTGTTGATGGTGCTGTTTATCTGCTTTAACGCGGCGTGGAATGCGAAGAAGCGCAGTAAATATATCGACAAAGCTTTTATCTCGTCGTTTATCGCCATCACTACTGGCGCTGGACTAACGCTGGCGGTACTGGTGTTTTCTGGCTCGATCGCCTTCGTGCCGATGCAGGTGATCCCGATTGCCGGGATGGTGGCCGGGAACGCCATGGTGGCGGTAGGGCTGTGCTACAACAATATGGGCCAGCGCTTCAGCAGCGAGCAGCAGCAGATTCAGGAGAAACTGAGCCTCGGCGCGACGCCGAAGATGGCCTCAGCGCGGCTGATTCGCGAGAGCATTCGCGCGTCATTGATTCCCACCGTCGATTCGGCGAAAACGGTCGGTCTGGTGAGCTTGCCTGGGATGATGTCGGGGCTGATTTTTGCCGGTATTGACCCGGTGAAGGCGATTAAGTACCAGATCATGGTGACCTTTATGCTGCTGTCGACCGCCAGCCTGTCGACGATTATCGCCGGCTATCTGACCTACCGGAAGTTCTTCAACGCCCGCCATCAGCTGGTGGTGACGCAGCTGAAAAAGCGCCCGTGAACGATCCCGGGTTGCGGCGTTCACGCCTTACCCGGGCTACTTAGGCTACGTTCCGCATAGTTCGCGTAGCCCGGATAAGCGCAGCGCTATCCGGGGAAGGCAACGGATTAGTACAGCAGTGAATAGAGCTGACGACGATATTTGGCGGCCAGCGCATCGCCGGTACCGAGGGCGGCGAGGATCTCCTGCAGCATCTTGCGCGCCTGGCCATCGCCGGCGCCTAAATCTTTCTGCAGATGGCTGAACAGCAGGGCCAGCGCTTCTTCATTACGCCCGACCTGATGCAGCTGCAGCGCCAGCTGGGAGGCCAACTGCGCATCCTCCGGATTCTGTTCCACCTGCTGCTGCAGCTGCTGGATTTCCGGGGTGTCGGCGGCCTGTTTGAGCAACTCAATCTGCGCCACCAGACCCTGATAGTGGGTATCCTGATCCTGCAGAGGAATGGTTTTCAGCACCCTTTCCGCTTCATCGGAACGGTGCAGAGCAATCAGCGTTTCCGCCAGCAGCAGGCCAATCTGGCTTTCCTGATTCGACAGCTGCCAGGCTTCCTTCAGCAGCGGCAGGGCATCGGCGTATTTTTCTTCCTGCATCAGGGCCAGCGCCTGCTGAGCTTTCAGCTCCTCTTCACGGGGCAGGACTTTATCCAGCAGGGCGCGGATCGCTTCTTCCGGCTGCGGGCCTTCAAAACCATCCACCGGCTGGCCGTTCTGGAACAGATAAACCGTAGGGATGGCGCGCAGACCAAACTGTGAAGCGAGCATCTGCTCGGCGTCGCAATCGACCTTCGCCAGCGTGAACTGGCCGTTGTATTGGGCTGCCAGGCGCTCGAGCACCGGGGTCAGCTGTTCGCAGTGCTGGCTGCGGGCAGACCAGAAATAAAACAGCACCGGAACGTTCATGGACTGCTGTAGCGTCTGCTGCAGGTTCGCTTCGCTAATGTTGACAATATTCTGTTCGGACATGGGCATTTCTCGTTAGTCGATTTCTGTTTTACATGGGGGCGGCATTCCGCGCTTCAACTCAGCCGTGGATAATTTTGTCCATCGCGCGGGCAGGCAGCAGGCGCTTAAGCAGCGCCACTGCGTGGGTGACCAGGGTGACCGGATAGCGTAGCTTTGGTTTATCGCTGGTAAAAGCATGGCGCACTTTTTCCACCACCGCCTCCGGCCCGAGGGTAAAGCGGGCGGCGATGCCCGGATTTTCTACGGGCTTATCGCTTTGCGTCTGGTTGACGTTATCGGTAAAGCGGGTGCGGATCGGGCCCGGTTCAATCAGGCTGACCTGAATACCGCTGTGGCGCAGCTCCATGCGCAGCGCGTCGGACCATGCCTCGAGGGCATATTTACTGGCGGCATAGGCTCCGCGGCCGGGACTGGCGATAAGCCCCATCACCGAGGAGGTCATCACGATGCGCCCTTCGCCGTGCGGCGTCATCGCCGGCAGCAGCAGCATGGTGAGCTGATGCGCGCCGAAAAAGTTAGCGGAAAATTGCTGTTCCATCTGCTGGCGGCTGATGGTGTTCAGCGGGCCATAGACGCCATACCCGGCGTTATTGAACAGGCCGTAGAGACGATTATCGGTCAGCGCAATCACCTCCGCTGCCGCGCGCTCCACGCTCTGCGGGTCATCCAGATCGAGCAAAATACCGGTTAGCCCCAGATCCTGCATCCGCGCGACATCCTCTGCTTTGCGGCAGGCCGCCAGCACGCGAAAGCCCTGGCGGGTTAAATCCAGCGCGCTTTCCAGACCAATTCCGCTGGAACAGCCTGTCACTAAAACCGTTTTTTGCATAACTTTACCTGTCAGCGACCCCTGGCGTTCAGGAGTCATGATTAACTAAGGGAGCCAGCCGCTTCGCCATCCAGTCGGCGATAAACGGCTGCGCGTCGCGATTTGGGTGAATGCCGTCGTCCTGCATCCATTGCGGCTTGAGATAGACCTCCTCCATAAAAAAGGGCAGGAGAGGAATAGCGAACTCTTTGGCCAGGGCCGGGTAAATCGCGCCGAAGGCTTCATTATAGCGGCGGCCATAGTTCGCCGGCAGGTGAATTTGCATCAGCAGCGGCTCGGCGTTGGCCGCTTTGATATCTTTAATAATGGTGCGCAGCGTCTGCTCGGTCTGCTGCGGCGGAAAACCGCGCAGTCCGTCATTGCCGCCGAGCTCAACCAGCACCCAGCGCGGCTGGTGCTGCTTAAGCAGCGCTGGCAGGCGAGCCAACCCCTGCTGCGAGGTATCGCCGCTGATGCTGGCGTTCACCACCGGCGTTTTCGCCTGCCACTGCTCATTGAGCAGCGCAGGCCAGGCGGAGTTGGCCGCCATCCGATAGCCAGCGCTCAGGCTGTCGCCGAGGATCAGCAGCGTGTCCGCCGCCATCGCGCGGCAGGTAAACAGGAACAACAACAGGAAAGGCACATGCCAGCGGAAAACATACTTGAAGTTCATCATCTTAAGAAGTCCGTCGGTCAGGGGGAGCATCAGCTCTCCATCCTTACCGGAGTTGAGCTGGTTGTCAAACCGCGGCAGACCATCGCCCTGATCGGCGAGTCGGGTTCCGGTAAATCGACCCTGCTGGCGATCCTCGCCGGCCTCGACGATGGCAGCAGCGGGGAAGTATCGATGCTGGGCAAACCGCTGCACCGGATGGATGAAGAGGCGCGGGCGGCGCTGCGGGCGCAGCACGTTGGTTTTGTTTTTCAGTCGTTTATGCTGATCCCGACGCTCAACGCCCTGGAGAACGTCGAGCTGCCGGCGCTGTTGCGCGGCGCCAGCGATAGCCAGAGTCGGGGCGATGCCCGCGCGCTGCTTGAGCAGCTGGGACTTGGCAAACGTCTGCACCACCTGCCGGCGCAGCTCTCCGGCGGCGAACAGCAGCGGGTGGCGCTGGCCCGGGCCTTTAACGGGCGCCCGGCCATTCTGTTCGCCGATGAGCCCACCGGCAACCTCGATCGCCAGACCGGGGACAAAATTGCCGATCTGCTGTTCTCGCTTAATCGCGAACACGGCACCACCCTGATCCTCGTCACTCACGATCCGCTGCTGGCGGCGCGCTGCGATCGCCGTCTGCGCCTGGTGGATGGCCAGCTGCGGGAGGAAGCATGATCGCCCGCTGGTTCTGGCGCGAATGGCGCTCGCCGTCGCTGCTGATCGTCTGGCTGGCGTTAAGCCTCGCCGTGGCCTGCGTGTTGGCCCTGGGGTCGATAAGCGATCGGATGGAGAAAGGCCTTAGCCAGCAAAGCCGTGAATTTATGGCCGGCGACCGTACGCTGCGTAGTTCGCGCGAGGTACCCGCCGAGTGGATCGCACAGGCGCGGAAGTCAGGGCTGACCGTCGGCGAGCAGCTGAACTTTGCCACCATGACGTTCGCCGGGGATACGCCGCAGCTGGCGGACGTTAAGGCGGTGGACGACCGCTATCCGCTGTATGGCACCCTCGAGACGCAACCGCCGGGGCTGAAACCGCAGGCGGGGAGCGTGCTGCTGGCGCCAAGGCTGATGGCGCTCCTGAACCTGAAAACCGGCGATACGATTGACGTTGGCGATGCCACGCTGCGCATTGCCGGGGAGGTGATTCAGGAGCCGGATGCAGGGTTTAACCCCTTCCAGATGGCGCCGCGACTGATGATGAATATGGCCGACGTGGCAAAAACCGGGGCCGTGCAGCCCGGCAGTCGCGTCGCATGGCGCTATAAGTTCGCCGGCGACGCTGAACAGCTGGCCAATTATGAGCAGTGGCTGCTGCCGAAGCTCGGCCCGGAGCATCGCTGGATTGGCCTTGACCAGGACGACAGCGCGCTGGGCAAATCCCTCGAACGCTCGCAGCAATTCCTGTTGTTATCCGCGCTGTTGACGCTGCTGCTGGCCGTCGCCGCAGTGGCGGTAGCGATGAGCCACTACTGCCGCAGCCGCTATGATCTGGTCGCCATACTCAAGACGCTGGGCGCCGGACGGTCGCAGCTGCGCAAGCTTATCGTCGGCCAATGGCTGCTGCTGTTGACGCTGTCGGTGATAACTGGCGGGGTGGCGGGCCTGGCGCTGGAGCGTCTGCTGCTGCTGGTGCTCAAACCGGTGCTGCCCGCCGCGTTACCCGCTGCCAGCGGTTGGCCGTGGCTGTGGGCTATCGGGGCGACAGGCGTCATTTCCCTGCTGGTGGGCCTGCGACCCTATCGACTGCTGCTGGCGACCCTGCCGCTGCGAGTGCTGCGTCAGGATGTGGTGGCTAACGTCTGGCCGTTGAAAATCTGGATCCCGGCGGTTAGCGTCGTGGTGGTGGGCCTGTTGGCCTGGCTGCTGGGCGGCAGCCCGCTGCTGTGGTCGGTGCTGGCCGGGGCGGTGGTGCTGGCGCTGCTGTGCGGCCTGGTGGGCTGGGGATTGCTGTGGCTGCTCAAACGCCTGACGCTCAAAGCCTTGCCGCTGCGTCTGGCGGTGAACCGCCTGCTGCGCCAGCCGTGGTCGACCCTCAGCCAGCTGGCGGCGTTTTCCCTGTCGTTTATGCTGCTGGCGCTCCTGTTGGTGCTGCGCGGCGATCTGCTTGACCGCTGGCAGCAGCAGTTGCCCCCGCAGAGCCCGAACTACTTTCTGATCAATATCGCCCCTGAGCAGATAGTGCCGGTGAAGACCTTCCTCGCCGAACACCAGACGCGGGCGGCGGAATTCTATCCGATCGTCCGGGCCCGTCTGACGCAGATCAACGGTCAATCCACGGACGGGAACAAAGACGAAGCGCTGAATCGCGAGCTTAATCTCACCTGGAGCGAACAGCGTCCGGATCATAATCCGCTGGTGGCCGGCAGCTGGCCGCCGAAGTCGGGCGAGGTATCGATTGAGGAGGGGCTGGCGCAGCGGCTGGGGATAAAGATCGGCGATACAGTGACCTTTACCGGCGATACCCAGGAGTTCAGCGCGAAGGTCAGCAGCGTGCGCAAAGTAGACTGGGAGAGCCTGCGGCCAAACTTCTTCTTTATTTTCCCCGCCGGGGCGCTGGACGGGCAGCCGCAGAGCTGGCTCACCAGCTTCCGCTGGGATAACGGTCCCGCGATGTTGACCCAGCTGAACCGCGAGTTTCCCACCGTCAGTCTGCTGGATATCGGCGCCATCCTGCGTCAGGTCGGCCAGGTGCTCTCCCAGGTCAGCCGGGCGCTGGAGGTGATGGTGGGCCTGGTGACGGCCTGCGGCGTGCTGCTGTTGCTGGCGCAGGTGCAGGTCGGTATGCGTCAACGCCATCAGGAGCTGGTGGTCTGGCGCACGCTGGGGGCAGGAAAATCGCTGCTGCGCGCTACGCTGTGGGCGGAGTTTGCCCTGCTGGGGCTGGTTTCCGGCCTGGTGGCGGCGATAGGCGCGGAAGTGGCGCTGGCGATGCTGCAGACGAAAGTCTTTGATTTTCCCTGGGCGCCGGACTGGCGCCTGTGGGTGTTGCTGCCGCTGACGGGAGCGGTGTTGTTATCCCTGTGCGGCGGCGGGCTGGGGCTGCGTCTGTTAAAAGGAAAAGCGCTATTCCGCCAGTTTAGCCAGTAAGAATATTGCATTTTGATGATGCGCCGCCTTTTTTGGCGGCGCTTTTATTTTAAACGCACAAATTGATAAATCATTGATTTTTAAGAGCACAAAACATTAAAAACCCAACAACACGCTATGCTGATTCGCGGTTAATATTCAACTGGAAAATATAAGGTGGCTTATTAATCAAGGAAAAACTATGGCACACACAATAAAAGCGCTGGCGATCTCGATCGGCGCAGCATTAGCGTTAACGTCATTGCCTTCCCACGCGGAGATTACGCTGCTGAAACAAGATCCGCAGGCGGGCGATCCGTTAAGCCGGCTTAACTTTACCGTCGGCGGCAGTATCCGGCCGCAGTTCAACATGATGACCGGCGATGGCGACAAAGGCTCCTATAAGCGTAACGGTTTTGACGGCGGCACCCGCTTCCGCTTCGCGGCGGATTACTACCTGTTCGATGATATTAGCTGGATCAGCTACTATGAGCTGGGCGTGAACATTCCGGCGCTGTTTGACTGGGATAACCACTACGCGGAAGGCGCGAACAATACCACCCGCCGCATGCTGTATACCGGCCTGAAAAGCGATACCTGGGGTACGTTAACCTACGGGCAGCAGAACAGCATTTACTATGATGTGGTGGGGGTGAAAACCGATATCTGGGACTACGATATGATCGGTCAGGCCCCGGGGAACGGTATTAATGGCGATTACGATGGCTCCTATCGTTCACGTAATATGCTGAAATATAAGAAAACTGTAGGTGATGTCGATCTTTACGGCTCTTATCTGTTCGAAGACAGCGAATACCTGCCGGGTAACGGCCTGCGTTACAAGCGTAAAGGCGGTGGTTCTGTTGGCGCGGACTACCACATCATGAAGGATCTGACCTGGGGTACCGCGTGGAACTACACCCGCGCCGAAATGCGCGACCCGTCAAGCGCCGACAGCAAAACCTATGACCAGAATATCGTCGGTACCGCGCTGAGCTGGAGCCCGGATAACTGGACCTTCTCCTTCGGCGGCGGCTGGTATCAGAACTTCCTCACCACCAAGAAAACCGATGTGCATAATTACTTTGCCGGTGACGCCTGGGGGATTGAATATTTTGCGGGCTATAAATTCCCGATCAATCAATACGCTGTTAAATCTATTCAGCCGTACTTTATGGGCGACCGTCTGGAATATGTGAACGGCCGCAACTACCAGCGTATCGATAACGGTCTGGGGATTAGCTTCCAGCTGGATTACGGTTTCCGCGTTGACTACGAACACGTGTTTACCTCCAGCACCGACAACCTTGGCGATATGAACCTGGTCCGTCTGCGCTACGACTTCTAAGCGGTCACAACTCCCCGGTCGCGCGCGCTTACCGTGGCTACAAATCGCGCCGACCGGTAGCCCGGCTAAGGCGTTTACGCCGCAAGCCGGGACAATAGAGCATGCGATTACTTCGCCAGCCAGGCTGCGACCTCCTGCCAGCTGCCGCGAAAGAGAATTTTCCCGGCTTTTTTCCCCAACTGATAGCGATACATCGGGTCGTAGTATTCTTCCAGCAGCGGTACCAGCCAGGCAAAGTGCGCCTCGGTGCTGGCGGTGCGCTGCTGCTGCACCAGCGCCTCATCGAGCCGTTCAGTGAGCTGAGCAAAACGCTGCAGCCCCAGGCGACGGCGGATGGCAAACAGGCCGTGATGCAGATACTCGCCGTATGCCTGCCAGCCTTTCTCTTCGCCATACGCGGCGATAAAGTCGCGATACATGCGATCGAAATACTCTTCGCGCAGCCGTTCGAGGCGAACGTCAAACGGATCTTCCACCACCGCCAGCGGCGACTGCGCCATGCGGAGGCGCAGGCTCTCCGGTAGATGATTGGCGCCGATCATATGGCCTTCATCTTCCAGCACCCAGCGGGTCTGCTGTTCGGCTTTTTTAAGCAGGCTGACCGCCAGGTGGTTTTCAAAGGTGGCCTGCGGATGCTGATCCTGCAGGGTTCGACCGAATGAAGAACCGCGGTGATGAGCAAGCCCTTCCAGGTCGATACCGTCCGGGCGCGAGCAGACCAGTTGAGTTTTGCCGTTGCCGGTGCAACCGCCAATCAGCACGATCGGGCGCTGCAACAGTTCGTCGGTGGCCTGGATCGCCGCCTGGCGTAGCGCTTTATAGCCGCCGACGATCAGGGGGTAATCCACGCCAGCTTCTTTCAGCCACTGCTGGACGATATGCGAGCGCTGGCCGCCGCGGGCGCAGCACAGGTAACCGTGTGGGTAACGGGCGCACGCTTCCAGCCACGCCTGAGTACGGCTGGCGCGCAGGTCACCCTGGACCAGTTTATGGCCGAGCGCCAGCGCCGCTTCCGGCCCCTGACGCTTGTAGCAGGTGCCGACCGCGGCGCGTTCTTCATCATTCATCAGCGGCAGGTTGATCGCCGCCGGCATCGCGCTTTGGCTAAACTCCACCGGGGCGCGTACGTCAATCAGTGGCGTATCGCTGGCGAGAATGGCGCGATAATCCGTCCCATTGGTCATGGGGTATCCTCTGAAGTCAAAACAGAAATGAGCTTTACAGCAAGGGGGGGATTGTACGCGCCTCAAGGTGTGCCGGGGAAGGGGATAGATCAAATCCCCGGCACGAAGGGCTTAGCTGAGCTGCGATTGCGCCCAGAACAGGCCGCTGGTGTACTCCGGCGGCAGCAGCGGCTTGATCGCTTCCAGCGTCGCGCTCAGGCGATCGGTATCGCTGTCGGTGAGGTTCAGGTGGCCGACTTTACGACCCGGGCGCACCTCTTTGTCATACCAGTGCAGGTGCACCAGCGGCAGCTTCAGCCAGTCGTAGTTAAGATCGGTGCCGATCAGGTTGATCATCACCGACGGGCTGTTGACCACCGGCGGCGGCAGCGGCAGGCCGGTAATCGCCCGCAGATGCAGCTCGAACTGGCTGATAGACGCGCCGTTCTGCGTCCAGTGGCCGCTGTTGTGCACCCGCGGCGCCAGCTCGTTAATCAGCAGCCCCTCGGCGGTAACGAAGCACTCCATCGCCATCACGCCGACGTAGTTCAGCTCGTTCATGATCGCCGTCAGCATGCTTTCCGCTTGTTCCTGCTGGCGAGCGTTGGCCTGCGGGAAGGCGACGCTGGCGCGCAGAATACCGTCCTGATGCAGGTTACGGGTCAGCGGGTAGAAGACGGTGCTACCGTCATGAGCGCGGGCGCCCACCAGCGATACCTCGCCGGAGAAGTTAATCCCCTGCTCGACGATGCACTCGCCGTAGTTATCGGCCGGTAGCTGATCGATCTCGTTTTCCCGCAGACGCCACTGGCCGCGGCCGTCGTAACCGCCAACGCGACGCTTAACGATCGCCAGTTCGCCAAGGCGGGCAAACACCGCCGGCCACTCGCTTTTATCCGCCAGCAGCTGCCACGGGGCGGTGGCGAGGCCAAGCTTGTCAAACAGCTGCTTTTGCGTCAGGCGGTCGGCGATAATCGGGAAGACATCGCGGTTGACGAACGCCGGGTGGCGGGCCAGCTCGCGGGTGAGGGCGGTTTCCGGCCAGCGTTCAATTTCTGCCGTGATGACGCTCTGCTGGAACGGCACCGCTTCCGGGTCGGCTTCCAGCCCCACCGGCCAGACGGCGATGCCCAGCGGCTCGCCGGCCTGGCGCAGCATACGGCCTAACTGGCCGTTACCGAGCACGCATACCTGTTTCATGCCGCACCCCGCGGATCCGGATTATCCAGCACTTCATCGGTTTGCGCCTGACGCCAGGCGCTCAGGCGCTGGTGCAGTTCTGTATCATGCTGGGCAAGGATCTGCGCGGCGAGCAGGCCGGCGTTCGCAGCGCCAGCTTTGCCGATGGCCAGGGTACCGACCGGAATGCCGCGCGGCATCTGCACAATGGAGTAGAGGCTGTCGACACCGCTTAAGGCTGCGCTCTGAACCGGTACGCCGAGCACCGGCACCAGGGTTTTCGCCGCAATCATGCCCGGCAGATGCGCCGCGCCGCCTGCTCCTGCAATAATCACCTGATAACCGTGGCTTTCGGCGCTTTCAGCAAAGCTGAACAGCTTATCGGGCGTGCGGTGGGCGGAGACCACTTCGACATGGTACGGAACGTTCAGGGCATCAAGGATTTCTGCGGTAAATTGCATGGTAGCCCAGTCGCTTTTGGACCCCATCACGATGGCGATACGCGCCGAATTATTGCGGGAAGACATGCGTCTTAAAACTCCTGTGGGTGTGTTTCACACTGCTTTAGAGGCCACAGAGAATAGCATGAACTGCCAGCAAGGAAAACGGTTGCGTGCGCATGGTTAGCCGTCTTTTGTCTCGCCTGGAGGTGATGGCGTGGGTGCCTGATTGACCTTTATCTCCCTCATGATACAGGTGATAAGCAGCACTACCCCCCATGGGAGCATCAGGGTGCCCATAAGCAGTAAATAGATTTGTACCAGCCGGCTATCGTGAGGGCGGGTGCAGAGCAAATAAATGGCATAAAAATAGATAGCCCACGCCAGCATCGCACACCAGACAAACGTCAGCGTGTTGCCGATAACGACGCCGATTAAGGCGATATAACTTACCCCTAACGGATTGAGGATCGCGATGATCATTCCCCACATCAGCGGCTGACTCCACTTTTTCCTGCTCATGCTCGTTCCTTGAGAGTGACGTTGTGGAAGACTAGCATGCAGGGCGGGGGGAAGCGCGCACCTTCGCCCGGGCAAAAGGCGCTTTCGGAATTGTGCTCGCGCAGGAATTAGAACGGAAAGTGGATTAGTTCGACGTCGTCCGGCGTCACCTTGACCATCGAACCTTCGCTGTGCCAGGCGCCAAGTACCACGCGCCATGCGGGTTGGCCGTTGGCCTGCAGTTCATGGACCGCCGGGCGATGAGTATGGCCGTGGATCAGCCACTGCACGTGATGCCGCTCCATTGCGTCAACTACCGCCTGTGGATTCACATCCATAATTTCCATTGATTTACTGCTGTTGGCGGCTTTGCTGTCGGCGCGCATGCGGGCGGCGATGCGATGGCGAATAAACAGCGGCAGGGCCAGGAACAAACGCTGGATCCACGGGGTGTGGACTTTGGCGCGAAACGCCAGATAGCCTTGGTCATCGGTGCACAGCGTGTCGCCATGCATGATCAAGACTTCACGGCCATAGAGGTCCAGTCGCTCTTCTTCGGCGAGCAGGATCATCCCGCTCTGGCGGGCAAAGCGCTGGCCGACGAGAAAATCGCGGTTGCCATGGATGAAGTAGCACGGCACGCCGGCGTCGACGACGGCTTTGATTGCCGAGGCAATTTGTTGGTGCAGCGGGTTAGGATCGTCATCGCCGATCCATGCCTCAAACAGATCGCCAAGGATATACAGAGCGTCCGCCTGGCGGGCTTCGCCCTGTAAAAAACGCAGAAAACCGGCGGTGATCGCCGGTTCTTCTGTTTGCAGGTGCAAATCTGCAATAAAAAGTGTCGCCACGAATTACTCGCTGACGGTGACGCTTTTGATGATCACATCATCTTTCGGCACATCCTGGTGCATGCCGCTGCGGCCGGTGGCAACCGCTTTGATTTTGTCTACCACGTCCATGCCTTCAACCACTTCCGCGAAGACGCAGTAGCCCCAACCCTGCAGGCTTTCGCCGGAGAAGTTCAGGAAGTCGTTGTCAACCACGTTGATGAAGAACTGCGCGGTGGCAGAGTGCGGCGCCTGAGTACGGGCCATCGCCAGCGTGCCGCGGGTGTTTTTCAGACCGTTGTTCGCTTCGTTCTGAATCGGAGATTTGGTCGCTTTTTGTTTCATGCCAGGTTCAAAACCGCCGCCCTGAATCATGAAGCCGTTGATAACACGGTGGAAAATGGTGTTGTCGTAGAAACCTTCGCGGCAGTAGTCCAGGAAGTTTTTAACTGTTTCCGGCGCTTTGTCGTCAAACGTTTTGATTACGATATCGCCATGATTGGTGTGGAAAGTAACCATTTTTGCATCCTGTTCCGATGAGTGTGGTGCTAGCACCCGGTGTCGGGTGAGATATAGGGGGGTGTTATAGCATAACCGCGGGGGTCGATGCACCTTGCAATGTGTGCTGCGTCCGGTCTGAATTATGGGTATTATAGAGACTTCATTACCCACACACGTCTACACGGAATCTTCGATGTTAAAAATTTTTAATACACTGACGCGCCAGAAAGAGGAATTTAAACCTATCCATGCCGGGGAAGTCGGCATGTACGTGTGTGGTATTACCGTTTACGATCTCTGTCATATCGGCCATGGACGTACCTTCGTCTCCTTTGACGTCGTAGCGCGCTATCTGCGTTTTCTCGGCTATAAGCTGAAGTACGTGCGCAATATCACCGATATCGACGACAAAATCATTAAGCGCGCTAATGAAAACGGCGAAAGCTTTGTCGCGCTGGTCGATCGCATGATTGCCGAAATGCACAAAGATTTTGACGCGCTGAATATTCTGCGTCCCGACAGCGAGCCGCGCGCAACGCACCATATTGCGGAGATCATTGAGATCACCGAGCAGCTGATCGCCAAAGGCCATGCTTACGTGGCAGATAACGGCGACGTGATGTTCGACGTGCCGACGGACCCGAACTACGGTCTGCTGTCGCGTCAGGATCTCGATCAACTGCAGGCGGGGGCGCGCGTCGACGTGGTTGACGTCAAGCGTAACCCGATGGACTTCGTCCTGTGGAAAATGTCGAAAGAGGGCGAGCCGAGCTGGCCGTCGCCGTGGGGCGCGGGCCGTCCGGGCTGGCATATCGAGTGCTCGGCGATGAACTGCAAGCAGCTTGGCAACCACTTCGATATTCACGGCGGCGGTTCGGATCTGATGTTCCCGCACCATGAAAACGAAATCGCCCAGTCCACCTGCGCCCACGACGGCGAATACGTCAACTACTGGATGCACTCCGGCATGGTGATGGTTGACCGCGAGAAGATGTCGAAATCGCTGGGTAATTTCTTTACCGTCCGCGACGTGCTGAAGTATTACGATGCGGAGACGATTCGCTACTTCCTGATGTCCGGCCACTATCGCAGCCAGCTGAACTACAGCGAAGAGAACCTCAAGCAGGCGCGTTCGGCGCTGGAGCGTCTGTACACCGCGCTGCGCGGGACGGACAAATCCGCCGACGCGGCGGGGGGCGAAGCCTTCGAAGCACGCTTTATCGAGGCGATGGACGACGACTTCAACACCCCGGAAGCCTACTCGGTGCTGTTCGATATGGCGCGTGAAGTGAACCGTCTGAAAACCGAGGACGCGGCCGCGGCGAACGCCATGGCGGCCCACCTGCGTAAGCTTGCTGCGGTACTGGGTCTGCTGGAGCAGGAGCCGGAGGCGTTCCTGCAGAGCGGCGCGCAGGTTGACGACGCGGAAGTGGCGGAGATCGAATCGCTCATCCAGCAGCGTCTGGACGCGCGCAAAGCGAAAGACTGGGCGGCGGCGGATGCGGCGCGCGACCGTCTCAACGAGATGGGCATTGTGCTGGAAGATGGCCCGCAGGGCACCACCTGGCGCCGGAAGTAAGCCATAAAAAAACGCCCGCAAAAGCGGGCGTTTTTATTTTCGTTGTCAGGCCGTGACGGTCACGCTCTGGCCTTCAAAGCTCACCGTCTGACCAGCGACGATTTTGCAGCGTTTGCGGGTTTCCACCGCGCCGTCGACTTTTACCAGCCCGTCGGCGATGGCGATCTTCGCCTGGGCGCCGCTTTCGCTCCAGCCTTCCAGCTTCAGCAGATCGCACAGCTCAACGTGCGGGTGTTTACCTAAGGAAAATGTCGCCATCTCAGGCCTCCTCAACGTCGTGATACTCTTCGCACGCCTGCAGCGTGTTCTGGATCAGGGTGGCGACGGTCATCGGGCCAACGCCGCCGGGAACCGGGGTGATGTAGGACGCGCGTTCGGCGGCATCTTCATACACCACGTCGCCGACCACTTTGCCGCTTTCCAGACGGTTGATGCCGACATCGACCACAATCGCCCCTTCTTTAATCCACTCGCCAGGAATAAAGCCCGGTTTGCCCACCGCGACGATCAGCAGGTCGGCGTTTTCGACATGATGGCGCAGGTTTTTTGTAAAGCGGTGGGTGACGGTGGTGGTGCAGCCGGCCAGCAGCAGCTCCATGCTCATCGGGCGACCGACGATATTGGAGGCGCCAATGACCACCGCATTGAGGCCGTAAGTGTCGATATTGTAGCGTTCCAGCAAGGTCACGATACCGCGCGGAGTGCATGGACGCAGGCGCGGCGCGCGCTGGCACAGGCGGCCAACGTTGTAAGGATGGAAGCCGTCGACGTCTTTATCCGGCGCGATGCGCTCGAGAACTTTGACGTTATCGATCCCTGCCGGCAGGGGCAGCTGAACCAGAATACCGTCGATGGTCTTATCGGCATTCAGAGTGTCGATAAGCTCCAGCAGCTCGGCTTCGCTGGTGGTTTCCGGGAGATCGTAAGAGCGGGAGACGAAGCCCACTTCTTCACATGCTTTGCGCTTGCTGCCGACATAAATCTGCGAGGCCGGGTTGCTGCCGACCAGCACCACGGCCAGCCCAGGGGCGCGTTTTCCGGCCGCAACGCGAGCCTTCACTTTTTCCGCAACCTCAGAGCGTACCTGCTGCGCAATCGTTTTACCGTCAATAATTTTTGCTGCCATCAGAGAGAGGATTCCATCTGTATCTTTACGAAAGGGGGATGAGGATATTTTGTCAGAAGCGGGCCTCGCTGTCAGTCCTCGTTTGCTGTTTTATCCTGTCTGAGGCTAATTTAGCCTGTTATGGCCATAGTTATTACATGGTTATAAGTGCGTTGCGCCTGGCCACTGAGTCGATTTACGCGCGCATTAGGCCCGGCGGTATGCTTCTTGTACAGTTGGTGGAGGATATTTCGCCAGCGTCGTATAAGCCCGCAGTTTCCTGGCAAAATGGATTGACTCAACCGACGTGGACCGTATAATTCCACGCGTTTCACTCCGCGAAGCACTCGCTTCTCAGGGCGCCCTTAGCTCAGCTGGATAGAGCAACGGCCTTCTAAGCCGTAGGTCACAGGTTCGAATCCTGTAGGGCGTGCCATTAAGAAACAACAACTTACGCCAGTTTTAAACCAGCCTGATTTACCCCTTGTGTCGTATTTGTGTCGCTAGCGCCAAAAATGGCGTCAATTTTCCGTGCGTGTTCGGTCAGGTGGTTCGGTGCCAGGTGAGCATAACGGCGCACCATCTCGATGCTCTCCCATCCTCCCATTTCCTGCAAAACAGAAAGCGGGACGCCGGACTGAATAAGCCAGCTCGCCCAGGTGTGCCGGAGGTCGTGAAAACGGAAATCCTCGATCCCCGCTTTTTTCAACCCGGCGCGCCAGGCGTTATTGTCATCCACCCGCATTTTTCTAACCGCGGGCGTTAGTGTTCCATCAGGGCGATGCTTTGCCGTGGTGTGAACGAACACCCACCGGGAATGCTTCCCTATCTGATCCCTTAACACCCTGCATGCGGTATCATTCAGAGCTACGCCAATCGCCTTGCCCGCTTTTGCGTTCTCCGGATTTACCCATGCAACCTTTCTCTGCATATCGACCTGCTGCCACTCAAGCCCGATGATGTTTGAGCGGCGCAGGCCGGTTGCCAGTGCAAATATCACCACTGGCTTAATGCTCTCCGGCATGCACTCGATCAACCTCTCAGCTTCTTCTCTGGTCAGCCACCGTATCCGCTTACTGATCGGCTTGCGGGTTTTGATAACAGGAGCTGTTTTTATCCAGCCCCAGTCATTCGCCGCGGCCCTGAGAAGGGATCGAATGAAGGAAAGGTGTTGCGCCTTCGTCGCCTGCGAAACCTGCCGTGGTTTGTACTCCGGAACCGGCTTACCCTTCCTCAGCGCGGCATCACGCTTACTCTCCCACACCTGCAGGTGTTTACGGTTGATCATCCCGTTAACGGCTTCATGAACTTCCTCCGCCGTTATCTTCGAGACATCACGGCCGGAAAAATGCTGCAGCCAAAACTCAATTTTGGTTTTGTCATCATCCAGCGATCGCTTATGGTCCTTTTCCCGCAGCCACCGGATGCAGCACTCTTCAAAGGTTCTGACGGGCAGGTCGCCGATCTGGTCAACCCGCCACGCTTCCGCCTTCAGCTTGTCGTGGAGCTCCTGAGCCTGCTTTTTGTCCCCCGTGCCAAGAGATCGCCTAACTCTTTTTCCTGACGGCGTAAAGAAATGACAGTGCCACACGCCGCCCCTGAGGGTGATTGACATAAAACTTCTCCTTTATGTTCACCCGCGTTCGCGATCACAGGATCGCGCGGGGTTTTCAAATATGCAATACACGCCGCCTCGGTCGTTCTGTACTTGTTGCCGACTTTGCGTCCGGCGAGTTCTCCAGAATCAATCAGGCGGTAGATCACCCGCGCAGACACGATGAGCAAATCGGCGGCCTGCTGTGCTGTTATCGGTTTGTCAGATGCCATATCACCTCCGATGCTTACCGCGTAATTCCTCTTCTTCTTGACAGTCAGCGCAGCGCTGGCAGCCCGCCACAAGTTCCCGGCGCCGCTCTGGTATCTCTTCCCCGCAGTCGCGGCAGTGAGTAGCCGATACTGCCGCATGGTTGATGCGCATGTTCTGGATGGTCATTTCCAGCCGGCGCTCTGCCAGCTCGTTGGCCTGATCGATGATTTCTGCGCTCATGCTGCACCGCCTTCAACGCGCTTGAACGAAATGACCCAAACCCAGGGATTAGCTTTCCAGCTTTCGTCGCCGTAGATGGATGACCACAACTCAGCAAAGTTGTCGTATGGCGTCATAACCTCGCCGCCGCCATCCGGGTCAGAGTATGTTGGCCGCCACCCAGTAAGCTCCATGCCTTCAGCTTGAGCATCTTCTTGACTGATAGCGTTCAGTCGTTCAACCCGCACGTCGGTGATTTCCAGAAGAATGCGGCTGGCCCAGCGAGGCATATGGATAGAAGGCACCCACTTGGCTGTGCAAACCGTTTCCTTGCGCATATCATCAATCCAGTCGTGGTCTGCGCGATAGGTGAGGAGTCCGCCATATTTATTCCATGTTTCACGGACCCAGATGCGGTCGCCTGGCTTGCCAAATGCGCTGTTCAGATAGTTCCCTGCCGACAGCTCCCCGGCCAGTTCATTTCCAGCCAACTCGCACCCAAGGTTTTTATCATGCACAGGGAATTTCACTGGGCGCCGGGTCTGCGTCTTCCGACCGTCGAGCAACGCGCGCACCATCTCAGCGTTAAAAATCATTCCACGTTCTTTCATGCTGCACCTGCCTTGTCTTCATCCATTTTCCAGGCCGTGGCGAGAGCGCCAGTCACCTGGTGGAAGCTATGTTTTACTGCCACCTTCCCATGGTCGCCGGTTGGCGAAACCAGTTCGATTGTGGTCAGCTCTCCGCCGCTTTCAGCGTCCGGGTAAAACTGCACGACGTCGTTGGTTTCGACGATCACAGACCCGGATGGGGTATACATTTTCAGCTTCATGACTCCACTCCATGGTTAGCGAATTCACCATGCACCTGATTGCGGAACTCTCGGATAGACTTTTCCGCTTCTCTTTTTGAATTAAACATTCCTACCGTATGCCTAACTCCCGAAACCATGCATCTGGCTCTCCATTTTTTTGTTCTTGAGTGCCAGTCAACGCCTTTTACACCAGATGAATTATCTGCACGCTTACTTTGGTTCATCATGTTTTCACTGTTTGTTGCCAGTCTTAGGTTTATGGCTCTGTTATCTGATCTGTTTAGATTTATGTGGTCGATAAAAGATGCCGGCCACTCACCGTGAATAAACAACCAAGCAAGACGATGCGCCATGTATGGCTTCTTACAAATCTTTATAACTACATACCCGTCCGGCCTGACCGCCCCAGCTATAGCACCACGTTTAACCTTTGATCCTTGAGGGTGAAGCCAAGTGAAAATCCCAGTTTCTTGGTTGTAGTTAAGAAAATGCTTGATGTTTGTCAGGTCTGTATTCATGTCATCACCCGTCATCTTTACGCTCATCGCTTTGGTTATCTCTTCTGCGCAGCGGCGAGCCTGGGCGCGGAGAGCGTTTTCTTTTTCTTCTGGCGTCATGCTGCCTCCGTCTTCACAACGTCGATGGCGCAGCCGGGGATCAATTCAACTGAAGCGGTGGCGCACTGGTTGCCCCAGTGGCTCCAGCCTGGCGCTGCGCTGCGGCTGAAAAGCTCAATCCGCGGCACGTCGCCGTAGAGCAGTTCCAGGCGGTGCCGAACTTCCCACGGTTTCTCGCTATGCGCTCCGAGCGGGCTGTAGACCACCTGCTTAATGCCGGCGTGCTTGCGTTCCAGCCCGGCGCCGCGGGTGGCGATCAGCACGTCTTCGGTATTGGCGCGGGTGTGGTTGCCGCCGTTCATGCGCGTCTCGGCATTCAGCAGGGCGAGGAAGTCGTAAAAATCGTTCACATCGCCATCTGCCAGAGCCTTGGTAATGCGTAGCTCGGCCAGCTGGTTCAACTTCACCCAGGTGAAGCCCTTCATCGTGCGAACCGTAAAGCCCCAGGCCTCGGCCAGCTCGATCGCCTCCTGGTTGTGGGTGCCGGTGTACCACATCGCCAACACGGCGTTATCCGCGGCGAGCTCCCACACCGGGAGCCGCTTCATATCGAGAAGGCTCATTGTGGGGTAGTGATCGACGGCGGCGCCATTGCTGATCTGGTTCCCGTAAGACCAGGCCGGGTCGGCATAGATAAGTGAGTAGCGGTTCATAGGACTGACTCCATTTCATCGATATAGAGGCCAGATGCGATAAGCCGGCGGCGCCGGGCCGCTTTATCAATACATTTCTGGCGGTTGCCAGAGGCGGCCTGAGCTATCGAGCGCTTAGTGAACAGGCGAGTTTTACCCTGCGGGGTAATGACCTTTGGCCTTGTGATCAGGTCAAAGGTGCGATCGCAGATTCCGTCCTCGTTAAGCCAGGTTTCCGATGCGACCAGTTGTGCAATGCGGCCTTCTCCCTTGGTTATGCCGTTCGCAACGCGGTTAAATTCGACAAGCGTCACGCCGAACTTCTCCGCTATTTCGCTGCCGGTTACAGGGCGGCCGCGCGTCTGAATCATCCAGATCACGCGCTCGCGAAGGCCGGAGAATTTCCCGACTTTGCCGGGCCTGCGGTAAAATGGAGTGCGTTTCATTCGATCTCCAGTATCATTCGCTTAGTCTCTGCCACAAGGGAGAGGAACTCATTCCTTCTCGCGCGAAGGCGGCCTATTTCTGATTGGCACTCAGCGGCTGTCAGACGGTAAACAATGAGTTGCTTTCCGTCAGGGAAATCAGAGCAGTAGCTGATGAAGTCAACCCAATCCCGGCCAGAGCAATCAAGGTGGCCGATTAGTTGCCATCTGTATGCCGGATCGAAGGCGCCGCGGGTGAGGGTGGCGTAGTGAGTAGCGGCAATTACCGACTTAATCTCAATCAACCCATCCCGGCCTACGAGTCCGTCTGGACTATCCCCATACGTCTCGTGATCAAAGAAACCGCCGTTATCCACGTCGACGAAGTTCATCTCTTCGTACAGCATGCGAGCGATTGGCTCCTGTTCGTGGCCGCGCTCCATATGGTCGTTTGTGAAGCCAAACTCAGACTTGCACCCTTTAATCTGCTCAAGAGCTAACTGAAGCGCATAACGCTTGGCTGGCTCACCAAACGCCTTGCCATCGTTAGCCATAATCAAGCCGAAGTTTGAAGCGGTAGCCTTCCCCAGGCGAAGAGCATCCCACTCTTCCCCGTTTTGCTCGACGTCATGCCAGATCATGCTGAGCACTCCTGTTCCAGTTGGCGGCGATGCTCTGGAGAAATGTCCATTCTCGCCAGCACTGCATCCAGGTTGCCATCGCGCTTGAAGGCGGCCTTAGCGTTATTCCATGCCTGCGTTTTTTCCGGCGAAAGCACAGGTTTTGTAACGCGCGCTGGGCTTAAGCGGAGACCTTCAACCGATTCCTTTCCGAACCTGACATTTTTATCGACGTAAACAGTGACTTTCACGCCTACCCAATCCTCAAGGAATGGCGATCCGGTAATGCTTTTCAGCATCTTGCTGTTGGTGGCATTCAGGATCATTGGCTTAAGCTTTTCGCCAGGGCGCAACTCGCGCTCCTCAAAATAAGCGGTGTTAAAAACGTCTTTGGTTTTTTTTGTTTTATCGCTTTCTAACGTTGCCCGGGCAATCGTCAGCACCGTAGGTTCAACGATGTCGGCACTGCTCAGATAGGGAGAGTCAAAAGCTTTTCGGTAGTGAGTTTTAGATTCAGACATTTCATGCATCCTTAAAACGGGCAGCCGGTGCGGTGATCCCAGTCGTATTCCGCCTGGGCGTAAGCTACTGCTGTGCGCAAGTCGTTGTATACCTCGCCAGCCTTATCGCTACGGAGGCCTTCATATGGAAACGCTTTTGACGATACAGACTGGCGTAGTGCCACGTAGGGACCCTCTGGAAGGCTGGCAAAGACCTCTTTTGCCCGATCTTCAATCCACTTTTCCTTCTCTTCGGACAGCGTTTGTTCAGCCCACTTACGCTCTTCGATCACGTCATATGCGCGGTATGCGTTCATAGCTCGCTCCTGAAATTTGGTTGTGAAACGCCCGGCACCGGAATGGCTGCCTGATAGCTCAGTTAAATTCGTGCGCTGATATGCGCGGTTAATGCGTCCCGGCTGGTACCAGGTTCGGCTCGATACTGCGTGAAGCGTATGGCCGGCGGATGTGGCGCAGATTACCCTGCGGCTCATGCCAGTAACTGCCGTCGCGATAGTCGAAGCTGACCAGCCAGGCGGCGCCGGTGCGGCGATTGCGCATCATCACGGCGCGCCCGCTGTTAGGAATTGAGTTAGCCATTGAACACCCCCGTAGCGTGCAGAATTTTGATAATCAACGCTGTCCAGATAACGCCGCAGATCAGCAGGCAGTAAATCAGTGAACGAATGCCATTTCTGCTCATGCTGAACCACCAGGCATCAGGCAGAACGCGCTTGCTATCAGTACGCATACGACGATGGCGAATGCGTGTGCCAGAAACTTAAACCACTCAGTTTTATCTTCTTCGCGGATCATCTCTTCACCTTTGCCTTATCGCGGCTAACGGAGCGTTGTGACCTATTACCGGCGCCAACGTTGTTGTTTGGATGAGTTAATTTAAAACCATAGTTGTTTTGCAGTCAACAACAATAGTTGTTTAAATGGCTAAGGTGGTTTTATTTGGTTGTTTTTATTGGTTATTTATTTTTGTAAAGCGTGCTGGTAAGCTCAAAAAAACGCCAAAGAGGGTAGCGCCATGTCGAATGAGGATGAGTTTTTCGCAGAGATGCACCCGCAGATAGCGCAGGTCATCGGGATAGCGGTTATGCAGCTGCTGGTTGAGAAGCGCGAGCCATCAAGAGAGGCGCTGATAGAGATGATTCAGGTGTTGTGGCAGGGAAACAGGGTAGAACTGGCTGTGGAGCTGGCACTGGATGTGCTGATGCTGAGGGAAGAGTAGGGCAATAAAAACCCGGCGCGGTGGCCGGGTTATTTCAGTTTATCAAGTAAGGATTCTCTTTCTTTTTTATCGGAATCTCTTCTATTTAGAAGGGCCTTGAAACTCTGAAGCTCGATCATCATTCTATGAACGAAAAGACTCGTATAGAGCGATACGAAGAGCAATCCACCTGATAGTTTCAGTACTTTGTATAATAATTCTTGATTTCCAGCACTAACCATCAGGCCTAATACTACAAATAGCGTCGAGAAAACATAGAATGCTAAAAGGGATACCATTACTCGCCTTTTGTATTTAACCCGAGGCAAAAGCCTTCGCAACTCAGAACGGGTTAGCGAAGAGTGATCATTAACTTCGTTTGTTTTAAAGACTGCCTGTATACAATACGACAATGGCAGCTGCATCAAACCTACTACAGCCCATGGTGCCGCAATAACAACACCATCAACTATAAAGCTCAATGATATTTTGATTATAAAATAACCAATGAAAAAGGAAGCAAGCATAAGAACAAAGTGGATGATTTTAAATTTCATTATTATCCTCCTTGTTCATACCTTTACTTTACATTCAGCTCTCCAGCCTCAAGCTTGGAGAACAACCATTTGTGCATCTTTAAGAATAAATCATTTTCATCGATAATGCCATTGTTATATTCGACACTGATATTTCCTGAAAGTTTAATTTCTTTACCAGTAATTTCCCCTCCGCCTTGAAGTTTTATGCTGTAATCATCCCCATCTATATGTCTCAGTGATGTCGCTATGCTGTCAATAACGGCCTGTCCTCCATCATTTGTTTTTCTGAAATATGTAATTTCAAGACTTACCTGTAGATTGGCATCATCTAAGGAATCCTTCAAATTGATATCGTCGGCCCAGTTATCACCTAAAAAAGCCTTAAGCAACGATCCGCCCTTACCAGTAGGCCTGTACTTTATCGTTTTAACTGAACCTGTGGTTTTTGGTGTGGAAGGTGCGTCATCATTTTTCACTTCAGAAGTTATTGGCAAACTGCCAATTCTAATGCTTTTGGCTGGTGATTTTTCCATCTTCTGCATTGTCGCTTCCGATGGCTTATCTTGCAGGAGTAAGACAAAATCCTCTAAATCAGTAAAGCTATTTATAAGCCAGTTAAGATGAGACTCAAATTCTCTGGAACGTAGGGATGTAGACTGAACAATTAACACATGGTTGTTTAAAACACCGAAATATAAAATGGAGTCAACAAACTCCCTTTTTTTATCTTGTGCGTTATCGCCATTAATAATAATATCATGCGAAGTGATTGAGTTAATGTCATAAAATCTGACATTTTCACTTATTTCTAATAGAGATTGACTCTTGTCCTTCTCAAAAAGAACCAGCTGTCCAAAAAGAATTGTTTTGTATGTATTGCTTTTATTTAAAAACCTTATACCAGAATTATCATCTGAGGGTGAGGTTTTTTCTTGACGAAGCAAAACGTTTTCAGCGGAGCCACCATCCCCTATGATTCCAAGTAAAATGCTTTGCAATGATGACGCCCCGCTTGGGATGACTGCTTTTTTATAATGAACTATTTTCGGTCTGCTATCTTTCATTGCAATTATCTCGCTATATGTAACTTAGCCCGAATAGGCACCATAACTATGAAATATTCAAAACTACCAACTATGCGTCAACCAGAGCGCCTTTCCGATCACCCAGACACCCCATCAACCCAAGTCCAGAACCCATTGCCACACAATCAGCGCGACTAGAATGGCAGCTATGATGACAACCAGATACTTTCTCACCATGCTGAGAATCCCTTTAAGGCATTGTCCTGAAGCATAAACACACATATGCCCGCCACTATGACTATCAGTGCTAGAACAAAGATAAGCGACCTCATGAGTTCTCCTTTCAGTCCGTTACCAGTGAAAAATCAGTAGTGAGATAGCCATAACCGAGATCAGCGCTACCAGTCTATTGAAGAAATGTTCCTTCATCTCTTATCTTGCTCCGCGTGTGTTTGTTTTCGCTACCCAAACGTCTTATCAGGCCACATGCTAGCTACCCATGCTTCCTGTACGTCCTCGGCATTACCAAAAACACATCGAACTACCGGTCTGGCTTATTCAAAGTCATCCCGCTCATCCCTTCGCTTGAAGAAAACTTTATCCAGCCTGAGCACTATCCCAACCAGTCCGATAATCAGTAAAGTAATGAGTATTGGGATAATCAGATCAGACATGCTTCCTCTGCGTGCTAAAGCTTTACCCATGCTTCCTGTACGTCTGCGGCATGCTGCCGATCACCTTGCCGAACACGAACACCCGGTTCATCTCGTCTTTTTCGATCGGGTCCCAGGCTGCATAGCTCTTGTTATCTGAGATAACCAGCAGCTTGTCCTTCATCTTCTGCAGGCGCTTGACGTGAGCAGTGTCGTCGTACAGGAAGGCGTATATCCCGTCGCCGTCGAAGCTCTTAACGCTGATGTCGACGAACAGCAGATCACCCGGCTCAATCGTGCCGGACATGCTGTCACCCCGGACGTTGATGATCCGGATGTTCTCAGCCTTACGCCCATCGAACATGTGCCGGGCTTCCGCTGGCGCATATTCAACGGAGTGGAGAATCTCCACGAACTCCTGATTCACAATGCCCGGGCCAGCACTGACGGCCAGATCCAAAATGTCGACCCTGAACACATCATGATTTATGTGTGATGGCTTCTTATCATCGTCACCATCAGCTCTCATGGCGCCAGTTCCCGAAGAAAGCCACTCAGGTCTCACCCTTAAAGCCTTGGCTATATCGAGCAATTTTGTGGTCTGAGCAGCCCTTCCAGTTTCAATCTTCTGGATCGCAGCCTGACTAACCCCAACAGCATCTCCCAGAGTCTTCTGGGTCATGTCGGCAGCCTTTCTGGCTTCTCTTAATCGTTCTGCAAGTGTCGTTTTCATCTTCTCAATTTACAACCATGGTTTTATAGCGGCAAACGAAAATGGTTGTTGACTAAATACAACTAAGGTTTTATTCTTTGTTTGTATTTACTACGGAGGTTGTCATGAACCCAACCATTAAAACCGCAATTAATATTGTCGGCTCTCAGAAAAAGCTTGGTGAAGCCTGCGATGTTTCTCAGCAGGCGGTTTACAAGTGGCTCCACAACAAGGCCAAGGTTTCGCCTGAACATGTAAACAGCATCGTAAATGCAACTAATGGGGAGGTTCAGGCGCATCAAATTAGACCAGACCTTCCAAAGCTATTCCCTTCTCCGAAGGGCGTTCCGACCGCCTGACTGGCGGCCATTCCAAACAACACCAGAGGAAGTATCACAAATGGAGAGTTCAACGACACGCAACAAAGTGGAGGCTCGCAGGATAGAAAGCTGGTTACACAGCCAGATAGCTGAACTGGGGACCACGAATATCGCCAAAGTGGCCGGAGTGAATAAGTCGACGGTGAGTCGCTGGCGGGAAAGCCTACTGCCGAACATGTCGTTACTGCTGGCCATCCTGATTTCTAACAGACCAGGAGAGAAAGGTGACTTTGAAGCATGAGTGGGAACAGAAGAGCGAAAGCCGCAGTGTTCGAGCACTAACGGCTTTCAGGTGCAAAAACGAAGAGGTAATTGCGAGGTAATTATGCCTGGTAAATCTGTAAGAGTAAACAATCCGGAGGTAGCACGTGAGCATGTCACTTATGGCGAAAGCAATGGGGGTCAAAGTGGGAAACTCACTGCGTAAGCTCGTTCTTATCAAGCTGGCCGACAACGCCAACGACAAGGGCGAATGCTGGCCTTCGTATCAACACATTGCCGATCAGTGCGAATGCAGCAAATCCGCTGTTCGCAACCATATTGATGCGCTTGAGGATATGGGGCTTCTCAAGCGTGAAAATCGCGTTGGGGTCAACAACGGGAAAGGTAATACATCCAACGTGTATTATCTGAACCTTGATGCCACCCCTATGCCACCAAAAAGCACAGGGGTATGCCATGAAATAGCACCCCCTATGCCATCTGATGGCACACCCCCTATGCCACCAGATGGCACCAGAACCAGTCACTCTTTTGAACCAGTCACTGAACCAGACTCTCTCTCTGCGCGAGGGCAGTTTATCAGCGAGGCTGCAAAGCGACGGATCGGGATTTCACCCAACGGGGAAATACCTTTCCCTCCTGCCTTCAAGCCATCGGCAGATCACATTGCGATTGCCTCGGAGAAAGGGATCAACATTGAAACCGAGTTGCTGAACTTTCGTGATTATCACCAGGCCCGCGGCACAAAGCTGATCGACTGGAACTCGGCATTCCGGGTATGGCTCAGGAACGCGAGAGTTAATCCGCTTTCCGGGCGCCAGAGAAGCGAACCTGATTCCCCACACTGGAACAGCCCTGAAGGCTGGAAGGACTTCATATGACCGCTCAGCTTATGACCGCGATCAGCAATCGCGATGGTGATGCGCTGGCCAGAATGGCCGCAGGTAGCACGGAGCCGCAGAGGCTTCTCGATTTTGAAGCTGAAAGGCTGGTTGACTCCCTGTTCCGTCAGCTAAAGCAGATCTTCCCGGCGTCTACCCAGACTAACCTGCGTACCGACGCCGAAGAGAAGACAGCAAAGCGCCAGTGGATTGCCGCTTTTGCCGAAAACGGAATCCGCACCCGCGAACAGCTATCCGCCGGCGTGCGCCATGCGAGAGCCAGTGAGTCGCCGTTCTGGCCATCGCCGGGGCAGTTCATCAAGTGGTGCAAGGACAGCGGCACCGTGCTCGGCGTGACTCTTGTCGACGTGATGAACGAGTTCCACCGCTACAGCCGTGAAAAAGGGCTGCATACCGGCGGTGCTGAGCGCTTCCCGTGGTCTCACCCTGTCATGTACTGGGTTGTTACCGATACCCGGCGAGCAATGTACCAGCGCCAGCTCAGCGAGGCAGAAACCGAGAAATATGCCGCTAAAAAGCTGGAAGACTGGGCGCTGAAAGTCGCCGCCGGAGAACAAATACCGTCGCCGGTACTGGCTCTGGAGAACAACAAGGAAGCCATTCCGACAAACCATGTCAGCCGTCAGCAGGGTTTTCACCCTGAAGGCAAAAGCTTCGGATGTATGCCAAGCGCGGCATCGCTCGGTGCGTTAACTCCGGCTCAGTGGCTGTGGGATGAATACCTGCGCGGGAAAGAGAGAGGGCGTATCTGATGAAAAAGAACTCTGGCAAACAAGCCGTTATTAACTTCATCGGCCAGCATCCTGGCTGCAGCTTTCAGGATATCCGCCGCGGTACCGGGCTTGACTCTTCAGTGGTCAATTCCTCCCTGTGGCAGATGCACCGTGACGGACAGGTTAAGCGTGAGGGTGAGTGCAGGAGCTACCGCTACACCCTGATCGACACGACAGCCGTAACCGAAAGCGATCCGTCTGTTCAGTATCGCCAGCGTCCTGGCGGCGTAAACCCAATGACCAACCTGTTTAACCAGTGCCTGGCGGGAGTAAGAAAATGACTATCACACTACAGGCAGTAAACGAGCTCATCGCCTCCCTGGAGAGCGCAGGCGAGCTGTCGATCAGAGAGCAGAAGTTCCTGAAGCTGGCGAAAGCGTTTAAGCAGCTGGCTGCGGAGAACATGGCGCTGAAGTCAAAAGGCAAGGAATTGCTCGGCGAAGCATGCGCAGTGTACTCGAGGCTCAATAAACTGATCGACCCATCAATCGGTGATTTTGTTGACGGTCAGACGCTCCATGAATTCCAGTTTGTTCTCGATGCGGAAACCCCAGCCTCCGATCGCATCGTAGCCGGGATTAAGGCTGATGGGGTGGAGATGTTCGCTCTGATGTTTGCTGAAGAGGCGATCAAAGACAACAACATCACATCCGGCTGGAAAGTCAGAGCAAGCAGAGCGGCCTCTGAATACGCAGAGTTGCTGCGCGAGGGGGCCAAATGAGCAACCGCATCCCTAACTTCGGCTGGAACCGCCTGAAACTGGCAACGCTCACTTATGAACAACTGACTCAACTGGAAGAGCAAGTGAAGGCTGAGCATGCCTGCAAAAACGGCATTCACCTCTTCGACAAAGCCGGTCAGCGCAAACTCGATACCCTTAGCTGGGCTGTATACAACAAGCAGAAGGCGGAGCGTGCCGCATGAGTAAGACGCTGGATATTCGCGCCGGTGATCGGTTCGAAACAGTTTACCCATTCATTTTCGTATGCACTGACCATCAGCAATGGGACGGAAATGTATTCACCGATGAAAGGTGGATTGGTGGTTGCCGAAGGACATTTGAGCCAGCTGATTGCGGCTATGGAGACCAGACCGTTTACACAGCTGATGCAGAAGGGAAAAGAATTCTGGAGGTTCTTTCAGTCGCCGAAATGCCTGGAAAGTGGCAGCGCCGGATCATCTATGCCTGCCATCTTGTTGACCCGGAAGGGAAAGAAAGGAAAGGCAGGAAGGCCTATACGGCAACCGAGGACAGATTCATCAAAATGTCGTCAGGGTATTTTGCGGATTATGGAGTGGAGAACAGCGATGACTGATATCACCGAACTGGCGCAGAGAGAGAAATTCGAGGCTTGGTTTAAGTCGTCATTTCATCCCGACAAAACAGGGCCATACATCAAAGACCAACTGTATTTCGCCTGGAAAGCGGCTGGTGCCGAGCTGGTAGAGGCGCTGGAGAAGGCGCGGCAGCGGATTACTCAGATGGAGTCCCGCACCGTCACCGACTGGATAGAACATGACGGGAAATGGCGACCGGAATCGCTGGGTCTGGATGAACTTGTATACCTGAAAACCAGAAAACAGGAGCTGAAAATACCGTACCCGGCGGGAAAGGTTAAAGGGTGGATGAATACCGGCGGAGACATGGATGTTATGGCGTACAAGCTGGCGTCGCCACAAGCCAGCACCGTCACCGTGAAGCTGCCACTACCGCGCCGAAAAACAGCTGATGACTATGTCGATGACACGTTCGAGCCGTGCGATCTGGCTGCGGTATACAACGCATGTCGCCTTGAATGTGAAGTGAAGTTCAAGAACGCACTGACTGCCGCTGGCATCAAGGTGGAGGCTGAGTGATGCTTAATTTAGATGGTCTTGGCGGGGCAATTGTTATTTTCGGCATCATCTGCGCGGTGGTCGGCTGGGGAGTAATTGAGTTCATCCTCTGGCTGTTCTCATTCGTTCACATTTCTTTCGGAGGTTAGGGTAATGACCAAATCAACCATAACCAGAGAGCGCTTGGAACAACTCGCTGATAACAACACTATCTGCAAAGTTTCATGGGATGAGCGGATCGAACTGGCACAAATCGCGCTGGCCGCAATGGACAGCGAGTCAGGGTGTTTGCCTCTCGACTACCTGCAGGGGCACAAAGACGGTCTGGAATGGGTCGCCCAACTGGCAGAAGCCAATCACCCTGAAACAGGAGACTGGCTTTACGATGATCCTATCGAGCTGGCAAAAGCTATTCGCAAAGGTCCAGATATGCCGCCAGCGCAGCCGGTAGCGGACAGCGAGCCGGTGGCGTGGACATGGCACTATCGTGAGCAATGGCATGTTACAAACGACGAGCGACGCGCAGAATTTGTCGCAAAAGATGGTGATGTGGCTGTACTGCCGCTCTATCGCCACGCACAGCCAGCGCCGGTAGTGCAGGAAGTTGACGCTGATGACAATTTCTATTCATGGTTTGGCAGGGAGTGGCGTGAGAATTATCAGCACAACCAATACACCACAGCGGCTAAGCAAATGCTGGGTGTGATGGCTGAATCTGCGTGGAAAGCTGGGCGCCGCGCCGCCATGCTCCAGTCTGGCAACTCTCCGGTAGTGCCAGACGAGCGGGCTGCTTTCAACGCATGGAATAATGACGTTGATTGCCCGCTGGCTGGTCGTGACGCAAAGAGCGCTGCATGGTTGGCTTGGCAATCCCGCGCCGCCATGCTCGCAGCCGCCCCGCAGGAGGTGAAAGGTGAGTAACCAAATCCCTGAAGCTGTAGCCGTAGCGATGATTAATGCGGCCAGAGATATTACGGTAGCAAAAATTAATGCCAAAGGCGCGAAGTTCTACGGTTATACAACCTCGGTAAACTGGTTTGATCGTTCAATGAAAGAGGTCCGCGAAGCCGTTAAAGCAGTGCTTCCTGACATTGAACGGGAGGTAAGGTGATGCCTAAATCCCCCGCAGAACGCAAAGCCGCGCACCCATCCAGTTGATGCTATATAATCCCCTCCACAGAAGAGGGGATTTTTATGTCACAGTGGAACATTGCAACCAAATCGAAAGATGAGCAGGACAAGGTCAACGTAGACCTCGCAGCGTCCGGCGTCGCCTACAAAGAGCGCCTGAACATGCCAGTTGTCGCTGAAGTGGTAGCCAGAGAGCAGCCCGAGCATTTACGCGAGTATTTCATGGAGCGCGTCCGCTACTACCGCGAGCAGAGCATCCAACTACCCCGCGCATCCGATCCGCGCTATCTCGAAATGGCAGAGCAGAACGCCAAGAAATAGCCAATTTCTCGTATATGCTCATTTTGCATTTATCCCCGGGAAGGGCGATAATTACCTCGTCAGCCTGAGCAACTGACGACTTACTTCCGGCGCCAAGTGGGGACACATGGCGCACAAAACCTTACAGCAATCCCTGTCACCGATGGCGAAAGCCACCGGCGATTTTCTGCATTCAGCGTTTGACCTCTCCGGAGGTGAAGCGTGAAGCAACAATTCTGCCTTATCAACGACAACGTTAAGCGTAACGTCGTCAGCTTCATCCAGTCTCTGCCCGTCGACCACCGATCGCCGCTGATTATCGAGGCGCGCGAAGAAAGCCGCACCGACAAACAGAATCGCCTCATGTGGCCACTTTTGAAAGACCTGAGCGATCAGGTGATCTGGCACGGTGAAAAGCTGGAGCCTGCGGAGTGGAAAGACCTCATAACCGTACTGGTCAGCCAGATGCAAAACCCGGAGCGTGAGCAGAAATCAGCCCCGGGCATCAACGGCGGCCGCGTCTATTTCGGCGTTCGCACCTCACAATCCAGCAAGCGCTACATGGTCGAGGTGATCGAGGCGATTTACTGGTTCGGCACCGAGCACAATGTGAAGTTCAGCGAGAAGTCCAGCAGTCGGATTGCATGGGCCCAGGAATGGAGGGCTTCGCATGCACAATCTGCTCGGTAAGGTCATGGATCGCGGCATCTTCCGCGTGCCGGCGCGCCGCAAGCGCAAGGTCGAAGTTAAGCCGTCAGATATCCCGACCCTGAAAGACTACACCGCCCGCCTGGTCGATAAGAAGTGGCTCCGCCTGAGAGCACGGAGGCCACATGCTTAAACCAGCACGCCGTAAATGCGCCCACTGCCGCGAATGGTTCCATCCTGCCCGGGAGGGGCAGGTGGTATGCAGTTTTGAATGCGCCAGCGCGATCGGCAAAAAACAGACAGCAAAAGCCCGGGAAGCGGCGAAGGCCAGGGCGGTGAAGCGCCAGCGTGAATCCGAGAAGGAGGGGCGTCAGCGCCGTAAAGCAAGATTGGCTGAGCTCAGACCTAACGGTTACTACAAAGCCCAGGCTCAGAAGGCATTCAACGCCTACATCCGCGCTCGTGATGCTGCTTTGCCATGCATCAGTTGCGGCGAGACCAACCCGCCTGATCTGCATGGCGGCCAGTGGGACTGCGGCCACTTCAAAACGGTCGGCGCTTACCCTGAGTTGCGTTTTGAAGAGCGCAACGCTCATAAGCAGTGCAAATCGTGCAATGCCGGGGCCGGTAAGTACACCGCCAAAGAGTTGACGGTTGCTCAGCAATACGAAGCTGGCCTGGTCGCTCGTTACGGACAGGAGTATGTCGACTGGCTTAACGGACCCCACGAAATGACCAACTACCGCCGGGAAGACTTTATTCGTATCCGCGATGAGTACCGCGCCAAGCTCAAAGCACTGAAATAGCGGGAGGCCGCATGAACCACGACGTTATCGAACGCATCCGCGACCGCTGGCAAAAGCTTCGCCTCTGCCGGCACCGCGGCACCGTACTGGTTGACTACCGCATACCGAGAAATTTCGTTCGCATCTATCAGACCCTGGGAGAGACAGCATGAACCTCGAATCTATCGCCAAATACTTCGCGCCTAAATCACCAATGCTGAGCGACTCGCCACGGGCTACTGCATCGGATGGTCTAACCGGCACTGACATCATGGCCGCTCTTGGGCTGGTAAATGCCAAGTGCGGATTCGGCTTCGACCTCTATCTGGCAAAGATCGGGGTAAGCACACCTGACCGAGCAATGGAGCTACTTTATGAATCAGCAGAGCGATTATCAAACCGCTTTAACATCGTTTCAGAACTCAGCCAGGACGTTCGCAAAAGAGTTCTCGAAGTTCTGTGTGCTTTTGCATACCAGGATTACACGCGAAGTGCTGCCAGCGTTAGAAAATGCACTTGCTGCGATGGGACTGGCTTCACAGAGGCCAAGGTGTTCACCAATAAATGCTCATATCCGTGGGGCAAGCCACCTTATTGGGCAAAGATGTCCCGAGCGGTTCGCCCAAGCCACTGGGAGTGCTGGAGCGAAGTGCGCGAAGTGGTCAAAGTTAAATGCTCAGCCTGTAACGGAAAGGGTGCTATCAGCAATTCGTGTCGCTGCAATGGGAAAGGAAAGGTACTGGATAAAGAGACCAGCGAGCGCCTTGGGCTACCGGTAATGAAGGTATGCGATCGCTGCAGCGGAAGAGGTTATGCGCGCATGAAGTTTTCGACGGTGATGGAAGGGGTAAGGGCCGTGGCTGACATTAAGAAAACGGCAGCTTATGAGCAACTGAAACCTTTCTTCGAGGAGCTGGTATCCGAATGTCACAAACAGGAATCCTACGCTGATGTCATTCTCTCCCGGGTGACGAAATAATGAGTATTTTCTATAAAAATAAAATTTTGTGGAAAATAGCTATTGCAATCTCCGGAAAAACTGGTTAGATTCATCCCTAACGCTGGGAATCCGTTCAGTCGTTCCGAAGCAAAAAATTCAAGCCCGAGGTTAACGCCTTGGGCTTTTTTATGCCTGCGATCCGGTCAGGGCTCTTGGGTAGAGACGTGCTGCACGACACTTCGACACCCGCCGCGCAAGAGCCCTGAACCAGATTGAGGGTCGATCGTATAAAGGTCATCACGGCAGGCTGTTAACCTGCTTATCGTGGTTCGATTCCACGTCGTCCCGACAGATATTCCGCAAGTCGGACATGAAGACCTGCAAATGATTGCGAATCAGCAGGCCACGCCCGGGAAGGGCGTGATGTCAAAAGCTACCCCTCCCGGAAGCTCCGTTAGGAGCATAACCCCGGCCGGAGTAGCGCTCTAAAAACCTTAAGGAATCCTGACCTGCCAAAAATTGTAGGTTTCTCGATTGTTAATTTAAGGTAAAAAGTTTCCGTGAAGTTACCCGGTCAACCTCCAGACTGGGGCGGAAGTTGTCAGCCAGAGATGGAATTAAAAGACCGCAGACCACGGTATGGCAAGCTAACGGTCTTCCGAAGCAATTCGGCTTCACTCACGTTTCTTTGTACTAAACATACTTTTGCCTGCTCGCTGCAGGCTTTTTTCATCAATGACCTGTTTAACCATATGATGTGAATATGGTATTTGACTGCACAATCAGATTGATAATAAATTGTTTATGTGGTGAATCCCCCTATGCGGAGGGGCGACCAGTCACTTACAGTGATCTGTAAATGCAGCGCGGGCCATGCCGACTGGGGCATGCTCACCGGGAGGCACCCGGCACCACGCAGTACTACTAAGACATTTGGTAGTGGGGTTGCCGTTTCGGCTTCTCCAGCTATGTTTAAAAGGTAGTAACGGAAAACGAGCGCTCTCCTGGTAAATCGGTAGCTCGGACTATTAGGTGCGCCTCGAACCGTTGAAGAATCAGTATTTCCTACCTTCTGCCCGCCCCTCTGAGCGGGCTTTTTTTCGCCTAATTCAGGCAAAACCATAAAGCATTAAGGGCTGCGCTATTTCGCGGCCTTTTTCATTTCAGGGTCAGAAGCACAGCGGTTGTGCGTTCGGCTGTTAACCGAATGGTCGAAGGTTCGAATCCTTCCTGTCCCGCCAAATTAGCGCCATTAGCTCAACCGGAGAGAGCAATAGCCTTCTAAGCTATCGGTTTCAGGTTCGAGTCCTGAATGGTGCACCAGATAATGGCCTGACCTGATAACGGGTTCATACCCCAACTTATCAGGGGCGTTGCTGCAACAGCGCCGCAGGCCGCCAGACCCAGCCAGGGTATTTTCGGTAATCACCGACATTGCTATTACCCTCATGCTTATTGCCTGCCTAACCGCAGGCTTTTTTATTATCAGGTCCCGCGGGAATCATCATCGACACGCTTCGTTGTTAAATCCAGCCCGACGGGCCTGACCCTTTCAAACACACACAGCACCCGCTAACAACGCGAGGTGAGAGTATGTATCGCATGGAAAAGATAACCACTGGTGCTGCCTATGGCGCTTCAGCCGGGAGCATCCTTAACGGCATGCTAAATGCCTATAGCCCCGAGCAGTGGAATGCCATCGGCGTACTGGTGGGCATTGTCATCGCCGTACTTACGTATCTGACGAATTTGTATTTCAAGATTCGCGAAGACAACCGACGTAGCAGGAGCCGAGATGAACCCGACGCTGAGGAATAAGCTGATTGGTGCGATCGCCGGCGGTTCGGGCGCGATAGCCATTGCTTCCGTCATGCTTGGTAATGCCGACGGCCTGGAAGGAAGGCGTTATTACGCCTATCAGGATATTGTCGGCGTATGGACTGTTTGTGATGGCCACACTGGAGCCGATATTCGCCGCGGACATCGTTACACCGACAGGGAATGCGACAGCCTGCTGAAGGCAGATCTGCAGAAGGTGGCAAGCGCCATTGACCCGCTCATCAAAGTCCGCATTCCTGATCCTACCCGCGCCGCGCTTTACTCATTCACCTACAACGTTGGCTCTGGCGCTTTCGCCAGCTCCACGTTGTTGAAGAAACTGAATGCTGGAGATGTGCCGGGCGCTTGCAAGGAACTGCAGCGCTGGACGTATGCCGGCGGCAAGCAGTGGAAGGGACTGATCACCAGGCGCGAGATTGAGCGTGAAGTCTGCGAGTGGGGCCAGAAATGAGCCGATTAACCGCAATCATCAGCGCTGTAGTCATCCTGCTGCTTTCCTGCTTTTTCTCGTGGCGTTCTGGCTGGAATTCTCACGCTGACCATATCAACGCCCTCGCGGCGAAGAAAAAAGAGAAAGCCGAAAAGACTATCCAGCCAGTTGAGCAAAAGGCCGCTGCCGCTACAGAAGAGGGCAAGGTCATCTACCGAATCATAACCCGCGACGTGGTGAAATATGTCCAGTCTCCGAATCGTACTGTGTGCCGGTTTGACGATGATGCTGTGCAGCTGCGCCAGCGAGCTATCGACGCTGCCAACGCCATCCCCGGATTTGATGAGCCCTCCGTGCAAAGCAAGTGACGCAGGCAAGGACACCGACGAAGACCTGCAGTCAGACGTCGAAACCGCTCAATGCCTGCGCCAACTGCGGTTAGATAAATACCGTTGGCAGGCCTACTACCGTGCAGTGAGTCAGTAGCGGGGCTACATTGTCGTTCCTGCATGGCAAGGTCGGCGTGATAAAAAACCCCGAAGAGGATATCCAAAAGTAAACGGGGCGCTGAATGAACAGCTAATGACTAAACAATACATCGTGTATCTAAATATGTTTAATCATTTCGCAACCCGGACCATATTGCGGAGGAGTACACCTGTGTTTTGGCGTAGGACTGCTATCAGCGCTGGGGCAGTGCAACAGGGATAAGGCTGATATAAGACAGGCGGAGATGAAAAGGGGGCTGTAGTTTTATAGCCTCACTAATAGCTTAAAGGAAGCGGTCATGAGGCTCTAATCATCTAAGATGATGCTTAGACTTTTTTGTATGTAATCGAACGACCAAACGGCGGGTAAGTTGAAGTTGAGTCATATACTTCATAGTGAGCAACTACTTCTCCATTTTCGTCGAGCTCACGTAGAAGATATTCATCAGTATCTTGACCTCTTCGTGGCCCCTTCCAGGTGGAAGATACTTCCTCGAGAGTATGGTTATCTGGAATCCCAATTTTCTTTTTATATTCATCAGTCATTTAAAGCCTCCTGCTGTGCGGTTATCTAGGGCTTGATTTAATAAAATGCTGTCAAGATAGTATACACCACGCAAAAACGATGCCTGAGATACTGGTTATATTTTAGCGTGTTATTGGAGGCTAATATGGCTGATAGCACAGTGATTAGGCCATATCCCCCTGTCAATTTCACTGGTGAGAACTGGTTGCCTTACACCCGGCTTATCCCTGCTCCCGAAATTGGCGAATGGGTAAATCAGAACATCCTCACCGAAGACGGCCGAATCCATAACCCTGACCATGCGCACTTGGTCGATGCTGATGTCGCGTTTATGTGGGCCTCTGGCTCATTCGCTAAAAGCGGGCGCATTGTGCTTGGTCAGTGTGAGCAGGTAATGATGCGCTCCGGCGGCTGGCAGAAATCCCGCATGGAGCAGCAGATGCATGAATGGTTCGGTCGTATACCGAAGTTCATCATCACTCTGGCTGCTGACTACTGCGAGCAATGCAACGATCTGGAGTTCTGCGCACTGGTTGAGCATGAGCTTTACCACATCGCCCAGGCTACCGATGACTATGGCGCGCCGAAGTTCAACAAAGAGACCGGTATGCCGGTGCTCAAACTTCGCGGCCATGACGTCGAGGAGTTCGTAGGAGTGGTCCGGCGTTACGGTGCCAGCAAAGACGTGCAGGAAATGGTGGATGCGGCGAACAGGCCGGCGGAGGTTGCTCATATCGATGTTGCCAGAGCGTGCGGGACGTGCATGCTGAAACTGGCATAGGCTTTATTTGGATTGTCATGGAGGTAACCGATGGCAGCATTATCGACAGAGGTTAAAGCCTTCATCGTTCAGTCGCTGGCCTGTTTCGAAAGCCCGACAAAAGTCATTGAGCTGGTAAAGGCTGAATATGGCATCGATGTCTCACGGCAGCAGGTGTCGCAATATACTCCCGGCAACGCAATGGCGGCCAAGTTGAGCCAGAAGTGGATTGACCTGTTCAACGCCACCCGTAAACGATTCCAGAATGAGATCGCCGACATCCCAATCGCAAACAAGGCGTACCGGCTTCGCGTTCTGGACAGAATGGCGACCAATGCTGAAAAGATGAAGAACTACGGCATGACCTCGCAGCTTATCGAACAGGCCGCCAAAGAAATGGGCGATGCCTACACTAATCGCCAGAAAGTTGAGCACACAAGCCCTGACGGCAGCATGACGCCGCAGCCAACAATCATCCAGCTACTGCCTGTTGAGCCAAAGCATGAGTAACGCCGTTCAACTGCCGATCCCCGCCAAGCTTGCGCCGCTGTTCACTGCTGTAAATAAGCGTTATCGGTGCTCGCACGGTGGACGTGGTAGCGCCAAGACGCGCACATTCGCACTGATGACCGCCGTGAAGGCGTACCAGTCGATGATGAATGGTGAAAGCGGCGTGGTGCTCTGCGCGCGTGAATTCATGAACTCGCTGGAAGAGTCGAGCATGCAGGAAGTGAAACAGGCGATACTGTCTGTCCCATGGCTGGCGGCTAACTTTGATATCGGCGAGAAGTACATCCGCACAATCGACAAGAGCGTTAACTACGTGTTCTGCGGTCTACGGCATAACCTTGACAGCATCAAGTCGAAAGCGCGCATTCTGCTGTGCTGGGTGGACGAGGCTGAATCAGTCAGCGAAATAGCCTGGCAGAAACTGAGTCCTACTGTGCGTGAAGAGGGATCGGAGATTTGGGTGACGTGGAACCCGGAGCGTGAAGGAAGCGCCACGGATAAGCGTTTCCGTAAAGAAGCCGGCGACGACTGCATCACCGTTGAGATGAATTACACGGATAACCCGTGGTTTCCGGACGTGCTTGAAGGTGAGCGACAGAACGATCAGCGCCGCCTCGACCCGGCAACATACGCCTGGGTGTGGGAAGGAGCTTACCTCGAAAACTCCGATAAGCAGGTTCTGGCCGGTAAATACCGGATCTCTGAGTTCTCGGACAATCTCTGGAAAGAGGCCGACCGCCTGTTCTTCGGTGCCGACTTCGGTTTCGCTAAAGACCCTAACACGCTAGTGCGCTCGTTCATCCTGCATAACCGGCTGTACGTCGAATATGAAGCGTACGGCCAGCAGACCGAGCTCGACCACATGCCTGAGCTATACGACACGATACCCGGCGCGCGTGACTGGCCCATCAAGGCCGACTCTGCGCGTCCTGAGACTATTAGCTATCTAAAGCGGCAGGGGTTCAACATCTCAGCTGCCGAGAAATGGCAGGGTAGCGTTGAGGACGGGATCGCACATCTTCGTGGCTTCGACGAAATCATTATCCATCCTCGCTGCAAGAACGTGGCGCGCGAGGCCCGCATGTGGTCGTACAAAACGGACAGGATCACTGGTGAGGTGTTGCCGAAACTCTCCGATGGCTATGAGCATTGCTGGGACGGCATTCGCTACAGCCTAGACGGACACATTAAGCGCAAAGGTCAGATGGCCGGGATGATGATTCCTAAGCGCTTACGCACAAGATAGGTAATGGTTAATTATCATTATTACAGTGTAAACTCTTTCTCCTCGGAAAGGGCACGGAGATGATAAATTGTGGATTGGGCAACATTCTGGTCTGCTGCTTCAGCTATTGCTACAACAGCAGCTGCATTAATTGCCGTTTGGGCTATGTTTAGATGGAAAAAGCAGGATGAATTGAAGGCTAAAATGGCGTTCAAATTAGCCATTGCAGATTACAAGTACCTGATCTTGCAATTGCCAGATCAATTTGATAAAGAGGATCTGCGTAATAAATACTCTAATGAGAGAAAAAAACTAACCGACCTTCTTTCTGCGTGTAACCATGCATGGCTTGTCACGGAAGATTTATTACTATCACATGATTTGATTGTGTCTAACTGGCGTAATATTTTGGATACACACGCTCATTACTTGCAAGGTTCTAGACAGTCCGAGGAATTGGTGATTTTTTGTAATGCTATTCTTACAAAAAAATTCATTTTCTCCTGAACGAGAATCAAACATACAAAGGCCGCTCATGCGGCCTTTTTTATTGCCAAATGTCCACAAACGGGAAAGCCATGACTGACAAATTAACTCTCGCTGTCAACCATGCGTTGAACGATGCGCGGATGGCGCGCGCCCGTATAGGGCTGATGGCGCCAACGATGGGGCTGGATAATAAGCGTCATTCAGCATGGTGCGAGTATGGCTTCCCTGAGCAGGTCACCTACGAAAACCTATACGCGCTGTATCGGCGCGGCGGTATCGCTCACGGTGCTGTTGAGAAACTGGTTGGCAAGTGCTGGCAGACAAACCCGGAAATCATCGAGGGTGATGATGCCGATGAGAGCGAAGACGAAACCGCCTGGGAGCGCAAGTCAAAGCAGGTATTCACCAATCGGTTCTGGCGCTCCTTCGCAGAGGCAGATCGCCGTCGCCTTGTAGGTCGATACGCAGGCATCCTCCTTCATGTCCGCGACGAAAAGGACTGGAACCTTCCTGTAACCAAAGGCCGGGGACTTCAGAAAATATCCGTGGCGTGGGCCGGATCGCTCACGGTGAGCGAGTGGGATGCCGGCCTGAACTCGAAGACATACGGCCAGCCGAAGATGTGGCAGTACGCGGAGCGGTTGCCGAATGGTTCAAGCCGCCGCGTCAATATCCACCCCGATCGCGTTTTCATCCTTGGCGACTACTCAGACGATGCAATTGGGTTCCTTGAGCCAGCATATAACGCCTTTGTGAGTCTGGAGAAAGTAGAGGGCGGATCGGGTGAGTCATTCCTGAAGAACGCTGCGCGGCAACTCAACGTCAATTTCGAAAAGGAAATCGACTTCAATAATCTTGCCTCGCTTTACAACGTCACTGTCACTGAGTTGCAGGACAAGTTCAACGAAGTCGCGGGTGAGATTAACCGTGGCAATGATGTACTGATGACGACGCAGGGCGCATCAGTTACCCCTCTGGTGACTTCGGTAGCGGACCCGACGGCAACATACAACGTAAACCTTCAGACCGCCGCTGCCGGGGTGGATATCCCCACGCGCATCTTAGTGGGCAACCAACAGGCCGAGCGTTCCAGCACTGAAGACCAGAAATATTTCAACTCGCGTTGCCAGTCACGCCGTGGAGATCTGTCATTCGAGATTGAGGACTTCTGCGACAAGCTTATTGACCTGCAAATCATCGACGCCGTCAGTCAGAAAGCGGTTGTATGGGATGACCTGAACGAGCAGACCGGTACCGAGAAGCTCACCAACGCTAAGACTATGGGCGAGATAAACCAGGCCATGATGGGAAGCGGTGAAGAACCGGCATTCAGTCGCGAAGAAATTCGTACCGCCGCTGGTTATGAAAACGATGGTGAAATACCGTTAGGAGAAGAGGATGGCAGCGAAGAAGACGAAGCCACCGATTCTACCGCGTAACTATCAGGACCCGACCGGAGTTGATGCGCTGGAACGCCGGGCGATGAAAGACTTCGCCAGGCGGATGAATAAGATTGGCAAAGCGTACAAAGCAGCACTCGACAAAATACCTTCCTCTCTCGCAGTAAACGCCAGATACGAATACCAGCTAAACCCAACGATACTCTCCATCATCCTGAATGATGCCAGTTATCTGGTTGATCAGGTGCTTCTGGATGGTAACGAGTACGACCTGTGGTTTTATGAGTATGTCGATTTGGCGTCAGAGAAAGGCACTGGACAGTCATTCTACAACCTTAGTCAGCAGTCGCCGGTGTACGCCGCCGGACGTGAGTCCCAGGCATCCATCCTTGCAAGCGACCCATACCAGCAACGAATGGCGTTGGTGCATGCCCGTGTTTTTGAGGAAATGAAGGGCCTTACTGCTGACGTTAAGCGCGACATGGCGCGAGTGCTGACTGATGGCGTAGGGCGCGGGCTTAATCCCCGTGATATTGCCCGCAACCTCACAGATCAGACCGGCATCGAGAAGCGCCGGGCGAACCGTATAGCCCGCACTGAAGTCACTACCGCGCTACGCCGGGCTAAGTGGGATGAAGATCAGGAGGCCAACGACCTATACGGCCTGAAAACTTTACTGGTTCACATCTCTGCACTGTCGCCGACAACCAGGCATACCCACGCCGTGCGTCACGCACACCTCTACACAAATGAAGAGGTCCGTGACTGGTACAGCAAGGATGCCAACAGCATTAACTGCAAGTGTACTCAGCAGTCAGTGTTAGTCGATGAAGAGGGCAAGCCGATTTATCCGGACACCATCACCAAACTTAAACAGGAATACAAAACGATGCAGGCGCGGGGTTACGCCTGGGCGGAGAAATAACTATGCCTATGCAGGTCAATATCACCACCAAGGTGAACAGCCAGTCTATCCGGCGCGAAACATACAACGGTCGTGAGCATCTGGTGCTGCCGAGTTACACGCTGCCGGCCAATGTCGTCATGAATGGCGGTCTGTACACGCAGGAAGAAATCGACGCCCATTATCAGGGGCTTGAAGGCACCCTGGCGCCGCTGGGACATCCGCAGGTTAACGGTCAGTTTGTATCTGCCTTCTCACCGGAGGGTATCAATGCCGGCCATATCGGTGCGTGGAACCGCAATGTTAAGAAGTCCGGTAACCGTATCTATCTCGAAAAGTGGGTCGATGTGGCACGCGCTGGCGAGTCGGAAGGCGGTAAAGAATTGCTTGAGCGTGTAGCGGCTATCGAGCGCGGTGAAGACGTCCCACCCATTCACACCAGTGTGGCGGCATTCCTCGACCAGCTTGAACCAAATGAGCAGCAGCGCGCAACAGGCGCTGATTGGGTGGCAAAAATCCACAGCATGGACCATGACGCGATTCTTCTACATGAGGTCGGAGCGGCCACCCCTGAGCAAGGTGTTGGCCTGATGGTTAACGCTGACATGGCGAAGCCGTTAAAAGCCAATTCTGGCGCGCTGATCGGAGAATCTTACCGGGAGCGCGAGCAGCGCCTCGATAGAGCTGCCAAAGCTAAGTTTGCGGCCGGCCAGGACGAATACGCCTGGGTGGCTGACTTCACTGACTCGCAAGCGGTAATCATCCGTAACGGCGGCAATGCTGAGGTGTTTGGCTACAAGTCAGAAGGCGGGATTATCACCTTCGACGATACCGGCACCGCAGTTGCACGACAGGAGTCGTGGGTGGCTGTCGTCACTAACAAACTCAAAGCTCTATTCACACCGCAGGAACAGCCTGCACCAAACCACAAAACGGAGGGCGACATGCCTTTAACCAAAGAAGAACTGGAACAAATCGGCAGCATGATCGGCCAGGCTGTTGCGACTAATACCGATGCGGCTATTAAGCCCCTTGTAGAAAAGGTTGATGCGCTGCAGGCCAATCAGCAGCAACTGGCAGAAACCCTGACCGCCAACTCCCGCGCTGAAGAAAAAACCAAGCGTGAAGCAGTTGCGAAAGTCCACGGCGATATCGTCGCCAATGCGCTGTCTGGAGAAGCGCTGGATGCGATGTTTAAAACCATCGGTGAAGCCGCTCCGTTGGGAACCAACAATGCTCAGCAGCCGAAAGAAACTGGCGCGCCTGCCGCATCTGAATACTTTAAATAAGGAGCCGGAATAATGGCACGTTATCGTCGCGTTAATATCGACGGTCTGTCTCTTTACAAGACCGAAACCCGCACCACGGCTGCCGATCTTCTTCCAGGCACCGCGGCCACCATCAACTCCTCTGATGAATTTGCTCAGGCAACCGCACTAACTGGCCGCCTGTACATTATCGATGTCGGCTACCACCAGGGACTGACTATCACCGAAGCAATTCCTGCCGGTGATTCCGCGGTCGGCAACTATGTCGAAGAGGGACGTGAGCTGGCGTTACGCTGCCTGCCTGGTGCGTATAAGAAAGACAGCCCTATCAAACTTGGGACGGCTGGTCAGTTTACCCTGGCAACCGATGACACTGATTCAGTGATCGGATACAGCCAGGATGAATACACCATCGCGGCCAGCACTACCGATTTCATTCGCGTGCGCATGCGCGTTGGCACTGTCGCCGCAGCTGGCGCGTAACAAAAGGATAAACACATATGTACTTCTCTAAAGAGACGCTGGCGACTAACTCCCGCCTTGGCGGCCACTGGAACGAGCTGTGGGCAAACCGCAATATGTGGAACCTGCAGAACGATTCCATCATTGCGGCAAACCGCGCAATCATGACTCCTGACATGCTGGCTTGTAACGCAGTTGGTGGTTTTTCCCGTGATTTCTGGGCTGAGATTGATAACCAGGTACTGCAACTGCGCGATCAGGAAGTTGGCATGGAAATCGTGAACGACCTGATCAGCGTTCAGACTGTGCTGCCGGTAGGTAAAACCGCCAAGCTGTATAACGTAGTTGGTGACATCGCTGACGACGTGTCAGTCAGCATTGATGGTCAGGCGCCATTTTCATTCGACCATACCGAATACGCCAGTGATGGCGATCCGATCCCGGTATTTACTGCCGGTTACGGTGTTAACTGGCGCCATGCTGCCGGCTTAAACTCTGTGGGCATTGACCTTGTGCTGGACTCGCAGATGTCAAAGATGCGCAAGTTCAACAAGAAGCGCGTTAACTACTACCTGAACGGCGATTCAAAAATTCAGGTTCAGTCCTACCCGGCGCAGGGAATCAAGAACCACCGTAACACCAAGAAGATTAACCTCGGGTCTGGTGCAGGTGGCGCGAATATCGACCTTACCACTGCAGACATGACCGCGATCTTTGCATTCTTCGGTAAAGGCGCATTCGGTACCACCGCACGCACGAACAAGGTAGCCGCATACGATGTGATGTGGGTTTCTCCGGAAATCTGGGCGAACCTGGCTCAGCCGTATGTGGTCAATGGCGTTGTAAGCGGAAATGTACTGCAGGCGGTGCTGCCGTTCGCGCCGGTCAAAGAGATTCGCATGAGCTACGCGCTGAGCGGTAACGAGTTTATCGCGTACGTTCGTCGTCGTGACGTAATCTCTCCACTGGTTGGTATGGCTGTCGGTGTTGTCCCGCTGCCGCGTCCACTGCCTAACGTTAACTACAACTTTCAGATCATGTCTGCCGAAGGTCTGCAAATCACTGCAGACGATCAGGGCCTGTCTGGCGTTGTCTACGGCGCGAACCTGGCATAAGGAAACAGCATGGCTAAATACGAAGTGGTGCGCCCGTGGAATGGCGTAGCGCTGGGGCAGGTTGTTGAACTTGAAAATCTTCATCCGGCCCTGAAGTCAAACGTTCGTCTCATGCGCGGCGAAGCAGGTGGGGAACTCTCTCCGGCAACACCAGAAGCAGGCACTGATACAAAATCTCGAAAAGAGATTATTCAGGCCCGCCTGACGGAATTAGGCATCGAGTTTAAAGGAAACCTGGGGGCTGAAAAGCTTGGTGAGCTGTTGCCGGATGGCGAACTTGAAAAGCTTTTCCCTGCTGAATAACAGCCGCCGCTAAGGCGGTTTTTTTATGCCCTGTGAAAACAGGGCTTCATTCTCACGGAGCCGATAATGGTAACTCTCGACCAAGCGAAGGAGCATCTGGAAGGTCAGGGGATTACCATCCCTGACTTTGTACTCCAGGCGTTCGTTGATGAGGCGAACAGCATTCAGGACTGCCTTGATGCACATTACCCGGCATCGACAGCCTTGCTTATTCAGCTCTACCTCCTGGCGCTGATGGGGCTCGGGAGTGGGGATAAATACATTTCCAGCCAGACGGCGCCAAGCGGAGCATCCCGCTCATTCCGTTACCAGTCATTCTCAGACAGATGGAAGGCATCCGTAAACCTGCTGCGCAGTCTGGATAAATACGGATGCGCCAGCGCTCTGATTCCTGCAGACCCTACCGCCTCGCCGGCATTCGCTGGTATCTGGATAGGTAAAGGCGGTTGCATGTGCGGGAGTAAGTGATGGCCTGGATTTCAGTTCAGCAACGGCTTCCGCGGACGTTTACCCGGGTGTGGGTGATCACCGATACAGGCCAACAAACGACGGCGTACGTGAAAAGCGACGGCGAGTGGTTCATCAACTGCGACCGAATACGCGCCACAGGCGCCGCTGTGCTGCGATGGAGGGATGACTGATGTCTTCGGTAGCCAATTGGTCATACACGGCAACAGCGACACTCTGGCGGCGCATACGCGATGCTGACGGTAGTGATACCGACGGCGGAGGTCAGCCGTATGGGTGGGAAGCGCCGATCGCTATCCTCTGCGACTACCAGGGCGGACTCTCTGCAAAAATCGGTGACCTTGGCCGGGAGCTCGTTGTTAAAAACACGATATGGACCGAGTACGCAACGGCGCGGGAGGGAGATTACATCCTGATTGGCGCTTCGACCGATGCTGCACCGCCGGATGAGGCCGATGAGATTCGGCAGATCGTCCAGTTCGCAGATACGTTCGAGCGACTGGCGGACGATTTCGCACTGATTACGGGAGTCTGATTATGGGCGCTAAAGTTCGCGGCATCCGCCAGGCCAAGGCCAACCTCGATCGCATCATCAAAGACGTCCAGGGGCGTAAAGTCGTGCGGGCAATCCAGTCTGCGATGCTTATCGGCAGCGCGCAGGCAGCACTTTACACCCCGATCGATACGTCGACGCTCATCAACAGTCAGTTCCGCGAAATCATGGCTAACGGCACCAGGGTAACCGGGCGCGTTGGTTACTCGGCGTCTTATGCTACCTACGTGCATGACCCAAACATTCCTCAAAACTTTAGGCGAGCAACAGCAAGGAAAGAATTTCTTTCCAAAGGGTTTGAGGATACGAAAGGCGCCATAGATATGGTGATAAAAAAAGAATTGTCGCTTTGATTTTGGTATAATTTATAAGCGCCTAGGGTAGCTCCCGAAAAGGCGGAACGTAGACCGCTCTGGCGCACCAACCATCTACGGAACCTGCTACGAGGTTTATATGAAATGCAACGATAACATTCCTATTGATTTCTGGAGAGAGTGCTTATCCTATGATGCTGAGAATGGTGTTCTTTATTGGAAAGCTCGCCCATTAGATCACTTCATGACAAGCCAATCCTGTGCAACATGGAATAAGCGATTTGCTGGAAAACCAGCGGGCTCTCCCAATAATCAACAATACATTCACATAGGGATGCGAAATAAATTATATAAAGCTCACCGGATTATTTGGGCTTTATATTATGGTGAATATCCTCACTCCCTTATAGATCATGTCAATGGGAATAGGCAGGATAACAGAATCGAAAACCTCAGAGTCGTCAGCTCATCCGAAAACTGCCAAAACCAGAAGCTACGAATCACTAGTACCAGCGGGTGCGTTGGCGTGGCTAAATGTAATAGTGGTTTCAGGAGTTACATTCAGGTGAACGGAAGACGGGTTCACTTGGGGGTATACCAAAGCGTAGAAGAGGCTTTCGCTGTAAGAAAAGAAGCCGAATCAAGGTATGGATACCATGAGAACCATGGACGGAAATAGCAAAATAGGTCGCCACGGCGGCCTTTTTTAATGGGGTTTTTATGACACCACCGATGTATATGCGCCTCAAAGGCCTCTTTGTGGCTGAGGGGCTTACCGCGGGGTTTAAGGTCCAGTGGCGGCAATGGCGCGACACCGGGAAAGATACCGATCAGTTCATCGTTTTCCGGTCTTCCGGCGGTACCGATATCACCTTTGACCTCGGCGGCGACTGGTATGTGATGGTTGATGTGATCTCCTCGAAGGCGAATCCCGATGCTGCGGACGCCGCGGTAAACGCCATTGTCGAGTATATCAGCGCGCAATCCGGCGCCGATGATTGCGTAGGCGCGCTACGGATTGTCGGCAATGTCCCGGCACCGATCCCCACCGAAGAGGGCCGGTTAGTAACCCGGCTGCTCGTATCCTGCACATACGGCGAATAATCGTCAGAATCACCCATCAGGCTGCCATATGGCGGCCTTTTTTAATTGAGAGGCATACATGCAAGGCTGCGCTAATGACACCGGCAAGCTGATTGGTAAGGTGGCCGTGCTCCGCATGGCTTTTGGCTGTGCTGATACGGTTCCTGCGCTTTCCGAATGGAAGCGACTCGGCGCCATGACTACCAAGGGCTTTGACTACTCCATGAATACCGTCACCTCTGAGGCTGACGATACGAAAGGTCTGGTTGAGAACCTGGTCAACAATATGGACTTCACCATCTCAGGAGAAGGTGAGTTCCGCAAGAAAGACAAGACGACGGAAGTCGGCGCCATCACTATCTCGAAATATATTTTTGATGAAGTGCAGGCCGGCCGTCAGCCGACAGTCTGGGTCCGCTTCGACTTCACTGGTGAAGACGCTGGCACTTATATCATGGGGTACTTCAACACCACCTCCTGGTCTGGTGATTTCGGCACCTCGGATATTTCCACCTTCTCTGGTGAGTGGAAAGTTGCTGATGCAGACACCGTGGTATTTGAGGTGGCGCCGCCGGCGCTGGCGTTTACCACCAACCTGCCGACGACCAAGAGCGTGGCGGCCGGTTCGGCTCTGAATATGTCGGTAGTGGTTGAGGGTGGCACAGCGCCTTACACCTACGTCTGGAAGAAAGATGGCACGGTTGTCAGCGGGCAAACAACGGCGACCTTCAACAAGGCCAGCGCTGTTTCCGGTGATGCCGGGGTTTATACCTGTGAAGTCGCCGACTCCTCCGCGACGCCAGTCAAGATCACGTCTGCATCCTGCACGGTCACTATCAGTTAACCACCAGGCCATTTCGTGAATAGTACAAAGGGCGTTCTGCGCCCTTGATACTGTTTATGGAGCGACTATGACCCCGATTAAAGAATTAGGCGAATGCGTTATCGGTACCGGTGATCGGGAATTCTTTTTCCGGCCATCGTTTCGCAACATGGCGCGAATCGGTGAGCCAGAGGAGATTGTTCAGGTGTTCTATGACCTGTGCAATGACGAGTCGACACCATTCGCACAGCGCGCAGCCGAGGCTTATATTCGCGATGAGTACAGCCGCCTTCCTGATTGCGTCCTGCGGTTTATGCAAAGCGGGCTCCTGTCACGCAAAGCGATCATGGCGGCTCACACGGTACTGACAGCCTGCTGTGACGACGATATAGGCGATCTGGTTGGCTGGATGAAGCCCGGGAAATCACGTAAGCGTGGTTTCGTATGGCGCCCGGGCATCATGCAGCCGGAAAGTATGGTCATTGTCGCGCAAAACCTGATGATGCACGGAATCATCGGCAAAGCGAAGGTGCGTAAGCTGCAGCGTTACGAAACGAATGAGACAACCGCAGAATTCCGCGCAGCCGACTACATCATGGCGGCCCGTAACCATTTCGGCATAAGCCGGGAAGAGGCTGAGAACCTCACGATGACAGAGTTCGCCATGATGATTAACGCCAAATACCCCAATCAGAACGGCTTCACGCGCGAAGAGTACGACACGGTCATGGACGAAGACGATCGCCGCTGGCAGGCGATGATGGAGCAGGGGCGCTCCAGGACAAACCACACGAAGAATTAACCTCAGCACTAACCGAATATCAGCCTCGCATCCGCGGGGCTTTTTTATATCTGTTTGTTCGTGAACGGCTAATGCCGAATCACTTCTGACGCGCCTCGCACGCGCATTTAACACAGAACCTTTCAGGATGACCCTTGAGGATGCCGGCTGGCTGTCGGTGCCTTCTGTGGGCCGGTTTCCTGTGCGACAAGGTTCATCACTAAAAGGTAAGCCGATATGAAATATCCAACCGTATCAGTAAACGGCGTCTCCGTTCGTGTCGACGATGAGGGGCGCTATAGCCTTAATGACCTCCATGCAGCAGCCGTGGCAAATGGGGAGGCTACAGAGTCCCAGCGCCCAAGCGTATTCCTCAGAAGCGCCCAAATAAAACGCTTCATTAAGGCGCTTCAATCCAAAGCACTAAAAAGTGCTTCGGAACAAAATCAACCGCTTAAGGTGATAAAAGGCGGCTCTGAATCCGGCGCGTGGGGCGTCGAACTACTTGCTATTCGCTACGCTGCCTGGATTAAGCCGGAGTTCGAAATTGAAGTGTATGAGGTATTTCGAACCGTTGTCCGTTTGGGGATCGGCGCCATGGCCAGGCTGAACAAAATCGATCATATCATCAACACTGAAACCAAAGCGATTAGCCAGTGTGCTAGCCAGATGGCGAAATGGGGAGTCGGCGGACGTAAGCGATTACTCCATGCCGCGCGTGATCGTGCTGCCGATGAAGTTCAGTTGTACTTGCCCGGCATTGCTTAGCGCTTTTTAAGCCAAGATGGAGCACTTTTGTCGTTCTCTCCTATCCCTGCTAATCTGTCCAAAACTAACCAGTGGGGATAGGGATATGAGGAAGATTGTATTGTTGTTTCTATTAAGCGGATTCTTTAGCTACGCATATGCAGATGAGTGCGTTGGATCAGATGGTTACAGTGTTTGCACGAGTACTAGCGAGGCGGCTAACGGGGACACAACCATCTCATCTTACGATACTGAAGGTAATAATTACTCTGTAACATCTGGAACAAGGAATCATTCTGATGGTTCGACGGAGGTGTTTTCTAGTGACTCTGATGGGAATCAGTATTCAGTGAAAAGTTGGTGTGATTCCGCAGGCTGCCATAGTTCCGACAGTGATGGAAATACGTGCACAATAACAAATTCAGGCGAAACTATTGGTTGCTGAGGTTGCTATGTGGAAAAAAACAATATCTGTGATCGTTGTTATCCTTATCGCTTTTTCAATTTTTGTATACACAAGCATTTCGTTTTTTGCTGTGCAGCCAATTGGCGCGATCCCTGAAGGTGCAACGTTTATAATGTGGAAGAAGGGGAAAATGAGTACATTCGAAAGCCCTGATGGATTATGCATCAAAGTAACCGGCGGGGTAAGCCTTATGTGTCGTAGTATGATGCTTAGAACAGCTATGGATGATAGGGCTGTGCTCTTTAAAATGCCATACATTAAGTCTATATACTTAAAGTCGACTGGTGGTAAAGAGTTTGACAGATAGTCAGATACACCCCGAAACGACAGAGAAGAAGCCCACCGAACGGTGGGTTTTCTATTTCAAGTTGATGAACAAAACAAAAAAGACCAAAACGACGACTATGGCACCTATGACAGAGCCAATATTTGCAAGGTCCATTTATTTTTGAGCGACAGTAGCATTCAACCTTTCAGTTTCAGCATTAATCTTTGCGATTTCTTCGTTTTTGGCGCTCGTAATTGCTTCAAGTTCTTGCGAAAGCACGTTGTAAATGGCGATTTTCGCTTCTTCGGGTATCCCATGAAGGCTTTCTATCGCTGCGCGTGTGCCTCTTGAGGGTGAATTCCTTGGCAAGCAGGAAACGCTACCAGCACCTAAGTTTGATGTAAAGATTCCGCTTCAATGGTGGATCGATAACAACCCGTTGGTTCGCAGTGGCAACCTGTCATTTGGGAAGTCTCTAACCGCCCCGTCTTTTGACGTGACGATGGAGATGCTTTGTGGTGACAACTCGACATCTGCGGCCATTCGCCTGATTAACGTTCTGGAAGAGGCAGGCTTTGATGTATCAGCGCCGAAGGCTGAAATTGTGGCGATGCGCAAACATCTGGGTAATGTCGAGTACGGCATGAAGGCTATAGCTGACGCTTGCCGTCGGGCGGGGAACAAAACAATCTCGTTTCGAGGCGCAAAGGCTGAGTTTGTGATCGGCTAAGAGATCCGCCTTGATAACCAAACCCGCTTAACTGCGGGTTTTGTCGTATCGCTTCCCCTCTGCTACGATTGCCGCATCATTTACTGATGGGGATAGGGATATGAGCTTTGCCAGTCAATCTACGCAGCAAATTTTTCCATTTCCGGCTGACGTTGCCTTTGAAAAACTTTTAGAGGCTATTCCAGAAGTCGGGATGACGATTAAACAGAAAGATGACACACTTCGCCGAGTTTCCGTAAGTGCTGGAATTTCACTTTTCTCATGGGGTGAAAATGTGTCTATTGTGGTGAATTCCGACGGCGAAAACTCATGCGTCGTCGGTATAGACTCAGCCCTGAAGTTAGGCGTTAACGTGACAGGTGCACACAGGCATCAGAAAAACTTCGACAAAATCATTTATGCACTTAGCGGCAAATTAAAAGAGTGGCAAAGGCAGCAGCCTTTAGACCTCGGTCCCGAAAAAACAGATGATGAGTATCTCGAAGAGGCCCGAAGAAAAGCTGGGCTAATATAACAAAACTCAATCCCAAAACCTCGCTTCGGCGGGGTTTTTTATTGCCCGGAGAAAAGGAAATGGCTGAGAACGCTGGCGGTATTTATTACGACATTGAAATGGATGTGCGCGGGCTACTTACCGCTCAGCAGCGCGTTAACCAGCGCCTTGATCTGATGGAACGGGGATTTGATAAAACATCACGCTCCATTGATACCACAGAGCGTTCGATGTCGAGCTTGTCCCGTGTTGCGGTTGCCCTTACCGCAGCTCTTTCTGTCCAGCAGGTGGCTGAATATGCTGACGCATGGGCCACGGTTAATAACAAATTATCCAACTCTCTTCGCCCGTCTGAACAACTTGCTGATGTAACTGAGCGTGTTTTCAACATCACGCAGCAAACCAGAAGCAGCCTGGATGCAACAGCATCCCTATATGCGCGTTTAGAGAGGGCCACCCGGCAATACGGAACCAGCGCTGGGGATCTGGCAAAATTAACCACGATTATCAATCAGGGATTTGTGGTTTCAGGCGCAACGGCACAAGAGGCTGAAAATGCCATTATTCAGCTATCTCAGGGCTTGGCCTCTGGCGCGTTACGCGGTGAGGAATTCAACTCTGTAAACGAGCAGGGTAATCGCCTTATCGTAGCCCTTGCTGACTCTATGGGGGTCAGCATCGGCCAGATGCGCAACATGGCGGCACAGGGCAAGCTAACGACAGATGTTGTGGTTAACGGTCTGCTTTCCCAGGGGAGTGTAATCGGTGCTGAATTTGCCAACACCACTACGACTATCAGCCAGGCTCTTCAGGTTGCTGGCAATAACATCACTAAGTTCTTCGGTGAAAATTCTACGGTTAAAACAGGCGCGGCAATTTTCAGTGATGCAGTCGTCACCATCAGTGAGAATATTGGCGGACTGAGCGCGTTGCTGACTGGTGTCGCGGCTATTCTTGGGAGTCGGTATGTCGGCGCCTTAACTATGGCTACTGCGGCTAAAATCAAAGCAGCTGCCGCATCACGCACGCTTTCAGCAGAAGAATCATTAGCAGCTCAGGCTGCCGCGAATAAAGCAGCGGCAGACCTCAGGGCTGCAGCGGTCGCAAAAGAGCGGGCCTTAGATGAGATAAGGCTCGCAGAAATGATGCGGCTTACTGCTATCAGCGAAACCAACGCTGCGGCAGCTGAACAGCGCTTGTCCGTTGCCAGGGTTGCGGCTGCCGGTGCGGTTGATAATTATAATCGAGCACTGGCGGCAAACAGGGCTGCTCAAATGTCTCTCTCATCTGGTGCCAGCCTGGCTAGCGGGGCTCTCGGGTTAATTGGTGGGCCTGCCGGAGCGGCAATGCTTGCTGCTAGTGCAATCCTTTACTTTTCACAGCGCGCAAAAGAGGCCAGGAATGACGCTAATGCCCTTGCAGATAGCGTTAACGATCTGAGCTCAAAATTCCAGACGATGTCGCATACAGAGCTGGCGGCAACGATAGGAAAGCTAAGCCAAAGCCTGCCTGAATTAAGTGACGCGGTATCAGACGCACAAAAGGAATTCAATGACGCGACATCGGCTGTCCAGCGACAGCAGCGAGAAATTGCAAACTGGGGTACGAATACAACGAGAGGGCGGCAGGCTGCCGAGGCGCTTAGCGGCGCACAGGATAACCTAGCTATAGCTACCCTTGAGCTGGAGAAGGCCCAGAACAGACTGAGTCAGACCCAAAACGCCATTAACATTGGCCGCGCTACGCTAAACGGAACGATGAAGCAAGGTATCGATTTGCTGCGCAGGGATGGGCAGGAAGCGGGAATTGCTGCCGGCATGATGAGCAAGTTGGGAGATATGATTAATTTTGCGGCCAAGGCAAAAGACAAATTCAACTCCAGCAGCCTCATGGTTGAACGCCCGAAAGATGTTCAGGAGTATCTGGATAAGCTACAGGATCAGGTAACACTTCAGAGCGAGCTTAATGACAGGAAGCGAGCGCAATTAAGGGCTGAGCAGGACATTAGGAAACTCGGTGGATCAGAGGCGGATGTTAACCTTGCTCGTGACAGAGCAGCAGCTGAATTCGATGCTCAACAAGCGCAGCAAAATAACAAAAAGGCCACCAAGGAAGCGGAATCTGAGGCTAAGAAACTTGCTAACCAGCAGGAATCGGTAAACCAAAAACTTGAAAATCTGCGCCAGCAATCAGAGCTCGCTGCTGGCTCAACGCAGGAGTTAAGCCGGGAGCAGGCAGTATTACAGGCTCAGCAATCACTAGGTAAGGGAGCCACCCAAGAGCAAATTGCTCTTGCCGGTAAATACCGTGGAGAAATATGGGATACGGCTAATGCCCTCAAAGCCCAGGCTGCGGCAGAAAAACTGCTCCCTGAAGCCAGAGAGAATGCGTCTTACCAGCAGGATGTTAAAGATCTGCAAACTGCACTGGCCGCCAAAAAAATCACTCAGCAGCAGTACAATCAGACCAGTGAGCAACTGGAGGCTCAGCACCAGGTTAATCTGGCTAAGATACGCGCTCAGCAAACTGTAAGCCCCATGCAGGAAGCTCGGGGGCAGATTGACCCTGTCCAACAGCTGGCTAACCAGCACGCGCAGGAGTTGGCTCTAATCCAGCAGTTTGAATCGCAGAAGGGGCAGATTACTCAGCGCGGACTTGAGCTGATGAATGCCGCTAACACTCAGTACGAGCAACAGCGCATAGCGGCGCAGTGGGAGATATGGCGACAACAAAATGCAGGATATGAAGTAGCTGCCGCGGCGTTTGATTCATTTGCTGGAAACGCCTCCAACGCCCTCACTGGCATAATCACTGGCAGCATGTCTGTCAGCGAAGCTATGCGGTCGCTAGGCTCGACGGTACTTAACAGCGTCATCAACTCCTTTGTTCAGATGGGGGTTGAGTGGTTGAAGTCTGTAATTATGGGGCAGGCTGGAATGACCGCCGCTTCTGGAATGGCTATTGCGCAAGGGCAACTAATAGCCGCATCCATGGCTCCGGCTGCTGCAATGACCTCCCTTGCCACGGCTGGCGCTAACGCTATCCCCGCTCAGGCAGGAATAGCTTCAACAGTTGGCATGGCGCAGGCCCTTTCAATAGCGGGCGCGCGGTACAACGGCGGCCCGGTATCAGCCGGCGGCCTGTATCAGGTCGGCGAGAAAGGTAAACCAGAGATTTACCAGGCCAGCACCGGCAAGCAGTACATGATCCCTGGCGATAACGGGAAGGTCATCAGCAATAAGGATATGCAGTCAGGAGGAGGGGTCAGCGTGCAGGTGAACGTCATCAACCAGTCTACCGGCGCCACCGTTCAGAGTGCCGACGGCTACATGCAGGACGGTAGCGCAGTTGTGGACTTGCTGATCACCGACATGGAAAGAGGCGGCCCGGTATCCTCTCAGATGCAGCAGACATTTGGACTAAGCCGCAAAGCGCAAGGTGCTTACTAAACCAAACCCGCTCCGGCGGGTTTTTTAATGCCCGGAGGAAACGTGGCAACAGTTCAATACCCTCCGTTCCTGCCACTGCCCCAGCGTGCCGATCAGAACATGACGCAGGATACAGCCTGGCAGACGACGCAGACGGCAGTCGGTCCATTGATAATCACGCCGATCACCACAGACCTTAAGGCGACATGGACGCTGCAGTGGATATTCACGCTTGCCCAGGCCGAGCGGTTTAAGTCATGGCTGCGATCGCCGACATATTGCGACCGCGGGCGCAACTGGTTCCAGATGCCGATCGACCTGGGTGATACACAGGGCGTGCAGCAGCAGACGCTGCATTTCGTCGATATGCCGGTGCAGACCAGCAAAAACGGCAACGTGGTAACCTGGACTGCAACGGTCATCAGCAACGGTATCGAGGACATTACCGAGGACTATGACGACTGGATCGTTGAGGCCCAGCCTGGCTATGGATACTGGCTGGATTACCTGATCACCGAAGTGATGCCGAGGGCCGACTGATGCCAACATTACGAGAATGGAAAGAGCGACGGCCGGCAAGCGACATCAAACAGACGGTGGAGTTTTATCACCCTGCGTTTGGTTATTACAGGGTGGTCAATAACCTGTTTCGCCCGGCGACGTTCGGCGGAAATGCCTTCGAGCCAGCGCGATTCAGCGTAACTGAGCCAGCGCAGGACGGAACGGCGGTCATATCCATGACGATCACTTTTGTCGCCGCGACAGAGCACGTCCGGCAGACACTGAAGAGCTGGCGTGGGGCTGCGCGCATGACGCCGATAAAGTGCCTGTATCAGCAGTGGAACGCGATCGGTGACACGGCGTCATTGAAAGACTGGACGCTTTACGTGAACGACATTTCCGCCGATGCCAGCAACGTCACCGTGACCGCTGGCAAGACCAATCCGCTGACGCTGGCCAACTCCATCATTTACACCACGAAAGACTATCCCGGGCTAATCACCGTATGACACAGAGCGACTTTATCGGGCTTGTTAACGGCAAGCCCTGGGCTAACCGCGCCTGCAGTTTTGAGCAGATGGACTGCTGGGGCCTGGTTGTTCTCTATTACCGGCATGTGCTCGGCCTGGAACTGCATCACGTAGCCGGCTACGAATCGGGCGCGGATTTCATTACCTGCTACGAACAGGAGCGCGCTCACTGGCGTTGCGTGCCGGTGGCGGCCACCGGATGCATCGCCGTTTTTTACCGCGGCGACGTGCCGGCGCATATCGGCGTGATGATCAGCCCGGTTAAGTGCCTGCACGCCCGTGGGGAGTTTGGTTTTGTACGCTGCGATAGCCCGCTGGCATTACTGAAGGTTTACAGCAAAGTGGAGTACATGGTGCATGGTTCGATATGAGTTACAGAGGCTGCCTGGAGCACCGCTGCAACGGGGAACGGTAGACGCCGGCACCACACTGGTGAGCCTGCTGGATTATCTGCAGCTGCACCGCGATGTTATCGTGAAACTGAACGGCCGAGCGCTGCCGGACGAATACGATATAAGCCAGCCACTGCGATCTGGCGACGTCGTGGCTGTGTTCGACCAGCCAGAGGGCGGGGTTGGCAAACTCATCACCACGATATTGCGTCCGGTCACGAAAATCCTCTCCGGCGCGCTGAAGGTGTTCGGCCTGTCAAATAAGCCCAGCGCGTCGGTATCGGTGGCGACAGGCGAATCCCCCAATAACGACTTAACCGGCCAGACGAACCGCGCGCGACTCTACAAGGGGCGCCCGAACATTTACGGCCAGTGCCGCGTCTTTCCTGACCTGATTCAGGAAGCGCTGTTTGAGTTCGTCGACAATAACAAGCAACTCACGGAGTGGTTTGAAGTCGGTTACGGCCGGTACACCATATCGTCGATCCGATACTCGGAATCGAATCTCGGCAGCCTGGCGGGCGCCAGCTCTGCGATTTATAACCCGGGTGACGTGATCGGCACGATTGAGGTGGGCTATCAGTTCGATGACGTCGATAACGAAACTGTCCCCGGCCTGAATGAAAGCCAGGACTTCCCGGCCCAGACAGCTACCACGACGGCGCCGACATCGGTGGCGATCGAAAGTAATCAGCTCAAGGCTGTCGTTCTGTCGAACGATGACAACTTTGCCTACTTCGCTGCGCTGGCGGTGCCGCATCCAGTTTCATTCGTCATCAATGCCACATGGAACGACGGCGGCACAAGCGTCACACGAAACGTCACTGGTGCCGGGAATATCATCTCATCAGAGAGCTTTATTGGCGACGACACGCTGTCGTACACGACGTTTTATATCGGCGAACTGTCGGGTGAAATTACGTCGCTGCCGGGCAATGCGGTTATCAACGCGACGCTGTTCACGCTGAATGACCAGACCCCTCTGGTTATCGGACCGTCAGTGTCGCCGATCGTCTCCACTCAGGTCTGGGTGCATGTGCTGGTTCAGCTCGGCGCGACGGCCGGCACAACGCAATACCGGATCAAGTTCTGGCAGGTCGATGACGACAACAATCAGGTGCCTGGTACGTCGGAGCAGCACGATTATTTCTTCGATAACGACTTCCAGGTGACGACCCGGTATTTCCGCACAACGCACAAGTTCGTCCCGGCTGCCGGGGCGGGGCGCTATGCGGTCACTATCGAGCGCCTCGACAACAGCAATGACGCCAACGTAGTGACACTGATGGCGATCCATGCAGTTAACGTACGCGAAAACGTTGTTTATCCGGAAGACACGATTGCCCGCATCACGATTAAAGGGTCGAATGACAGCAACAGCAACCGCGAGCAGAAGTACAACATGCTGGCGCAGCGGCATACCATCAGCTACGACAGGACAACCGGCGCGGTCGATTATACGCTGCGGCCGAGTCGCTCGTTTGCCGACGCTATCCTTCACGAATGGGTGGTTGTGGGTAAGCAGGATGTGGCGAGCATTGACGTTGCCGCTCTGTATGCCATTGCCGATTCGCTGCCGGATGAGGCGCTAGGGTATTTCGATTACACCTTCTCGGATGAGAAGCAGTCGCTGGGAGAGAAAATAGCGACGATCGCCAATGTGGCCCGCGTTGACGGCAATAACATCGGCGATGTACTGACATTCTGGCGTGATGAGAAGGTGACAAATCCCGATGCGGTTTTTGCTCGATCCAATATGTTCTGGGACGAGTACAAGGTCGCCTGGCAAATGTCTCTGCCCGGCGGTTACGACGGAGTGGCGCTGGACTACGTCGACCCCCTGACGAACAAGAAGGCTTACATCTACCTGCAGATCGACAGCAGCGGCATCACCGAGGTTGAGGACGCTACCGTTAACGCGATGCAGATCAGCCTGGACGGCTGCCGCAACGCCACTCAGGCAACCGATCGGGCCTGGCTTGAGGCGAGGAAAATCCTTTACTCACGCCTGACCATGACAGTGAAAGTGCTGGAGTCGACGCAGGTGGTGCGCGGTACGGTGGTTCAGTGTCCGGACATGTACGACAACGCGCAGCAGACCGGATACATCACCGGGCGCTCCGGGGATGTGTTCTCGACGTCAGAGCGTATCGACTTTTCTCTCGGCGATATGTGGGTGGTAATGACCGACAGCCTCGGAAATTACCGCGGGCGCTGGCGGGCCTATCCGGTAAGCGGCAAGCCCAAAGCATTTCAGGCTGCAGCCGACACCTTCGATCTGAACATTTATGACCGCGAAAATGTGCAAAACCCCAGCCGTTATTTCATTGCTACCGACTCGGAACTTAACTCCACTATCTGGCGCGTCGATAGCGCCAAACCTAACGGTGACGATACTCAAACCCTCTCACTCACTGAGTATTCAGACTCGATTTATCCGTAACACACAGCAGTAATTACCAACCTTCGCGCACACCTTCGGATATTCTTCTGAGGGTTTTGCGCGCCATGTATAGGGCGACACGCACAATGGCACAATTACCAACGCCGACGCAAAAGACGGTCCCGAGTGATGATATTCGTGACCACGTTTATGCAGGTGGAATGCTGGATAAAGTAGTAACCAGCACTGATTTGAAATACACAGATCGCCTTGGAAGAGAACACTTTACTGTCGACGGCATGAAGGCCGAAGGGGATAAAGTAGTAGAGGCAACCCGCCAGAACCTTATCCCCCTGAGTCGTCAATACATGACGCTGGCAGAGGCGCAGGCTGATATCGCGAATATCCCTGCTGGCTCGACCACTTATGTACGCAGTTCCGATGACGCGTATCTGGCTATCGAGTATATGAACGTCAGCGGAACGCTGCAGCCTACCGGACGCCGCATGTTATCTGCTGAACCATTCCAGGGGTTAGTTGATGCTGTTCTCTTTGCCGACCCTGCAGAGTTTTCACGCTCCGGGTATGCGTCTGCTGTGGTCGCCGAGGATATGTTCATTATTACCGCTGTCCGGTCTGATGGTTCATTTTTTATTCCTGACCTGGATATCTCCGGCATTGACCTTGACACCCTGTCTCGTATCACTGCTGAGATCACATTTATTGACCCTATTGAGTTTTTGCGATCGGGATACAGGTCAGCTGTGCTGTCAGCTGACCGCTTTATTCTGTCTGCGGTGGCGCTGGATTCAGATGTTTATATACCCGTCATTTCTGACTCGGTCGGGGTTATTGAATCGCGCGAGTTCGCCCGCAGTGGTTTTATCAACGCAGTTATTTCAGAGGACAGATTTATTATGGCAGCCAGGACTACTGACGGAAACGCCCAGGAGGGGAGCAGGGAAATTCGCCTGCCGACAGAGTTTGAGCGTTCGGGATACCGGTATGCTGATGCAAGCGCAGATATGTTTGTTACAGACGGAGACCGGCTGTTAACTGAGGCATGGCGGCGTGACGTGTATTACGCCAGGGTGGTGGGCGCATACAGTCAGCTGTTTAAATTTGATGCGAATGGCGCTGAAACTCAGTTGACGCATGACAATGCGAACGTGACGAACGTCCGGGATAGCGGCGATGAGGTGCAATGGCAGAGTGATGTCGATGCAGGTGTAAAAGGCGGGCTCTGGTTTACGAAGAAGTCCAGTTTCGACCCCCACCCGGTATTCCCACGAAACATCATCACGCTATGGGGGCACTCATTTCTGCAAAACCCACGACTGGCTAACAAACTGTATAAACTGACAGGAATGCCGGTCTGGAATTTCGGCCGCAGCAATATCACAAGCAAGGGCGCAGCTCTGCGCCAGGGCGGGCAGCGAATCGAAGTATGGCCTTTGACGGGGAAGATTCCGGCAACAACGGATGCTGTCCAGGTCACGCCATCATCCCCCGGCCCACTGGAGCTTGGCGCTAAAAATTATGCGCTGAACGGGCAAGGGTATTTCCGCGGGCAAAAGGTCTGGGTTAACTGGTACGCTGACAACACGCTAAAAATCACACGCTATGCCGCCGGTGCGGAAATTACGGTTCCCGCTGCTGAAACGCTGACCTGGATACCCCAGACACAGGAGGCCCTGACCGATATTGATACCGGGCAGGTGATAACGCCGCAGTATGCAACTTATGACAGGCACGCTGAAGGGATTAATATTTTCTGGATAGGACGAAATAACAGTGCTGGTATTGCGCAGGTTATTTCCGATTTGAAAGCGATGGTGGAAAAAGTTAAGGCATCATCTAAATATCCGCGAATCGTGGTGCTGGCTGATTTCATGGATGCCGGACAGACCAATGGCACGGCAGGCCGTGCGCAGATATTTTCGCTGAACGCTGCGTATAAACGCGCGTACCCTGAATATTATTGCGAAATTGAGGGCGTTGATATTCTCCAGAACTTTATCAATCACGCCAACCCGAACTATGCAGATGATGTGGCCGACGTTGCAGCCGGAACAACCCCCCGGAGTCTGCGATATGACGACCTGCATCCGTCTCAGGTTCTGCAGGAAAATGCATTACATATTGGCGCAGACGTAAACGCTGAATTTATCGTTCAATTTTTGACAAAAAAAGGCTGGTTATAATGACTACAGTGACAGGTCCATTTGAAGTACGTAAAAATCTGACCCTGGGCGCGGGTGTAAAACTGTACCGCGACCAGACAATTACTCCCGAAACGAAAGCAGTCTTTGATTTTGCATCGGACTGGGCGGGCGGTAACAAGGCACAGTACAAAAATCTGAACACGTTAAAAAACCTGAACTATGTCGATGATGCGATAACGATTAACGCCAACGATTCAAATTCAAATGCGCAGAATTATGGCATTGGCGGGGGGATTTACTCTGCAACCGGCCAGAATCTGGGTGTAAAACTCCCGGCATCGGCATACCCAACACCGGATATGACCCGATTTATGTTTACTGTGTGGGCAAAATGGCCGGCGGACAAACTGATAAACCCCGCAAATACTAACTGGGCATTGCTCTACGCCGGCTCTGGGGAGGGTAATTTGTCTGATGATGTCAGCACTGCATTTAAAATCGGCGGGGTGAGACAGGTGAACGATGGTACGGATGTGCCAATTAACTCACTGTACGTATACGGCGTTCGCGTTACCTACCCGTCTGAGGCCCAGACTAAGATTAAAGCCGTCGTTGGCCAGAGCAAGCCATTCCAGTATGGCGTAGAAGTAGTGCGAGATAAAAACCTCAACAATTTCTACTGCAATTTTTATCTTAACGGTGAGTTGATCGGTACATCTCCGACGCATACCCCGCTCGCTATCCCGACGGTCACAAACGCCTTTGTGCTGGGAAATCTGTCCCGTGGCTACTGCATGGCGAACACTGTTTTCTATCGTGTACGCCTTGATGACCTGAGCGGGTCTACTCGGCTGACCGCAGATCTCATCGCTGACGATTACGCAAAAAATAAGGGGTACTTTAGTTAAAAGTAATTGCGGCTGTCATGAAAATTGATAGCCGCAGCCTCTTTGATCTGCTTACTGAATGAAATTACTGTATGCATAACCAGTAATAAATCAGAGGGCAGACATGCATCGACAGTCAGACATCAATCAGGCATTCCGCGAGTCGGTATTGCGCAACTCCAAAGGTTTTCAGTACCTGCACACAAAGGATTTTGTGTCAGTGCTGCGCCGGCGTGGCATCCACTTTACCGAGGTTGAGGCGAACTCCTGGATATCGCGGGAACAAACGTATTTCGTCGATAAGACGCCGGACCATAGCGAAAACAGGCTATGGATGATGGCCAACATGGGGAGGGTCATCTGATGGGGTTTCCTTCACCCGCAGCGGACTACGTCGAGCAGCGACTGTCCGTTAACTCGATATGCAATGTTGGTCCTAACACCCGCGTTTTCGAAAGGGATGGCGGTTATGTTGTGCTGGATATCTCCCTGAAGCCAAAGCAGGGTAGTCAGGTTCTGATCCAGCACGGCGGCGTGACGGAGCTTGCCACGCTGAGAGGAAGGTCTCTGATTACCGAAGACGGCGAAGCGATCGAGGGCGAGGCTCTGGACGATGTTACTGTCATCGGCGTCGTGACGTTTACTATCTGCGATGTTCGCCAGGACAACGCGGTTGTTTAGTTGCTGTCTATTAGTGGAAGAGTTCGTGGTTTCTGTGTCGTAGATGTGGCGTAACAGGAATGCACGATAAAGACAGGGATGTATTCAAACGACACGAAACGACACAAAACCGGATGCGAACGCGGTAAACATGTGTGATTACAGTGTGTTATTTAACGCTCTACTTTCTTCTAAGCCGTAGGTCACAGGTTCGAATCCTGTAGGGCGTGCCATTTAATAATCAATCACTTATCAACTTCCTCCAGTCGCTGATTTTTCCTTGTGGGACATATTTGGGACATCTTCTGCAAAAATTTGCAAAAATTGAGTCAATTTGACGTGCGTGCTCAGTTAAATGGTTAGGTGCCAGGTGAGCATATCGACGGACCATTTCGATGATTCTAATGTCTTGTAGTATCTGTCGGACGATGGCCAGTCAGAGTACAGCATTACTGCTCTGTAATATCGAACAGAATGGTTAATGCTGGTTATAGCTGAGTGCAGAATAAGCGCTCTGCAGGAATGTGAAAATATGTTGCCGGTAACAGGCTAATAGTCATTATAGCTTTAGGTTCTGTCTGACTGGGTTAACTATCGCATTTTAAGCTGGCGTGAAGTACAGTTGTTATAGATCAATATTGAACACTATTTGAAAGCATACCCTCGATGTTCATCCACTGCCTGGAAAGATCCGAATGAACATCAAATTCGTCGCCATCTCCGTATTCGCTGTTGTGTGCGTCTTTGCATCAGATATTTCCATCGCCAAATCGAATTCCTTAAGCGATGATCAGGTCAGTCAAAGGATTATTGATGACTCTGTCGCATCCTACCCCGGTACTTGTGCCTGTCCCTTCAATACCGCCCGGAACGGCAGCTCGTGCGGTGGCCGCAGTGCCTGGAGCAAAGCTGGTGGGTACTCACCTATTTGCTACAAGAAAGAGGTAACAAAGGAGATGGTTAAGGCGTGGCGACAAGAGAATCAATGATAACGATCAATATCTGAACCAGGTGATTACTTACACTGGAATAGTAGTTTAAATAATATTAAATGATTATTTCGAATACTGCAGCCCATTTGCAGTAAGCACTGTTCTGGTAGAGGCGGCAGAGGCCACGGCGTTTATCTTTTTACCTTGTGATATTTGAACCCAGCAAATCTATTTCCCCTGCCTGATAGACTTAGTGTCACCGTATCCTGTTACTAAGAGCACGGGGCTACCTACTCATAAGACACTTCCTCTTCTTACGAGGAAACCGGTTCAGCGTGTTGTGTGTGGAGACAGTACCCATCAATTCAAACTGATAACAAAAAGTTTAATTTTTTTCCCCGCCGCGCTGACTATAGTTAGGGCACTTTCACTTGCCCAATAAGGTCACGATTATGAAATTAGTTATCGCCTCCGTAATTTCTCTGCTCAGCTTCAGCGCGCTGGCGGCGCCAGAGGGGACGCTCAGCGTACACATTCTTAATCAGCAAACCGGGCTCCCTTCACCGGGGGTGCAGATTGAGCTGGATAAACAGCAGGGGGAGAGCTGGCAGCATATCGCCACCGGTAAAACGGATGCCGATGGGCGGATTAAATCGCTCTATCCGCAGGCGGAGAATATGGAGCCGGGGGTGTATAAAGTGACGTTTAAAACCGGTGACTATTTTAAAAGCCAAAATATGAATACGTTCTTCCCGGTGATTCCGGTTATTTTCAATGTCACAAAGCAAAATCAAAAACTGCATATCCCGCTGCTGCTCAGTCAGTACGGATACTCTACCTACCGCGGCAGCTGATGACCCAAGCCGCTATCCAGCCAACGCCTGCGCGGCTTCCGCAGGCGTCACACTTTTCTCGCACCACGATGTCCACGCCTAACGCTCGGTCTCTTTCTCTTTAAAGTGTTTAACGGCTTCGTCGTACATCGCCAGCAGGCCGGAAATTTCGCCTTCATATTGCGGCACGCGCTGGGCGCGAACGAGCTCAATCAGCAGCGCATAGGCTGCTTCTTCCGGGGCCGCATGTGGATTGATCAGTCCAGACATATCACCTCCTTAACAGTGGGCCTTTAGCCTACCCCTCGGCGGGAAAACGCAACAGCCTGATATGCAACCAGTACTTCTTATATGGCTCTTGTGAAACCTCAGAGGCGAAGACCACGGCGGAAATCAATTGAAGGAGGGGTTATCCAGACCACTGGCGTGGCGATTAGCGGTGCATCTACACCGGCAGGAGGCTCATCATCAGCCAGGCGATGGCGATGCAGATAAGGGTCATCGACAGCACAAAATTCATGGTAGCTCCTCTTCATCCTTTCTTTACTCGACGTAAATTTTGACAGTGATGATCGCCTTTATCCTTGGCGATTTGTGCCGCTATCCGGCGGTGGGCTGGGGAAAGACGGCCTGTTTCCCCGTGAAGGCCAGCAAAATATCCTCTTTGTCAGGGTTATAGTGATGACATCAATGAATAAGCGGCATCACATTGGTTATGTTGGACTTTCCGCCTGAAGAATGACTTCAGGTCGCTGATAAGCTTGCTGGGGGACTAACAGGATGAGCACTACACCGTTAACGCTTTCTTTTGCCGGGCAACAACCGCCCATCGCCCTGCCGCAGGTGCCGGGAACGCGGGGGCCGGTGGGAGTCGACATGCGCGGGCTAAATCAGTCCGGATTCTGCAGCTATGACCCCGGCTTCGCCAATACCGCCGGATGCCAGTCGGCGATCTCGTGGATCGATACGGAAAACAGCGTGCTGCTGCACCGCGGCTATCCGGTAGATCAGCTGGCTCGCCAGTGCGATTTTCTCGAAGTGGCCTACATCATGCTGAACGGTGACGCGCCGGATGAGGCCAGCTATCAAACCTTTCGCGAGACCATCACCCGCCATACTCTGGTCCACGAGCAGATAGCCCGCATGTGCAGCGGCTTTCGTCGCGATTCGCACCCGATGGCGCTGATGTGCGCCCTGGTGGGGGCGCTGGCGGCGTTTTATCATGACGTCCTGGACGTGGAAAATCCGCAGCACCGGGCGCTGGCCGCCACCCGGCTGCTGTCGAAAATGCCCACTATCGCCGCCATGAGCTACAAGTACACCATTGAGCAACCCGCGGCGTATCCGCGCAACGATCTCTCCTATGCCGGTAATTTCCTGCAGATGCTGTTTGCTATCCCGGCGGAAAAATACGTTCTCAATCCGGTTATCGAGCAGGCGATGAACCAGATCCTGGTGCTGCATGCCGATCACGGGCAGTGCGCCTCGACCACTACGGTGCGCGCGGCGGGCTCCTCCGGGGCGAACTTATTCGCCTGCGTCGCCGCCGGGCTGGCGTCGCTGTGGGGGCCGATGCATGGCGGAGCAAATGAATCGAGCATGCGAATGCTGGAGGAGATTGAAAGCGTCGATCAGGTTCCGGCGTTTCTGCGCCAGGCGAAGCGCGATCCGCAGGCATTTCGCCGGCTGGGTTTTGGCAACTCGCGCTACCGTCACCGTGACCCGCGCGCCGATATCCTGCGTGAAACCAGCCATCGGGTGCTGGCGGAGGTAGGCATGTCCGACCGCCTGCTGCAGGTGGCGATGGCCCTTGAGGACGTGGCGCTGACCGACCCCTATTTTGTGGACAATGGCCTGTCGCCAAGCGTGGATTTCTATACCGCGGTGATCCTTAAAGCGATGAATCTGCCTTCGTCGATGTTTGCGGTGGTCACCGCGGTCGGTCGGACGGTCGGTTGGGTGGCGCACTGGAACGAGATGCACCAGGCGCCGCTGACCATCTACCGGCCACGGCAGATTTACGTTGGCGAGGGCTATCGGGATTACGTCTCCAGACGCGGCGAGCGGTCTGCTGAGCTAAGGTAATGCCTTACAGGCAGGAGGCGCGCGGCGTCTTCCTGCCCAGGCGGGTTACTACTCAGAGATGCCGGGAGAGCAGATAGTGCTCGACGGCGGTATATTCGGTTAACCGGGTATACAGCGCCAACAGGGCGCTGAGAAAAGCGCCTACCTCACAGGCCTGCGGCCTGGGCGTGGCGAGTAATGGCTGTAGCGTAGCTCTCAGTTGATCAAGGTCGGGCTTCAGCACATACGGTATATGCAGGGTGCTGAGGATGGTTTCAGTCTGCTGGAAATCATGACGAGATGGCAACGCCTCGTCTGCGCTTAGCCAGCTCAGGATAATCAACATGAGGCGATTTTTAGCGTAGAGATACGATTTCATGGCCTGTCTCCTGTCGGTAGTGGCGCAACACCATCCCCTGAACTTTGTTCATCAGTTCCACGTTATTTTTCACCGCCAGCTTGCTAAGGACGCGTGAACGGTAGTAGTAGACCCGTTTGATGGTGAGCTGCATGGTGCTGGCCACGTGACACAACGGCATTCCCCCCATCAGCAGGCTGATTAAAAAAGTTTCCTTACGGGTCAGGTTATAGCTGTCAGGTATGGCGATATAGAGCTTGTCGGCGGGGGGCGATGTCAAGCGCGGACCGCGGGCAAGGGCAGCGCTGAGCCCGGCAAAACTGGTGATGAACTCTGCGCCGAGCACAATGGCGAGGCTGCGTTCGAGCTCGCTCAACGGGTAGCCTGATTTGGCAAAAATAAAGATCCGGATCAGGGGATTAAACGATTTTAAACTGAGCGCGACCTGCAGTACTTCGATGCTGACGCTGCTGTAATCAATAAGGATGGTGCTTAGCCGGGCTCCGGCATCGGTCGCAAAAAAAGTATAGAACATCTCACTCTGTCCACTAAACGGGTAACAGAGTATTTCTTTAATATCCAGAGGCTTGCTGTTTGGTTCATTAATATACGCTTTCAGGGCAATATTAAAATATTCTGAATCCGCAATGCAGATCAACATAATGACCTCCTGGCATAAATACGCTGTGCATGCTGTCCTGCCTGATTCGACAATTTACTGTAGAGAATACCCGCCATAAATAACATACTCCCTGCGCTTTCAATCCAGGGGGGAGAACGTGGGAGGAGGTGGTTAATAATGAGGGTGAGATAGTTAGATCGCATTTCTCGAATGTTTTTTAGAAAATAAAAAATAAAAATTACCTTTTATTTACAGTGAGTTGTGTTTTTATTGTGTGTCAGTTTTATTTCTTTTTCAAAGTGGTGTTAAGACTTTTCTATAAAAAGTAGAAATGGTCCTGGTGGCGAATTTGAATAATAAATAATGAAGTGAGTAGGATGTCAGTGCAGGGAAGGGGTTAAAAGATAACAGGTTAATCCAATGGACTGAGCATTAATAAATTGTACGTATAAAGTACGCCAGGGTATTTCCTGAACGATTCTCCATAAGCGTGGTGATGAGGAGTGAAGATGAAAAAATACAGCAGAGGAATGGCATCTTTCGTGGTGATGATGATGCTTTCTCCGGTAGCGGCACAGGCTGCTGATGGCAAAGTCACCTTTAATGGTGAAGTCATCGAAAATACTTGTACGGTAGTGAATAAAGACAAGACGGTAACCCTACCGACGGTCCAGCGTTCAGCGCTCAGCAGCGCGGGTGAGACGGCGGGCGTGGTTCCCTTCACCATCGATCTGACGAGCTGCACCCCAGGGGCTGATGTCTCGGTGTACTTCGAGAAAGATCAATACGTTTCCACGGAGGGTCGACTAAAAAACACTCTGTCTGACGGCACGGAAGCAGAAAACGTGGATGTGGAGCTGCTGAACACCCGGTTTACGCCGATTAACCTCGCGGAGACCCCGGCGGTCGCTGCAGACGGCAAAGTTGCTCGCCTGGAAGCGATCCCGGTGGCGGTGGCTGAGCAGGATGGTTCCGCCTCGCTGCCTTTCTATGCCCGCTACTATGCGACCGACGCCGCTACGGCTGGAAAAGTCGCTACCTACGTCAACTTTACGGTGGTCTATCCGTAACCCCTGTCCACGGCCCCGCTCAGGGGCCGTTTATCCCCCCGACAAGGAGGAGGTGAATATGCGGCGTATGGTTCTGGCACTGCTGCTGTCCAGCTATTTACCCTCGGCGGACGCCAGCATGGTTATTGACGGCACACGGATTATTTTTCCCGGCGACAAAAAAGAGATCGCCGTCCGGGCCACCAATATGGGGGAGACCCCCTCTCTGACGCAGGTCTGGGTCGACGATGGCCGCGTGCAAAATCAACCGGAAAAGGATGCGGCGCCGTTTATTGTGCTGCCGCCGATTGTGCGCATCGAACCGGGAAAAGGCCAGAGCTGGCGCCTGGTGTTTAACGGCAGCCGCCTGCCGCAGGATCGGGAATCGCTGTTCTGGTTCAATCTTCTGGATATCCCACCTGAGCCGAAAAATGGCAAGACTGACAATTACCTGCAGCTCGCGATACGGTCGCGTATCAAGCTGTTTTACCGTCCGGCAGGCGTGGCGGCGGAAAAAATAGCCGCGGAAAAAGCCCTGAGCTGGGCGCTGGCTCCTACGGGCAACGGGTTGCGGGTGAGCAATGCCTCAGCGCGCTATATCACCATCGACAGCATCACCCTTAACGGACAAAAACACGCTGCCGGCATGGTCGCCCCGTTTTCCTCGCTGGAGATCGCGCCTAAAGGGGTCGCGCTGCGCACGCTGCCAGCCAAATTCAGCTTCACCACCATCAATGATTACGGCGCGGTAGTGAATCATAATTATCCTCAGTAAGGACATTATTATGAAACTCAGGGAGATCAAGGTTGGGTTGATGCTGCTCCTTCCCTGGCAGGAGGCATGGGCGGCAGAGGCGTTTAGTTTTAACCGCGCCCATTTGCACGGCGCCGCGCAGGTTGATCTCCAGAAATATCAATACGGTAATCCACTACACGCCGGACAGTACCGCAGCACGCTCTCGGTGAATGGCCGGGACCTGGGGGAAGAAACGTTTGTTATCCAGGAACACGATGGCCAGCTTGAGCCCTGCATCTCACCCTCGCTGTTCGACGCTCTGCAGCTGAAGGATGCCCAGTGGCCAACCGCGGCCACCTGCCTGCGTTTTTCGCAGATCGATAAGGCGATCGGCTGGGAGTATGACAGCGGGGAAAACGTCCTGCGGGTAAATATGCCCCAGGCGCTGCTGCAACCCCATTATCGGGGGGCGGTGAACCTGAAAAAGGTGGATAGCGGCGTGCCCGCCGCGGTGCTGCGCTACCAGGCCAATAGCTATCAGAGCATCGTCGACGGGGACACCAGCAGCCATCATTATCTCGGGCTGGATGCCAGCCTGCGCGCCTTTGGCTGGCGGTTACATCACCAGTCCAGCTACCAGGCGCAGGAAGGGAATACGCACTGGGATAGCATTGCCACCTGGGCTGAGAGAAGTGTAGTGAACTGGGCGTCCACGTTACGGCTGGGTCAGGGATGGACCGACGGAACCTTCTTTGACAGCGTCAGTTTTATCGGCGGCAGGCTGGCTACCGATGTGCGCATGCTGCCGGGCTCTCGCCGCGGTTTTGCGCCGTCGGTCAGCGGCGTGGCGCGCACCAACGCCCGCGTAACGGTCACCCAGAACGGCGCTCTGTTGTACGAGGCAACGGTTCCGCCGGGCAAATTCACCTTCGACGATCTCTATCCCACCAACGCCGGCGGCGATTTACAGGTGACGATCCACGAGGCGGATGGCAGTCAGGACACCTTTACCGTGCCGTACGCCACGCTGCCTGGCCTGGTGCGGGCAGGCGCGGTCTATTATGATCTGTCGCTGGGCTATCTGGATGAGGACGGGATCGCCGGGCGGCCGGGATTTGGCGAAGCCACGCTGCAGTACGGCTTCAATGACTATATCAGCGGCTATACCGGCGCTAACGCGACGACAGATTATTACTCGACGCTGGTCGGCAGCGCCTTCAATACCTACTGGGGCGCGCTGGCGGTCGATCTTTCCCGTTCTGCGGCGAAGGGCAGGGAGCACGGCTGGCAGGAGGGCTACCGCTGGCGGGTGTCCGCATCAAAATCGTTTACATCCGATACGCGAATGCTGCTCTCGATGAGCCACAGCAACGACGGCAATTATCGCTCCATTCGCGATGCCGCCTGGGAGCACGACCGGCACCCCAACGACTGGCGGGAGATGACCCGCTACAGCGCGACGTTGTCTCAGCAGGCCGGCAGCGGCAGTCTGTCATTTAACGGAATCTGGAGTGAGGATGTCCGCCACCACCGCTGGCGCTCATATCAGCTTGGCTATGCCAACCGCTATGGTCAGCTCAATTATTATCTGTATGCCCAGCAGAGCCAGGATATCCATCACCGCAATAATCAGGTGGTGGGCGTCTCCTTTTCGCTGCCGTTCGGGCAGGCGGGCAGCCTGACCACCCGCTTTAACCACGATAAAAACTACGGCAGCCAGCTGCAGTCCAGCTATACCGGCAGCGCAGGCGAGAAAAACGCCTTCAGCTACGGTTTGACCGCCAGCTACGACATGCCGCGGGAGAACCCAAATGAAGCCAGCGTTGCGGCCAACGGTAGCCTGCGGACGGATTATGCGTACCTGAACGCCAGCGCCAGCGCCGGTCGCCATCAGCAGCAGTACTCGCTGGGGGCATCGGGCGCCCTGGTAGCGCATCAGGGCGGCATGACCACCACCCCCGAACTGGGGGAAACCTTCGCCATTGTGGAAGCGCCCGGCGCGGTGGGGGCCCGGGTGGCTAACCGCCCTGGACAGCCGATTAACCGCCAGGGTTTTACGATCATCCCTTACCTCGATCCCTTTACCGCTAACTGGCTGGATCTCGATCCGCAGGGTCTGAACGACCATGTGGAGATTGTCTCCAGCAGCACGACGGTGGTGCCCGATTCGGGCGCGGCGGTGAAGGTCAAATTTGTCACGCGTACCGGCTATCCCTGGTTTGCCCATGTCACGCTGCCGGATGGCGCGGCGCCCCCGCTGGGCGCGGAGGTGTTCGACGACAACGGTCGGGCGGTTGGCGCCGTCGGTCAGGGCGGGCTGCTGTATGCCCGGGTGCCGCAGGACCACGGCAGCGTCTCGGTAGTATGGGGCGAACGCAGCGGGCAACGCTGCCGGTTGGCCTATGCCATCCGCGACGACGCGGTGCAGCAGGTTAGCAGCGGCACGCCGCATCAGGTCTGCCGGCCGGGAATAAAGGAGAAGTAATATGAAAAAAATCATCGCATCAGGGGTACCTCTTCTGCTGGCCGGCGGGTACTGCGCTTCGCTGTCGGCAGCGTGCCAGATGGTCAGTGGCAAAACTATCGAGTATTCAGTGAACGTCAGCCAGGCCAGTATCAACCTTGACGTCAGCGATCTCCCCATCGGCTCCCTGCTATACAGCTACGGAGGGATGATTATCACTAATAACGAACGCTGGGAGATCGCCTGCAGCGGCAGCGAGCCCGGCGGGTTTCAGAGCATTGGCGGTTCCCGGGTCGGCCCGGCGGGAGACGGCAAGCCGGGGGATATCTACAGCATCGACCGCCTGCCGGGCATCGGCTACAGCTTTCAGATGGGGGAACAGGATGGCATTAATTTCGATCCCCTGTTCACGGCCTGGCCTTCCGCGCCGGTATTTTCCGGCCAGCGCGCATTTCAGGCGGAAAATAAAAAACCGACCATCTATTTCTGGCGGATTGCCGATAACGGCGGTCTACCGCCGCCGGGCGAATATTGCCTTAATGATTACCTTGGCGATATTTATCTTGGCGGAGTACAGGCGATGCGCTTCAGCGTCAGCGGACTCTGTATTCAGGTCAAATCACCCACCTGCAAGATTACTGACGACAGTAAAAACATTAACGTCTTCCTCGGACGGCATAACAAAACCGCATTTACCGGGCTCAACAGCACCACCGCCCCGGTTCCTTTTAACATCAACCTGACGAACTGTGAAAATGTCGGCAGCGTGTTTATGCAGTTTAACGCGACGGTGGACAGCGCTGTCGCCGCCAACGAAGTGATTAAAATCGATGACCAACCTGAAGGGGCATCCGGACTTGGCGTGCAGATCCTCAGTGCCGGCGGCTCGCTGGTGCCGCTAAACCAGGTGAGCCAGGTCTGGTCCGGGAATAAAGGCAGTCAGACGAACTATCGTTTATCCTATCAGGCCCGCTATATCCAGACGCAGCCCGCAGTGAATGCGGGCGAAGCGAACGCCAGCGCGACCTTCGTGGTGACTTATAACTGATCTGCCTGGCGGCGCGGCGCCGTCAGGCATGCGCCAGTAAAGGAAACATCAACTTCCTGTCTTTAAACAGGTTTTCCTTCTGGTCATAGACGAAGAGGATATCTTCTCCCTCTATCTTCTCATACTCGCCGAGCCGGTCTTCACTGGGGGTAAAACCGAGGATGGCCTGGTAAACGTGGTCATCGGCCAGTTCGTTGACCAGCGTCGACAGGCTCTTACCCACGTCGCAGAACAGATCAAAGCAGATCAGCACCGGACCGTTTTGCATGGCGATGACCACCGCCTCATTTTTTGCCGAGTAATAGACAAAATGCTTCATAAAGGCTGAGCAGTAAAACATCAGCAGGCCAAAGTTATGCTCCACCCGCAGCGGTGAGAACGGGTTGGATTTTTCATAGTAATGGCGGAGCAGGGCGACATCGTCAGGGCTGTCCATATCCAGTTTACGAAAATCACCGGCTCGCGGGGAGACCGGCATAATATATTGATACTCTTCGCTGCGGGTGAAGCCAAATTTGGGGTAAAAATCCACCGTGGTGGGATTGGCGAATAAAAAGAAGGCGTCCGCCTCCTGCTGCCAGTCCTGCAGGATGTGATGGATAAGCTGGCCGGCTAATCCCTTATTACGGTGGTCCGGCTCGGTCATCACGGTGCCAATCTGAATATAACGCCGGGGCTCGCCCTGCCAGCGCAGGTCGATGATGTTGGCCGAAGCGTTAGCGATAACTTTATTGCGTTCGACAAAAGCATAGGGGATATAGGCGTCGGTCCAGTAACCTTGCTGATACCACTCTTCAAAAGACAGGTCAAAAGTCTTAACGGCAAGGTCAATGAAGCTTTTTCTTAATGGGTTATTTTCTCTGACTTGCTTCACTAATTGATAATTCATTGTCATAGTTCCTTCTCACTATGGCTTCTGAAAGCGGCGACGTCGGCAAAGGCACTTGCGTCGAATGAGCGCTGTAAACGTAGCATATCTGGGAAAAGGATCCGCAATGTCGATGCTTAACCTTTGCCCCAGTCACAAATAACCGCATGCTGACCGTGTCAGACCGGTCTGAACGGCCTGTTTGCATTCACTACCGCCATAATAAAGCGTGAGTAAAAGAGGTATTGGTCGAGAGGCTGAGGCAAATGTACTGGCTATTTTATCGACAATCGGCCGAGCCGTAGAGGTTAGGTTTATTTATTTATGCATTAAACAGGAAATTTTACGCGTTGCGTCTAATAATAGAGTAGTCCCCAGCGTAAGGGCTGAATTTATCCTGGAATCGGCTTATAATAACGCGCTTTGTGATTGAGTATTACCGCACGAATTGGAAAAATACTACGTGCAGGATCCGCTACTTTATTTCGCGGTTTTTGCTCAGCTATTATTGAGTGAATTAACAGGATTACTATGTCAAATTTACCCAAATTTTCCCGCGCGCTGTTGCACCCGCGTTACTGGCTGTTGTGGCTGGGAATTGGCTTTTTGTGGCTGCTGGTGCAATTACCGTATCCGGTGATCTACCGTCTGGGAACGGCGCTTGGGCGGCTGGCAATGCGGGTGATGAAAAGCCGCGCGCGGATTGCCAGACGTAATCTCGAACTCTGCTTTCCCGAGATGAGCGCCGCCGACCGCGAGGCGCTGCTGGTGAAAAACTTTGAATCGCTGGGCATGGGGCTGATGGAGACCGGCATGGCCTGGTTCTGGCCGACGCACCGGGTAGCGCGCTGGACCGAGACCAGCGGCGTTAACGAGGTGGTGGAGCTTCTGGAAGAAAAGCAGGGCATTTTACTGATCGGTATCCATTTTCTGACCCTCGAAATGGGTGCGCGAATGTACGGCATGTTTACCCCAGGCATTGGCGTCTACCGGCCCAACGATAACCCGCTGATTGACTGGCTGCAAACCTGGGGACGCTTGCGCTCTAACAAGACCATGCTGGATCGAAAAAATCTGAAAGGGATGGTCAGGGCGCTAAAAGAGGGGGAAATTCTCTGGTACGCGCCGGATCATGACTACGGTCCGGCCAGCAGCGTCTTCGCCCCGCTGTTTGCCGTCGAACAGGCGGCGACCACCACCGGTACCTGGATGCTGGCGAAAATGTCCGGGGCGACGATTGTGCCGTTTGTTCCGCGGCGCAAGCCCAACGGCATGGGGTATGAATTGATCTCCCTGACGCCGGAGCGCACGCCGCCGCTGGCGAGCGCCGAGGTTACGGCGGCCTGGATGAATCAGATTATCGAACAGTGCATCCTGATGGCGCCCGAGCAATACATGTGGCTGCACCGGCGCTTTAAGACCCGCCCGGAAGGAGTACCGCCGCGTTACTGAACGCCTCGGCCAAAAAATAAGCGCATCGGTAGCACGCTTAGTAAATCGCCGTCTATACTGAAAGGGCCTGACTGAAGGCTAATTCCAAGGAGATTGCAGGATGAAAAAAGTGATAGTCGCGTTAGCCCTTTCCGCCGTTGCATTTGGCGCCTCCGCCGCGCAGTTGATTACCAAAGAAGAAGTGAAACACTTCAAACTGACCAAAGTCGGGCCGATCTCGGTGGGGCCGTCCGGTGGCGAATTCTCTTCGCCTTCCGATCTGCACGATCAGCTCTCCAAGCTGGCCGATGAGAAAGGCGGAAAGTACTACGTGATCACCGCTGCGCGTGAGCATGGCCCTAACTTTGAAGCCACAGCGGAAGTGTATAAATAACCTTTTTTTAAAGCGTGCCGTATCGGCGCGCAACGCATTGAGCCTGGAGCGCGTTAAGCCTCCGGGCTTATTTTTTTCTGCTATCGGAATTGCCTTAGGCAATAGCGGCAGCGGAAATGCGTTTTTATCGCTATATATAGATTTCATGATCACGATGTTAATGAATTATTGCTTTTTATTGTTAATAAAGAGCCAATTCCGGCCTAATGCCTGAGGGAGTGACCCCTGGCAAAAATAGGTAGGACAAATGTGTTATCATCGCGCCTTTCCCTTTTTGTCTGGGGCTTTCTTGTATGCTACAACCTGTTGTTCGCGTCGGTGAATGGCTGGTAACCCCCTCTGTAAACCAAATCAGCAGGAAGGGGCGCCAGCTTACCCTTGAACCGCGTTTAATCGATCTTCTGGTCTTTTTTGCCCGCCATCCGGGGGAAGTGCTTAGCCGGGACGAGCTTATCGAAAACGTCTGGACCCGGAACGTTGTGACCAGCCACGTCGTCACGCAGAGTATTTCTGAACTGCGCAAGTCGCTCAAAGACGGCGACGACGTTAGCCTTGAGTACATCGCGACGGTACCCAAACGGGGGTATAAGCTCACGGTGCCGGTGATCTGGTGCACCGAAGAGGGGGATGAGCTAGCCCCGTCGATGGAGGCGCTGACGCCTTCGCCGTCGACCGCTGTTCCTGCGCCGCCGGCCGCCGGTGCGCCATCCGACGTCTCTGTCCCTCTCCCTGATGCCGCTGCGCCGCCACCGGCTCCTACCGTGGCCAGCGCGCCGTCAGGCCGCAAGCGCCTCACTACCGCCCTGGTGTGGGGGCTGTTCCTGTTGGCGCTGGGCACCTGCGTGGCGCTGGTGGCGCTGTCGAGCATGGAATCGCGGCCGCCGGTCAACAAGGCGCGTCTGCTGCTCAATCCGCGCGATATCGATATCCACCTGGTGAATGGCAACTCCTGCGCTAACTGGTCGTCGCAGCACTCCTACGCCGTAGGACTGGCCAGCCTGATCACCACCTCGCTGAACACCTTCTCCACCTTTATGGTGCATGATAAAACGGACTACAACATCAATGAACCGAGCAGTTCCGGCAAAACGCTGACCATTGAGTTCGTTAATCAGCGCCATTATCGGGCGCAGCAGTGCTTTATGTCGGTCCAGCTGGTGGACAACGCCGACAGCTCGACGATGCTGGATAAGCGCTACTTTGTGACCAACGATAACCAGCTGACCATCCAGAACGATCTGATGAACAGCCTGTCGGATGCCCTGGCGCAGCCGTGGCCGGCGCGAATGCAGGCGATGCTCAGGCAATATCAGCCCTCGCAAAGCGTGGCGTTAACCTATTTCTACCAGTCGCATCAGCTGTTAATGAAGGGCGACGTCGATTCATTAAGTAAGGCCAGTAGCCTGCTGGATGATGTGATTAAGCGGGCGCCGGATTTTATTTACGCCTATGCCGAAAAAACGCTGGTGGATGTATTGCGCCATTCACAACAGCCGCTGGATGATAAACAGCTGGCCGCCCTCTACAGTGAAGTCGAGCGGGTAGGGGCGATGCCGGGTATAAAAGACATGGCGATTTATTATCAAATAAAAGCGGTGGATTCATTGGGGAAGGGCAAAGTCGACGAAGCAAATACCGCAATTAATAGTGCGATTGATTTAGAGATGTCATGGCTAAATTATGTGCTGTTAGGCAAAGTCTATGAGATGAAAGGTGAGAACCGTCTGGCTGCCGATTCTTACATCACGGCGTTTAATTTACGTCCTGGCGAAGATACCCTGTACTGGATTGAAAATGGGGTTTTCCAGACGTCGGTTAACCGAGTCGTTCCATATCTCGACAACTTTCTCTCTTCAGAATAAGTAAACCCTCATCATGTGCAAGGTTTTGGGCATGGTGAGGTTAAATTTATGTTTCTCATGAAGCCTCTTGTTGTTATTTTTATTTAGCATTCAGGAGGCTTTAAATAACAGTCAGATAACACGCTCTGCTTCTTGTAAGTATCTGTAATACAACGATGTTTATCTTTTTCTGACACCCTGTTGTCATGTTTATATGTTAAGCGAAAAAGGTCAAAATATCATTTGTCTGATGTTTGTTTTTATATCACTTTATCTTTAGGACTTATCTCGTACAAATCAGTAATCTTGTTGGCAGTTGGTCGGGTCAATTAATGGTTCTGTATCATGATCTGTACCTCCCAAATAAACTTAGGAGAAAAGCAACCATGAGTTCTGCCAAGAAGATCGGGCTATTTGCCTGTACCGGTGTCGTCGCCGGTAATATGATGGGGAGCGGGATTGCATTATTACCTGCGAACCTGGCCAGCATCGGTGGTATTGCCATTTGGGGCTGGGTGATTTCAATTATTGGTGCGATGTCTCTGGCTTATGTTTATGCCCGACTGGCCACTAAAAACCCGCAGCAGGGCGGTCCTATTGCCTACGCTGGCGAAATATCTCCGGCATTCGGTTTCCAGACCGGTGTCCTTTATTATCATGCAAACTGGATTGGTAACCTGGCCATCGGGATTACCGCAGTTTCTTATCTCTCTACGTTCTTCCCAATTTTAAATAACCCGGTGCCAGCAGGTATTGCCTGTATTGCCATCGTGTGGATCTTTACTTTCGTTAATATGCTCGGCGGGACCTGGGTCAGCCGTCTGACCACTATTGGTCTGGTACTGGTGCTTATTCCGGTAGTCATGACCGCGGTCGTCGGCTGGCACTGGTTTGATGTCGCTACCTATCAGGCGAACTGGAATACCTCCAGCACCACCGATAGCCACGCGGTTATTAAAAGTATCCTGCTCTGCCTGTGGGCCTTCGTTGGCGTAGAATCCGCCGCCGTGAGTACCGGGATGGTGAAAAACCCGAAACGTACCGTGCCGCTGGCTACCATGCTGGGCACTGCGATGGCCGGTATCGTCTACATCGCCGCGACTCAGGTTATCGCCGGTATGTATCCTGCTTCTCAGATGGCCGCGTCCGGTGCGCCGTTCGCAATTAGCGCCTCTACCATCCTCGGCGGCTGGGCTGCACCGATGGTATCCGCTTTCACCGCCTTTGCCTGCCTGACTTCTCTGGGCTCGTGGATGATGCTGGTTGGCCAGGCCGGTGTACGTGCCGCCAACGACGGTAACTTCCCGAAAGTGTATGGCGAAGTTGATAACAACGGTATTCCGAAAAAAGGCCTGCTGCTGGCCGCAGTGAAAATGACCGCGCTGATGGTGCTGATTACCCTGATGAACTCCGCCGGTGGTAAAGCCTCTGACCTGTTCGGCGAACTGACCGGTATCGCGGTACTGCTGACCATGCTGCCTTACTTCTACTCCTGTGTTGACCTGATTCGTTTCGAAGGCATCAACATCCGTAACTTCGTTAGCCTGATTTGTTCGGTACTGGGTTGCGTGTTCTGCTTCATCGCGCTGATGGGCGCAAGCTCCTTCGAACTGGCCGGCACTTTCATCGTTAGCCTGATTATCCTGATGTTCTACGGTCGCAAAATGCACCAGCGCCAGAACAACGCATCGGATAACAACACCACCGCTAACGCGCACTAATCAGCAACCCGTTTTCCTGAGGCTCCTTCCATCACCTGTCATCACGTGACGGGAGGGGCTTTCTACATCTGGAGATTTGACTATGAACGTTATTGCAATCATGAATCACATGGGGGTTTACTTCAAAGAAGAACCCATCCGTGAACTGCATCGTGCTCTCGAACGCCTGGACTTCCGTATTGTCTACCCGAACGACCGTGACGACTTATTAAAACTTATTGAAAACAACTCTCGTCTGTGCGGCGTGATCTTCGACTGGGATAAATACAATCTCGAACTGTGCGAAGAAATCAGCAAAATGAACGAGTACATGCCGCTGTATGCGTTCGCTAACACCTACTCCACTCTGGACGTTAGCCTGAACGATCTGCGCATGCAGGTTCGCTTCTTCGAATATGCGCTGGGCGCTGCGGAAGATATCGCGAACAAAATCAAACAGAACACTGACGAATACATCGACACCATTCTGCCGCCGCTGACCAAAGCGCTGTTCAAATATGTCCGTGAAGGTAAATATACCTTCTGTACCCCAGGCCACATGGGCGGTACCGCGTTCCAGAAAAGCCCGGTAGGCAGCATCTTCTACGATTTCTTTGGCTCCAACACCATGAAATCCGATATCTCCATTTCGGTTTCTGAACTGGGTTCCCTGCTGGACCACAGCGGCCCGCACAAAGAAGCGGAAGAGTATATCGCTCGCGTGTTTAACGCAGAACGCAGCTACATGGTGACCAACGGTACTTCTACCGCTAACAAAATCGTCGGCATGTACTCCGCGCCGGCCGGCAGCACCGTGCTGATTGACCGTAACTGCCACAAATCGCTGACTCACCTGATGATGATGAGCGACATTACGCCGATCTACTTCCGTCCGACCCGTAACGCCTACGGTATCCTCGGCGGTATTCCGCAGAGCGAATTCCAGCACGCGACTATCGCCAAGCGTGTGAAAGAGACGCCGAATGCGACCTGGCCGGTACACGCGGTTATCACCAACTCAACCTATGATGGTCTGCTGTACAACACCGACTTCATCAAGAAAACCCTGGATGTGAAATCCATCCACTTTGACTCCGCGTGGGTGCCTTACACCAACTTCTCGCCGATCTATGAAGGCAAATGCGGGATGAGCGGCGGCCGCGTCGAAGGGAAAGTGATTTACGAAACCCAGTCCACGCACAAACTGCTGGCGGCGTTCTCCCAGGCGTCGATGATCCACGTGAAAGGCGACGTAAACGAAGAGACCTTCAACGAAGCCTACATGATGCACACCACCACTTCCCCGCACTACGGGATCGTGGCGTCCACCGAAACCGCGGCGGCGATGATGAAGGGGAACGCTGGTAAGCGTCTGATCGATGGCTCTATTGAACGTTCCATCAAGTTCCGTAAAGAGATCAAACGTCTGAAAGGCGAGTCTGACGGCTGGTTCTTCGACGTCTGGCAGCCGGAGCATATCGATGGTCCTGAATGCTGGCCGCTGCGTTCCGACAGCGCATGGCACGGTTTCAAAAACATCGATAACGAACACATGTACCTCGACCCGATCAAAGTCACGCTGCTGACTCCGGGGATGAAGAAAGACGGCACCATGGATGACTTCGGTATTCCGGCAAGCATCGTGGCGAAATATCTCGACGAACACGGCATCGTGGTAGAGAAAACCGGTCCGTACAACCTGCTGTTCCTGTTCAGTATCGGTATCGATAAGACTAAAGCGCTGAGCCTGCTGCGTGCGCTGACCGACTTCAAACGCGCGTTCGACCTGAACCTGCGGGTGAAAAACATGCTGCCGTCGCTGTACCGTGAAGATCCTGAATTCTATGAAAACATGCGTATTCAGGACCTCGCGCAGAACATTCACAAACTGATTGAGCATCACAACCTGCCGGATCTGATGTTCCGCGCGTTTGAAGTGCTGCCATCGATGGTGATGACCCCGTATGCCGCGTTCCAGAAAGAGCTGCACGGTCAGACGGAAGAAGTGTATCTCGAAGAGATGGTCGGCCGCGTCAACGCCAACATGATCCTGCCGTATCCTCCGGGAGTGCCGCTGGTGATGCCGGGTGAGATGATCACCGAAGAGAGCCGTCCGGTGCTGGAGTTCCTGCAGATGCTGTGCGAAATCGGCGCCCACTATCCAGGCTTCGAAACCGATATCCACGGCGCCTATCGTCAGGCGGATGGTCGTTACACCGTTAAAGTGCTGAAAGAAGAGAATAACAAGTAATAGACGCACACCAGGGAAGTGGCTTGCCACTTCCCTTTTTCACGCTGCAAGGAGAACACATGAAAACACCCTCACAGCCGCGCGCGATTTACTACATCGTTGCGATCCAGATCTGGGAGTACTTCAGCTTTTACGGCATGCGCGCCTTACTCATCCTTTACCTTACCCACCAGCTTGGCTTCGACGACAGCCACGCCATCAGCCTGTTCAGCGCTTACGCATCTCTGGTTTACGTTACCCCTATTCTCGGCGGCTGGCTTGCCGACCGCCTGCTCGGCAACCGCACGGCGGTAATTGCCGGGGCGCTGTTGATGACCCTCGGCCATGTGGTGCTGGGCGTTGAGTCGACCTCCGCATGGAGTTTGTACGTCGCGCTGGCGATCATCATCTGCGGCTACGGCCTGTTTAAATCCAATATCAGCTGCCTGCTTGGCGAACTGTACGCTCACGACGACCCGCGTCGCGACGGCGGTTTCTCGCTGCTGTACGCCGCCGGCAACGTCGGCTCGATTGCCGCGCCCATCGCCTGCGGACTGGCGGCGCAGTGGTACGGCTGGCATATCGGCTTCGCCCTTGCGGGGATCGGTATGTTTATCGGCCTGATGATTTTCTTAAGCGGCAGCCGCCACTTCCGGCATACCCGCGGCGTCGATAAACCGGCGCTGCGGGCGGTGAAGTTCGTGCTGCCGACCTGGGGCTGGCTGCTGGTGATGCTCTGCCTGGCGCCGGTATTTTTCACGCTGCTGCTGCAAAACAACTGGTCCGGCTATCTGCTAGCGATCGTCTGCCTGTTCGCCGCCCAGATGGTGGCGCGGATCATGATCAAAGCCCCGGAGCATCGTCGCGCGCTGTGGCAGATCGTCCTGCTGATGCTCGCCGGAACGTTGTTCTGGGTGCTGGCGCAGCAGGGCGGGAGCTCGATTAGCCTGTTTATCGACCACTTCGTCAATCGTCGTCTGCTGAACTGGGACGTGCCGACCGCGCTGTTCCAGTCGGTTAACGCGATAGCGGTGATGGCGGCCGGCGTGGTGCTGGCGTGGCTGATGCGCCCGGAAGGCAGCGTGCGTTCGGTGCTGCGCGTCTGGCTGAAATTTTCTTTCGGCCTGCTGCTGATGGGCGGCGGCTTTATGCTGCTGGCGCTCAATGCCCGCCATGGCGCGGCTGACGGTCAGGCCTCGATGGGCATGATGGTCGCCGGGCTGGCGATGATGGGCTTTGCCGAACTGTTTATCGACCCGGTGGCGATGGCGCAAATCACCCGTCTGAACATGCCCGGCGTCACCGGCGTATTGACCGGCATTTATATGCTGGCCACCGGCGCGGTGGCCAACTGGCTGGCGGGCGTGGTCGCCCAGCAAACCACCGAATCGCAAATCAGCGATACGGCGATTGCCGCCTATCAGCATTTCTTCGCGCAGATGGGCGAATGGACCCTTGGCTGCGTGGCGGTGATGGTCATTATCGCCTTTGCCGCGGCCTGTAGCGTCGGCAAACGTCGTGCGGCTGCCGGTGAAATTACCGGCGGCGGCGCCTGACGCTCGTCCCGGCTCGTGGCGTAAACACCTTGTCCGGGCTGCGATTCGTAGCCCCGGTAAGCGCAGCGCGACCGGGGACATTACCTCAACAGCGGAGCGCGAAGTCGCTCCTTGCACAGCTTAGTGAACAGGAGGAGGATATTCTGGCATGCGCGGAGGCCAACGATAAAAAATACCGTTACTGAAGCCATAGCTGAGTGAGATCAGCTTGGAGTGAATCCAGGATCGTTAAGATTGTGCTCTGGTGTCTTCCCAGAGACAGGCCGCGCGGAAGGGTGACCTGGTTCAATTTATCGAAGCTAGTTTGAAAGCAAGGTTATGAGGAATCCATATGTCTGAACAACAAGCACAAGGTGCCGATGAGGCCATTGACCTTAATAATGAACTGAAAGCTCGTCGCGAAAAACTGGCTGCGCTGCGTGAGCAGGGCGTAGCTTTCCCCAACGATTTCCGTCGCGATCATACCTCTGACCAATTGCATGCTGAATTCGATGCGAAGGACAACGATGAACTCGCTTCCCTGAACGTTGAAGTTGCGGTGGCTGGTCGGATGATGACCCGTCGCGTGATGGGCAAAGCCTCCTTCGTCACCCTCCAGGACGTCGGCGGCCGCATTCAGCTGTACGTGGCGCGCGATGACCTGCCGGAAGGCGTCTACAACGAACAGTTTAAGAAATGGGACCTCGGCGATATCATCGCCGCCCGCGGCAAGCTGTTCAAAACGCAAACCGGCGAACTCTCGATCCACTGCACCGAGCTGCGCCTGCTGACCAAAGCCCTGCGCCCGCTGCCGGATAAATTTCACGGCCTGCAGGATCAGGAAGTTCGCTATCGCCAGCGCTATCTGGATCTGATCGCCAACGAAGAGTCGCGTCATACGTTCCGTATCCGTTCGCAGATCCTCGCCACCATGCGCCAGTTCATGGTGGCCCGCGGCTTTATGGAAGTCGAAACGCCGATGATGCAGGTGATCCCTGGCGGTGCGTCAGCCCGTCCGTTCATTACCCATCACAACGCCCTGGATCTCGATATGTACCTGCGCATCGCGCCGGAACTGTATCTGAAACGTCTGGTGGTTGGCGGTTTTGAACGCGTGTTTGAAATCAACCGTAACTTCCGCAACGAAGGGATCTCGGTACGCCATAACCCAGAGTTCACCATGATGGAACTGTATATGGCGTATGCGGACTACAAAGACCTGATCGAACTGACCGAGTCGCTGTTCCGCACCCTGGCGCAGACGGTGCTGGGCAAAACCGAAGTGCCGTATGGCGACCAGGTGTTTGATTTCGGCAAGCCGTTTGAAAAACTGACCATGCGGGAAGCGATCAAGAAACACCGTCCGGAAACCAACATGGCGGATCTGGATAACTTCGACGCGGCGAAAGCACTGGCGGAATCTATCGGTATTCAGGTAGAGAAAAGCTGGGGGCTGGGACGCATAGTTACCGAAATCTTTGACGAAGTGGCGGAAGCGCATCTGATTCAGCCGACCTTCATCACCGAATACCCGGCGGAAGTTTCTCCGCTGGCGCGCCGTAACGACGTCAACCCGGAAATCACTGACCGCTTTGAATTCTTCATCGGCGGCCGCGAAATCGGTAACGGTTTCAGCGAGCTGAACGATGCCGAAGACCAGGCGCAGCGCTTCCAGGATCAGGTGAACGCCAAAGCGGCGGGCGATGACGAAGCGATGTTCTACGACGAAGACTACGTGACCGCCCTCGAGTACGGCCTGCCGCCGACCGCGGGTCTGGGTATTGGTATCGACCGCATGGTGATGCTGTTTACCAACAGCCATACCATCCGCGACGTGATCCTCTTCCCGGCCATGCGTCCGCAGAAGTAATCCATTGCACTCCCTCCCGGCCTGCGCCGGGAGGTTCTGTCTGCATTATCCCCGGCCTGTCGGCAGAGCGATGTTATTACAGGACTTTTTGCAACGTGCCGCGCTGGCTGCCGTTTGCCCATACGCCGTTAAAGGCGTCGTTCAGCGTAAAGGCTGAGCTTTTCACCCGGAAGGTCAGTTTACCCTGGCTGGCTTTCGCCGCCTCGACCAGATGACCATGGGTTTTCACCGTTTTAGCGGTGACGGTAATCTCATCAATTTTATCGCCATACTCCGTATAAACATACCAGGTGCCCACCCAGGGGCCGAAGCCGCTATCGGCGTGCTGTGCGGCGGCGGCATTCTCGGCTTTGGTTTTATGAATATCGCAGGTGATCCCGTCGGTCATCTGCGTGCAGCCGGAACGTTCAAGCTGTTCCCGGTATTTCGCGCTAATGGCGTGGGCCGGCGCGGCGGCGACCAGCGCCAGGGTGAGGGTGGTGAAAAGCCAGGTCTTATTCATCTTATTGTTTCTCATCGCGATAGCGGCGTGCCGGGCCAGAGAGAGGGATACACGTTGGTGTATTCTCCCGTTGGCGTCAGAATAAAATAACCCAACCAGTCCTGATAAGTAATTAGCAAGAGGCTCTGGGGTTATTTATTAGTAAAACATCAAAGTTTCATGCTTATTTCGCAAGCCAACCTTCCCACTGCTTGTCATATTATTGCAGAGAGAATGTTAATTATTTGATGTTTTAAAAGCGGCTATGTGTCATTCAGGCAAATAACAGCAGGCCTGTCCTTGGTGCACGGCAAAAGCCCGCGCTGGTGCGGTGTTGAGTTTTTTTTCATATTGCTATCATCATATTTTGAATGAAAGGGATAACCTCTGAAGCGGGTTATTAAGCCAGTAATTTTTATCCGCAAAATAAGCCGGCGGCAAGCATTATTTCCATTTATTTTTCAGGGTTACCTGAAATAGCGAATATACCGCCAGCGCAATGATGGATTTCCATCATTTCTCCGTTTTCATCGTCGGTCGTCACCTGCTTATAGTGACGCCAGACAAGACCACAGGGTGGAAAGGAGAACAAGATGGCGACAGAGCAACTGCGGTGGGGCGTGAGCCCCCTGTGCTGGACCAACGATGTACTCGAGGATTTAGGCGGTGATATTCCCCTGGATACCTGCCTGCGCGAGGCGCGGGAGGCGGGCTATCAGGGCATTGAGTTAGGACGGAAATTTCCCCGCCAGGCAGCAACCCTGGGCCCGCTGCTGGCGGCGGCTGACCTGCGCCTGGCGTCCGGCTGGTACAGCGGCATGCTGGCCGACCGCAGCGTGGAAGCGGAGCTGGAGGCGGTGCGGGAGCACGCCCAGCTCCTCCGGCAGCTCGGCGCGAAGGTGATGGTTTACGGCGAATGCGGGCAACTGCCAGGTGAAACCCCGCTTGATGAGCCTATTTCGCTCTCGCCGCCGTTAAGCCGCGTCAGCCTTGCGGCGTATTGCCACAAGCTGAATACCTTTGCTGACCTGCTGCTGCGCGACTATGACCTCCAGCTGGCCTATCACCATCATCTGATGATGCTGGTGGAGCACGATGAGGAGCTGGAGCGGTTTCTGTCTCACACCCATGACAACGTCGGGCTGGCGTTTGATACCGGGCACGCCTTTGTTGCCGGGGTCGAGATCCCGCGCGTACTGCACAAATATGGCCACCGTATCCGCCATCTGCATCTGAAAGACGTGCGTCCCCAGGTGCTGGGGCGTCTGTATCGTGAAAACCTGAGCTTTAACGAGGCGGTGCGCGCCGGGCTGTTTACCATCCCAGGCGACGGCTGCATCGACTATGCGCCGATCCTCGACTTTGTCCGGGACAGCGACTACCGCGGCTGGCTGATTATCGAAGCCGAGCAGGACCCGGCGATGGCGCCGCCGCTGGCCACCGCCAGCCGCGCCTATGCCTGGCTGGCGCACCATTTATCTTCCCCTTCATCGTCAGAGGAGTACGCATCATGAGCGCGCGGTTAAATATCGGCCTTATCGGCTCAGGTTTTATGGGGCAGGCACACGCCGACGCTTACCGTCGCGCGGCGATGTTCTATCCCGATCTGCCCAAGCGCCCGCATCTCTACGCGCTGGCGGATCAGGATCAGGCGATGGCCGAACGCCACGCGGCGAAACTGGGGGCGGAAAAGGCCTACGGCGACTGGCGCGAGCTGGTAAACGATCCGCAGGTTGATGTGGTGGATATCACCTCGCCGAACCATCTGCACTACACAATGGCGATGGCGGCGATCGCGGCGGGTAAACATGTCTATTGCGAGAAGCCGCTGGCGGTCAATGAGCAGCAGGCGCAGGAGATGGCGCAGGCGGCACGGCGCGCGGGGGTGAAGACCATGGTGGCCTTTAACAACATCAAAACGCCGGCGGCGCTGCTGGCAAAGCAGATTATCGCCCGGGGCGATATTGGCGAACCGGTGCGCTTTCGCGGCACCTTTGATCAGGGGTTTTATAACGACCCGAACCTGCCCTGGTCCTGGCGCTGCTCGAAAACTCTCGGCGGCAGCGGGGCGCTTGGCGACCTCGGCGCCCATACCCTGTCCGTCGCCCAGTTTTTGCTGGGCGGGATCCGTGAAGTGACCGCCAGCGCGCAAACCTGCCTGCGCCAGCGTCCGGTGCCGCAGACCGATGCCGGGTATGCCAGCCAGGTCGCGGTCGATGCCGAGTGGCGGGAAGTGGAAAATGACGATCAGGTTCAGTGCCTGGTCAATTTCGACAGCGGCGCCGCGGGGGTGATTGAGGCCTCGCGCATCGCCGCCGGGCGGATCTTCGGCGTGTTCTGGGAGGTCTCCGGCACCGAAGGCACGCTGTATATGGACGGGGAGCGCTTTAACGAGCTGCAGGTCTATCGCTTCAACGATGATAAACATGACCGCGGCTTTAAGACGCTGTATGCCGGGAGCCAGATCCCGGCCTATGCCGGCTTCTTCGGCTTCGATTTTGGCGGCGGCGGGCTGGGCTATTTTGACGTCAAGGTGATCGAAGTGCATGACCTGGTGCAGGGGATTTGCGGGGAGGGCGACTGCTATCCCAACTTTGAATTTGGTTTGCAGAATCAGCGCGTGCTGTCGGCGATTGAAGCCTCGATGGCCAGCCGTCGCTGGGTGAACGTGGTTAAAGACTAAGGAGCCGCTATGTTTCCGTCACACTTACCAACCCCGCGCCGCCCGGCGGCGCAGAGCATTCCCATCCTGCGCTGGGGCATTATCGGTCCTGGCTGGATCGCCGAGCGCTTTGTGCACTCATTGAAAACCTACAGCCGGCAGCAGGTGGTGGCGGTGGTTTCCCGCAGCCAGGCGAAGGCCGACCGGGTGGCCGCGGAATGGGGGATCCCCCAGGCTTACGGCCAGGTGGAGGAGATGCTGGCGCGTCCGGATATTGATGCGGTGTATATTGCGACGCCGCACAACCATCACTTTCCCGACGGCATGCAGGCGCTGAAGGCGGGCAAACACGTGCTGATAGAGAAACCCTTCGCCCTCAACCTCGGCGAAGGGCGTGAGCTGCAGGCCGAAGCCGCCCGCCAGGAGAAGCTGGCGCTGGAGGCAATGTGGTGCGATTACGCGCCGAAATATGATGTGATCCGCCAGCTGCTGGAGGATGGGGCGCTCGGCGACCTGCATACCCTGCTGGCCGATCACGGCGAGTATTTCACCCCCGAGCACCGCATCTTCAATGCCGATCTTGCCGGCGGGCCGATGATGGACCTCGGCAGCTATGTGACCTCGTTTGCGCTGATGGTGGGCGGCATGCCGCAGGAGATTGTCGCCCGCGGCAGCGCCACGGCGGAGGGGCTGAACGGTCAGACGTCGATGCTGTTCGGCTGGCAGAACGGGATGCAGGGGTTGTTAAACACCACTTTGTTCAGCAACACGCCGGGCGGGGCGGTGGTGGCCGGACGCCAGGCGACCCTGACGATCGACGGCCAGTTTTACGCCCCCGGCGGCTTCACGCTCGCCGCCAGCCAGGGCGGGCAGGTGCTGCGCTGGGAAGAGCCGCGCAATCGTTACGACCAGCTGTTCTGGCAGGCGGAGCATTTTGCCTGGTGCATCGGGCAGGGGTTGCAGGACTCGCCGCTGCGGCCGCTCAGTCGGGTGCTGCAGAATCTGCAGGTGATGGATGAGGTGCGGCGCCAGGTGGGCGCGGTGTTTAACGAAGAACGCTAAGGAGCCGGCCGGGCATTGGTTTGCAGATAGCGCGAGCGTATCTGCCATTGCCCGGCAAAAGGACGCGTACGATGCCTGATGTCTGTTGCCCGGCGGCGCTGTGCTTGCACGGGCCTGTGATATCTATGCAACCGATTGATATTACGGTGTATTAATGCCTGTCTTCTGTAGGCCGGGCAAGGCATCGCCGCCGCCCGGCATAAAACGGCTCCGCGTCGGCTGTTCTTGCCCGGCGGCGCTGCGCTTGCACGGGCCTACGATTTCACTGCAACCGTTTGATATTAAATCAGATTAATGCCTGTGTTATGTAGGCCGGGCAAGGCGTTGCCGCCGCCCGGCATAAAAGCGGCTCCGCGCCCGCTGTTCTTGCCCGGCGGCGCTGCGCTTGCACGGGCCTACGATTTCACTGCAACCGTTTGATATTAAATCAGATTAATGCCTGTGTTATGTAGGCCGGGCAAGGCGTTGCCGCCGCCCGGCATAAAAGCGGCTCCGCGCCCGCTGTTCTTGCCCGGCGGCGCTGCGCTTGCACGGGCCTACGATTTCACTGCAACC
>ERZ1026890.47-NODE-47-length-90674-cov-52.710171_pt1 | contig 90674 bp, 76 predicted proteins | sample MGYA00380175_ERZ1026890 | MGnify/ENA primary metagenome ERZ1026890 (study PRJEB33269, sample SAMEA4719811) | human gut metagenome | biome: human-associated habitat; feature: organic feature; material: feces | place: Cameroon | collected 2013-10 ...
GAAGACTTAACTCTATAAACCGCTATTTTGTCAGCAGCCTCGTCTCGCGTCGGGGTATTTTTCAGCAGCCTCGGGACGCATTTTTCCAGCAGCCACGGGACGCGTCGCCCCATTGTGTCGCGACACAATGGGGCGATGTGGTGAGAAAGCCTACTTGTTGTGGCGCCATGTGCGCCACTTGTGCAGCAGCCACCATTGGGCGCGCAGCATAGCAAAACTGTGGAACGGCCAGTAAAATGGGTGCAACTTGATGCGCCAGGCGATGAGGCTGCGGTTGAAGGTGGGCAACACCCGCGCCATGCGTTGTAGCACCTCGCGGCGTTCGGCAGGCGTAAAGTGGGCCTTGTTGTCGAGCAGAAAGAGGTAGCTGCCAATCATGTTGCACCACCGCTGCGTTTCGCACAAGCGCAGTGCCTCGGCAGCGTGGTGCGGAATATGCCCTTGGGCCGCCTCGCCCTCGATGGCCCGCCTTTTGCCCAAGTCGGCCTCAAGACACGCAAAGCGGCGCATAGAGCAGGCATGGGTGGTTGAAGCCGGGTTCTGGCGGTAATAGTAGCGCCCCTGGCACATCACCACGCGGCGGGCATTAAGGTAGTGCAGGTGCGTCACATGGTCGTCGGTGTAGAGTATGCTCGATGCGTCGTAGGGGTAACGCTTGTGCAGCGTGGTGCGCACCACATACACCCCATGAATGGCCCAGTTGTCAAGGCTCAGCATAAAAGCCTCCTCGCCCGTCAGTGCCTCTTTGCCGCCAGTGTGCAGGGGGTGCTCCACCTCATGCCCGTCGTCGGGGTAGTACATTATCAGGCGCATCACGGCACAATCGTTTGCCGGGTTCTGTGTCAGCGCCCCGAGAGCCTGTTCAAGCGCGTCGGGTGCCAGCCAGTCGTCGCTGTCCACAAAGGTGGTAAATTCACCCGTGGCAATTTGCAGTCCCAGGTTGCGTGCCGCGGCTTGTCCGCTGTTGTGCGGTGTGCGCAGCAGCGTGATGCGTGTGTCGCGCCGGGCGTAGTCCGCCAATATCTGTGGCGACTGGTCGGTTGAGCAGTCGTCAATACATATTATCTGTATGTCGCGCAACGTCTGTCCGCACAGCGAATCGAGGCATTGCGGCAGATATGGCGCGGTGTTGTAAACGGCAACGAGTATCGATATTTGGGGCATATTAGCAAGTTGTGATAGTTGGTGGTGGGCAAGTGGGCTGCTGTCAAGTGAACAGCTATTCCGCGAAATGTTGTCAAGAGTATGTTATTCAGCAAACAGCTATCAAGAGAACGGCTATTCAGTGCGCCCCCTCTTAAACCGTTGCATCACCTTGGCCACCAGACCCGTCTCCTTGTTGAGCTGGTGCAGCGAGAGCCAGATAGAGGCAAGCGCCACTGCGGCGCCAACCATGCAGCGCGGCGCAAGCGGCAGTTCGAGGGCGGCATATACCGCACCACATAGCAAGGCAAACTGCACGGCGTAGATGTGCCAGGCTTGGCAGCGGAACTGGTAGTGGTACTTGTAGCGGTAGTAGCCATGTATGAGCAGCATGTCGAGCAGTCCCATGACCGACAAGGCCCAGCCCGTGCCGTTGAGGCCGTAATAGTGGTAGGCCACAGGCACTGCGGCGGTGAGTGCCACATCGTATATCAGCTCCATGGCCATGTAGGTGCGCGAGTGGCCGGCAGCTAACGGCAGGTATGCAGCCGGGAGGGTGAAGGCTCTGAAAAACATGTAGAACACGGCACAGGTGGACAGCCCCACGGCCGTGGCAAATTGGGCCGAAAACAGCAGCCGCACCACAAAGGGCATTAACAGCACAAACACTACCAGTACGGGCGACACCAGCAGGGCGCACACTTCAATTTGTTTGTTCACCGCATCGTTCATCAACGTGCGCTGGTGCATCACGGCCGACAGGCGCGGGTAGTAGTCGTTTTCAACCGCCAGGAACACCAGCGAGGTGTAGCTCACTATGAGCATATAGCCGCAGTTGTAAAAGCCCACCACGTCCATGCCGCCATCGCGCAGCAGCAGTGCACGCATGGCGTATTCGGCCCCCTGGCCAAAGGCACCCGACACTATGTAGGCCACGCCCAACTTGATGAATGGCACACCGCGCCCCAGCGCCTTGCGGCTGAACAGCGGACAGTGCCAGGGCATCACGCGAGTGGCGTAATACAGGTGTATGGCCATGATGAGCAGGTTACACAGCAGCAGTGCCGGCACAATGGCCGCCATGCCCCACAGGGCGTAAAGCGGAATGTACACCACCACCGAGGCCACAGCCGCCAGCATCGACACAAAGGCCACACGCTTTAAGCGTTTAAGTCCCTTGAGTATGGCCATTTCGCCGCCCGTCACAGCCAGCATGCCCACCATGGGCGAGAGCAAGGCTATGCTCAGGGTGTAGTTGTGATTGCCAAAGGTCAGCCAACTGATGAGCGGACTCAGCATGAGGCATACTGCCGTGCCAAACAGGGCCGTTATCATGCACCACACACGTACTGACTCCACACTGCGGCTGGTGGCAGCGGCATCGCCCGCGGCATGGCATTCGGCCACGTCCTTCACGGCGCTGAACGACACGCCCAGATTGGTGCACTGGCTCACCAGGTTGGCCATGGTGTTGTACAGATTGATGAGCGCAAGGCCCGACGGGCCAAGGAATAGTGCCACCACCTTGGTGCGCACCACACCGGCCAGCATCGACAGACCTTGCACACTGCCAAACAGACCCGTGTATTTTAACACGTGTCCGAAACTCGTTTTGCCTTGTGTGTTGCCTTGTGTACTGTTGCTCATGACGCTCGCTTTGCTCGCAAATATGTTGATATGCAGATGTGCAGATGGGGCCGTTAACCAAGAATTCCGTCAACGGGCGTTAATGATATAAACGGAGGGGTGCGCAAATTTACGCTTTTTTGTAGCAGCGTCCAACAAAATACTTTGCGCACTCCGCTTTTTTCCCTAAATTTGCAGCATTATCGAAAATCATCAAAATCCTTACCACGATATGATATTGTTTTTTACAACTCCGCAGAAGAGCGTGATTGCCACTCAGGTAGATCACAAGCTCTCTGAGAACGAAGTGGAAGAACTGTGCTGGCTTTATGGCGGTGCCAAGCTTGAAGAGGCTGACGCGCTGAAAGGCTGGTTTGTAGGCCCCCGCCGTGAAATGATTACGCCTTGGAGCACCAATGCCGTAGAGATTACACAAAACATGAATCTCCGCGGCATTGCGCGTATTGAAGAGTATTTCCCTGTCAAGAGCGAAGAGGCCGATCACGACCCCATGTTGCAGCGTATGTACAATGGTCTTGATCAGGAGATTTTTACGGTCAATATCAAGCCTGCTCCCATTGAGTACATATCAGACCTCGAGAGCTACAACGAGCAAGAAGGCCTTGCACTCTCGCCTGCCGAAATTGAATATCTGCATGGCGTAGAAAAGCAGCTCGGCCGCCAGCTCACCGACTCTGAGGTGTTTGGCTTTGCACAAATCAACTCAGAGCACTGCCGTCACAAAATATTTGGTGGCTCGTTCATCATTGATGGCAAGGAAATGCCTTCGTCGCTCTTCGCCATGATTAAGAAGACGACCAAGGAGAACCCACACCATATTATTTCGGCCTACAAGGACAATGTGGCTTTTGCCCAAGGCCCTGTAGTGGAACAATTTGCCCCGGCCGACCACGCTACAAGCGACTGGTTCCGCGTTAAGGATATTGAGAGCGTTATCTCAATCAAGGCCGAGACGCACAACTTCCCCACCACCGTAGAGCCCTTCAATGGTGCATCAACCGGTACGGGTGGCGAAATACGCGACCGTATGGGCGGTGGTGTCGGCTCATGGCCAATAGCCGGTACGGCAGTTTACATGACAGCCTATCCGCGCCTTGACGGTGGCCGCGAATGGGAGGATATTCTGCCCGTGCGCCAGTGGTTGTACCAGACTCCCGAACAGATATTGATCAAGGCCTCGAATGGCGCCTCAGACTTTGGTAACAAGTTTGGCCAACCCCTCATTGCCGGTTCGGTGCTCACCTTCGAGCATCAGGAGAATGGCGAGAAGTATGGCTACGACAAGGTTATCATGCTGGCAGGTGGTGTGGGCTACGGCACCAAGCGCGACTGCTTGAAAGGCACCCCGCAGAAGGGTAACAAGGTTGTTGTGGTAGGTGGCGACAACTATCGCATCGGTCTGGGTGGCGGCTCAGTAAGTTCTGTCGACACCGGCCGTTACAGCAGCGGCATCGAGCTCAACGCCGTGCAGCGCGCCAACCCCGAAATGCAGAAGCGTGCCAACAACCTGGTGCGCGCCTTGTGCGAGGAGGACGTCAACCCCGTAGTATCTATCCACGACCACGGTTCGGCAGGCCACGTTAACTGCTTGAGCGAGTTGGTTGAGGAGTGCGGTGGACAAATCGACATGACCAAGTTGCCCATTGGCGACCCCACACTCTCGGCCAAGGAAATCATTGCCAACGAGAGCCAGGAGCGCATGGGCTTGCTCATACAAGAGGAGCACATCGAACACGTGCGTCAAATTGCCGAGCGCGAGCGCGCCCCGATGTATGTGGTGGGCGAAACCACTGGCGACGCACACTTCTCGTTTGTACAGGGCGACGGCAAGCGCCCCTTCGACCTCGATGTGGCACAAATGTTCGGCCACTCACCCAAAACGGTGATGGTAGACGAAACCGTTGAACGCAAATACAAGGACGTGACCTATGATGTCACCCACCTCGACAGCTATATTAACCGCGTGCTGCAGCTCGAGGCTGTAGCCTGCAAGGACTGGCTCACCAACAAGGTTGACCGTTCGGTAACGGGTAAGGTGGCTCACCAGCAAACACAGGGCGAACTGCAGTTGCCGTTGTCAGACTGTGGCGTGGTGGCACTCGACTACCGTGGCCGCAAGGGCATTGCCACCGCTTTGGGTCATGCGCCCCAGGCTGGTTTGGCCGACCCCGCAGCCGGTTCGGTGCTCTCAGTGGCCGAATCGCTCACCAACATTGTGTGGGCACCGCTGAGCGAGGGACTCGACAGCGTGTCGCTCTCGGCCAACTGGATGTGGCCCTGCCGCAGCCAGAAGGGTGAGGACGCCCGTCTGTACAAGGGTGTTGAGGCCCTCAGCGACTTCTGTTGCGCACTCGAAATCAACGTGCCCACTGGCAAGGACTCGCTTTCGCTTTCACAGCAATATCCCAATGGCGAGAAAATCATTTCGCCGGGCACTGTTATCGTAAGTGCCGGTGGCGAGGTGAGCGACATTCGCCAGGTAGTGTCACCCGTGATGAAGAACGATGCCAAGAGCACCTTCTATCACATCGACTTCTCGTTTGACCAACTCCGCCTTGGCGGCTCAGCCTTTGCGCAGAGCCAGGGCTATGTGGGCAGTGATGTGCCCACGGTTAAGAATCCCGACTACTTCCGCGAGGCCTTCAACGCCGTGCAGCAGCTCGTTAAGAAGGGCTGGATAATGGCCGGTCACGACATCTCGGCAGGTGGCCTTATCACCACCCTGCTCGAAATGACCTTTGCCAACACCGAGGGCGGTATCGATGTCAACCTCGACAAGTTCAAGACCGACGACTTGGTACGCGTGCTCTTTGCCGAAAATCCCGGCGTGGTAGTACAGGTGGCCGACAAGCACAAAAAGGACTTCAAGGCCCTGCTCGACGATGCCGGCGTGGGCTATGTCAAGATAGGTAAACCTGCCGAGGAGCGTCAAATCATGGTAACCCTTGGCGATGCCACCTACCAGTTTGGCATTGACTACCTGCGCGATGTGTGGTACGAAACATCATATTTGCTCGACACCAAGCAGAGCATGAACGGTTGTGCCAAGCAGCGTTACGAAAACTACAAGCAGCAGCCGCTTGAGTATCATATTCACCCCGAGTTCACAGGCAAGTTCAGCCAGTTCGGTCTCAATCCCGACCGCCGCGAGCCTTCAGGCATCAAGGCAGCCATCATTCGTGAGAAGGGTACCAATGGCGAGCGCGAAATGGCCTATGCCCTCTACTTGGCAGGCTTCGATGTGAAGGACGTGATGATGACCGACCTTATCAGTGGTCGCGAAACCCTCGACGAGGTGAACATGATTGTGTTCTGCGGTGGTTTCTCTAACTCCGACGTGCTTGGCTCGGCCAAGGGTTGGGCTGGTGCCTTCCTTTACAACCCCAAGGCCAAGGAAGCCCTCGACCGCTTCTATGCCCGTGAGGACACCCTTTCGCTCGGTGTGTGCAACGGTTGCCAGCTTATGGTAGAGCTCAACCTTATCAACCCCGACCACAAGAAGCGTGCCCACATGTTGCACAACGACTCGCACAAGTTTGAGAGCGCCTTCCTCGGTGTGACGGTGCCCACCAACCGCAGCGTGATGTTCGGTTCGCTCTCGGGCGACAAGCTCGGCATCTGGGTGGCTCACGGCGAGGGCAAGTTCAGCCTGCCCTATCCTGAGGACGACTACAACGTAGTGCTCAAGTACTCGTACGATGCTTATCCTGGCAACCCCAATGGCTCGTCATACAGTGTGGCAGGTATTGCCAGCCCCGATGGTCGCCATTTGGCCATGATGCCGCACTTGGAGCGTGCCTTCTTCCCCTGGCAGACAGCCTACTATCCCGAAAACCGTCTGGCAGACGACATCACTCCGTGGATGGAGGCCTTTGTCAACGCCCGCAAGTGGGTTGAGGCCAAGTTGGGCAAATAATAACAGGTTAACGGGTTGACGGTTAACAGGTAAGTATGTTCGGCACTACCGAAAGGCAAAGTGTGGAAATCTGTCTAACTTACCCGTTCCCCCTTCACCCTGTCCCGTTGTCAACTAATAATTCCTATAAATAAGCGCATCGCATCTCATTTTGTATTGCAAAATGGGGCGCGATGCGCTTATTTGTCAATGGTAGGTATCTCATTCTAACATGACCGATGACACATTTAGTAACGACAAAGTGTGGAGCGACAGCGATTGGAGTTCCGACGAAGATTAAAACGACCTCTGTACATGTTTTCGCCTCCTTTGCTTTATAACGGAGCACTCGTGCAAATGTAATAGACAGATTGACGCCTTAGTGCTGCAAATAGTGGCGCTATGGCGTCAGCTTTTATGTTAATAAGCAGACGTCCACAATTAGTTAATTGACACACTCTCAACCTCTAATGGGGGCGACGCGTCTCGCGTCGGAAAAATGCAATGTCCATATACTAAACAACACTAATTACACGCCAGTCAGTGAGTCTTTGCTTTAGTGCCCGACGCGCCCCCTAACACAATCCCTACCTCTAATGGGGGCGACGCGTCCCGCGTCGGAAAAATGCAATGTCCATATACTAAACAGTACTAATTACACGCCAGTCAGTGAGCCTTTTCCTTAATGCCCGACGCGGGACGCGTCGCCCCCATTAGAGTTAGCGTTTCGTGCTTGCGTTCATTCGCTTGGCTACATCTCAAAAACAGATATTGGCGCTCGCACACCCCACCCAAAAAGTTATATTGTAAATTGCCTGCATCTTGCACTTTTTGCCTGCACTGCGCTGATTATCAATTTGTTACGGAGTGTAGGTAACCTCGTTTTTTACCTACACACTGCTTGCACTACCTACACACTGCTTGCACTACCTGCACTCTTTGCCTGCACTATCTGCACTCTTTGTTTGCACTACCTGCACTTTTTGCTTGCACTACTTGCACTTGTCTGCACTCATCTACACTTGCTTGCACTCTCTTCATTATACACGTCTGCACCTGTTAGTATGATGGGTTATACCACTTACATTTTTCGGCATAGGGGGAGCGATTTTTGGATCAGAGCAATCGAAACGACTACCTCCCGTAATTGTTTAACCGCCCGCGCACGCTTATTGCGTCATGCTGCGTGATAGCAGAACGGCTGAAGCGTTTGCGTGCAGACAGTGCAGAGAAAAGTGCAGGCAGTGTGTAGGTGAAAAATGGAGCTACCTACACTCCGCAACAGATTGATAATCAGTGCAGTGCAGGCAAAAAGTGCAAGGTACAGGCAAATAGTGCAATTAAAGAAATATGGGTAAAACGTGGTGCAGAATATGGTTGTGTATACATTGCTGTACTGTGAAAAGTAAACGTGCGAACAGACTCACGCACTAAACGCAAGCACTAAACGCTACCATCAAACGCTACCATCAAACGCTACCACTAAACGCTACCTCCGCGACCACTAATGGGGGCGACGCGTCCCGCGTCGGGATTTGAGACAAAGGCTCACAGACAGAAGTGTAATTAGTGCTATCTGTGAGTCTTTATTTATTTTCCCGACGCGAGACGCGTCGCCCCCATTAGTGCTTGCGTTTTGTGCTTGCGTTTGATGGTAGCGTTTAGTGCTTGCGTTTTCTTGCAGCGCGTTTCAGGCAACTCAGAATGCCCCCAAAAATGGTCTCGCTTTTGATGCCGATATCACCTTTGCTCATCTGCTTGTCAGGCGTTAGCACCCGGCAGTTGCTGCACGCGCTACGGCATCGGCTCATTTGCGTATCTGTGCCAACTCGGCCCAACTTTCCTTTCTGCAAGGAAAGATTTCGCCAAACTTTCCGTCTCAGAAGGAAAGTTTGCCCGATATTTTCCTTCTGAGACGGAAAGTTGCTATATTTGCACAAACATAAATACCTGTTGGTGGAATTTTCGGTTAACAGATTTATTCGTTAACTTGTCAACTTATTTACTAATTCCACCAACGTGAAAGCCTTACAATAACAAGGGCGTGCAATAGAGTGATTGCACGTCCTTCTGACTTCATTCCTTTTTTGTACTATTGAATGGTGCGTATTGTAAATCAATGAGTTACGTTGTTAAAATAAACAGATAGCTAAAAAGTAAATTTGAGAAAAGCGTAGCGATTCAACTGAAAGAGTGGTCGTTACGCTTTTGCTTTTGATGTGGAAAAGGTCGTTTGCAGACATCCAAAAGCCACACAACGCAAGAGTTCAGTTACCACATCATTACTGCCGTAATGTGTGAACTTCCAGAATAAGCATCTGTTTTTCTGCGATTTGCGTAATTTTGCGTAGCTGTTGGTAACTCACGGTAAACTAATTTTGTCACCAAAAAAGAAGTGAGTTATGCGAAGTACATTCAAGGTCTTATTCTACGTGAAGAAAGGCAGTGCAAAGCCCAACGGCAACCTGCCACTGATGTGCCGCCTTACGGTGGACGGAGAGATTAAGCAGTTCAGTTGCAAAATGGAAGTTCCACCCCATTTGTGGGATGTGAAGAACAACCGTGCTTCGGGCAAGAGTGCCGAAGCGCAGAGAATCAACCGTGCGGTTGACAAGATTCGGGTGGAGGTGAACCGCCGCTACCAAGAACTGATGCAGACAGACGGATATGTGACCGCTGCCAAACTGAAAGATGCCTATCTCGGTATCGGTATCAAGCAGGAAACCTTGCTGAAACTCTTTGAGCAGCACAATGCGGAGTTTGCAAAGAAAGTCGGACACAGCCGTGCCAAAGGAACATTCCAACGGTACATAACCGTCTGCAAGCATATTCGGGAGTTCCTGCCCCATACATACAAGCGTGAGGATATTCCCCTCAAAGAGTTAAACCTCACGTTCATCAACGACTTCGAGTATTTCCTGCGCACGGTGAAGAAATGCCGCACTAATACCATTTGGGGCTATATGATTGTGTTGAAGCACATCATTTCCATAGCGAGAAATGACGGTCGTCTGCCGTTCAATCCCTTTGCAGGGTATATCAACTCTCCCGAAAGCGTGGACAGGGGGTATATCACGAAAGAGGAGATACACACCATGATGAATACCGAGATGCCCGACAAGACCCACGAGCTTGTGAGGGACCTGTTTCTGTTTTCGGTGTTCACGGGGTTGGCATATTCCGATGTCAAGAACCTCACCACCGACAACCTGCAAACTTTCTTTGACGGTAACTTATGGATTATCACCCGAAGAAAGAAGACCAACACCGAATCGAATATCCGTCTGTTGGACGTTCCCCGAAAGATTATAGAGAAGTATAAGGGGATGGCAAAGGACAATAAGGTTTTCCCCATGCCAAGTAATACGACCTGCAACAAAAAGCTGAAAGCCATAGCCGATTTGTGCGGTATAAAGACACATTTAACATATCATGTCGCAAGACATTCGGCAGCAACTACCATACTGTTATCCAACGGAGTACCCATTGAAACCGTCAGCCGCCTGTTGGGGCATACCAACATAAAGACCACTCAAATCTACGCGAAGATAACCGCCCAAAAGATAAGTCAGGACTTGGAACTGTTGTCCGACAAGTTGGGGGATATGGAGAAAAGCATTTGCAGTGCCATTTGATAACCCATAAAGAAGAATACAGATGAAAGAGAAACGAAGCATCATCACGATGGACGGACAGGGCAACATCGCCCTGCCGACCGATACAGTCTCCATTGCCATGACCGAGTGGGAACTCTGCGAGTTGTTCGGGGTTATCGCCCCAACAATCCGAGCAGGGATAAAGGCTCTTTGTAAAAGCGGTGTTTTGAGGGAATATGAGACAAAGCATACCATCAAACTGTCGGACAAACGCAGCATGGAGGTTTACAGTCTTGAAGCCATCATCGCCCTTGCTTTCCGCATCAACACATTCGGAGCGGAACAGGTTCGCAGAGCCATACTTGAAAGACTGTACTTGCGAAAAGAAAAAACAGGCATCTTCTTTTCGCTGAACATCACTGATACGGCAAATCCGAAATACTTTGCATAGGCGTATTGCCATTCACACATACTCACGCACCCGAAGAAGCATCTGTTTTCAGCTCTGTTTCTTCGGATTTTTTGTTTTTACAGCCCCGAACAGCCCCGAAGTATTTTTTGCTGCGTTCTGCTGTGATTTGCGTATCAACTTATCCGACAGTTGATTATACTTTTGTAGCTGACATTTTTTCAAACTTAAATCATTGGAATATGGAAGCAAACAAAGTAAATGACAGCCACCGACCGCCCACAGATGGCGGCATGGCAAAGGAAGAGTTTATCCGTGTCGGCACAACGCTCTACAAGATTGTGGAGCAGCCAAGACTGAACGGAGGGTATGTAAGGAAGCGCATCGCATGGAACAACGAGACCCTGCGCCAAGACTATGGCAAGGACTACATCGGCAGCGTACCCAAGTATGACGGCTTCTGCACCGTACCCGAACACGTCAGCTATCAGCCTGTAATCGGCAAGTTCCTTAACCTCTACGAGCCGATACCCCACCAACCGCAAGAGGGTGATTTCCCCTCTGTCCGCTCATTGGTGGAACATATCTTCGGGGAGCAATACGAGTTGGGAATGGACTATCTTCAACTGCTCTACCTGCAACCCATTCAGAAGTTGCCCATCCTGCTGTTGGTGTCGGAGGAGCGCAACACAGGCAAAAGTACATTCCTCAATTTTCTGAAAGCCCTGTTTCAGAATAACGTGACATTCAACACCAACGAGGATTTCCGCAGCCAGTTCAATTCCGACTGGGCTGGGAAACTCCTTATCGTGGTGGACGAAGTATTGCTGAGCCGCCGGGAGGACAGCGAGCGGTTGAAGAACCTGAGCACGGCACTATCCTACAAGGTGGAAGCCAAAGGCAAAGACCGTGACGAAATTGCGTTCTTCGCCAAATTCGTGCTGTGTTCAAACAACGAGTACCTGCCTGTCATCATTGATGCAGGTGAAACCCGTTATTGGGTGCGCAAGATAGACCGCTTGCAGTCGGATGATACCGACTTCCTGCAAAAACTGAAAGCGGAGATACCTGCTTTTCTCCACCATTTACAGCATAGGCAGCTATCCACCGAAAAGAAAAGCCGTATGTGGTTCACGCCCTCACTACTGCATACCGAAGCCTTGCAGAAGATTATCCGCAGCAACCGCAACAGATTGGAGATAGAGATGCACGAGCTTATCCTTGACATTATGGAAAGTGTAGGCACGGACACTTTCTCTTTTGACTGCAACGATATTTTTCTTTTGTTGCGGTATTCACAGGCAAAAGTGGAGAAACATCAAGTACGCAGGGTATTGAAAGAGTGTTGGAAACTTAATCCTGCACCCAACACGCTTACCTATACCACCTATCAGTTGGACTATACCCGTGACTGTCACTATTCGCCCATGCGGAAGACAGGACGGTTCTACACCGTGACAAAATCGTTTTTGGAAACACTATGATTATTTTGATGAAATGATGAATAAGTATATAAATATATTGAAATATAGATATTTACATTCTCATCAAACATTCATCAAAAGTATCTCACTGATGAAAGGAGAAAACAGGACGGACAGACCATGCCCGACACCGTAAACGATGAATTTCTCTTTTCGTGAGTGGTTTGATGAATAAATGATGAGATGATATATAGATATAAATCAATGTGTTAAACCATATGTTCATCAAATCATCGCTTTATCAACCATCATCAAATCCGTAGGAATATACATTATGACAATACAGGAAGCAAAACAAATCAGAATAGCAGACTATCTGCAAAGTCTGGGGTACACACCCGTCAAGCGACAAGATAGCAGCCTTTGGTACAAGTCACCGCTGAGAGAGGAAGCCGAAGCCTCGTTCAAGGTAAACACCGAACTCAACCAATGGTATGACTTCGGCATCGGCAAGGGTGGCAATATCATCGCATTGGCTTCGGAACTCTACCGCTCCGACAACGTGCCGTATCTGTTGGAGTGCATCGCCAAACAGACACCGCATCTGCACACCGCCATCCATGTACCATTTTCTTTTGGTCGGCAATCCGTTTCAGAACCGATGTACCGACATCTGCAAGTTTCGGAGTTATCCTCTCCTGTACTATTATCCTATTTGCAGGAGCGAGGAATAAGCACCGAACTCGCCAAGAGGGAATGTAAGGAACTGCATTTTGAAAACAAGGGCAGACCATACTTCGCCATCGGTTTCCCGAATATGGCAGGTGGTTATGAGGTGCGCAACCGCTATTTCAAAGGTTGTGTCGCTCCAAAGGACATCACCCATATCCGACAAAGTGGAGAACAGCCGACAACCTGTTATCTTTTCGAGGGCTTCATGGATTACCTCTCGTTCCTTTCCATCCGTGTGAGGAACAATCCGCAATGCCCCCGACTGACCACGCAGGATTATATCATCTTGAACTCCGTTTCCAATCTCGCAAAGGCGGAGGGCATATTGGCTGACTATTCCCAAATCGGCTGTTTCCTTGACAACGATACGGCAGGACGGACAGCCTGTGAGCATCTGCAAGCAAGGTTCGGGGAACGCCTTTCCGACAAGTCCATACACTATAGTGAGTATAAGGACTTGAACGACTACCTGTGCGGTAAGCCCTTGTCCCAATCGGCAGAGCCGATGAAGCAGGAGAGGCAAGTCCAATCCGCAAGGCGGATGATGCAGCCACCGAAAAAGCGAGGGCTGAAGATGTAGGGAGTGAGAACGCTTGCAGCCGTGCGGATATTTACAAGCGGAAAATACCATAGCTTATTAGGGAATTTTCCGAGCCGCATTGCAAGCAACGCTGAAAATTCCCCAATAAGCCAAAGAGGTTGCACCTCTCTGGACTCTCCCAAGCCAACGGCAGAAGCCGTACAGGAGAATAATCAACCATTGTTTCACAAGCTAAAAAAGAAAGGAAAACCATATATGGGATTTGTCGTATTACATATGGAAAAGGCGCACGGTTCCGACAGCGGAACGACCGCCCACATCGAGCGTTTTATCATACCGAAGAACGCCGATCCAACTCGCACGCATCTTAACCGAAAACTCATCGACTATCCCGATGGAGTGAAAGACCGAACAGCAGCCATCCAACACCGTTTGGAAAACGCAGGGTTGACACGCAAAATCGGTAACAACCAAGTACAGGCAATCCGCATCATCGTGTCGGGAACGCATGAGGACATGGAGCGTATCGAAAAAGAAGGCAGATTGGACGAGTGGTGTGCCGACAACATGAGCTACTTTGCCTTCATGTTCGGTAAGGAGAATATTGTGGCTGCGCACCTTCATCGGGACGAGGAAACGCCACACATACACATCACCCTTGTTCCAATCGTAAAGGGGGAACGTAAGCGCAGGAAACGGGAGGAACAGACAAAGAAACGCTACCGCAAGAAGCCGACCGACACCGTAAGACTGTGTGCCGATGACATTATGACACGGCTGAAATTGAAGACCTACCAAGATACCTACGCCATTGCGATGGCAAAGTACGGATTGCAGCGTGGCATAGACGGTTCAACGGCACGGCACAAGTCCACGCAGCAGTATTATCGGGACACACAGAAACTTGTCGATAGCCTCAAAGCGGAAGTGGTAGATTTGCAGGAGCGGAAAGAAGCGGCACGGCAGGAACTCCGCCAAGCCAAGAAAGAGGTGCAGACTGAGAAACTGAAAGGCGCAGCCACGACCGCAGCGACCAACATAGCCGAGAGTGTCGGTTCTTTTTTCGGCAGCAACAAGGTCAAGACGCTGGAGAGGGAGAACAAGAATCTGCATGAGCGTGTATCAGAACTTCAAGAAGAAGCCCGACAAAGGGAACAGCAACAGGCGAAACACATACAGGAGATAACAGACGCTTACGAGCTGCGACACCGCAAATTGTCCGAGTTTACAGACTTTGTGAAACGCTACTTCCCATATGTGGAGAAGCTGATACCGACAATAAATTTCCTGCGTGAACGCTTGGGCTTCAATGACGATATTATCCGAAGATTATGCACATTCAAGGACGTTCCCATAAAAGGCAAGCTACATTCTTCCGAGTTCAACCAAGGCTTTGAAACCCAACGTGCCGTCTGCTCCATTAAAGAGGATGAAAATGGAAAGTTCGATTTCAAGATTGATGGAGTATCACATATAAGCTGGTTCAGAAAGAAGATGAACGAGTTTAGGGAAGCTATCGGAATACCGAAACCAAGACAAAACAGAGGTATGCAACTGTAAATCAAAATAAAGTCCGTGATTGTTGAATGACATATCACGGATTTTTTGTACTTTTGCACTCGGATTGAGGCAACTCTATCCAAGACATAAGAAAAAGAAGCGTTATGCTTTCTTGTAAGTCGAGAACGTAGGAAATTCAAGACACTGCACAAGGATGGCATAGTGGTTCTCACGCATATAGCGTGGGCTGCTATACTACATTCGTGCATTTAGGTTTCCTACGACCTTCGACTTAGAATGTTGCATTGGTAGTCCACGTTTCTGCATTTGAGCATCCGCTTCTTTGGGCTAAGAAGCAAAAAAGAAAACTATATGAAACAAAAAGTTCCACTATCAAAAATGAACATGACAAAAACGCTATTATCAGTTATGCTTTGTTGCTGTTGCAGCATTATGGCTTTCGGGCAGAACATGACCCAAGAAATTGAAAAGATTATCAAAGGGAAGCAAGCGTCTGTCGGGGTAGCAATTATCCATAATGACGATATAATTGCCATTGCCAACGAGGACAAATATCCCACTATGAGTGTATTCAAATTCCATATAGCAGTGACAGCTCTGAAAAAAATGGAAGCAGAGAATATTCCGCTGGACAAAATGGTGTATATCAAACAGAAAGAAATGCTGAAAAACACGTATAGCCCGTTAAGGGATAAATATCCCGACCAAGGGATTCGTATATCTTATAGGGATATAATCAAATACACAGTATCGATTAGCGACAACAACACATGCGATTGGTTAATAAGGTTTGTTGGTGGTATTGATAAAGTGGACTCCTACATAAAATCTCTTGGGATAAAGGATATGAATTTCACGGAGACAGAGGAAAGCATGCATACGGACATTATGTTATGCTACAACAATTGGAGCACACCATTAGCTATTGCGCAATTGCTCAAGAAACTTCATACAGAAAATATTTTGACAAAAGAGCATTTTGCGTTTTTAGAGACAGCCATGCTTGATTGTGTGTCTGGCAAGAACAAACTAATAGCGGGGTTGCCTACCGATATAAAATTTGGGCATAAAACGGGACGTTCTAACCGAACTGCTGATGGCATACAGATAAGCGAGGGAGATGCAGGAGTGATATATCTTCCCAACGGTGAGAAGTGCTACATTGTCGTTTTGATAAAGGATTCTCGTGAGTCTGATGATGATAACGCCAAAATAATGGCAGATATATCAAATATAGTTTATCGTCATTTGAATAAATAAAAATCCAATTGTAATGAATCAAAGTCTCTAACATATATTTGTTGGAGACTTTTTGTTAAATTTCATATCGGAAAAGTGTGCGTTTCAATAAAAAGTAATAACTTTGCAAATGAAAGAGTTATTTGACAGTATAGCACCGCAAAACGCTGAAAATAGCACAGTTGCTAACTCGTTACCACTGTTTCTCAAATACTCAGTTAAATGTTTATTCTTCAAACGGTTATATTAAACCGTTGAAAATCTAAAATAGGTGTCATTGGGTGACGCAAGCAAAAAGCGAACCTTGTTTTGCTCTTTTAAGGGCTATTCGCCCTTAAAGCACAGAACAAGACTCATTGCTCCCAATGTAAGATAAGATATGCTTTACCCTGTCAGCCCGCTATGGTTGATTTGGGTGGTGCATTGACGAAGTCAGAAATAGAGTGATTGCACGCCTTGGCTGCGTAATTACTCTTAACTCTGCTACTGAATAATTCTACTTTATTTTGCTATTTTATAGATAAAACCTTACCTTTGTTGCTGAATCCACGCCGAGGGCTCTTTCAAGGAGCTTTAGGGTATGGGTTCCATATATGGAAAAGCGTTTATTTGCGCTTTGTTCTGAACGTGACCGAACTTCGCAACTTCAACCCCGTTAGGAACATTGCAACGATAGATGCTCATCGGGTATGCATACTTTATTATAGGTATGATAGCCCTTATTGTATTCGTGCCACTTGTGGCGCGGATACTTTGGGCGTATTGTATTCTATAAGTCGCATATCGGCGTGGGTTTCTCAACGTTGCTTGTCCTCGGGGAAAGGTAATGCGAAGACCTGGTTACGTGGGACGAGTAGCGGATACAGACTCCCACGCTTTTTTTGTATACGTATTACAAATCATTTTTTGTTAATCATGTCAATATGGGAGCTATTGACAAAATAAATCTTATTTTTATGGACAGTATAGAGTTACTTACTAAAACAGCAGGAAAAATTGGACAAAAATGTAGTGTTCATGTAACTTCTGGAGACGTTTATTCAGGCCATTATTGTGGTTACTGTGAGTCTACGAAGGAAAATCCCCTAACTTTACGACTTAGCATTGATGCTAAGGAAGCAGAAAGGATAGGAATATCTTGGATGCGTGAAATAGGGGTGCCCTATGATGTTATTACTCGTATTTCGTTTGAGGGCTAATTAGTAAACTCTACCACAATGTATTGTATGTTGTCGAAAGTGAGATTTCTTTCAAAAAATGAATTTTTAGGCAATAAATAGACCTGCTTTAGCCTTGCTTTATATTTGCATAGGCTATAGTGGATAGCGTAGAATTTCATGGAAAAAGTGCACTATAGGTAACATACAATACTTCAGTGAAAGTTGTGAATCTATTAAAGCCGTATTTAGTTTAATCTTTAATATCATTCGTTATGAAACATATTTGTTTGAAATTAGTTTTGTTCGTATTGAGTGTATTTACATATTTATCGGTGTCAGCTTATGATTTCGAGGCAGATGGTCTATACTTTACAATCATTTCACCTAAGGACCTGACTGTAAGTGTAGATGGGGCCGTAAATAAGGACACAGATAAAGTGGTTATACCACAAACCGTTGTTTATAAAAACAAGACCCTAACCATTACAAGTGTTGGGGCTGGGGCTTTTAAGAACTATAAGAACTTACAATCTATATCATTCCCTAATACAGTGCTATCAATTGGTGGGTCTGCATTTGAGGAAGATGGAATTTTGGCTGATGTTGTGTTACCTGATAGCTTATCATTTATAGGAAGTGCTGCTTTTAAGAAATGTACAAGTTTGAAGACTATTCGTATTCCAGAAAAGGTTGTTAAATTAAATAACAGTGTTTTTTCTTGTTGCAGTGGTCTTATTTCTGTTACACTAAATTAAGGGGGATAAAACGAAACGTATAAAAGTGGAGTGAGAGAGAAATCGGGAAAAGCGTTGATTTACAAATGGTTTGAGGATGATGAACGAAATGAGAGGGAAAAACGAATCGTTACATTCGCTTTACATTTGCTTTACGTTTGGGTTCGATTTGAACGGTGTTTGAAGGGTATTGCTTTACATCGGGGCTGAGAATGTTATGTTTTGGGCTGTCCTGACGGCTGTATGGGACATTTCGTGGGCTTCTTGGCGCGTATGGCTGCTCATGTGGGTGGCTTTATCGTCTGGACATGGAAAAGGGCGCTGGTGGGGCTTAAAACGGCTTGTTGGGGTGGTGATTGAATAAAGGAGGGTGTGGCTGCGGCCATGCCTTTTATTTTGCTTGTTTCTTGCTTTTTATGCTTGTAAATTCTTCCAAATAGTTATTATTTGGTATATTTGCAAGCGGAAATGAATATTTTAGGAAACAGAAAGGAATGGTTATGACAAAGGTTATACATGTGCATTTGATACATGGGCGGAAGAACTACTACTTCGGCTCAATATCGGCGATTTATACGGTTTTGACAGAGGATGAGGTGGGTATAAAGAAAAGCTCGCTGCTACACGCCGGACTGGCTGACGGAGGCGTAATACTCAATAAAAAGGCTATGATCCAGCAGGGAGAGCTGATAAGAGGACCCAGGACGGAAAAAGAGAAGAAATAAGGATGATTTAAACGGCTAAAACGTTGATATAACGGCATTTGAACGGCTTGAACACTGATTTGAACAGTGGTCAAGCCGTTTTTGCGTTCTGACTGCTCCTGAGAGGGGCGAAAAATAGCGTTTTTCGGGTTTGGGGTGACACTTGGGGTGACGTTTGGTGTGACAAGGAAAAACGAAATGTTCTACTTGCTGTGACATTTGGAGTGACAGTTTTAACATTGAAAACAAGTGATTGACCCCCTATATAACTCCGAATAAATTGTGATTGACGTCATTTTCGGGCGTTTAGGGGGTGGGGATAATCCCACGTTTTGACATGTTATAAACCTTTGCGGAATTTCGGGAACGCCCTGTTTATCGGGGTTTTGGCTGCTTTGCTACCCTATTATACCTATGTATGTGCGTGCGCGACACGTTTTGCGGTGTGGAGCGTGTGCGTGATGCGTGGACGTGAGTATCAGACGAGGCGGACGAGTCCGACAATGATGCTCAGGCTGCGTATGTCGTCGCGTGGGAGGAGGAAAGGGTGATGAACACTGTTGTTTTCCGACACGCATAGAATGCTGTCGGCATGATCTACGCTTTCCTGCACGCGTTTGACGAGTACCCCCTGGCTCGTTTCGAGGACATAGACGGTACCCCATTGGAAGAAGCGGATGTCTGTGATTTTGCGACAAGCGAGGAGGTCGCCACTATAATATAGCGGCACCATAGAGTCGCCAGACACCCGGATAAGGAAGTTTGCCCCTTTGTTCTCGAACTCCGGTATGACATAGCGCTCGCAGTCCTCCAGACGTACCCCACCGCCACTTTCGGCAGGAAAACCGGCGACAGCATCGAGCGGTATGAGTGGAATGCCAGTTTTAGATCCTTGCGGTGCATGGTGTGCTGTGGGTATAGATGGACTAGACTTACTAGGTGTTATAGAATTACTGGCGGCACTAGATGGCGAGAGCATAGTGCCTTCACCAGTGAGTAGCCATTTAGGGTCAATTTTTGGAAAAGTTTCGATAATTTTCGACACCCATAGGCTCGATATATCTGTTCCCTTGTTTATACACTTGGAAATTACTCCATTAGAGCAGCCGATATGCTGTTCAAATGCCCTTATACTGATGCCCTCTTCCTTTATTATTAGGGCTATTCTGTCGGAAATATTCCCCATTGTAGAAAAATTTTAGCACAAAAAGTTTGCTGTGTAGAAAATTATCTATATCTTTGCAGCGTGTTTAAGATTAAACGCGCGGCCAAAGATAGTGAAAAAGGCCGAGAATTACAAATTTTAGCAATTAAAGAATATGAACGATAAGGAATTTGCATTGAATGCGGCGATGAACAGAATGCGCAAGAAGTTGAACCACCTGACGGGTGACATTGAAAGTTGGAAAGAGGACATGGTGAATGACTATGCAGAGTTTTTCCGCTGGCACGCCGATGATCTGTATGAAGCAATGGTCGCAAAGACGATACTGGAGCCTGTGTATGAGACGGCCAAAGGACTTGGTCTTGCGGCACTTGAGGAGTCTTTGCGCCACAATATAGAACACTTGACAGACGACCTGGTGTATGGTGATTTAGAGCGTCAGAGCACAGGCAAGATGAGCAACATGGCATACGGACTGGAGCTGAAGGCGAAACAGAAGATGATACAGTTCTTCAGTGCAGTTCAGACGGTAATAGCCGAGGGTAAGAAGATTGAAGGATAACACGGAAGTCCCAAAGGCTGCACTGGATAGTCAGCCGCCGCACTGGATAGTCGGCAGGGGCGGCCTCGGATGACGGCGGGAAAGACCGCAGGAGTGGCAGGTTTGCCATGCGCTGGATAGCCATGTGGGGTTCGACTCCCCTACACTCCACGAACAAAAGTAATAACGAACTAAAAACAGAGGACAATGAAAAGAGTGATAACAGTAACCCGCTCCCAGCGGGAGTTTTTGGCAAAGGCCTTTGGTGTGACGAAGGAGATGGTGAGCTACGCATTGAACTTTCACCCGGTGAAGGGTCAGAGCGACCTGGCAAAGAAGATACGCTGCCTTGCTGTTCAGCGTGGCGGTTTTGAGTTGGTGACGGCTCCTGCGAGCGAGGTGGTGCATGACGCAGACAACATGATGCGTCAGCACTTCGAGAACGGCTGGATGTGGGAAGGCGACAAGAACACGGGCGTACTGGAGTTGAAGGACGAGAAAGGCGACGTGGTGGAACGCATCGAGCACGCCCTGCTGACAGACATCAAGACCGTGCAGGAGAAGGTGAAAGCCATGTGCTGCGCCACTATGTAAGGAGAGAACCGCAAGAAGGAAAACAAAGACAAAAGGAAATGGAGTACTACAACAAGATATTGTGCGTGACGTTTGCCGAGCTGACCGGTGGTGTTGAGCCGGTGATGAAGGCGAGCACCTTGCGTCAGAACGTATGCAGGAGCAACATTGCTTGTGCGAGGCGTGGCGGCGGCGAGGGGACTCAGGCACTGTATGTGTGGAGCAGTATTCCGGAGAAGTACAGACGGCGGTTTGTGGCGACATACGGCGACCCAGAAGAAAAGATGCGAGAGGCTATGACGAAGGCAAGCATAAAGATAGATGCGAAGGCGCGTGATTATTACGAAGCCTACACCTATATGGACAAGGACGGGCAGGAGCGCCACCTGACGGAGAAGATGATAGAGGAATATACCATCAACGCCTCGGTGCTTGGTGAGCTGGAGAAGATGGCGGCAAGACGCCAGGCCATCCGCAGCAGCTTGAACGCTCCGATGTCGGGTGCGTGGGACTTGATACTTGACAGTTCGGAACGTATGCGCGAGAGCTACGGTCACACGCTCCCGGGCACATTGGCGCGACTGAAGACGCGACTGAAGGCTTGGAAGTCCGATGGCTACCAGAGCGTGGTGAGCGGCAAGCTGGGCAACTCTTCGGCCCTGAAGATAACCGGTGACTTTCTGAAACTGATTGTGGCTTTGAAGCGCAGCAAGGTGCCGGTGTACACCGACGCGCAGCTGTTTGAGAAGGCAAACGAGATAGCTGAGGAAAGAGGCTGGAAGCCGATAAGAAGCCTAAGCGGTATGAAGAAATGGCTGAACAGCCCGTCTGTTGAGCCTTTATGGTATGACGCCGTATATGGCGAGCAGGCAGCCCGTCAGCGTTACGGCAGAAAGCACAAGACGGCACTTCCGACACGCAGGGACACGCTATGGTATGGTGACGGCACGAAGCTGAACCTTTACTATAGGGACGAGCAGGGCAAGGTGCGGACGACCCAGGTGTATGAAGTGATCGACGCAATGAGCGAGGTGCTTCTGGGCTACTGCATCAGCGACACAGAGGACTATGAAGCTCAATATCACGCCTACCGCATGGCAATCCAGAAGAGCGGACACAAGCCTTATGAGATTGTTTATGACAACCAGGGCGGCCACAAGAAGCTGGACTCGGACGGCTTTATCGGGAAGATTTGCCGCGTACACAGACCGACACAGCCCTACAACGGCGAGTCGAAGACGATAGAGAGCGTGTTCGGACGGTTTCAGGCTCAGGTGCTGCACAAGGACTGGCGCTTCACGGGTCAGAACGTGACGGCGAAGAAGGCGTCGAGCCGCCCGAACGTAGAGTTTATCGAAGCCAACAAGGACAGTCTGTACACTCTGGAGGAGCTGAAAGATGCCTATGCCGCAGCCCGTAAGGAATGGAACGAGGGTGTGCACCCTGCCACCGGCGAGCGTAGGATAGACATGTATGAGAATAGCGTGAACGAGGAGACCCAGGAAGTGACGCTGCACGACATGGTGAACATGTTCTGGGTGTTTACGAAACGCATGGCGACGTTCACGGACCAGGGACTGCAGGTGACGGTGAAGGGCGAGAAACGGCAGTACGAAGTGTGCTCATCGCCCGGCGTACCCGACCACGAGTGGCGAAGGAAACACACCTATGAGCGTTTCATCGTGGCTTACGACCCTTACGACTTTGCAAGCATCAGACTCTATACAAAAGGCACAGACGGCTCGCTGCGCTTTGAGCGGACTGCAGAACCCTACATACTGATACACCGAGCGCTGCAAGACCAGCAGGGGACGGACGATGCGAAGTTTATCCGCCAGGAGCAGGAAGCCAACCTTCAGGACCGCATAGAGCGGACAGTAGCCGGCCGGACGATAGCCGCCGAGCATGGCACGGACGCGGAGCAGCAGGGTCTGCACAGTCCGAAGCTGAAGGGCACGAACGCTGCCGTGCAGCGCCAGATAGAGCACCGCATGGAGCACTACTCGAAGCCGCCTGAGACGTATCAGCTCGGAAGACACACGAAATCGCTGAGCCTTGATGACTGGCTGGACGTGATGGAGGGCGGTGATGATGGCGACACGCCGAGAATACCGCTTCCGATGGAGAAGAAGATTGCATCGAAACTGTAGAATCAATAAAAACAAACGATATGAACGAGAAACAGAAAGAACAGATACGCGAGGCCCTGCGCCTCTATGTGATGAAATATCCGAGCCAAAACAAGGCAGCAGCCAGTCTGGACGGGACGAGTGCGGGCACGGTAAGCTCGGTGCTGAGCGGCAAGTGGGAGAACATCAGCGACGACATGTGGCGAAAGATAGCCTCGCAGGTGGGAACCGCCACCCCTGGTGCCTGGCAGATGGTGGAGACCACGGCAGCAAAGGAGATGGCCTATGCGATGACTGACGCCCAGGAATGGAAGAACGTGACCTGGGTGGTGGGCGAAGCCGGATGCGGCAAGACCACGGCAGCGCGGCTTTACGAGCGTGAGCACAGCGGTGCCTACTACATTCTGTGCTCGGAAGACATGAAGCGCAGCGACTTTATCCGCGACATTGCGAAGAAGATAGGCTTGAGGACTGACGGCATGACGATAAGAGACATGCTTGACGCGATCATCGGCGCGCTGATACAGACGGAGAACCCGGTGCTGCTGTTCGATGAAGCGGACAAGCTGACGGAAAGGGTGTTTCACTACTTCATAGACCTGTATAACAGGCTTGAGGACAAATGCGGCATCGTGTTTTTCTCGACCTCTTATATCAAGCGCAGGATGATGATGGGACTGCGTTATGACAAGAAAGGCTATAACGAGATACACTCCAGGATAGGACGCAAGTTCTTCGAGCTGGAGCAGACAAGTCCGAACGACGTTTATGCGATCTGCGTGGCGAACGGGCTGACCGACCGCAAGAAGATAGCTGAGGTGGTGAAGGACGCTGAGCAGTATGACTTCGACCTGAGGAGGGTGAAGAAAGGTGTACACAGAGTGAAGCAGATGGACGCTTGAACGGTGTTCAAATAACATTCAAACGATATGAAAAGAGCGATAAGCGTGAGCGAGCTGCTTGCGACGAGGTATGACACGTATAAGCTGAGCGATGAATGGAAGGCAGCCTTTGGCGAGCCAGAGCGGAACGGCGTATGGTTTGTCTGGGGGCGTAGCGGAAGCGGCAAGACGAGTTTTGTGCTGAAGCTTTGCAAGGAGCTATGCCGATTCGGGAGAGTGGCTTATGACAGTCTGGAGGAGGGTTCGAGTCTGACGATGAAGAATGCCTTTATTAGAGCTGGCATGCAAGATGTGGCGCGGAGGATGGTGCTTCTTGACGGTGAGAGCATGGAAGAGCTTGACAAGCGTCTGTCGAAGCGCAAGAGTCCGGACACGGTGATCATCGACTCGTTTCAGTATACGAGAATGAGCTTTGAGGACTATTTGGCTTTCAAGGCTCGGCATCCGAACAAGCTGCTTGTGATAATAAGCCAGGCCAGCGGCACGAAGCCGAAGGGTCGTACAGCAGAAAGCGTGATGTATGATGCGACGCTTAAGATATGGGTGGAGGGCTATCGTGCATTCTCGAAGGGCAGATTTTTCGGTGACAAGGGATATTATACGATATGGGCAGAAAGAGCCGAGGAATACTGGAGTAAAGATATAAAACAATGAGTAAGGACATGAACGACTACCGGCAGGGTGACACGATATACATCCTGCTGAAGAAGAGCCAGGCGGAGAGCGTGATGGGCGAATGGCTGGAGGGTAACTGGCAATGTGACCTGACGGCACACCGCAGCCAGAAGAACAAAGGGTGTGTGGTGCTGGAAACTACCGACCTTATGTTTGCGGCACGGATTATCCAGTGGCACACTTATGAGAGAGTAACGTATAAGCGACCAAGCAACGAAAAACGATGAGCATGATGGACGATACGATAGAGCAAATAGTGAAGGCGGCAAAGGAAGCCGTGAAGTGCTATGGCGGTGACGACCAGTACATGATTTTGGAAGAGGTGAGCCGCCGTCTGCAGGAAGAAGGACACACCGCCCTTATGGTGGAATATTTAGGAGAGGAGGTGGTGAACGATGAGCAGTAAGCATCGAATGATATGGCTGACGCCACCAGTGTATGGCAGCAAGGAAGAACGGATTGATAGCCGAGGATATACTTGCGAATACTGTCATGGGAACGGAGGCTTTGCTAGTGACCGGAGCAGCCCGAACGACAGCGAATGGAAAATCTGCCCTGTGTGTGAGGGCAGCGGCAAGATGGACGCCGAAGTGACCATCAAGTGGAAACCAAGTAAAATGGAAAAGAAATGATATATATTGGGATATTGACCGTAACAACGAATGTCTATGGTTCGCGCAGGACTTTACGCTTCGGCATTGTTCTTGACAAGAAGCGGAAAGGCATAGAGGATAAAATAAAAGAGACGTACCGCAAGAAGTTTGAGGAAAAGATGCAGGAAGTCGGTCTTCCAGCATCGGCTTGCAAATTGTCTTTTAGGTTTGAAACGACACTGCTTGCAGATATAGACCTTACATTTTTTGAAGATGAAGCAACTGTAAATCCAATAAACATCAATGAAAATGGAAATACTGACAAACATTAAAAAGTGGCTTAGCGCAAAGCGCAAGGCCCATAGAGAAAGAAAGGCTGCACAGAAGGCAGCTGCCTTAGTGAGAGAGAGCGAAGCGATAGTTCAGGCTCGCGAGTTCAGCGGTGAGGTGTACGTGTGTTTCAACAACGTGCCTATACTGCCAGCCGACGGGCTGACCTGGGACGTGCCGACGGCACTTGCCGTGGCGAGGGAGGCGTGGCTGAAATGGAAAGAAAAGGAGGCAGAGCATGAACCACGTCGATAACTACGGGAAGTTCTACAAGCTGCTGAAGCTGCTTCCCGGCGCAGACAAGGAGACCTTGGTGCGGCAGTTTACCAACGAGAGAACCGAGCACCTGCGGCAGATGACCCAGACGGAGTATGAACTTATGTGCAAGGAAATGGAACGTGTGGCGGGCTACGACGAACGACGTGCTGCTCTGCTGAAGGCGAAGCGCAAGGCGCGTAGCGGCGTGCTGCACCAGATGCAGCTGTGGGGTGTGAACACGGCAGACTGGAAAGCCGTGGACCGCTTCTGCGAGGACAAACGGATAGCGGGCAAAGCTTTCCGATTCCTGGACAGCGAGGAACTGGCAACCCTGAACACGAAACTGCGTGCCATGAATCGTAAAAAAGATAACTAAAAAAACAATTATGACCACAAAAGAAAAAATGGAACAGATGTTCGGCTGGCTTGGCAGAACAGAGAAATGCAACTTTATTTCGAACCATATTGAGTATGCGAGTATGCATGCAATAGTAGAGCGTGCAAAACCTTTCATCTTTGACTTGCTTGATGAGTGTGATTTTGACATGATAAAAGATTATGTTGAAAGCCGAGAGGAAAAAAAAAACAATTAAAAACAGTAAGACAATGGAAACAAAGAACGAGACAGTGGACCCATTGAAGGGTATGACAAAGGAGCAGCGTGCCGAGCTGTTAGCACGGCTGCAGACCGAGGTGAAGAACGACCGCATGGCGAAGCGCGAGAGCTACGAGGCGCTGCGTGGGCAGTTTATGCATGACGTTCTGGGCAGAGTGGAGAACTTGGAAAGTGAGGTTTCGGGCTTCAAGAAATGGCTTGACGACGAGGTGACAGCTTTCACGAAACTCATGCGCGAGTATGGCGCTGTGAAGAACGAGAGTCAGCAGAGCTACACGATCACTGACGGAGACTTCAAACTTGAGGTGAAGTTTAATAAGGTGAAGGGCTTTGATGAGCGTGCAGACCTTGCGGCCGAGCGCCTTGTGGACTATCTGAAACGCTACATGGAGGCGAGCGAGAAGGGCGTGGAAGACCCGATGTACCAGATGGCGATGACGCTTCTGGAACGCAACAAGACGGGCGACCTGGACTACAAGAGCATCTCCAAGCTTTATGAGCTGGAGGACCGCTTTGACGAGGAGTATGCAGAAATCATGCGTCTGTTCAAAGAGGCCAATGTGGTGCAGGCCACGGCGACGAACTACTACTTCTCTAAGCGCAATCCGGAGAACGGTGTGTGGAGCCGCATAGAGCCGAGCTTCTGCCGATTGTGATGTGCTGGGCCTTGCTGGGCCTTTCTGAGCCTTTGGAGGGCGCAAGATGAATAAAGCCACCTAAATATGAGCGATTTAGGTGGCTTTTTGATTGCGGTTTAAGGAAAAAAGTTTAGTTTTGCAGACTATGAAAAAAGGAAGGAATAAAGAGCTGATAAAGCTGAGGGACGAGGCTCTGTACCGCCGTTACTATTACTGGACGGAGGTACAGCGCCTACGTTTTGATGATGCCCTGAAGCTTCTTTCAGAACGTGAGTTCTTTATTTCGGAAGAGCGCATCATGAGCATCATCAGACGCAAGTGCAGGGAGGGTGGTACTGTAAACGTGAAGCCCCTGCCGAAGGTGAAGGTTCCTCGGCTTACCGCGAGCCAGCTGGAGCTATTCCCGACGCTGTGAGAGAAGAGCAGACTCGTCGTGGATGGTGAACGAAAAGATGTACTCATAGACCTTTATGCCACCGGGCATAGAATAGAAACGCGACTTGGTGCGTATCATCGGCGACATATATCCGAATGGGCGGAAACACTGCAATGCGGTGTAGAGGCTGTTTGCCATTTGCAAACGCTCTGCCACCTTTGACTCGGTTCCCGATCCGTAGTGCGTGTCGTCATAGCAATCGACGGCGAGACGTACAGAGAACTGCACCTGGCCCTTCTGGGCTCCCATGCCGACATTAGTCCAATCGGCTTCGAGATTGCCAATGAGGACGCACGGGAAGGTGACTGGGTAGGTGTCTTCCTCAATGCCTGCCTCCAACTGACCACAGTCTTCGTCAACGAGTGAGAGACCGGGCATTTTGTTTGTGATGAGTTCGATAATGAGTTTGAACAATTCTTCCATAATGATTTTATTTTTGTGAGTTTAATATCTTGATAATTTCCTGTTTTGTGCGTTCGTGTATCATGTCCTGCAGCTCGCGGCTATCTCCGAGGAACTGTCGCTGTGGGATATGTACGGAGAGTTTCTTCTTTTTTGTGAGAGCGAGGGCACGCCACTTCTGTGCACGTGGATTTGCAGCAGCCTCGTCGGTACGCTTCTTTTTGCTTTTCTTGGAGGCGTTTCGCTTGATGCCCGCCTCGCGATAGAACATGGCCCATGCAAAGCGTCGCATCTTAGGTGTGACAGAGGGGTGGAGTGTTCCTCCCCAGTTGTGTATGGGAGCATATAGCAGGTCGTTTGCCACCTTGACGCGATAGTCTGACGGCGTGTACTTTATGGACGCGAACAGATGGTTGCGTGAGGAAAGGAGCGGTCCATAGCGCGATGCTGCCGTCTTGCCCCCTGCGAGCTGCCTCCCGGTAGTTTGCCAATGGTGGACCCCACCATTGACAAAGGCACTGATGCGGAAACTGTTCTGAAAGAAGTCCTTTGCCATGCGCCCTGCAATGACGGGGAGGCGCCTTCGCATAAGATGGTCGATTTGCTTGCTATGCGATTTTAGTTGGTTTGAGAAATCCTTTAGTTCCATACCATTGGGAATAAGACGTAAAACATGAGTGCTGCGATGATGCCGCCGATGAGATGCTTGTATCGGTTGGACGCTGCGAAAAAAGAGAAAAATTTGTTCATAACGCTTGTTTATTAAATTATTATTGTTATCTTTGCGGTGACTTAGAAATAAGTTATGTGTGTTTCGGCACGCATCCGGCGCCGGGGTGTTCCTTGAGAGACCCGGCTTTTTTCATATTTCATAGTGAAGCAACTCGTTTCTACCCTTTATGACACAATAGATATGCTTCAAATCCTTATCAAGCAGATTCCCGTCAAAATTCCGATAGAACTTGAAATAGTTGATGGATTTTTTCATTTTTGTCTCATCAAACAGGTTTGGATCATGGAAATACAGACAAAGAGCATCCGCTTTCTCCTCGACGTCGCTTCTGCTATTGTATCGGCGTAACTGATCATTCTTTTTAACAAATATATTTGAGTACCATCCACGTCCAGTAACCGAGCGTATGTCCATATATTTGTCATCCATAACCATATCGAGAGCCGCTAATTGCTGTCCATTTTTCTTTTTTGTCTCATTACAGAAGATAGCTTTGTGGCCCATTGAGAACAGTTGATTTTGACATTCATTTTCCAGGTCGGAAGAAGTAAGTCCGCCAAAGAACCTCTGTGCGTGTTCGCCCTCATGAGTTATATGACCAATATGTGCGGCTTTGAGTCCACCAGTACGTTTGTCGAAAACAACATCTTTGTATTCTGGGTCGTGAAGCAAGCGTTTGTATTCAACCCTATTAGCTTTTAATTTCTCCTTGTCTGGCTTATCTGATTTGCATAACGAGTCTAAACAGTTGTTGATGTACGGGCAGTTGTAGCAGTCCTTTGCCCTATTGGTGAAGACGCTGCGCAGTGCGTCCTTGAATCCCGGCTTGTAGAAACTACATGAGGCGCATGATTTTGGAAAGTAGGGATGCGACTGTGCGAACACAGCCCCGTCAGTTCCTGGATTGGAATCGAGTCCTGGCTGCGGATTGCTCAGCGCGTCGTTTGGTGGCGTGGCTGTACATGGTTCGTCGGTGGATGTAAGCGAGCATTTGCAGTTCCATCGATCGCCCGGTCGGTGTTCAGTCCAGAACGGGTCGTTGATGGGTCGGACCGTGTTCCAAAAGAGCTGATGGTCGGCGCCCGGATTGGGCGATGTGGATGGCATCCATTTGAGATTTGGCAGTACGTCTGCCTCCCGTAGGAACTGCTGCCAGTCGGCAGCCTGATGTGCCCGAATGACCGCCGTGTCGTATTCGGTGCGCAGCCATACCCCACACTGATGCGATGCGATGGGCAGAACATCGTTTGCCCACTGATTGAACGGCTTTAAATCGCCGTTTGAATCGGTGAGAAGTCTTGCCATATCAGATTGCATACGGTGGACCTTGAAGGCAGAGAAGACCTCGTTGGAATGGCGTAGCGCCTGACGGAAGTCGTCATCCAGGTCGGGCACATCGGCTGCAGCCATGCTCTGGGCTGTAGCCTCATTGAATCTGCGCAAGATGGCACGGAACAGTTCGGGCGAAAGGTCGGTGGGAGACTGCGCCTTGCCCCGACGGTAGATGTCGTGGAGAACCTGCGCGATGAAATCATCGGAGAACTCCATGGACGCAGCCACATCGTCAGTCTTCGCCTGGTAGAGATTGTTGACTACCACTCTAAATCCGCCCCGCCCTGCTGCGGGGCTTTTGCGAAAAAAGAGCGCATCCAGTTTTTGAAGGACTTTTTTTGTTTTGGCGACGGTTCGGAGTTCTTTTTGTCGTCGCTGTTATCGGGTTCGTCATCATCATCGGCAGGGAGCTGCTGATTGTCAATGGAGGCAAGCGCCTCCTTTTTTTGTTGTTGTTCGGCTTTCAGTTTGTCGTAATCGGCAGGTTTTTCGACACCGAACTCCTCATAGAGATAGTCGTCGGAGACAGGCAGCTGGAAGTTGGATCGTAGCTGAGTGAGTATATTCATCTTTGTGGAAGGGTCGATGTCCTTCTGCTCGGGGAAACAGAACTCTCCGCCAAAGGTATTGATGCCCATGCGCTGGAATATGTCCGTCATGTCGTAATTGAGCACATTGAGGATGTATCGTCTGTCGGCCTGCGCCACTCGGTCCTCCACCTTCTTGTGTACCGTTCCGAGCGCTTGCGTTCCGTTTTCTGAGGACTCAGTGGTGAGCGTGTTTCCGAGTATGAGCTTTGAAATCTCGTTGTTGCAGCGCTCGCAGAGTCTCTCGTAGACATCAGCAGACCCCGTCTTGTTGCCCGCTTCGACGAGATTGAGCGTAGTGTCCTTTCCATGTACAAAGACGGCAAGCGACCCGGCGCTGGCTGCATCGTCGATGGCTCGCTGACGCGACTCCTCATCGTCAGTCTCGTATGTGTACTCCTGAATGGGCATACCGAATACTTCGGAGAACTGTGACCAGTCGCCCGTGGTGTTGCGCTTGTATATGACCCATGGTACAGCCTTGGCGAGGAGTCCGAGATCTGATGGCGATCCGATGAAAAGCAGGTCGGGGTATTCGTCCCATGATGTGCCGGTGATGTCGGTCTGGTGTCGCAGTATGAGTCGGCGCACAGGGTCGGCGTGCTTTCTTGGGATGAGGTCGTAATCGACCCACTCCCCCTGGCGATAGAACTGGCAGAGGGAAAAGCCCCACATCTTTGCATCTATAATGTCGGTGACGAGTCGTGAGAACCATGGTGACTTAATCTGCTCGTTGACTGCTTCGTCGGGCTTGCCGTCTCTCCAGAACTCGATGTCGGCACAGAGTACTGCATTGCGTCGCTTCTCGATGACGCAGGAGAGGTGTGTGTCCATGAGTATGTCAGAGTAAAGGTCGTAGAGTTTGTATCGTCGCGAGAAATCGACATCCTCAGCCGCCCGGACAGCCGAAGTGAAGTCGGCGATGTCGATGCCAAAGCGCTTTGGCTGCGTGAGCACAATGACATTGGGGCGCTGCTGTCCCTGCTGGGGAAAGTTTCCGCCAATGGTGATTTTGCCCTTTGGGGCTTTGCTATACTTTCGTTTTGTCATAATCAGAATTTTTAATTGTCAGTTACCAGTGATTGACCCGTTTGGGGTTGCTTTTCAAGCGGAATGGCGCATGTGCTGCACGCACCTCCTCGGGCAGTAGCGGTGCCCCCTCGATGGAGATGTCCTCTGCGGCGACCGCCTTCATCCACTCGACGGCTCGGTCGTAGCGGTCCTTGCGCAGCTGCGAGAGTTTCTGCGGGTTGTGAATACAGAAGATGTGGTATACGGCGATGTCTATGACCATCATGAGTACGAGCTGGAGTCGGTCGGCCCCAGTGGCCGCGAAGATACGGTCGCAGTCGTATCGTTTGGAAAGATAGCATCGCATTTCGGCGATGGCGCGATCCTCACAAATCTCGATGACCGATTCGTCGGCTCTGGTGAGCGCATCGAGAATCTCTCGGTGAATGGAGGCATCGTAATCGGAAAGTTGTACGAATTGGCTCATATATACATTGTTTAGAATTTATAATCTTCGTTTGTTGCGTGTGCGTATGTCGGCACGCGAGCGTGTGAGGGGTGGTTCGGCCCTGTGCTGAATCTCGTCGATGATGCGATTGCCGCCCTCTACGGCATCAGGACCGTCGGCCGGATAGCGTAGAGAGAGGGTGAAGAGCGTGAACTGGTCGAGGAGCTCCTTCATGTGAGGATTGTCGCGTTCCGCCTCGTTGAGTATGAGATTGCCGGCACGGTTCATCGGTTCGAGGTTAGCTTCGATGCGTGTTGCCTTGTCGGTTTTCTTCTCCTCGTCTCCTCGAATGTAGAGCTGTACGCCCTGCTCGCGTCGCACCTTGGCGACGAGCGGCTTAAATACCTGCTGAAAGAACGGGTCCTGAAGTTTATTGTTCTCCATGTAGCAATAGACTGGAGCACGACCTCCGACAAATGCGAGCAGCTGCACATACCAGTCAATGAACTCGGCATTGAGCGCCTGAGCCAAAAACGTCTTTATGACGTACAGCTTGCCGGAGAGCTTGCCGAGGAGTGAGACCGTCTTGAACGACTTGCCTTTTTTGCCCTTGCCTTCGCCCGGAGCGGGGTCTCCGTAAGCCACGAGGAACTTGAACTTGGAGAGCTGTGGCACCTTTCCGAACGCCATCTCGGAGAATATCTCGCCCTCAGAGATGGGGTTGTTGAAGTACTCGCCCTGTGCTGACTTCTTGGAAATCTTGGCGAGAACACGGTCGATGTGCTCCTCTGAGTTTTTCTCAGGCCATGTGGAATGTCCGTCCTTGTCGCGGATATTAACGATGTCCCAATGGTCGGCCATTGCTCCTGCGCGGACAACACAGCAGTCCTTGGCGATGATGTTGCCGCAGAAGAGCACCAGTGTAGGCTCAGAGACAGAGCGCGTGGGATAAAGCGCCTTCTCCCACCAGTCCCATCGTTTCTGTATGATGTCGGGATTGAGCGTGTCCTGGTCTGTGTCGAAGTCATCGACAATCAATACATCCGGGCGGACGGCATCCTTTCTGGAGCCACGTGGCGACTGTCCTGCACCGAGTGCACGGAATGCCACGCCCTGCTTGGTGATGAACTCGTCCTCCGTCCATGAGCCGAGCGACTGCTGCTTTCCGTAGTAGGCGATGATGCGCCCGTTGGCCTCGAGGTTGGCCCGAAACGGGTCGAGCAAGCGGACGGCATTGTCGAAGGAATTGGATGTGAGTATGACATTTCGTTTAAGCCCGGTGAGTGTGAGGTACATGATGCAGAACATGGCACAAGTGGACTTGGCGAGTTCTCGGCTCCATGAGATTACCTCGAACCACTCGGGATTGGAGAGAATGCGTCGTATGGCCCTTTTCTGAAAAGGTGCGAACTCATACTGTGCGAAGTTCGGGAAAAAGAATTTTATCCATTCGAGCGGTCGTGCTTCAAGCCATGCACGGTGCTTCTGTATTTCGGCCTGTGACATGGATCGATCGACGGGCGTTGCGCGCGCGATGTTGTCCTTGAACTTTTCCCAGTTTTGCAGTGCTATACGGTCAGTCTGTTTCATACGCTGTTAGAGTTTGTCCTTGATGTAAGCGTCGAAAAGCGAGGTTAGCTCCTTTGCCTTGTCGAGGTCGGATGGTCGCATCCACTCGATGACATCAGTGAGCACAGCGATGCGGTCGGCGATGCCCACCTCTTGCTCCATGTTTCGTATTGCGGATGTGAGCTTCACGATAGTGTCGGCCTGCTTAGCATCAGGGTATCGTTGCCCCTCTGGTTTGAGCTGTATTGCGTTGTTGACTTCGGCTACCTGACGATAGAGGCTTTGTACCTGCTCACGTCGTGTGAGCGTGAGTCCGACCTTCTGTTCCTCCCATTTGCCGCCGCGGCACCAGTTTGAGACTGTGACGCGTGACACTCCCACACGGTCGGCAATCTCCTGCTGTGTGAGGTTTTCTCGGAGATAAAGCGTGCGAGCCCACTCCTTTTTCTGTGTATTGGTTAAATCTGCCATTGAAAAATCTGTTTATAATGTGAATAAATGCAGTGCAAAATTACCGTGAAAAGGAGTGAATCCGAGCGAGTGAAAAGCATGATGACAAGTTGCGGCGTTATGATGCCGGCATAACGTTTCATGATAAAACAGGGGGTATGGAATGAGGTTGGAAAGCCATTAACTTTGCAACCGCAACATGGGCAAACTGCCCGACAAAGAAGGAGACAATGAGCAAATATTTCAATATCAAGAAAGCGGCGAGCGTGAGCACCATCTACATGTATGGCGACATCGGCTACGAGGTGGCGAGCGGGCAGATAGCCGCCGAGCTGGCAGCCTGTGCCGAGGAGAGTGAGCGTATAGACATCCGCATCAACTCGAACGGCGGCGACGTGTTCAGCGGTATAGCCATCTACAACGCCATCCGCCAGAGCGATGCCGACATACGTCTTTACGTGGACGGTGTGGCGGCGAGCATGGCGAGCGTGATAGCGCTGTGCGGCAAGCCTGTGGAGATGAGCCGTTACGCACGTCTGATGCTTCACAGCGTGAGCGGCGGCTGCTACGGCAACAAGCAAGAGATGGCTAAGTGCATCGCGGAGATAGAGAGTCTGGAGGACAGTCTGGGCGAGATGTACGCCCAACGCATGGGCATGAGCAAAGAAGAAGTGAAAGCCCAATACTTTGACGGGACAGACCACTGGCTGACGGCGCAGGAGGCCCTGCAGATGAGGCTGATAGACGGCATTTATGATGCGGACCCCGTAGCTGAGGACAGCACTCCAGAGGAGATATACACAACATTCAACAACCGGCTCAGGAACGAGCCACAAAAAGCGAACGATATGACATTAGAAGAACTGAAGAAACAGGCGCAGTTTAAGGACTGCAAGAGTGATGAAGAAGTTGTGGCGAGGGCTCAGCACTATGCGACCCTTGCCAGCAAGGCACAGACGTTGGAGGACGAGAACAAAGAGCTGAAGACGAAGCTGAAGGGCTTTGAGGACGAAGCCGAGGCAGACGCAGAGGCTGAGCGCAAGGAACTGCTGGACGCAGCTGAGCAGGACGGCCGCATCAATGCAGAAAGCCGCCCGACCTTCGAGAAGATTCTGAAGGGAAACATGGACGAGGGCAAGAAGGTGCTTTCCGCGCTGACCCCGAAGCGCAAGGTGATGAACGACCTGCACGTGCAGCCCGGCGTGAGCGACGGACCATGGGAGCAGCGCCAGAAGCAAATCAGGGAAGCGCGCATGAAGCGCCAATTCCAGTAAAGGACGAGAGAGACAGAAGAACCATAAAAAGGAAAACAAATGGCAATAGTAGTAAAAAACACAAATTATAACGGTGAGGTGCTTGAGCGCATCCTGACCGTTGCGACCACGGGTAACGAGCTTGTGGACAAGGGACTCATCATGGTGATTCCCGGTGTGGAAAAGAAAATCAGCGTGCCACGCATAAAGGCGGGCAAGATGCTGCAGAAGCGCAAGGAAGACCCTCAGAAGAGCGATGCCCAGGGCGACTTCAATTACAGCGAGCAGACCTTGGAGCCCCACGACTTCATGGCGTTCACGGTGTTTAACCCACGAACTTTTGAGCAGATATGGAGAAAGTGGCAGCCTAAGGGCAACCTGGTGTTTCCGGAACTTCCTCCCGAGGCCCAAAACGCTCTTCTGGAGGCGCTGTCGAAGCAGGTGCAGTTTGAGCTTGGCAACCTGTTTGTGAACGGCGAGTATGTGAGCGGCGGCACCGACGACCAGCTGATGGACGGCATATTGACGCAAGCAGCCAAGGTAAGCGACGTAATTGTGGTGAACCCTGAGGGCCCCACCTCGATGATAGACCGCTTGTATGCTGTGCGCAACGCCATCCCCAAGGCGATGCGCGAGAACCCGAACCTGCGCATTCTGATGAGCGTTGACGACTTTGACCAGTACGACAAGGAACTGACAGAGCGCGAACACAAGAACTCTAACGAGAGCGAGGTGAACAGTAAGCGCTTCAAGGGCATCGCCATCGAGACTGTGGCCGCCTGGCCTGACTCGCTCATCATGGCGACGCTGTGCTCGCCCGATGCGGACGGCAACTTATTCGCTGCGGTGAACCTTCAGGACGACGAGAGCGTGATCCAGATAGACAAGCTGAGCAACGCATCGGAGTTGTACTTCTTCAAGCTGTTGATGAAGGCCGACACGAACGTTGGCTTCGGTGAGGAGATTGTGGTGATGGACTGGAGAAAGACCAAGAAGTTCACTTACGTGCCCGAGGGATAGAAAATGGGAACGGCGGAGTGCGTGGAACCACCTCCGCCCAGGTAATAAATACAACTAAAATAAAAAAAAGATTATGGCAGAGAAAAAGACAGTGAGTGTGAAGGTCGTGGCAAAGTTTCGCGACAAGGAAGACCTGAGCGTGGTGCACGAGGCAGGTGAGGTGCTTGAATTTGAGCTGGATCGTGCCCATGACGTTGTGGACCGCGGTCTGGCAGAGTATGCTGACCCCATCGGCTAGGCTATGGCAAGGATGAAATATCTGGTGCTGCACTGCACAGCCACGCCAGAAGGCCGTGAGGTAAGCTCTAAAGAGATACGCCACTGGCACACTGACCCGGTGAAGAAGGGCGGCAGGGGCTGGAAGCAGGTGGGGTACACCGATTTGTTCCATCTGGACGGAACTGTGGAGCGCCTGGTGAAGAACAACGAGGATGCGGAGGTGGACCCCTGGGAGGTGACGAACGGTGCTGCGGGCTATAACTCGGTGAGCCGCCATGTGGTGTATGCCGGCGGTCTGGCAAAGGACGGCAAGACGGCCAAGGACACGCGCACGGCGGCACAGCTGAAGGCTATGACTGACTACGTGAGGAACTTTCATGAAAGGTTTCCACAGATCAAGATTGTGGGTCACCGTGACCTGCCAGGCGTGACTAAAGCCTGCCCGAGTTTTGACGTGAAGGCATGGTTAGAGAGCATCGGCATCAGGCAGTAAGGAGAGTGTGAAAACAGAGTAAATAACGAATAAAAAGGAAACAAGGATGGCGGACACAGTAATCATGCAAATCCTGCAGTGGGCTATACCCTCGGGCGGCATAGGTGCCGCCATCGCTTGGGTTGCGAACCGCAAGGTGAAGGAGGCCGAGACGGCGAAGAGCGTGCATGACACGTACAAGGTGATGTACGAAGACGTATCGACGCTGCTTGTGGAAACGCAGAAGAAATATGAAGAGACGACAAAGATCACTGAGAAACTGGTGGCTGAAAACAACCTCACGCGACGTGCTGTCAACCGTCTGTCGCGTGCCATTGAGGCTATTCAGCTATGTCCTCACAGGGCTGCTTGTCCTGTCAGCAGCGAGCTGCAGCTCGACGAGACAGACGGTGAGGTCGGAAAACAAAGTGTCGGCAAGCGCAGTGCGAAAGGACAGCGCAAGCGCCGCGACGAGCGTGATGAAGGCGTGGTGGACGGCACCGGTGAAGGCGGACACGGCATTGCTGGAGATAGCGCTTGACTCCGGTCTGTGGCGACTGCCTGAAGGAGCGAGCTATGCTGCGAGCTCGGGCCGTGCGCACGTGAAGGCGAGTGTGAAGCAGAATGTGGGCGGCAAGCCTCCCACCCTGGTGATAGAGAGCGGCTGCGACAGTTTGGCGCGTCTGTGTGCGTATTATGAGGCGGAGAACGAGCGCCTGAGCGTGAAGAACGCTCATCTTCAGGACAGTGCTCAAACGGCGGTTGAAGAACGTTCGAAAGAGCGAGGGTTGTGGTGGGTGGACTGGTGTGTATTTATTGCAGGCGGAATAGTCTGCACGGTAATAACAATTTTAACAATGAAGATTTATGAACGATTTTATGTACGGCCTGGCGGTCGTTAAGGTAGGCGAAAAAAAGCTTGGCTACATCGAGGAAAACAGCTTCAAGCTGAACGGTGCGAAGGGTGAGGTGACGAAGATCAACGCTGCCCAGAAGCATGGCGGCCCTGTGCTTGTGATTCCGAAGTCGAACGGCACGATTGCTCCGAGCTTTGACCTTATCCAGATGGACTACGAGAACATGGCAGCTCTAATGGGCGGTGTGGTGAAGAAGACGGCGGAGAAAGCGACGGGCTGGGAAGCTCCATCGGACCTGGTGCAGATAACGAGTCCACTGACGATACAGACGGACTCGTCGCACGAGATAAACATCCGGAAGGCTTTCATCTCGGCATACATTGACGGCGACCTGAACTTGGACAGTGTGTCGAAGGTGAAGGTTGAGGTTGAGGTGATGATTCCGGACGACGGTAGCAAGCCTTACAGCATTGATGATGTGGCTGGATAGATAAACACCGAGAGCGATGAAGGACAGCCATATTGAGAAGGAGGCAGCGGAGGCACTTTTGGACGTGGGTGTCTCCGTTCCTTTTAAGGAGTTGCGTCTGCCGTGGCGCAAGGAGGCGATACGTCTGCGGTTCAGGATGGGCCGTCCGCGTCTTGGCGGTCAGATACGTATAGCTCGTCTGTTTGCCGGCATGAACGTGACTCACGCGGAGCTGGAGGCGATGACAGAGGCAGAGCGTCTGGCTTGGCTTGGTGAGCACGGTCGCACTGTGAGCCGGATTGTTGCTCTGACGATATGCAGGGGCAAGTGGAGCGGGCTGCTGCTGTCGGGCGTGGTGGCATGGTTGCTACGCTGGTGGGTGGATGACGTTTGGCTTGAGGCTGCTTTCCGACGCTGGACGCTTCTGCTGGGCACGCGGGGTTTCGAGAGTATTATCGCATTGTCGGCGGCGACGAATCCGCTGAAGCCGACGATAGCGAGCCATTAAAGGAAGGGGAGTTAAGAACTAAGTATGAGAGTTCACATAGCCTCTTCGGTATGCTTTGGCAGGTGGCTCAGGCTACTGGCTGGAGCGTGGACTATATGCTGTGGGGGGTGAACTGGGAGACTTTGGTGCTGATGCTTGCCGATGCTCCGCGGTATGTGAAGGTGAAGGGCAAGGAAGATTCTGGGCCGTCGCGTAAAGTGAAAGGGAAGCGGACCGCGCAGGAGATCCTGGAGTGTTTTCAAACAAGACTGAAGAAATGACATGAAAGCTGTAGAAGTAGAATTATTGATGAAAGGGAACCTTAGCCAGGGCATGTTAGATGCCCAGACTAAGGCTAATTTGCTTGATGAGTCCTTGAAACGAGTCGGCATGACCATTGGCGGTGTGTTCACGGCACAGAAGGCTGTGGAATTTGTGAAAACAATGATCGATGTGCGCCAGGAAGTGGAAAACCTCAGTATCTCGTTTGAAACATTGTTAGGCAGCAAGGACAAAGCTACGCAGTTCTTCGGTGAATTGCGTGAATATGCCGTGAACACACCGCTTATGCTCAATGATCTTGCAGGAGGAGCGCAAACTATGCTCGGATTCAACATCGAGGCGGAGAAGGTCATCCCGACACTAAAGCAGATTGGTGACATCTCCATGGGCGACCGTGACCGCTTCAACTCGCTTGTACTTGCATTTTCGCAAATGTCGGCTACGGGAAAACTGATGGGGCAAGATTTGCTCCAGATGATAAATGCCGGTTTCAATCCACTCGCTACCATATCGGAAAAAACTGGCAAAAGCATAGGACAACTCAAAGACGAAATGTCCGCTGGTGCTATCAGCTCTGAAATGGTGGCGCAAGCATTTGCAGACGCAACCGCAGAGGGTGGCAAGTTTCATGGCATGCTGGATAAGCAAAGCAAAGGTTTGAAGGGACAAATCTCTAATTTGGAAGGTGCTATTGACGACATGTTCAATGCCATGGGCGAAAAGAGTGAGGGTATTTTAACGGGCAGCGTTGAAGTGGCTTCAGAACTTGTAAAGAACTATGAAGCGGTAGGAAAAGCCCTTATGTCGCTTGTTGCGGTATATGGCAGTTATAAAACAGCTTTGATCGCAACACTGGCAGTACAGAATGCTGCTTCTTTTGTTGAAAACATTCGCCTTGTGGCTATGTTCCGTAAAGAATTGGGACTTGCAACAGCTGCACAGCAAGCCTTCAATATAACAGCAAATGAAAATCCTTATGTGTTACTTGCAACTGTTATTTTGTCTGCTGCCGCTGCGCTGGTTATATATTCAAAGAATTGCTCTGCTGCCGCTGACGAGGCTCAACGTGCGGCTGACCGTGAGAAAGAACAGACAGATGCAATCAATGACAAAAAAGAAGCGATTGAAAAATGTATAAGCACCATAACAGATGAGAATCTAGCGGAACAAGACAAACTAGAAGCTCTAGAAAAACTAAAGAAATTGATGCCGTCAGTCTTTGAGAAATACAGGACCGAAAAGGAACTTATTGGCAAACTGACGGAGGCGCGCCGGGAATATAACGAGGAACTTCGTGAAGAACGTAATCTTAAAGGCGAAGGTAATTTAAAGGCAGATCAACAACGAGTGGCTGACTTAAAAAAATACCTCGAACTACGCAAAGAATATTATAAGACGGGACGCTTGACTATGTCAGATTCTGATTATAATCTCTATCAGAACCTTGACAAGAAATATAATAAAGAAGTAAGGAACGTGCGTGGCACGTTTCAGACGTTCAACTCCGCTATAGAATCGTTGATTAAAGCTTCAGAGGGTACGGTGTGGAAAGATGTGCAGCAAGTGCGAACAGATAACCATAACAAGTTTATGGCAAAGTTGAATAGTATGAACGCAGAGACCGCTCAAAAGACTATCAACTTCTACAAAAATTGTATCTCCTCTGCGAACAAGCAAGGCAAGAAACTTGTAAAACTTCCAGGAGAGAGTGTTGCAACTAGTGTAGACGAATTGCAAAACCGCATCAAATCGGCCACTGCTCGTATGAAAAGCATACACGAGAATGCCTCTAAAGACTTCATGAAAGATGCAAAAACCGCATGGACTAATGCACAGAATGAAGTAAATAAAGTCATAAAGAATCGCAACAATCGTTCCCTTTATCCTGATGAAGCGTCCTATCTTGCAGCATTGCGCAAGGCACGCGATGAAGAAAAGAAGGCAAAGGCAAACTATGAGGCTGCAGGTGGTGACACATCAAAGAAAACAAAAAAGACAACAAAAAAGACAAAGAACACAGGTCTTACACCTCAAGAAAAAGCTAATATAAAGGCTGCAGAGCAAGAAGAGAAAGGGCGTCAGGTAGAAGCGGCACAACGTAAACAAGAAGCGTCAGAAAAGCAAACCGCATTTGATTTGAAACAAGCGGAGATTGACGGCTTGCAAGAGGGTTTTGACAAGGAACTTGAAACGATAAATCTCAATTACGATAAACTTATCGAAGCGAACCGTTTGCGCCAGCAAGAATGGGTTGATGAACTTCAGAATATATCAGACCTCTCATTTGAACAGGCTCATCCTGACTGGAAGAAACAAGGGTTGAAGCGCCCAACTGTTACTGTGGATGATTTGAGTGCTGACCAAAAAAACTATCTGAAACAATATACTGAAGCCGCAAACGCATACAAGCAAAATTCCGAAGCAAAGCTCTATCAGAATTTGCTCGCCAAGTACCAAGACTACGAGGAGCAGCGCAAGAGCATCCGCGAGAAGTTTGCTAAGGATCGTGCTCATATAGAGAAGGCTGTGGACGCAGACGGGCGTCCTATAGGCGAGGATGTGAAGGAGCGTGCGTTGGCAGAGCTGGCGAAGCAGGAGCGTGCTGCGCTGAAGTCTGTGGACGAGGCTCAGCTGACGGAGCTGGGCAAGGAGAACAAGGTGCTTGTGGACTTGTTTGCTGACACTTCGGAGAAGAGTGTGGCTGAGGTGCAGAAGATAATAGACAGGACAAAGGTGCTGATGGACTATCTGCGTGGGACGAAGGACGCTGAGGGCACGGCTGTGATAAAGGACGGGAACGGAAAGACGGAGCGGAGGATCACGCAGAAGGATATGGCGGAGCTTGGTTTTTCGCCGGCTGAGCTGAAGGCTCTGGAGAAGAGCCCTGAGAAGCTGAAGGCTCTGACGGAGCAGTATGAGAAGCTGAAGAAGGAGGTGCTCGGTAAGAATCCGTTCAGGGCTCTGGCTGATGCGGTTGGGGAGCTGTTCAAGCACGGCGAGGATGGTGAGGAGAAGGGCCTTGAGGCTAAGCTGAAGCGCCTTGGTGAGTCTGCTGCGGCTTCTGCTGAGATGGTGGGCGACCTGGCCGGGAGGTTGAGCGAGATGTTTGAGGCGGCGGGTAACGATGGCATGGCTGAGGCGATGGATGCTGTGCAGGGTGTGATGACGAGTGTGAGCAACATAGGCCGTGGCTTTGCTGAGGGCGGCGTCGTTGGCGGCATAGCTGCTGCCGCGGGCGAGGCTATCGGCTGGGTGACGAAGGCTTTTCAGGCGAGTGCGCGTCATAAGGCTGCTTTGGAGAAAGTCATGGAGGAGGTGACGGCTCAGCAGCGTGAGTATAACCTGCTGCTGATGGAGCAGAACCTGGAGATGGAGAAGGCTCAGACGATATTCGGCACGGACACTTACGGGAAGGCTGCGAACGCTGTGAGGGTGATGAAGGATGCCTACGCTGGCCTGAAGGCGGAGATTGCGGGCACGGCTGAGCAGCAGCAGAAGTTCGGATACCTTGATACTGGGAATGCCTTCTGGAACAAGATTGTGAACAAGGGCTACTCGGAGCTGAAAGATGCTTACTCGGGACTGGCTGACATTGAGATAAAGACGGGACATAAGAAGACGGGGCTATTCGGCTGGGGCAAGGGCAAGGATACGTACAGCAGCATACTGGACGTTTATCCTGAGCTGATAGACAGTGCGGGGAACTTTAACCGCGAGCTGGCTGAGAGCATCATGAACAGCCGTGAGTTTGCGAAGAATGACAAGGAGGCCCTGCAGTATATCATAGACCTATATGAACAGGCTGAGGAGGCCTGGGAGTCTGTGAAGGACTACTTTGAGGGTGTGTTCGGCGACCTTGGGCAGACGCTGACGGACGCTCTGGTGGATGCCTTCAAGAACGGTACTGATGCGGGGAAGGCTTTTGCGGACTCGCTGACGGGTATGCTGGAGAAGCTGGCGGAGCAGATGATATACACGGTGACGATAGCCCCACTGCTGGAGAAGGCTCAGGAGGAGATGCTGGACGTGATGAAGCGCGAGGACCTGACGGACGAGGAGAAGTTTGGCTACTATGTGCGGATTCTGGACGACATGACGGACAATGCTCTGAGCCAGCAGGGTACCTTCAACGCGCTGCTGGAGAAGTATCGTCAGATGGCGAAGGAGAAGGGGTTGGACTTGTGGCAGGGGGACAGCACGACGCAGACGGGAAAGAGCGGTGCATACACGACGGCCTCGCAGGAGAGCATAACGAAACTGGAGGGTCTGTACACGGCGATGCTGGTGCACGAGACGAACATAGACACGAACGTGGAGAATGTGGCGGGGAGCATGCAGACGGCTCTGGGGCACCTGAAACGTATAGATACGAACACGGGCGAGTGCAGCGAGACGCTGAAACTGATGCGCAAGGACATGTGTGACATGAAGGACGACCTGACTACGCTACGTAGGGACGGCATTAAAACAAGGTAAGAAAAAAGGAGGAAAGAGCATGGAGATAACGAAAGGTCTGCTGTACATAAACGACAAGGATGCAGCCCAGGAATGGGGCGTGTTCCTGACGGAGAAGAAGGAGGGAGAATGGACTAACTATGAGGCTCTGCTGAAGCCGAGCACGACAAAGGAGCTGACTGTTGTGGACAACCCTGACGCTGACGGAGAGGAGCTGCCGGAAGAAATAGAACTGCACCTTCAGGCGCGTGACGTGGAGCTGTACTTCTGCCTATGGGCTGAGTCGGCGCAGGCGTACTTCGTGAACTACGGCAGGTTCTTCACGATGCTGCGGACGGGCAAGGACGGATGGCTGGAGTTGAGGATTCCGGAGATAGACCGCACGTTCAGACTGCGGTATCTGGGGGCAACGGAGACGGAGCAACTGACGCCGATAGGCGAAGGCGGCGTGTGCAGCAGGATGCGGCTGAAATTCAGGGAGCCGAAGCCTCTGTACTGAAACGGCGTTTGCAAGGTATTCAAACAACGATAAAACAACGATAAAAAGGACATCAAAGGACATGGAGCTGAAGATATATGACAAACGGAACCGGCTGAGGACAACGCTGGTGCCCGACAGTAGCAGCACTCACCACGAGGAGGTGGGCGGTGACGACTACCTGAGCGTGTCGCTGGACAGCCAGGAGTGCGTGACACTGGAGCTGAACGACTGGACGGTGTGGGAAGGGCGGAAGTTCTGGTGTGTGGAGACGTACACGCCGAAGCAGACGGGTCGCAGGAAATGGACGTACTCGGTGAAACTGTACGGTGCGGCGAGCCTTATCAAACAGGCGCTGATGCTGAACACGGAGGACTCGCCAGTATTCAGCTACACGGCGACGGCCCGTGAGCATGTGGCACTGGTGGTGAAGAACCTGAACCGCTGGATGGGCGGCATAACGGACTGGAAGGTGGGCAAGGTGGAGGCTACGGGCAACATCGTGGTGGACTACTCGGAGGGTCTGTACGGGAACGACGCTCTGAAGAAGATAGCCGACGAGGCCGGGACGGAATGGTGGATAGAGGGCATGACGGTGAACGTGTGTCGCTGCGAGAGGGGCGACGAGGTGACGCTGGGCTACGGCAACGGTCTGTTGAGCATAGAGCGTGACTCGGCTGACAACGTGAAGTTCTTCACCCGACTGTTCCCGATAGGCAGCAGCCGCAACATAGACGCTGAGAAATACGGCAGCAGCCGACTGCTGCTGCCGAGCCGTGCGACGTATGTGGAACGGAACACGGAGCTGGGCATTGTGGAGCACTTCGAGCAGACGGCGTTCCAGGAGATATACCCGCGGCGCACGGGCAAGGTGAGCTCGGTGAGGAAGGAGACGAAAAAGGGCGATGACGGCAAGCCTTTCGACATATACTACTTCACGGACGGCGAGATGAACTTCGATCCGAACGAATACGAGATAGGAGGTCTGGTGAAGCGCGTGACGTTCCAGACGGGGCAGTTGGCCGGTCTGGGCAACGACGAGGACGGGGAGCACTACTTTGAGGTGAACTATAACAGTGCGACGCGGGAGTTTGAGCTAATAACGATATGGCCATACGATGACGACATGCAGGTGCCAGGCGGAGTGCTGGAGCCGAAAGCGGAGGACACCTACATACTGTGGAACGTGAGGATGCCGGACGAGTATTACCCGATAGCGGAGGAGGAGTATGCGACGGCGGTGGAAAAATACATGAACGAGCACTGCCTGGACAAAAGCGTGTACAAATGCTCAACGGACTATGTGGCGCTGAAGAAGCGCGGCGTTGTGCCGTGCATGGGGCAAAGGGTGCGGCTGGAGAGTGACCGCTTTTTTGCGAGCGGCTACCGTGAGAGCCGCATAACGGTGGTGGACCAGAAGCTGGAGCGCCCGACGGAGGCTGACATCGAGATAAGTGACGTGCTGTCGCAAACGACGCAGAGCCGCATGGCGGACGAGATAGAGAACGTGCGGAGCGAGGTGAAGGCTAACACTGTGGAACTGCCTGACGTGATACGCTCTTGGGACACGACTCTACCTACGGACAACAATCTGTTTTCGGCAAGAAGGAGCGAGCAGGAATTTCTGAGCAGGAAACGCAATGACCGCACGAAGGGGCGGATAACCTTTGAGCAGGGTGTGGTGTTCGGCGAGGAGGAGAACGGCTTTGTTGACGGCAAGGGCAACGCGGAGTTGCTGACGGCTGTGGTGAAGGAGCTGCTCAGCAGTGGGGACTATAGCGGCGGGGGCTTGACGGACAGGGGCTGGAAACTGGGTATGGATGAGGACCGATTGTCGCACCTGATTGTGGACAAACTGACGGTGCGTCAGGTGATGAACGTGTTTGAGCTGCTGATAAACAAGGTGCGGAGCGTGGGCGGCCAGATATGCGTGAGCGCTGCGAACGGGAAGATAAAGGCTGTGGAGGAACAGGGCGACTACTACCTCATCAGCTTCGAGCAGGAGAACATGTTCGTGCGACATGACCTGGTGCGCTGCCAGACGTTCACGGGTACAGACCTGCGGAGCTACTGGGTGGAAGTGGCCGATGTTACGGAGGCCGGTATCGTGGTGGCGAAGGAGGAGTTTGAGGGCGTGGAACCGAAGGAGGGCGATGAGTGCGTGCTGATGGGCAACACGGCAAACACGGACCGCCAAAATATGGTGCTCATATCGGCCACCGAGGACGGCCAGCCGAGAGTGGATGTGATGGACGGCGTGAGTGGCAAGACCTTTGACAATGCTTTGCGTGCAAGGTTCGGTAACTTGGACGGCATCATGGACGACAAGTTTCCGGCAGATCGCCAGCCAAAGGGAAACGGACTATATGCGGACAATGCCTTTATGAAGGGAACTTTCGTGCTGGAGACTGGAGAAGACGTGAAGACTCGGTTTGAGGTGACGGAGGGTAAGGTACAGAGTGCCATTGACGGTGTGAGGAACGATATCGTGAGTGATAAGAGCTACCTTAATAACCCGACGTTTGCATCGGGGATGGCGAAGTGGGATTCGGAGAATGAGACGGTATTCTTTCTCGTTGGCAACAAATGGGTGTGGGCCAATGGCGCAGCACTATCGAAGAAGGGTGATGGTGCGAGCGTGGTGACTGACCTGGGACGCAAGGTGGTGCGGATTCGCAATAAGTATATCCGACAGAAGCATGAGCATCTGCGCTTTGTGCCGACCTTTCCGACAAACAGCGCCGGAAAAAAGGAAGCCTTGCCAGTGTATCTGAGTTTCTTTTATCGCTGTGCAAAGGCAGGCACGCTGAAGATTGGTTTTGAGAATGTTGACAAGACGGGGTTTGCGGACTTCAACAGTATGGAGGTGATCGAGGAAATCGCTGCTACCGACGGCTATGTGCAATACACCTGCAGCGGACTGTGGAACGGCACGGGCGACTTTAAGTTGTCGTTTGACGGTGACATCTATCTGTATATGCTTGTGCTGAGCACGGACAAGATTGAGGCGCTGACGTATAAGTACAAAACGTTGTTCGAGCAGTCGGAGCGACTGGTGAAAATATCGGCAGCCGTGTATGACAAGGACGAGCGGGCACTGGAAGAGACGGGCTTAATCGTTACCTCCAAGGTGTCGGGGCTGTATGCAATCGATGTGGACGGCAACCTAAAATCCTTTGTCGGTGCTAGTCAAGACGGTGTGAAGATAAAGGCATCAAACATACAGCTTGAAGGTCTTGTAACCGCTAACGAAAACTTCAAAATTTTGGAGGACGGTAGCATGGAGGCTGTGAACGGAAAGTTCAGTGGCGAAATAAATGCAGCGAAGGGTAATATAGGAAAATTCGTAATCGATAATGGTAACATCATCACCAATGGAAAAGGTTCTTTGCAGATAGGTACAGATGATTTCAAGAATGTATTTTCCACAAACAGCGAAGAGCGAAAGCTGAAAGTACAAGCAGGTATAGGCGGATCGATAGTTGGGGAATATGCATTCAATTATAGGCAGAACAATCATTTTACCTTGAAGAATGAAACGAATAAGAAATATGACTGGCTGAATATTGCCGTAGCCAATGTGATGGATATGGATTATTTCAGTAGCACCAGTTCCACTATGAAAACTACCAATAGTTACGGCTTCCAGTTTGCTATGCTCGGCAGTGGACATGTGTGTCAAGACGGAATAGTGGAAGGTATGTGTCTTGATGTTGTCGATGATTTTAATGAAAATAATCAGGTACAATTAATTCAGCCGCCTTTATGGGGCAATAGGATATGTGTAAAGAGCAATTATGATGGATGCGCGATTATCCTGCCAGACAAGTATTCACTACTATCGTGCATTGGGTGTGGTATCATCAGGAAAGAAGAGCAGAGAAAGTTTTCGTTCCGTTTTGATGTGGTCAATTTCGGAAGCAAGCCAATTTATGTTGGCGGATATAGCACTGTGGTGTTTGACAACAATAAACAGCCTTTGAAAAATGATAGCTTTCCGCATATTTACCAGGGGGGAGCAGAAAAGACTGGAATACATGATGTAGGAATAGGAATCAATAGAAATCTTAGTTTCCTTTTAGTATATGATGGTAAAGACTATAAGGCCATTGTAATGAATTCTTAAATAATAAGGAGAATAATTATGACAGCAGAAGAAAAGAAAGAAATCAAGCGAGCCGTGCTTGATGAAATCAAGACCGAGAGCAACGATATTACGGAGATTGAGACCGTCTCCACTCTCGATGGTCTTACGGGTTTGCCTGCCATGCAGGGTAAAAAGCTCGTAACAGCTCCTTTGTCGCTTCTCTCAAAGCCTGCAACTGACGCAGCAGTTACGGCAAATTCAGCAGCAGTTACGGCAAATTCAGCAGCGGACACGGCAAACAAAGCAGCAAGCAAAGCCAATACGGCAGCTTCGATGATATCGCCCTATGCCGATTGTATCAACTTGGCAATGAATGGTTCTTCAGCTCGCTTTGATGGTTTTGTCGAAGGAGTTATAATAGAGTACTTATCCGTAATGTCGATTGATGGCGTATATTATGACATCAAGAACAAGCGTTTTTGCGCTAAGAAAGACGGTCACTACTATAATAATTGGGCTATAGGCGATAACACGCACGCTGCATCAATGTACCTTGATGATGGTCGTAAAATTCCACGTAAGGATAAAATATATGTATGTGGAACTAATCTCTATGTGTGGAGTGACGAAGAGGGTAATTTGGTTGTATATGGTGCCACAGCCCAAAATGGAGTTCAAGGCACAAGTAAGAAATATGTGTACTCATCGCCATCAGATAAGACTCGCACGGTATTGAGTGGCAAACTGTGGATATATCAGCACGGCGACTATAACCAGTTTCTCCGCTTCAAGCACTGGGGCGCTGCCAACGACACGGCCGAGACCGACTACAGTCAGGTGCAGCTGCCAAACGCATGGACGGGGGGCACAGGGCTGCTCCGCTATGACATATACCGCAGGCTTGACGGATTCAAACTGCGCGAGCAGAACTCTACCGCCACAGAGGTTAAGATTGTAACCCCGATTTTTACCACAGGCGGCACGAGAGAGCTAATTATATCACAAGCAACAACTGCTAAGGCAGGTGTGATGACGGCAGCTGACAAGACGAAGTTAGATGGATTAAGTGATATTTCTGCCGAGGGCGCACGCGCTGCAAGAGCCTTGTACGCGGCCGCAGGAGACACAAAACTATTTGGTCCAAATAATATCTTCGATACAAATAACCTCACGTTAGGTGGCGCTGTTAATAAAGGTCTATATGACAGTTCGATTCCAACAGAGTACACAAAAGGGAGACCTTTTGAAGTGTTTTGCACGCAAGGCATAAAGTCTGGTGCAGACAGTAAGAAGTATATGATATGGTTCGGATTGCGCAAAAGTATGACCAACATAGAACGATATAGTTGTCAGCAAGTTATAGGGCAAACCGAGGAAGAGTTTTACGCGTATGGAACTCCTGTAGCATTTCGTCTGAACGATGGGAAAGTATACACCCCTTATAAAGGCAGTGGTGGGTTGGATATAGGTACATCTACACAATATATAGTGTCGCGAGAATGTGTTATTCCTTCGTATAGTGATTTGCACGATGCTGCAACAAGTGAAAAAGATGGGTTGATGTCTGCCTCCGATAAGGCACAGCTCGATGTGATTGCTGCTTCAATAGATTCCTTTGGCAATAGTATTACAGAACAGGCTAAGCGTATATATGACTTGGAGCAGTGTAAGCCTTTGGCTACGAAGAGTAGAAATGGCTTCATGAGTTCTGAAGACAAGACTCAACTACAGGGTGCGTTTGCTGATTTCAATGCCCGACGACAGGCACATGGCGTGGAAGGCTATATTGGCAAGAGTAATGTAATTAGTGTTCCAGGAACTGTTGGAAACACACAAATTGCTGCTGATCTTTATCGGAATGCTGAGGAACGTGATTACACCCCAGGTGCTTCTTTTGACGTGTATGTTTCGGCTGGGTATGATGAAAATAATCCAAACAAACAATGCGTTTGGTTTGGCTTACATATCGAACCGACCTTATTTGTGCGATATCGTCTTGATTATTGGCTGCATGGTACTGCCGATACACTTGTCGGCAAGTACTTATGCGACACAAGCGATAAATACTATGAGGTTCGTGAGGGTGCTGTTGGTGAATATATATATGAAGCCTCAGATGATACTCCTTGCATTATGACCATTGCCGATAGGCGCCTTCTTAATAAAATCAAACAGAAGTTGGGTTTATAATTTTGTAATTTGTGATAATTGTGAGGACGCAGGACTTGGCAGCGTGTATATTCTGCCTGAGGGCATCAGTTTCGGGCTGCGCAGCTCGCAAGGGGCGGGGAATCTGTTATTGTCTGTTTTCTTAGACCATTATCTGAAAGACAAGTGCGGCGTACGTTATTTTTACAGATATTGTGATGACGGCGTGGTACTCGGTAAAACGAAAGCGGAACTATGGATGATTCGTGACATCATACATGAACAGCTGCAGGAAAATGGCTGGAAGAATAAAGATGCAATAGATTTGAGCAAGTACAACGCTTAAAAAATCCTTTCGGGGGAGGATGTAAAAAAGCCCCCGGCCTGTTAATATAGACGCCAATCATTTATTAACAACACACCAGTACGATGCGCAACCGGGGGCCTATGCCTCCTGCTGCACCGTACTGGTTTTTTTGTTGTTATAAATGATTGGCAATACAAAGGTACATAATTTAGTTGAAAATGAAAGTATTTGAGATATTGAATTTTAACCGCGAGCCGTTAAAAAGGCTACAACAGGCAGGGATACGCATCGAAGATGTGGAATATATAGACTTGTACAACGACTATCGCGTGATGCTCGGTGGTGGCGAAAAGGTCTCATACATTGTGGCGACACTTGCAGATCGCTATCATGTGAGCGAGCGCAAGGTGTACACGCTCATCAAGCGATATGGTCGAGAGTGTAGCACTCAGGTGCTCGAGGGATAAAGCATAAGGCTTTTGAAAACGTGCTGTAAAAGGCTTGCAGTGTGATTTGCTCGTGGTGTTACTTTTTGATGCGGAAGCGTGGTAACTTTGCCGTATCGAAAATAAAACACGATGAACAAATACTATTTATTATTGGGGAAGGTGCTTGCTGAAGGCAAGACCCAACAGAACAAAAAAGGCAAGATAAAATACTTGCTCAACGAGCAGCTGACGCTCACACCGGCTGACCTGCTCGACATATTTGAGAGCCACGGCATAGCGAGGAAGAAACTGAAAGAAGAGCTGAAACTGTTTATGCAAGGAGAGCGCAATGTGGAACGATACCGTGAGGCAGGCATAGCATGGTGGGACTACTGCGGCCAGACATTGGTAAACAGCTACCCGACCTACATGGAGAAACTGCCACCACTTATTGAGCGCATCAACAAGGAGAAACGCAACAGCAAAAACTATGTACTGTTTCTTGGAGCAACGGATGCAGAGAGCAACCAGGCTCCGTGCCTGAGCCTTGTGCAGTTTCAAATAGAGGACGATGCATTGGTTGTGTCGGCATATCAGCGCAGCTCCGATGCAAACCTCGGACTGCCTTCAGACATTTACCACCTTTATCTGATGGCTCGACAGATAGACTTGCCGCTAAAGTCTATCACGCTGAACCTGGCGAATGTACACATCTATGAAAACAACATAAAGCCCACTGAACGACTTCTCGCTGGTGAGGATAATATAAAATTTGAGCTGAACGTATGAGAGGGAAAATGCACATGGCAGCACCTCTGCCTTTTGTCGGACAGAAGCGCATGTTTGCAAAGGAGTATATCAAGATTCTGCCCCAGTTCAACGACAAGACAGTGTTTGTGGATTTGTTCGGTGGCAGCGGTTTGCTGTCCCATATAACGAAGCATTTGCGCCCAGAGGCAACTGTGGTATATAACGACTACGACAACTACCGCGAGAGATTGGCACATATACGTCCGACAAATACGCTGCTCGCTGATTTGCGAGAGATAGTTGGCAATACGCCAAAGCACAAGCGGATAGATGGTGTGATGCGTGAGAAGATGTTTGAACGTTTGAGACATGAGGAGCAAACGGTGGGCTATATTGATTTTATAACCATCTCGGCATCGGTGATGTTCTCGATGAAGTACGAACTGAGCATCGAGGAAATGGAGAAGCAGACATTATACAATAATATCCGAAAGAACGACTACCCGACAAGTGAGGACTATCTGGAAGGTTTGACGATTGAATCATGTGACTATCGTGAACTATACGAAAAATATAAAGACGAGCCGAATGTGGTGTTTATAGTGGACCCTCCTTATTTGTCCACAGAGGTCGGAACATACAAAATGTACTGGCATTTGTCTGACTATCTCGATGTGTTGAATGTGCTCAAAGGAAAGCCGTTTGTTTATTTTACATCAGATAAGTCGTCTATCATTGAGCTTTGTGAATGGTTAGGCAAGAATAAAACGCTCGGCAATCCGTTCGAAGGTTGTAAGCGTTTCGAGTTCAATGCGCATGTGAACTATGACGCAGATTACAAAGATATGATGCTCGTGAAGTCTAATGCCGCATAATTTGAACCTCGTTTGAACACTGTTTGTCCGCCGTTCAAAAACTATAAAAGCAGCCCGTTTTAGACTGCTTTTTGTTGTTTTAAAGTGTCGTGTGTGCGAAATTTTTTGCACGTTTCGTTTTTCCCGATTTTTGCACGTTTCGTTTTTCAAATCGAGCACATTTCGTTTTGCCGGATTTAAAATGATAGTTTAAGATCTATAGGATCCGAGTCTTTTTATGGAACTTCGATAAAAGAGTTGAAACTTCCGTTGTCGTTACGTTATATTGATATCGAAGCATTTGCTTACTCCAAAATCCGAGAAATCAAATTGCCAAAGTCATTAAGATCTATAGGCCGTGGAGCATTTATGTATTCAGAACTTCTCCATATTGAATTGCCTATGTCATTAACATCTATAGGAAAACAAGCATTTGAAAATACAAATGTTCGTCAGATTGATGTAGGTGTTGAGAATATACCAGAATCTTGTTTCGAAAATTGCGACTCTTTAAAATATATCCGATGGACTGGCGAGATAAAATCAATTGGGCCTGTTGCCTTCAGGGGGTGTAAATCCTTAGAAAGTTTTACAATTCCATCAAGTGTAACAGAAATTTCTACCTCAATTCTTTGGAATTGTCCGAATATATCAAAATTAACTATTGGGAAAGGGTTAGATGCTCTTCCTCTTTATTATCATAGATGGGATTCTGAATACGAAGAAATTAGCCATGAATCACTCACAAGTTCTTATTATTATTACGGATACTCTCGTACCGAAACGGTAAAAAAATATTTACAAGGACTTAAAACTGTAATTATAGAAGATGCAAGTTCTCCCTTCGCTATAAGAGGTTTTTGCGTATCGTATGGTTCAGAAGAAGCTATTCCATCATTCGCTGATTTGGACTTGAATTATTATTATGTTGGTCGCCCTTTGATAGATATTCGTTCTTGGAAATATGGTTATGAAAATTCTAATAAAAATTCTTATGAAAATTATTATGTACAAGGCTCAAAAAGCAGAGGTCACATAAAGAAGCTTGAGATAGCTGGTACTTGTACAGAAAATCCATATTTCTATCAAGAAGTAGATACATTAATTTTAGGAGCAAAGATTATGTCCTTTGATGTAGATAATTTACATTTGGACAGTTTAAAGGCAATAGAATTTAAATCTACTACACCTCCTATAATGTTAAACGGTACTCATATTCCAAACAAGGTTTATACAGATGTTACCCTATATGTTCCTAAAGGTTGCAAAGATGCTTATAGCAATGATCCAGGTTGGGGTTCTTTTTGGGATATTCGGGAATCTGAAGACGATTGTAATACAGAAGTGACGAATGTAACAGACAACCTCAAAGATATAGCAATAACCACCCAGAATGGCTCAATCATAGTAAGCAATGCACCTCATAACACCCTTGTACAAGTCTATAATTTACAGGGCGCATTAGTTGCAAAATCACAACGTAGTGTAATAAGCGGACTATCTAAAGGTGCTTATCTTGTAAATGTTGGAGGCAAGACCTTCAAGGTTGTCCTTTAATGAAAAATATAAAAAATAAAACTTACTCTAATTATGGCAATACCTCCCCTAAAAATGAATAAGGCAGATGTAGAAACAGCAATTCGCCGAACGTTTAAGAGAAATTTCAAACAGCTGCAGTTCAACAAAGCTTTATCTTTTTCTGAGGTGGACTCAGATGGTGACAATTCTTTCTTTCTTCAAAGAGAATTTGATGGAGAAGGAAAATACAGAGTCCGTGGTCGTGTAAAATTGTGGAACATAGAACATACGTTTTCTGCAATTTATAGTGTTGAAACCTTCGTAAATGTTTCAGCAAAACACAAAGAACCACAGATTGATTTTATAGAACCAATTACGGCAGAACGATTATAAGCCTTACAATAACAAGGGCGTGCAATAGAGTGATTGCACGCCCTTGCTATGTAATTAAGCGCGCCATTACTACAAAAAGCGGTAATTATAAGCGTGTTAACATACTTTTACCCCCCCCCCCAATGGGCATTTCGCAAAACGTGTGTATATTTGCGTCATAATTTATGTGTATATCTGCGCATCAGCGCATTTCGAAATGCACACAAATATTAGATAGGACAGATAGGACAATACAGTATGACGCAGAATGGTTGTATATTTGTCCGGAAGTTTAAGAACCTTATGCAAGTTGACACTTTGCTCGACTTTCGGGTTTAGCTTGGGCTTTCCCCGTCCTTTCAAGATCCGAAACTTTGAGCACTTAAATTTTTTACTTGTTTTTTTATAATTCTGAGCGCAAAGTACTATATATATACGCGTTGGCGAAATCAGTAAACAAGTTGACGAGTTAACGAGTTTACTGGTAAGATAGCATAGCCTTTTCAGACATTCCGCCATTCTGCTTATTATGTTAAAGTGCCTGCTTGAATACAATAACTACAAATAAATAACATGACATGGAAAACTACGTAATATTAGAAGCCAAGCCTATTAAAGACATACGCGGCAAATTCTATATTCCTGCCTATCAGCGCGGATACAGATGGGAACGGACGCAAGTTAAAACGCTCCTCAGCGACCTCTATCAGTGCATGGAGGCAAACGGACAGGAAAAAGATTATTGCTTGCAGCCCGTTGTGGTGCAGAAAAAAGGGGGGCAGAAAAAAGGCGAGTTGCAGTACGACCTGATTGATGGGCAGCAACGACTTACCACTATTTACATACTGCTGCGTTATGCCCAGCAGAACTTTGGAACCGATTATGCCCAGCAGAACTTTAAACCCAAATTTAGTTTAGAGTATGAAACAAGGAAGAAGACGCAAGCCTTTCTTGATAATATGGACCCGCAGCTGGCCCAAACGAATATAGATTTTTTCCACATCTATCAGGCATATACTACCATTAAGGACTGGCTGGAGGAGACTTTTCCTGACGACACGTACAGCCAGAGTTCTGCTCTGTACAAACTCTGTAACTACGTCAACGAAAAGGTAAAGGTGATATGGTACGAAGTGGGTGCTGAGGCCGACCCCATAGCCCTCTTTACGCGATTGAATATAGGCAAAATACAACTGACCAATGCCGAACTGATACGTGCGCTCTTCCTTTCGGATACGCCCAATGGTATGGAGAACCGCAGAAAGTACGAAATTGCTATTCAATGGGACGACATCGAGAAACAATTACGTGATGACGATGGTGCCTTTTGGGCTTTTATCACGCGTAAGCGTGCAGAGGATTATCCTACCAGAATAGACATCTTGTTCGACCTCATGTGCCACAAGCAAGATGCAGAGAAGGACCCCCTCTTCACATTCTTCAAAATGGAGGAGCGCTTGAAACATTCAGACAGGGACAGCGTGTGGCAAGAGGTAATCAACGGGTTCTTGCAGCTGAAAGAGTGGTACAAGGACAATGTGTACTACCACAAGATTGGCTATCTGATAGCTTCGGGCAGTAATACAATGGCCGATTTGTTTGACGAGGCACGTGGCAAACGCAAGAGCGAGTTTAAGGATCGGTTAGACGAGTTGATTGCAGAATCCATTACATGGCGCACAAACGACAAAGACAGTTATTGGGATTTAGACTACCACAAGGATTATAACCGGATATGCCGCATACTCCTGCTATTTAATGTGCAATCTATTATATCGTATTGCGTGCGACAGCGTTTCCCCTTTAATGAATATAATAACGAGGAATGGAGCATAGAGCACATTCATGCGCAGAACTCTGAGGGACTGAAAACTGTAGATCTTCAGCTGGAGTGGCTGGAGTGGCATTTGCCATCATTGAAAGCTATTCATCGTGACGAGCCCGACAACGAGCTTGTTAGAGACGTGGAAAAAGTCATTGATGGTATAAGACAAAGTGGCCGCTTTATACGATCTGACTTCGAAGACTTCTTTCGCCGCGTGGTAAACGATCTGTCTGATACTACCGATACGGATTATATCAATACACTCCCCAACCTGGCCCTGCTCTCTTGTGGCCATAACACCTGTTTGAGCAACTCCACATTCGATGTAAAGCGCAATTTGATTATCAAAATGGACAAGAGTGGCGAGTTCATACCTTACTGCACCAAGATGACTTTCTTGAAATATTATGAAAACTCGTCTGATGTACAAGTGCATTTTTGGGGACAGAAGGACAGAGAGGCTTATTTGCAAGCCATACAGCACGTGATAGCACCTTATTATGATCTTATAAAATTTGAAGCATGATGAACACTATAGATTCTAAAAAATATACACTTATCGACCTGTTCCGTGACACAGAGGGTGGGGGCGAGGCTTTGAACGGTATAGAAATTCCGCTCATTCAACGTGATTATGCTCAAGGACGTGATATGCCTAAGGTAGAGGACATTCGTAGACGCTTTGTTGGCGCGCTGAAAAAGGCACTCATAAATAATGAGCCTGTCACGCTCGATTTCGTTTATGGCGAAATTGACAATAACCGTACGCTCATTCCGCTCGACGGACAGCAGCGGTTGACAACCCTCTTCCTGCTACACTGGTACATTGCCCGTCGTGAGGGTGTGAGCGAGGACAAGCTGGCCTTCCTTACAAAATTCTCTTATGCCACACGCTACAGTGCACGCGAATTTTGCAAGCGCCTGGTGTCGCCCGACTACCAGCCCGATTTCAACCGCCCCAGACTTTCAGACGAAATCACAGACCAAAGCTGGATGCCGCTTGACTGGGAAAACGATCCCACCATCAGCGCCATGCTGAGAATGATTGACTACATACATGTTATGTTCAATAACTCTTGTAACAATCTTTGGTCCTGTCTTGAGGCCGGGTGCATCTCCTTCTATTTCCTTCCAATCAAGCAGCTCGGGGCTACCGACGATCTTTACATTAAAATGAACTCAAGAGGCAAACCCCTCACCGAGTTTGAGAATGTTAAGGCAGAGTGGGAGGCAAGTATCAGGGCCATCAGTCCAAGCATTATGTCGCAGCAAGATGCTGAGCAGTTGCAAGAGATAGAGCAGAAACTGGACAATGACTGGACAGATTTGCTGTGGCCCTACCGTAACGGGCAAACCGGCTCTTCGGCCGACGATGTGGTGGACGACAAATTCATACGCTACTTACGTTTCCTTACAGATCTCATTTTTTATAAAAACGATGAACAGGTAAAGGAATCTTCGGATATTCTGTCTATTGTCGAGTACCTGTTCAAGGACTCTGAAAAGACTCCCGCGCTTTCAAAGTTCATTGGGCTAGGGTTCGACTGCTGGCTTGATGTTGACATAGAGCATCTGTTCAATACCTACCTCACCACCACCCCGACGGCATCAGACCCGCAAAAATGTGTAGTGGCAGCCCCCGTCAACGTGTTTGCCCAGGCTTGTTACACGTATGGCGACATGAATGGCCGCACCCGTCTGTTCCCTATTGGGCGCAGTGTCATGCTTTATGCCTTCCTTTATTATTTGCAACACAAGGAGACGATAAGCGACATACAGTTTGCACGCCGCATTCGCATCATTACCAATTTGATAAAGCAGTCGGAATACGAATTGCGCGAAGACAATATGCCCAACCTGCTCCGCCAGACGGAATATATCCTCACCCATGGCGATGTTGAAGAAGGTTATCTGAGCTTCAATGCCAACCAGCTTGCCGAGGAGCACGAAAAGGCTGTATGGTTGCAAACGCATGCCGACAAGGCCGACACGCTATGCCGGTTGGAGAACCACCCATTGCTGCAAGGCGCCATTCGCGTGATAGGGCTCGACCACATCGATTTCACTGACCGCTTCTACTCATTATTTGCCTGCGACCATTCGCTTGTCAACCGCGCCCTCCTCAGCATAGGCGATTACGCTTTGCTCGTTAATAACCGTTTCCAAATAGGTTCGGGCTCGGCCGATTTCGACTCGTCGTGGAGAGCCATCTTTAGCACCAGCCAGCAAGGCATCGCGCCCAAGAGGGACATTCTCCTGGCATTGCTCTCTCAGAGTCAGCATTTCACCAACGATGTGCTACAGTCTGTTATTGACCGGTATTTACGCGAAACGCGTGAGTACGATTGGCGTCACTATCTTGTAAAGTACGACGCCATGCGTCCCGAGCGCTACGGCATGTACTTCTGGGATGAGGAGAATCCACACGAGAAACGGGGTTACTCCATACTTATGATGTGGACTGAAAAGAGCATTAGCGGCCGCAACTACAACATTTTCTTAAAGGCTCTCAACGACCGGCTCCTGTGCGATTTCCCCGATCTTGGCATCAGTCTTGGCGAGTATGCTTATTCAGGTGATGGCAGCGTGTTGAAGTTAACTTTTGCTGATAAATATCTTTACTTCACCGACGACAAGCTATATATTTGTCATCAAACTCCGGACGAGCAAGGCCACACAACTGAAACCATCGACATGGAGAAACCTATTCCTCAAACCGAACAGGGCATCGACCTGGAGGACAGAGTGGAACTGGCTTACGAGGCTGTAAAGTCGTTGATGAATAAATAGTCTCTGCTTCTATTATACGAAAAGGCCGAGTCTGAACATTGTGATGTTCAAACTCGGCCTTGATGTTTCTCAGACGGGTGTCGTGTTAGAAGTAGAACGTCAAAGAGATATTGGCGCCAATATTCTTTGTGCCGAACTCAAATGCGCTCGACGAGGGCTCTTTCACATCAACATACTCCTCAACCTGCTGTGTGTGTACATTGTAACATTAAGAGCATAAAAAAACGGCTATGGACTTATTCAATAAGTAACCATAACCGCTAAATCGCACGCGTTTTAGCACGCAATAAATTATAGCATGCTGGAAATCAGCATACTTCGTGCGCCTGAAAGGCACATTTTAGTAATATCTATTGAAATTTTTAGAAATTATTAAACGGCTGATTGTCAAATAAATACGCAATAGTATTATTTCACTCAATAGCGAGTAATATCATTAAATTACAGAAAACTCGGCAAAAACTCGGCAAAAATATTGCAAGTAGAAAATATTACCATTACCTTTGCAAACAAATAAAAATAGAGGTATTATGGCGAATATTGATTTGAAATTATCCTCAAAAGAGGACAAGATAACTCATCGCAGTGAAATACTGATAAGGTTTTATCAAGGTCAGAAGATTGACTTTAGAGTCAAGACTGGATTATTCATACAGCCTCGTCATTTCAGATATTTTGTAAATAGGGCTGCAACCAAGAAGCAGGGAGTTGATATTCCAGACAAGATTACTTCTGTCTGCAAAGACGAAGCAAAGGCAAAAGGATATGTCGTTACAACAAGAGGTGAGGTTGTTATTACAGATAGGCTTATTACCCCAGATGTTCTATATGACAAAGAACAAGCCCGATTGTTGGTGGATTTACAGACAATTATAATGGATGCCTTTGTCAAGGTAGATAAGGAAAATATTCCAGATGATTGGCTTGATAAAATCGTGCGCAAATTTCATCAACATGGTAATGTCGTTAATCCGAAGAAAAAGCGTGGAGTTAAGAGAATTTCCATTTATGATTTGGCGGAAGAATACTTGGAGAAAAAGCGTTTCTCATACGACCATACAAAAGCCTTTCGAGTTCTTGTGCGTGATTTGGCTCGCTACGAAGCGTTTAAGAACAAGGTTCTCAGAGAAAAGTTTGCATGGAATATCGACAAGATAACCCGAAAGGACATTGAGGACTTTGAGAATTATTTGCGTAACGAGAAAACATTGTCCGAGAAATACCCGAAACAGTTTGAATCAATATTGGAGCAATACCCTGTTGAAATCAATGTAGTGCATACTTTCACCAAATTGCAGAACCGTGGAGAGAATACCATAGTGAAGCTAAAAAAGAAATTCAAGGCTTTCATGCAGTGGCTCTACGAAACAGAGAGAACCTCCAACCGACCTTTTGATGGCATAAAGATTGGTACGGAGAAGTATGGCGTTCCTTTTTATCTGACAAAAGAGGAGCGCAATCTATTGGCTGACGCAGACATCCCTGCATTATGGGAGGGATTGGATGATGAAGAAAAGAAACTCTGCTCAAAAATGCCATTGAAGACATTGGAGGTGCAGCGAGACATATTTGTATTTCAATGTCTGGTTGGTTGTCGTGTGGGAGATTTATGTACACTGACCTCAAAGAACATCACGGACGGCATATTGGAGTATGTGCCAAGCAAGACGTCGGATGAAGATGCACCAGTAAAGCCACGTATACCGCTAAACCCATGTGCGCTGAAGTTGGTGGCTAAATATAATGGAGTGGACAAAGACGGAAGATTATTCCCTTTTATCAGTCCGCAGAAATACAACGATGCGATAAAAGCGATACTACTGATATGTGGCATAACAAGAATAGTTCCTGTACGCAATTCAACAACAGGCGAAACGGAAATGAAACGTATCTGTGATGTTGCCAGCTCGCATATGGCTCGCAGAACTTTCGTAGGTGCTGCCTACAAAGCCGTGCGCGACCCAAATATCGTTGGTAAGATGAGCGGTCACGTTGAAGGCAGCCGGGCATTTAACCGTTATCGTCAGATAGATGATGACATATTGAAGCAAACGATAAGCGAGATTTAATCCCGTAGAACATAAAAATCGACATAAGCTAAGGGCATACCAATAGTCATGTTGACCAATGGTATGCCCTTGTTCTTTGGTTCTATTCATGTTTCTCGTTAGAACCAATTCCACTATTTGCCCCTTAAATCAGTTGTTATTCATACGTTTTTTCTTCCTTTCGCTATTGTGCGTAATAATTTTGCTTGTGAATTCTCGAGAACACAAGTGAAATTTACAAGATGTATAACAATTAAAATTCAGAACACAATGGATATTAAAGAACTTTCAAACAACGCACAAATACAGGTTGTTTTGAACATAGCCGACCTGAAGGAACTTTTCCTTGAATGGAAGGAGGACAATAGCAGAAATGCCAATAGCGAAGATGAGTATATGACAGCCGATGAGGTTGCCATCAAATATCACGTCTCAAAAACGACACTCTGGCGTAACGTAAAGAATGGTGTGTGGCCTGCCCCGATAAAGGTCGGAAGAAAAGCCCTTTACCGTAAATCGGACATAGATGCCGTGTTTAATCCCTCAAAACAGTTGCTGTTATGATAAACATAACTTCACATTCCCTTGAAGCCCCACCACACGAGATTCCCATTTGGGCATTGCGTTTGGAGGTGCAGGGTATTATCAATCGTTATGCTGAGGTCTTCGAGTGCTCCCGTGACTTCATAACGGCAGCCGTGTATGCCATCGTAAGCACAATATGTGGCAAACATATAGAGCTTTTCGATGGCAAGTACAACAACAATCCCAACCATTGGATTTGCGTGGTTGCTCCAAGCGGTTCAAACAAGAGTGCTCCAATAAAAGCCCTGTTGGAGCCCATCTTCAAAGAAGAAAAATTGCGCATAAAGAAATTCAAGGAGGAATATCGTGAATACAAGAAGAATGGCGGTGAAGAACCAGTCAGAGACAGGCTGATTGTTTCGGACGTAACTCCGGAAGGGTTGTATCAAGTCCTTGCCGACAAAGACAATACAAAGGCAGGGCTGTTGCTATATCGTGATGAGATTAAAGGTTTTCTTGATGACATGAACCGCTATAATTCAAGTGGTGAAATCAGCAACTATCTTTCCATCTACGACGGAACGCCATTCCCGGTTGATCGAAAGACACAGGAGCCTCAATGGATTTCCAATCCTTTTCTGTGCATATTGGGTGGAATACAACCTCGTGCCATTGCCAATGCCTTCAAACCCTCATGGGCAGACGAAGGCTTTGTGCAGCGTTGGCTGTATGTTTATCCACAAGTTCTTCTAGAGAAGGAATATAAGGACAATGTGCTTGATGAAATGTACAAAACCGCATGGTATGAAATGACTGATAAATTAAGTGCTATTGGAGACATGAAGCTGTTGTTAAGCCCCGAAGCAAAAGCTCTCCTCAATGAGTTCAATAAAGAGACTGCAAAAAAGGAAAGAGATGCCGATCCTTGGGTGGCATCCATCCTTTCCAAAATCAGAATACAGATAGAAAAATGGTGTGCCATTACCCACATCCTTTCTTGTGGAGAAAGTGCGGGCGCAGGACAATACTTTGCATTGCCAACATCAATGATAATTTCGGAAGAAGAAATGCGGTACAGCATAGAGTGCATGCGTTACTTTGAGTACTGTGGCTACAGGATGTTGAAACAGATGAAGGGCTACTCGTCAAACGAAATGACAAAAGCACAACTGATAGCGGAATTGGTCAAGCGCACGGAACGCCAGAAACTTAATATTCAGAAACTCGCTGATGCCATAGGTGTATCACGGCAATATGTAAGTAAAATCGTAAATCAAGCCTCCGAGTTGCGGGGTTGCACTTGCGACACGTTTCAACTAACTGATAATGAGGATGTAAACTCATGGCGCAACCGCAACCTGTAAACGAATGAAAGACTATGGACATTTTTCAAACTCATATATCCGTTTATAACGGAGTGACTGACAATACAGGGACAAGAATGCCTTTAGGGACATTCCTTTTCTGTAAGGAATATAAGGATGATATACTAAGGTTGAGAGCTGTCTTTGACAAGGAGAAGCGTAATGCCTTAAAACGTAGTCTGCCACAGGCTACTATTAGTGGCGTATTCTCTCCAACAAGAGCAAAGAACAATCTTTCCCAACACTCAGGACTAATATGTGTGGATATTGACGCTAAGGACAATCCAGACATTTTGGATTGGGAAACATTGAAACAAGACTTGTCGGTACTTCCACAAATAGCATATTGTGCATTAAGTGTAAGTGGCAAAGGATTGTTCCTGGTTATCCCATTACGCTATCCCGAAAAGCACTTGCAGCAATTCCGCCAACTTCAGATTGATTTCCGAAAGATGGGGATAATGATAGATTCGGCATGCAGCGACATCACCCGATTGCGTTGCTTGTCGTATGACGAGCATCCTATCATAAATGAAAACGCCATATTGTATGAAGGAGTTTATGTGGAAAAACCAAAGCATAAATCCTTTCCGACTTGCTTTATATATGAAGGTGAGAACACATCTGCAGAGGTGGCTGTTTGCTGTCGAAAAATACAACAATGCGGCATAGATATTACAGCCTCTTATGATGATTGGTTGAAGGTGGGGTGTGCCTTGGCAACCCTTGGCGAGAGTGGAAGATCACTATTCCATATTTGCAGCCGGCAAAACGCAAAGTACAATGCTGTTAAGGCGGACAAGATGTTTACCGACCTCCTTCGGAGGAACTATCAACAGGTTAATATCGGCACGTTCTTTTGGATGTGCAAACAACATGGTATAACAACAAAAGAATAAAAAAGAGCTTGCTCTTGCTTTGAATATAATACTTAGTGAGGAAACGATTTATAAATCGCATAGCCTAATATGCGTTAACTTTCGTTGACGCTTTAGGCTAACCCCTCATAAAGGTTCCTTCGGGGAGCAAGCTCGGTTAGAACTTAACATGAAATAGATATGGCAGAAAGAAAACAAGTGATGGATATACACGCCAATAGCGGTGGCATCACGCAAGCAGAAAGCAACGAGCAACAGCGTAACTGGAATGACAAAATGTGGAGTGTGAAGGCTTCCGACAGTCTCTCAAATTATGATCCTACAAGAAAGCATCTTAATTTTGAAGTGGCAAAAGGTGAAATAATACAACCAATCGATACGTCAAAATCAATAGCACAGAAGATGGCTGAGAGTCTTGCATCAAGAGGCATCAAAGACCCGAACGACCGTCCGAATGTCAGACGTAGGCAAAACACTCTCGCCCAGTTTGTCTTTGGTGGCAGCCGTGAACGGATGCTCAATTTGGCTTTCGGAAGTCAGGAAGTAAGTCTTGAAAAAGGAGCGGACAACTCTCATCTTTGCAGGACAAAGGATATAGAGGATTGGGCGAAGGATGTTTATGATTTTGTGGTGAAGCGTTTTGGCGAAGACAACATTGTAGGCTTCTACGTTCACCTTGACGAGACAAATCCACATATTCATTGTTCTGTTATCCCAATGGATAATGAGCGTGGCAGAATATCATGGAGAGCAGTGTTTGGAAAAGACAAATATCAAATGGCTGCCATTTTCCGCAAGCTTCATGATGATCTGGAAAAGGAGGTAGGTCAGAAGTGGGGATTGGAGCGTGGCAACGACATTGCCACCACAAAAGCCCGGCATCGTTCTATTTCAGAATACAGGCATGACTTAATATCTGAGGTTACACGTTTGCAAACAACCAAAGAAGATTTGCTGAAGCAGATACATCGTGCCGAGATAAAACTGAAAGGCATCTCAACCATGATTGCCAACCTGCATACTCGTAAAGAGGAGGTGCAAGAGCAGATAGACCTCATAGCCCGACAGTTCGGGCAAGACGGTGTTGATAATGCATACTTGGCAATGCAAATGTCAAAACTACGCAAAGAGATGGAAAGTATAGACGAAAAACTTGCTCTCCGCCAAAAGATGCTTGACGATGCCAACTCTACCATTACGGAAGCCAAACAGAGGCTTGCAGAAATGAAATACGAGCACAGCAGAATGAAAGAAGTCCTTGGTGAAGACCGGGATTTGCAGTCAATTCAACTCCAAAGAAATATGCTTGCCACCTTCATCAGTATGCTCATTTCCTCTTTAGAGCCTCTTGCGCCAACGCTCACCGACCGTCAGCAGGATATCGTAAACGAGTCTGGCTATACTGGCTTGATGCGAAACAGCAACTCTATAATCAACTGCGCTATGCTTCTTTCGCTTGGCTATATCCGTGAGGCTACGACCTATGCAGAATCGTGTGGCGGTGGCGGTTCGCCTGGCTCTGGTTGGGGACGTGATAAGGAAGAAGACGATGATCATTGGTGGCGCAGGTGCATCGCCGTAGCAGCTGCAATGATGCAACCTGCGAAGTATCGGCTGCGACGTGGCAGATAGTATGAAACAACCATAATGACAGATAAGTGTGAGAAATTATGTTATTTCACACTTATCTGCTTGGCTATATTAAAACATAAAAAATGAATTACGTATATCCTAAAATGGAACTGTCAGTGAAACAGATCTATTATTTTGATACTCATCATTCCATGTTATTTTCAGGCGAATAGTGTCATTGTGACCTTCACAAAGAGACATTATTTCCTCTCTATATGATTGAGGATTGATGACATCATAAGGGCCAAAAGAACCATGAAGGTAGATGCCTGACATTTCTTCTTCGGATGAAAGGATATCGACTCTTACGTGTTTAGCATCATTCTTTCCTGCATTGACAAATCTAATTCTTGCGGTTCCCCCATGATAGTGGATAATATTGGCTTTCATTTCGGCCATTTTCTCCTTAGCCTCTTCTTTCTCGAACTGCTTAATTTGCAACTCATTTAGTCTTAGTTCTTGTTCTTTGATTTTTCTATCATGTCGCAAGTAAGCAAAAAATCCCCCACAGATTCCTAACGAAGACAGAAGTAGGGCGCCCCATTCTTTGATAAAAGACAAAAGACATTCCATTTTATTTGAACTTTATAAATTTATTCCCTTTAAAACTTTTTCTTAATACATCTTGGAGATGTTTAGTTACATCATTTTGAATCTCCTTTTTTGTATCATCAAAGGCATCGCGATTAAGCTCTTTTAATTCTTCAATGCCACCTATGTACTCTCTATTACAGAAAGTGCATTTCACGTATGATTTATCTTTATTATACTCAAAGTGGTCTTCACAACCACATGTAGCACAACGTAGTTTTATTGTGTATTCTTTGTTTATACCCATATCCTTAATTTATTATATTTTTTCTCTCTTGCTACATAGTTTGACATTGTTCCTTATTTACGACCCTATCTCTGAACAGCTTCATATTTGTGAAATTACGAGATATGTTCTGTACAAGTTCCAAATAGTTGTCTCTTCCATCATCCCATTTGTGATAAAAGGGTTTGATGGAAACACAATTTTCATGCTCAAATACGGTATTGAGTAAAGTTCTATCTGAATTACCACAAGAATGCCCCATTATCAAAACTTGAAAAGGAGCAGACAACAGAAACTCCAATAGCTCATGATAGTGTCTCGTTTCTAAATACTTAACAGACTTGACATTTCTAAGAAACTCATTGTTATTTTTGTCAAGTATATCTTGGTAGTTCTTGTCAAGTTCGTCACCATAACCGAAAATTATATTTTCAGGATGCTCTAAGTCTCCGTGAATATAATTATGTATGATATTAGGGGCGATATATTCTCTTGCAGTATCAGTATAGTTGAAACTCAACACCATAATATGGATTGGATGCAGTTTCTGCCGCTTATATGAGTTGTTTGGTAACTCTTTAAGTTCGTAATTTTCCAGCCCTATACTTCTCAATGCTCTTTTCTTTCCTTCTGTAGAAAAATCGGCAGGATTGAAATTTTCAACAATTTCACCATTAAGGTCATTTTTTAATTCACTTGTTCCTATTGTGTTAAGATATTCTACAAGTTTACCTTGAAGGAAGGCTAATTGTTTGTTCAATTCAATAATATTATAATCGCATCGAGGGCTGTCTATATTATTTTTCAATGTCTGATAATAGTCATTCTCTATATCCACCCAACCCTTCGTTTCTATTGATTGTAGAATGGTTTCAAAAAATGGACAGCATTCTACAGAAAACACTTTTGGGTGTTGTCTTATCTCCTGAATAATTTCAAATCCAGAGTATCTTTCTTTATGGTATATGTCCTTAAAGAAAAATGAGTTTTGAAATGCGAAAACATTCCAACAACTGATGTCTTCGTTGCCCTTGATTTGCAATTTGCAAAGAATGTCTTCCGATACCTTGGTCGTATTGCCTACGAAAGCATTGACACGTTGATCCCAATACCAGTTGATGAAGTCCATATAACTGGTTTTGAGACCATGTGCCATGTCAAATCCATTTCCTATGATAACAAGTCTGTTCATATACTTATATTTAATCTTCTTTGGCGTTTCTAAATCATTGTATCTTGCTTGTATTGTATATAAAGTTTACGAACTTGACATATAGTTATAATCAAGACAAATATAGACAAAATTCCAATTAGATACAATGCACTGCGTTTGTATTCTTGTGGCAAGAATCTAAAAGAGAGCCAACTTAATGTGCAGTTTAACAGAGATACACATAAGATGGCAAACACCCATCTGTTTACAGACGCCATTTTTTTGATGACTTTTACCGTAATTTGGTGCCGTCTTCTCATTAGTGGGTCTGAATGCCCCAATTTTGCCTGTTCTGCATAAACTTCAAGTTCGGAACGTTTTCCTAAAATCACAGAATAAAGCAGTGTGATTATTGAAATTAAGATTCCACAAAATGTCATATATACAGTCCAGGCATCATTGAGCAGCGTTGAATAGAATTCGTTCGTTTCCATATTACTCATATCCACTTATGTAGTTTGAAATTATTGCTTCCATCTTCTCTTTCATGAAGTCGATGTTATGCACTTTCTCTTCGAGTTCTTGCTGAGTAATGGCTGATTGGGCATTGAAGATTTTCTCTGCTGTCTCTTTCAGTTCTTCACCAGCTTCGGATATTAACTGTTTGGCAATTTTGTACTCACGTTTTCCGTGATGTATTAATGTCTCTTTTTTCTGATAGTTGCCATCCTCAGAAGTATCCGTTATCAACTGTTTCATAGTTTCGAATGGCATGTTCTTGAAATTACGGAATTCTTCTTTTTTAAGCTTGGTACTATCAAGATAGCTGGCATACTTGACATCAATGTTATTCTCTGCCTCAGTGAGACTAAAGTATCTGATGCTTAATTCTGGAATATCCCCAATGGATTTAAGCTCTTTAAGGATCATTTCCAATTTGATGTTTTGTACAGGAACATTCAGAATCTTGTTTGCTACAATCTTTGCAAGTCGACTTACTTCTCCTGCATCTTTAGTGGGGTCTTCATATGCCAACATCAAGAAGTAACAGGTATAATTTCCTTCTTGCAGTCCAATGATACGAGGATAGAACAACACAAAGTTGGAGTCACTTCCGATTTTGTTGTCTTTAGAAAAGGCAATTTTTTCAGAAGCTTCAAAATATCCATCATACAAATTTGTATTGAAGGCATTTATCTGTAAAAGTAAGGACGGAACATCCCCAATAACAACGTCTATCGGTGTAATTTTATTGATGACCATCTTCTTAGTCTTGTTTCGATTATCCGTTGAAATTGGAGAAGAGAAAGATTTCAATCTTTCCTTCAGTAGAGAAATCATATCTTGGTAGGTTACCCTACCAAACAAGCCTTCTTCTTGTTCCATCATAGATGTCGTATATACTGGCATCTTGATGTTGTATGTTTTGGGAGCCTTTTGCGTCTCCTGTTTGTGTCTTCTTTCTGCCATTCTGAAGATAATTATTACATTTCACCTTTTAAATATTCCGACAAGTCATAATCTGTTTCTTGTAACTTTACGGCACTGTCTATAACAAAATTTATACAGATGCGACATAAATCTTCAGAAATGTTTACCCTCTTGGATAGTGATGTCTCACTCTCTATATCGCATCCTTCTCCTATGAATCTGATGATATGAGGAGTAACGGCTTTGAATAGGGCATACTTTTTGAAATCAATGCCCAATGCTGTGATTTTTGCCACATCCCTCAATTCATTCGTAGTTTCGGAAATTTCCTTGAACCATGCCATATTGTTATTGGCATTTTTCAAAGAGGCATTCTTAACAAAGTTCTTGTATTTATCACCTTGTTTCTTGCCGATTTCCAAAATGCTGTGATACCAATGCATTTTAGTTCCTTCATAATCTTCCAATAAATTACTAAAAGCAATACGTGATTGTACCAATGAATCATACAATTTGCCAATATTCATATTTGTAACAGCAGTAGACAGAGGGCTTCTTACTGATTCATATGAAACCAAGTCAACTAATGAGATGGTGTCGAAATCTATGCCAAATTGAATCTTGACATTCTCTTGCAAGAATGTTCCTACGTTGATACGGCATTCCACCACATCGTCATGCGAAGGAAACGAACCCTGATGCTTCAAGCTGACCCTTCTTTGCTTCATGATGTTCATTGCATCATGCATTGTCAAAGTGCCAATCTCTGTCCAATATTGCATAAAAGGCCACTTGGTGTAGTCTTTCTTGCCTAAATTTTCAGCGACCAGAAGAAGAAACATTTCTATACAGTCATGGAACTGCATAAGTGCAAAGCCAGCAATGACCTCAGGCAGTTTTGATTGCTCAACTCCTTGTTGATAAAGGTACTTTATATAAGTGAGCCTCTTGGTAATGATAGTCTTATCTAATGCCATATTTTTTTTGTTTTTATGAGATTAAGCGTATCTTGCCTGTGAGCAACTGTTGCATCATACCTTGCTTGATAGCCTCGTATTTAGCTCTTTTGGCTTCGAGAGCGGTGATTTCATCGTCCATCTTTGTTAGGATGGTAGCAATGGCTTGCTGCTCGTCAATATTTGAAGAAATATATACCACCATGTTACTCAAAAAACTTCTATCTAAACGTGGAATTGTTCCTGTTCTTACATTATGCAAAATATTACTTTGGTTAAGAAGCAAAACATAGTATAGGTATTCCTTGTAAATATCATGGCATGCAAAGAAAGCACAATCATCAGCAGCCCAATATCTTTCACGACATATTCCCACTTGACCAGCTGACCCTCCGATGATAACAAATGGAGTATTAGCTTCAACATTATATTGATTAGAATATCCAAGGGGAAAATTCGTGTTCTGATATACAGGATATAAGCCGTCTGTCGTTAAATTTCTTTTTACGACTCTTACACCTCTTTTTACAGAACAAACTTCCTCCAACTTTTTCTCCCCCCACGGCTCACTAAAACCTTTGAGACGTATTTGTCCTGTAAGAAGCTGCTGCATAGTCCCTTGCTTGATATTTTTCTTTTTCTCAATCAGTTTGCCGAGAGAAGAAATCAAGTTGTCTATGCTTGTGAGGGCAGAGGCTATACGGTGTTGCTCGGGGAGAGTTGGAATCGGAAAAGTAAAGTTTACAATATCTTTTTGATAAAGATGCACAATTGTAGAGCCTGCTGTAAGTCGTTTAATAAAATCTTTGAAGTAAGGGGATATAAATACTAACCCCAATCCTTCTTGTGTGATTTTTTCATTTTTTGTACGAATAACGAACACTCCACTGTTCTAGGTCGTGGGATATTGTAAATTTGATACTACTGCCACCTTTCCAATAGTTCCATCTTTAGAGACAAGGACATCACCATTCTTCACAATGATATTTGTATCTTGCTTATATCGTTCTTCGCTGACAAATACACAAGTGTCCCAATTAACTTTACCTTCAATTAAATCGGTGCTTGTAATAAGGCCATAATGCCCAGTTTGTAGATATTCTGATGTTGTTAGTCCTTGCCAACCAATTCTAGCTTTAACAGAACAATCTTTCCCTATAGAGTACATTTTCCATTCCTCAGGAATCTTTCCTATCTCTGTATTTTTGAATTTCGTTTCTTTCATACCTTTCAATCTTTATTTTGGGTATTTTCAAGCACCACCCACACACCTGCATTAACCTTGCCTTCATGCCGAATGATGCCAGCTTTCTGCATTGCCGCCAAATCGCGTTCTACTGTACGCTGTGTCACCGACAATGTTTCCGACATTTCTTTTCCTGTGATTAACGGATTTTTCTTGATAGAAGACAAGATAAACCGTTGACGTTCAGTAAGGTTCGTTTCCGACATGTTTCCGACATTTGTTTCCGACATGTTTCCGACATTATTGGTGTCATTAGTGCCATTTACACCGACATTACGGTAAATGGTAATCAATGTTCCGCTGACATGATTCTCGATTTTAGGCTCAGGAAGTCCCATCTTTTTCAAGCCTTGACGTATCTTGTTAATGCCACGCCCCCATGTTTCGATAAAGCCAGCCTTGTAGAAGGCATTGGCTATGTTGCGATTGCGAGGTTGTGAAGCATGTTCTGCGAACAACTTTTCTTGGTCAATGCCTTCTGGTAGTTTGCCATCGTTCCAAAGCATAATGCAGTCATCGTACACTTTCATTTGTGTATGTACTCCCATATAGTCACGGTGTACGATGGCATTGCAAATAGCCTCACGCAACACATCCTCGGGTATTTCCAATTGCTCTATACGTGTTATCCCTTCGTAGTGAATGGGGGACAAAAGGTATTTGGAACGCAACAATTCAATGATACGGTTTACCATTTGCAGGATATTACCTTCTACAACATCCTGTGTGATCAAGTCGCTCTCGTCATTGCGGAAACGACCGATACGGAAATCGCAAGACACAAAGAATCTCTTCGGGTTCTTGCCAAAGAGCAACAGGGCGGCTTGCTTGAGCTGTCCTTCCTCTGTTATCAAGTTCAGACTTTGTAGTACAGCTTCAGTAGATGAAGTATAGGCATCACCCGAAATTCGTCCCACTTCAATGCCTTTGCGTAAGAAGTAGTCGATAGCTTGACGATCAATGTCGTTTAGCGTGGCTCCGGCAACAGGCATATCATCCCATGACCACCCCATCTTTTTCAAGATAAAGTTCTGCAGTGCAAGTCCTTTTAGTTCTTGCTTGGTAGAACCACTACGATAGTGGTAAACACCACGGTAAGCCACAGGCATACTGCTTGGTGTCACCACAATCTCGATGTATTCTTTTTCTCCTTCTGTAAGTAGGTTTACATCTTCCACGATGCCAAGGTAGTTGACAATCTTGTTAGGAATGTCTTCCATCAGTTTCTTGGCATCGGGCAGACCTATCACTTGTTTTTCATCGTTCACACCGATAAAAATGCGACCGCCTTGTGCATTGGCGAAACCGCATATCCATTTCAGATATTCGTCTCGCCAAGATTCTTTATATTCTATATTTTGACTTTCACTAAGCATGTTGTTTCTTCGTTAAAGCGTAAAACCCATTTCGGCAAGGTAGCCGTTTACCTCATTTTCGTACTCACTCACCTCTTTTGTCAATTCTGGTAGTGTATTTTCGTACCTCTCTACAAGTGAAGCAACTTCTGTACCAATGCGATGAGTGACTGACTGCATCAATGCCATGCAACCGCCAATGACCGTGGCGAGCCACTTGCGTTCAACAACAAGTGTTCTAATTTCATCCTCAGTGAGAGAGGCGTATTTCTCTACCACCTTATTCGTCAGTGTTGTCGTCAGTTCCTTGGTTTGAGCTTTCAGAGAAGTCAATTCGTCATTTTTGCCAAGATACTCCTTAAACACTGCAAGTGTGTCTGGAAGGAGAGGATGATAGTTCTCTATTTCGCCAATTCTTCTCTTGATGTCCGTTTTGTTGAATTTTTCCCAACCAACAAAAACGTCTAGATGTTCTGCAATAAAGGCATTTCTTGCAAGTTTTGCATCTTTATTGTTGCTTGGCATTTCTGCCAATGCCAACAAAATTTCCTTTTCACCTTTTATCGGTTTCTTGCAAGTTGCAGATTTGTATGCTGCTCTTATTTCATTAACTTTGTCATAGCCATTGAAATCGTCCTCATGCTCCTCTGTCAATTCTTGTATCAAAGACTCTGTTTCTTCTTGTTTTGCTTTTAGAATATCAATATGATGTTTCTCGTCTGAAAAATATTCATCGAGTATAATATTTACAGGAAGAAGGTCGCATACTATCTCATCATACATGCAAGGTATCTCTTTTGTCTTAGACTTATTGCTTTCAGTATCGCTGCCATCATCCTTCTTGTTCTTCTTTTCCTTGACTTCCTTTACCTTGATGGCTTTCACTTCTGGATAAGTCCAACCGTCGTTGGAAATCATATAACAGTCATCTTGCATGGTATCTGCCCAGTAGTTTAGCAGGACATCATAGGTATCATAAGCATCTACGAGTCCACTATGCTCCATAGTTTTCGCTAATAGACTTTCAGACCAGTCGGCAATCAATTCTTTTGGATGGACACCTTGATTGATAGCCATCATCTTTGATTCGACATCTTCTTTCCATCCATTTAATACTTTTGCAAAAGCTTCTCCTTGTGCTTTATAGGATGAATCGTTGTCTATGACATCGTTGACTTCTTCTTTTTTAGGCTTTAAGGAATAGTATCCATTGTTGGCATCACAGAAAAGTTTATCCTTCAAAGTTGGGCAAGCCTTCCAAAAGATTTCCATGTTTTCAACATCGGTAGCTGGAAGCCCACCATGTAGATGAGCTTCTATGTCGTGCTGAATCTCAGTGTCTATAGGTTGGATGTAACGAGAGATATTCAAATTATAGTCATTCTTCTCAATCTCACTCCATTCTACCAATCGGCAATAATGTGGTATGGCATGCTGAGCATCCCAGGTATCCACGATACGTTTGATGTCCTGTTCACGAAGGCGGTTCTTCGCACCATCTTTCGTAAAGCCGTCTTTGGCATCAATGACAAAGATACCCTTACGGTTATCCTTGTTTTTCTTGTCGATGATGATGATGGAACCAGGAATACCTGTACCAAAGAAAATGTTTGGAGGTAAACCGATTATACCCTTGATGTAATGTTTTTCGATAATCTCCTTGCGGATGTCATATTCTGCATTTCCACGAAACAGTACACCATGAGGCAAGATGCAAGCACCACGTCCAACATCAGCTTTCATGGAACTGATGAGGTGCAGTAAAAAGGCATAGTCTCCACATTTTTCCGGTGGTAACAGGCTGGCTGTCCAGCGATTATATTTGTCTGGAAGCATGTCTGAGGCAAGCCAGTTCTTCTGTGAAAAAGGAGGGTTTGCCACACAAACATCAAAAGTGCTCAACATACCATATTGAGTGAACTGAGGATTGCCCAAAGTATCTCCCACCTTAATCTCAGCATTGCTTACTCCATGGAGAAGCATATTGAGTTTTGCCAATGCGGCCGTGCTGCTGTCTTTTTCCTGTCCACAGATAGACACACGAGGATTGCTTGCTTCTGCCAAAGCACGAAGCAAGAGAGAGCCAGAACCGCATGTAGGGTCGTAAATGGTTTGCTCGGCACGGTTAAGATCGTTGATTCGTAGCACCTTCGCCATGACACGACTCACCTCGGCAGGAGTATAGAACTGTCCTTTACTCTTACCACTTTCAGCAGCAAAATTCTTCATTAAGTACTCGTAAGCATCGCCCAACAAATCATCGTCAGCTGCACGGTTACGTGAGAAATCAAGTGCGTCGTTCTCAAAAACAGCAATCAATCGAGATAGGGTATCCACCATAGTCTTGCCACTCCCCAACTTGTTTGGATCATTGAAGTCTGGAAGGGCAAGGTCGCCTATCTGTCTGGCGTTCAGCTCCTTGATGGCCTCCAATTTTTGGTTGATTAACTCTCCAATTTTATCATTCCGTTTGAGTGCGATAAAATCTTTGAAGTAGCACCCTTCTGGAACTTTCAGGCGAAAGCCTGGTTGTCCTGCTTTGTCTGATAGATATTTGATGAAGAGAACGATGAGAACGTAGTCTTTATATTGACTGGCATCCATAGAGCCACGCAAAGCATTGCATGACTCCCAAAGTGCACTGTATAATTGTGATTTTTTTATAGCCATATTATTTGTATATTAATTATGAGTTCTGTGAAGCAAGGCGGTAAATTTCATAAATGTCTTGCTCTGTCATTGCTGGGAATAAAGCCTGTAAGTCATCACGTAAGTCCCAACTTGCGTTGCTGTCAGGGTCTTGCCAATTACGCCCAGCATTCTTGTATATGAATTCATCTATTGTCTTGATGATGCGGATAGTCTCATCTTTGTCTTCTGGAGCATGCCATGTGGCACGATTGTTCCATAGGGCTTTACTACGCCTGTTTGCCAAGTCGGATGGTGCATCGTTGCCATGTTTGATGGCTTTTATATGTTCTATTAGAGCTTCTATCTTTTCTTTTGCCGTGGCATTGCGAGCCTTTAGCTCTTCAAGGAGTGCCTGCAATTTGTCACTGAAAAGTTTATATTCCTCCGCATCACCGCTGTTCCAGTCTGTGTTTACTCGGCGAGCCTTACCTTCGATAGCCTCTGCTGCTCCATTGGCATTACCTCCTGCTTCGTGGATGGCTTTTTCGGTTGCTTCTTTGGTGTCTGTAGAGTCATTGATGAGGTCAAGAAATGAGAAATCTGCCGATGATGGAATGAATGTTTCTGCATCCTCCGCCCTAATGTGTTGGTCAAGAAGTTGACGCATATCGGGGTCAAGCGTCTTTGGGTCAAAGTCATCACCTGATTTTTGCTTGACTTTTCGCTGAACCGTTCCCGCTTCTCGTGAAAGTGAGGCGAAATGATTTATTTGTTCTGCCGTGAAATCTGTTTTTGAGAAATAGTCCGACATGTTGTTATATGCCGTGACCATACTTCCTGTAATACTATACATGATGTTACGGCGAGCTTGCGCAGGTTCTTCGCCATCATATTCCTTGATATAATATTCAGACAAAGCCTCCAAGTCGTTCAAACTTTTACTCTCCCAAATAGTTTTTAATCCCTCGTATGCTTCTGTGGCAGCAAGAAGTTTTTCCTTGCATTTATTCACTGCACTATCCAGAAGTCCATCTATGTCCACATCATCGAGTCCTTCAAAACCTGAACCATCATTGAACTTGGTGACAACATTTTCTATGCTGTTGAAAAGATTCTTGAAATCTACAATGCGTCCAAATTCTTTGTGAGTCTTGACTATAATGTCGCCCTTGTCATCTTTGATGTCCTCGCCAAGTCGGTTGACACGACACACAGCTTGGAACAGCGTATGGTCTTTTATCTCATTATTTATATAGAGAATAGTGGCGCAAGGGGCATCAAAGCCTGTAAGCAACTTGTTGACTACAATTAAAAGTTTCATCTGGGCAGGACGCTTCACGAAAAGCTCTTTTGCCCACTTTTCATACTCATCAGCATTCTTTACTCCAGCTTCTTCAAACGATTTCTTTGCCCAGTCGTACTTGAACTTTGCTTCTGTAGTCTTGTTATTATCGGCAGAGTTGTTGGCTATATCACGGTCCGTAGGGTCGTAACTTGTTACAACTGCACATCTACCTTTCAAATCGCTACTTGAGAAAAACTTATAATAACGATAGGCCTGGAAAATTGAGCCTGCTATGAGCATGGCGTTACACCAATCGTGTTCCAGTAAACCATAATTCAAGTCATCGAGAATGCTGTAACCAATACGTTCTATGCGTTCTTTTGTGGAATAGATACGCTCCATTGTTGCCCAACGTTCTTCCACCATTTGCTTTTGCTCTGGGGTAAGTTCACGCCCTGCTGTAAGTGCAGCAAGCTTTTGGTCAACCTTCTCTTTGCTCGTAAGTTGCTGTTCTACATTGCGGTATTCATATTGTAAATCAAGGATAACCTTGTCCTCAACTGCTTGTTTGTGGAGGTATTTGTGGATATATGGTCCGAATGTGCGTTCTGACATGCTCTTAATGGCATTGTATGGGTCTCCTTTGTCTTTCTTCAGTAAAGGTGTGCCGGTAAAACCTATAAGCATGACTTCCTTTCCCATGATAGCACGCATTGCTTCATGGAGGCGACCGCTCTGGGTTCGATGACATTCATCAACAAATACGAAGATGTTGTCACCTTTTACACTGAAATGATTACCATATTTTTTTGCAATGATAGTTTGCAGTTCATTCAGATACTCATCAAGGCTGACTTTTGTTCCAGACTCATCCTTTTCAGCTTCATCATTATGATTGTGTGCGCCAAACTTGTGAATTAACGAACAGATTAGCCATTCGTCTCCCTTGTTTAATGTATCAAGAAGGTCGCTGCACGATTCCGCATGATGAAGTTTGTTGCCTCCCTTTACAAAAGTACCAGCAAGCTGTAAGTCAAGTTCCTTTCGGTCGGTGATCACAACGACACGAGGATTGGAAAAGTTCTTCTGGATATAGGACGCCAAAGCTACCATCGTAAGACTCTTTCCTGAGCCTTGCGAGTGCCAAATGACTCCACTTTCTTTTTGAGGCATTCTTTTAGCAGCTGCTTTAATGGCATATATCTGATGAGGGCGTAATACCTTCTTAATACCACCATCATTCAGCACACCATAATGAAAGAAGAACATAAAGTTCTCCTTGTCGAAAAACAGACGGTATGCTTCTTTCTCTGTAATAGTGTCACCAACTTTATTTGTATCTCTTTTCCATTTACACCAAAAGGAAAGAGGAGTTCCTATTGTTCCATAACGAAACTCCACATCATCATTTGAGGCAATGGTGAACTGTGTTGTGGTAAAAAATGATGGTATAAAATCACGTTCGTTGCTAAGATGTTGTTTAATGCCTTCCTCGTAGTTGACCAAACTTCGTTTCAGTTCAATGACTGCAAGTGCTATTCCGTTCACATAAACCACAATGTCGGGACGCTTGTTTTTGCCAAGGAGAGGGTCTATATAACTAACCTCTTCTGCAATCGCAAAATGATTGTTTTGTGGATGGTCGAAATCGAAAAACATTACATCTTCATGATTCTCTTCTGGTGATGGTTGTGACTTAATACCCATTATCAGTGTATCGTACAAATCTGTATTGCACTGTATGAGACTACTCATCTTGGAATCACCAAGGCGAGCCTTATCCTTCAATTTTACCAAAACATCCTCTATTTGCATTTCTGTACGACCTTGTTCTTTCAGGAAAGAGCGTACTTCGTCATCCAATATCGGTGAGTTGGCTACACCCATATTGTTTACATTAGCACCTTTAGCATACTGCCAGTTGCCAAGATAAGTATATCCAAGTTCTTCTTGGAAACGCTTGACGAGAGCATTTTGATACTCTCGTTCTTTCTGTTCTTGATAGTTTGCCATATCTCTTATAGAGGAAATTCGTTTAATTGTTCTTTTATTTTTTGCCATCCTGGAAGGTAAGTTCCGAGAATGTGTCGAAACCTGTCTGTATGGTTTTGCTCAATGAGGTGAGTGAGTTCATGAGCTATCACATATTCAATACAGTTTAATGGTTTTTTTGCCAACTGGAGGTTGAACATGATTTTGCCACTTTCTTTGTGACACTTGCCCCAACTGGATTGCATTTGTTGAATAGTCCAAGTTGTTGCTTTCACCCCAAGAATTTGCTCCCATTTTGCAACAAGCCGTTCTGTTATTGGTGTTAATTGTTCTTTGTACCAAGTCCATAAAACATTGGCTATATTTTCTTTGGAAGTGTGTTCTGACACATATATAATAATGTAGTTCCCTCGTATCTCTACATGATGAGTACAAGTTTTGTCCCTAATAACTTTCAGTCGATAAAGTTCACCTTTGAAGAAATGTGCTTCTCCTGAAATATATTCTCTTTCGTCTTGTATGGTATAGGACATCGTTTCCTTTCGTTTTATGGTTATCCATACCCATTTTTTGAGGATGAACAGCTTTATCTGTTCATCAGTATATTCGTTAGGGGCAGATACATGAACCCTCCCATTTGGCGGATAAACTGCCAAATGTAAGTTTTTGATGGGCTTGTGCTCAATTTCTATTTCGATACCATTGACTAACATTACTTATTTTTTGTTCTCTTGCGATAATAGATAAGATTTATATTCACGTACTATTAACTCTCTCAAATCCACTTCAAGCAAATCTGCTATTTTTAATAGACTGCTCAAATCTGGTTGTGATGAGTTTGTACACCACTTTGAAACGGTGGAAGGTGTTACTCCCATCTGTTCAGAAAGCCATTTGTTTGTACGTTTCTTTTCTATCAGTACAAGTTTTATTCTATTTATATCTTCCATATTGCCCCAAAATTATAGTGTAAAGATAGTGAATCAAATTCAATTTCTCAAACTATAACGTATTTTGTATGCGTAAATAAGGAGTATATTCAATAAAATCATATTAATATATCCAACCATAGATTTTAAAGGCAGGATTTTGAATATAAAAAATGAATTTGCCGAGAATATAACAGATATAAGTAAATTAACTCGGCAAAAACTCGGCAATTTCATAAAAGCAAAAATCCTAACTGCTCATATTCAAGCAGTTAGGATTTTGTATGGTGCGCCTGATAGGACTCGAACCTACACGTCGTGAAACACCAGATCCTAAGTCTGGCGCGTCTACCAATTTCGCCACAGGCGCGCTATTGTAGTGCAAAGATACAAACTGACAGGCAATGGACAAAGCATTTGCTACAGAAAAGTAGAAAAGCTCGACTTGCACAGAGACTTAAACAGAGAATTGCACAGAGAATTAGACAGGGACGTGGACAGCGAATTGAATAGAGACTTGGAAAGGGAATTGGACCGTGTCAGTGTAGCGTCAGACATCAAGTGTAAACATAACGAAAGCGTTCCGAAAGTGTCGGGCTTGTGCCGGACGCATTCGGAACGCTTTTAATGTGTATTTAGTTGTGTGGCTTGTCAGCCGTCAATATGTGTGCGGTGCTTGATGGGCGCCACACTCATGCAGATGACGTGTGACTTAGAACACAACCTTCTGACCATTGATAATGTAAACACCCTTTTCGGCTTTGTTTACACGACGGCCACTGAGGTCGTAGATGGTTTTGATGGTGCTGACAGGCACATTAACCACCTTGTTCACACCAGTGGGCAGACCGGCGCTGAGGTCGATGTCGAGAGTGGCGTTGGCAGAGATGTCGTAAGTAGCCACCTTGTTGTCATAACGTACTGACACCTGACGGTCAACGTCCTGGTTGTTGGTGATGCGCACTGCGGTGGCCTTGCCCTCGCTCCATTCCTCGTCAACTGTGTAGTTGCCCTGGGCCTTGAGACCCTTCACACTACCATTCTTCCATGAAGAAGGCAGGGCGGGAAGGATAGTGATTACATCGTCGTAGCTCTGGAGCAACATTTCGGCCACACCGCTGGTGCAACCATAGTTACCATCGATCTGGAAGGGTGAGTGTGCGTCGAACAGGTTGTAGTAGCAACCACCCTGACCGCCCATGGCGATGGTGTAAGACGTAGAGTGACGGAGCGCGCGCTGCAAGTTGTAGTGAGCCTTGTCACCATCGAGGCAACGGGCGTAGGTGTTTGTCTGCCAGCCCATTGACCAACCGGTCACGTCGCCCTTACGGGCAATCATGCCGTTGTAAGCTGCCTGGAACTGCTTCACGCTGTCGGCGTCTGTGGCAAATGCGCTTACCTGGTTGAAGGGGTAGAGACACATGAGGTGTGAGAGGTGACGGTGATCGGGATCTGAAAGGGGAAGGTTCTTCCACTCTGAGATGCAGGGCTTGGCCTCTGACCAATCTACACCGCCGGGATTGTAGTTCTCAATCCACACACCCTTGTCAAAGTTGTTGTAAAGGTCTTCGAGCTCAGCCATCTGAGCTGCAGTAACGGGTGATTCGCTACCGAGTTCGGCATAGCCTTCGAACAAGTCCTTCAAGCCCTGATAAGCTGTTTGCTGGGCAAAAGCAGTGATTTGGTTCCATTCACCGTGTTCGGGGCTCCATTCGCCTGTAATTACATACTGGCCATCGGTGTTCTTTGTAGCGATGCTCTTGGTAAAGAGAGCATTCTGGTACATTACGGGGAGTGCCTTCTTAAGGAAGTCGCGGTCGAGCGTGTACTTGTAGTAGCGCCACAAGTGGTCGCAATACCAGGCACCGAGTGCCTTCATGTTGCTGTTCTCCCAGGTTGAAGTGCCGCCAAAGATGTTGTTCTCAACAGCTATAGTCCAGCCCTTGGCACCACTCTTGATATTCTGTGCTAAAGCTACCCAAGGAGAGTTGGGAGCCGAAGCCAGGTCGATGATGTTGTAGAGGAAGGGCAGGTGCATCTCGCTGAGGTTGGTGGGGTCAGCGGGCCAGTAGTTCATCTGTACGTTGATGTCGGCGTGGATATCGCAGTGCCAGAAGTCGGTGTTCGAGCGGTCGTTCCAGATACCCTGCAAGTTGCTGGGGGCGTGGATTGAGCCGTCGAGGTTGGCTGCTACCGTCATGTAACGGCCATACTGGAAGTAGAGGCTCTCGAGGTAGTAAGCATCGGCAGTGCTCTTGTTGGCAGCGGCGGCATTGTAATATGTGAGGAGTTCCTCAGTAGTCTTGTCTGTGCAAACCTCGGCAATGTTGAGGTCGGCACGGTTCATGTAGCTGCTGAACTTGGCCACGTGGTCTTTGAGCAAGGTAGCATAGTCCTTTGCAGTAGCTGCAGTGAGGCGGCCCTGCACAGTGGCAGCAATGTCGTCGGCAGTGGCACCGCTCTTGCAGCCGGCCTTAGTGGCATCAAAGTCGGTGGCGGCAGCGAGGAACACGTTCACCCATTCTGCGCCAGACACGTGAATGCCTTCATTGTCGGTTGTGATGTTTGCGCCATCGCTGGCAAGCACCTTGTAGGCAGCGTTGTACGACACGAGGGTCATCTTGCCGCTAAAGGTTGCACCACCATCGGCGTAAGTCACATTGCCGGCACCAATCTGGTTGTCGGGCATGAAAGCTACCTTCAGGTTGAGCTTGTCGGTACCCTTGGCCTCGTAGTGTGCCACGAGCACCTTGTCGGTGGCTGAAGTGAAGTAGCGGCGGCTGTAAGTAGTGGCATCGTCGCTGCTCTTGTAGTTTACACCACCCACACCATTGACGATGTCGAGGTAGCGCACATAGTCCTTCACAGGCTTGGTGTCGTCGGCAAGCGAGAATGCCTTGCTCATGTCGGTCACCATTACCGAACCGAAGTTCTGGTACCAGCCGCGCGAGTTTTCCTCGCTACCGCCATTGCCTGTGCTGCCCTGCCAGAGGGTCTTTTCGTTGAACTGGAGTTCGTCCTTGAAGATGCCGCCGCGGATAGTGGCGCCAAGCTGGCCGTTGCCCAAGGGGAGGGCGTATTCCATCCACGTGTCGCTCACACCGGTCTTGGCCACGGGCACATTGTACCACAGGGCATACTTGCTGATGTCGGTGGGACGTGTGCCGGGCTGTACGGTGTTGTACTCGGCATAGAGAATGTCGTCAGAGGGCACTACTTCGGCGAATGTGAAGTTAGAACCTGCGTCGTTGCCGCTACCGGCTGCGGTATTGTTCCAAAGTCCGAGGTTGTCGCCGCGCTTGTTCCAGTAGTTGTTGGCAGAGCCAGCCAGCTTAACCTGGCTTGCACCGCTGCCGTCGAGCTTGATTGAGCCATCAAAGTAAGTGGTATAAGTAGCATCGTTGCTTGCAAGGGCCGGGCTTTGCAGGGTAGCGCGGGCATCACCCTCGCTGCCATTGCTGGCGAGCACCTTACCTGTATTCTTGGCATTGATGAAGCGGTAAGTGCCGTCAGCCATCTTTACCACGTGCCAGCAATAATTGAGGCCGGCTACTGACGAGCCTTTCAACACTACATTGTTGTCCTCAGCGTTAAGATAGGCACCCGAGGCCACCTTGACAGTGTAGTACTTGTTGTAAGCGGCAAGTACATCGGTTGCATCTTCCAACCGGAATTTTGAGGCTTCGGCAGCTGTTTCCCAACGTATCACGCCGTTCCAGTTAACCATGTGCAAGGCATTGCGATTGGCTGTTCCGCCTTCAACATAGATGTTGCAATAGCCGTTCTTGCCGGCGTAAGCCACGGTGTAAACTTGTGCAGATGCCTTGTCGGCTACGAGAGGAACGCATTTATCATTTTCGCCAGGAATGGCACCTATGTACATGCCCGACTCGGCATTCTTTATATAATAGGTGTTGTCCTTGTCGGCCTTTTCAAATACCCAAGCGTGGTTGAGTTGCCAGCCGCTCTCGTCAGAACCGAGTGCGTCATATCCATTCCAAACCTGTGCACCCACGTACATCTTGCTATGCTGCAAGTTGCCGATGAAGAGTGTCTTGCCGTTGAGGTCGGTGCCAAGCACGCCTTCGGCAGAGTTCAGGTCTTCGATCTTAGTCTGCAAATTGGCAATGGCGGTTTCGAGTTCGGCCTTGGTAGCAGGTGCCGTAGCGGGCAAACTGTTAATGGCATCAGAAGCATCGTGATAGAAGTACTTCATGCCATTGGCAGCCTTGAGCTGTGCCACGTAACCATTATACACATTTTGAAGCAGGGGCACCATGGGCGACTCGATGTCTGTAGCCTCGTCAAGTGTGGCCTCCACAATCGTCAGGCGGTTGCCATCATCGGCAGTAGCCCAGCTGTTAACTACGCAACCAGCCGCATCACCGCCTTTTGCTTGCATATTGATGGTGTTTGAACCGAGCTTAAACGACCAAGGATAGTTGGCATTGCCCGTAGCTGTAATTGACAGCTCAGTGTTAGGGGCGCTTTCGTAATTGCCGTTAGACGACACGAATTTCTTGGCACCCACGCTGTAAAGGAAGTGCTTGCCGCCTACGGTGTAGATGGCAAACTGCTGTGCGGCGGCTGTGGCGCTGGCAGTACCGGCGTCCTTGACGCCAGAACCTGCGCTACCAGCCAGCTTGTCCGTATAGTTTGCACTATACAGCAGATAGCCACGCACACTCTTGATGTTGTAAACTTTGCTATTGCTCAAATTGCTGAGGTTGGTCACCACGTCACCGGCTTTGGCAAGGGCAGCCTGTGGCGGGACGCCCATCAGCAGGGCGAACAACGCAAACAAGAAAAGTGAAAATCTTTTCATAGAGTTTGTTGTGATTGGTAATTATTAGATTGATTTGTATATTGTTTTGCTGTGTGTTGCAATAATGTAAAATACATGCAGCAAAAGTACAACAAAATCAGTGGTTTTGCAAACTTTATATGCTGAAAAAGCACTTTTGGGCGGTTCTGATAATTCTTCTGAGTATTCGGATTATTGTTTGCTTAAATAGGAACAGGTGCATTGCTTGCCTTGAAAAACATATTTCATTGCTCGCGCAACCCACCCGAAAAGTTATATTGCAAATTACCTGCATCTTGCACTTTTTGCCTGCACTGCGCTGATTATCAGTTTGTTACGTGGTGTAGGTGACCTTGTTTTTTGCCTACACGCTGTTTGCACTACCTGCACTTATTTGCATGCTGTTTACACTTATTTGCACGGTGTTTGCCCCTTATTATACACGTCAGTATCTGTTTGCATGATTGGTTATGCCACTTACACTTTTTGGCATAGGGGGAGCGATTTTTGGGTAAGAGCAACCGAAACGACTGCCTCCCGTTATTGTATCACCGCCCTTGCGCTTACATGGCGTCATGTTGCTGTGGCTGCAGAGCGGTGGCAGTGTTTACGTGTAGGCAAGTGCAGATAAGTGCAGGCGGAAAACGATGTTACCTACACTCTGTAATGAATTGATAATCAATGCAGTGCATGCAAAAAGTGTAGGGTGTAGGCAAATTGCATGATTAACGAAATATGGGTGTGATGTGGTGGAGCACTAAACGCTATCACTCAACGCTACTACCAAGCGCAAGCACTAAACGCAACCTCAAAACACTACCTCAAGACGCTACCTCAAGACGCTACCACTAAACGCAAGCACTAAGCGCAAGCACCAAACGCTACCTCTAATGGGGGCGACGCGTCTCGCGTCGGGAATGAACGCAAAGGCTCACAAGACAGTACTAATTATACGCTTGTCTGTGAGCCTTTATTTAATGTATAAACATGGCATTTTTCCCGACGCGAGACGCGTCGCCCCCATTAGAGGTAGCGTTTTGTAGTAGTGTTTGGTAGTAGCGTTTGATGATAGTGTTTAGTGCTTGCGTTTACTTTGTATTTAAGTTGTTCGTAAGACACAATTAGGGGCGGGCCTGTGAGATTGCTCTCAACCAGCCCGCCCCTAATTACGTTTTAATAGTATTTATGTATTTATGACGCTGGACGGATAGACGTGACAAAGGGACGTGCATCAATCCGTCAAGACCAGCACATTGCTACATTTGTGCCGTCAGTTCGACAATCTTCACCACCAGTTCTGACGCCTTCTGCATAGAGGGGATAGGCAAGAACTCGTGAGGCCCGTGGAAGTTGAGCCCGCCGGCAAAGATGTTGGGACAGGGCAAACCCATGAATGAGAGTTGTGCGCCATCGGTGCCACCACGAATGGCACGCACCCTTGAGGGTATGTGGCATGCTTTCATGGCGTCGAGCACAATGTTTACCACATGGGGCACGGGTTCAATCTTTTCGCGCATATTGTAATATTGGTCGTTGATGGTGACCGTCACCGTGCCTTGGCCATAGCGCTCGTTAAGCCACTCGGCAGCTTTTTGCACAAAAGCTTTGCGCTGCTCGAAGCGCTGGCGGTCATGGTCGCGTATGATGTAGCTGAGAGTGGCGTGCTCCACATTGCCCTCAATGCCAAGCAGGTGGTAAAAGCCCTCATACTCCACAGTCTGTTCGGGCGTTTCGGTCACAGGCATTTCGGCCGCAAATTCGGCGGCCACACGTGCGGCATTGATCATTTTGCCCTTGGCATAGCCCGGGTGCACGCTCACACCACGCACCTCCACCTTTGCACTGGCAGCATTAAAGTTTTCGTATTCAAGTTCACCCAGTTCGCCACCGTCCATGGTGTAGCCCCATGCGCAGTCGAACTTTTTCACATCAAACTTGTGGGCGCCAAGGCCAATCTCCTCGTCGGGGTTGAATCCCACGCGCACACGTCCGTGCTTGATTTCGGGGTGATTGATAAGGTAGTCCATGGCCTGTACAATCTCGGCTATGCCGGCCTTGTCGTCGGCACCGAGCAGGGTGTGGCCGTCGGTAACGATGATGTCCTGTCCTACATGGTCGAGCAATTCGGGAAATTTGGCGGGCGAGGTTACGATGCCGGCCTCGGCATCGAGCACAATGTCGTTGCCATCGTAGGCCTTGACAATGCGGGGCTTGATGTTGGCCCCCGAGCAATCGGGACTGGTGTCCATGTGCGAAATAAAGCCGATGGTGGGCACCTCCTTGTCGGTGTTGGCAGGCAGAGTGGCATATACATAACCATTCTCGTCCATCTCGACATCGGTCATGCCAATGCCCTTGAGTTCGTCGCGCAGATATTCAGCCAGCTTAAGTTGCTTGGCCGTGCTTGGCGTAGTGTCAGCGTCCTCGGCACTTTGGGTGTCGAAGCTGACGTAGTTCAGAAATCTTTCTACTATATCCATAGTGGTCTGTTATTTGAAGTATTTTTCGAGTTTCTTGATGCCACCGCTCAGGCAGAAAGCCACCACGGTGTCGCCGGGTTTGATGAGGGTAGAGCCGTTGATAAGTTCGCCATGTCCGGCTCGCACCAGGCCGCCAAGGGTGACACTCGACGGCAGTTCGAGGTCCTTGACCGGTTTGCGGGTGATTTTGGCCTCGGCCGACACACTGAACTCCGCCACATCGGCATTGGCCACGGTCAGACTCTTGACCGACGTGATGTCGGCCTTGAGCATCATTTGGTAGATGTGGCTGGCGGCAAAGGTCTTTTTGTTGATGATGGTGCCAATGTCAAGGCTTTCGGCCATGCCTATATAGTCGGTGTTTTCGACCATGGCCACCGTTTTGCGCACACCGAGGCGCTTGGCAGCCAAGCAGGCCAGGATGTTGGTTTCGGAGTTCTCGGTCAGTGCGCAGAAGGCTTGTGCCTTGCGTATGCCTTCCTCCTCGAGTAATGACAGGTCGCGTCCGTCGCCGTGTATGATCATGGCATGCCGGTTGGTCACCACCTCGTTGAGGCGTTGGGCACGGTGGGCATCAGCTTCAATTATTTTGGCGTGCATATAGTCGGGCATGGCGTTGGCCAGATGCACGGCCGTGCTGCCACCGCCCATGATGAACACGTTTGACACATCGGGGTACTCCTCCTTGCCGGCAATGTCGCGTATGTAGTTGACGTACTTGGGCGTGGTCATGAAGTAAACCACATCAAGTGCGCGCAAGCAGTCGCCGCCATGGGGTATGACGGTGTCGTCGCCACGCTTAACCGCCACAATGTGATAGGGTGAATCGGGGCCGCAAAGGTTTTTGAGCGGCTGGTCAAGTATCTGCGCATTGGAGCGCACCTTTACGCCGAGCAGAATGAGGGCGCCGTCCTGCACTTCCCACCATTGGCGTATCCAACTGCGCTTGATGTTGTGCAATATTTCCTGTCCGGCCAGCATTTCGGGGTAGATGATGGAGCCGATGCCCACCGTTTTGAAGAACTCGCGGTGCTGCGGCAGAGTGTACTCAAAGTTGTCCACTCGTGCCACTGTCTTTTTAGCACCAAGTTTTGAGGCCAGCATACAGGCAGTCATGTTGTGTGCCTCGTCGGGGGTGACGCCAATAAAGAGGTCGGCATTTCCCACCTCAGCCTCTTGCAGTGCCGATATGGACGATGGCGGAAGCGGCAGGGTGAGTATGTCGAGGTTAGACGAGATGTCCTCCAACTTTTCGGGCGACTCGTCCATGAGTGTGATGTCGTGGTTTTCACGCGACAGGAGCTTGGCCAGGTGTGTGCCCACGGCGCCGGCTCCGGCTATGATTATTTTCATTGTTTCTTAAGCAGGTGTTCAGAATATTCTATAAGTCAGTAGGTGTCATTTATCAACATAGAAAGCACGCTATCGAGGCGCATCTGCCTTCATCGTTATCGGTAGTATTGCCCGATTTTGAACACCTACTTAGTATTTTGTGCTGACTTTGGCGGCACCATGTTGTGCAACAAAGTGTGCAGCGAGTCGTCCTCGCCCACTACCCAAATGGCATCGTGGCGCACAATGACGCGCTCGGCTGTGGCGGGTTCGATATTGCCGTCGGCATCTTCGAAACCTACTGCCATGCAGTGATACGCCGAGCGTATGCCGCTGTCGCGCAGCGCGGTGCCTATGAGCGGACTGCCCTCGCGTACGAGCAGACGGCGCAGCAACAATTTGCTTGCGGTTTGCGGCAGCACAGCCAGTTCGTGGTTCATGCGCTGCTGGAAATGCTGCAAACTTTCGTCACTGCCAATGGCCTCGATGCGGTCGCCCGGAAATATCATGGTGTCGCCATCGGGCACATTGATGCGGTGGCTGCCACGCACAATGGCAGCTATCATCACCCCGTCGTGGTGGCTGAACCCAAGGTGGCGCAGGTGGCACCCGCCCCAAGCGGAGTCTTCGGGCACCTCGAGTTCGGCAATGTGAATGTTGCGGCTGTTAAGCCGGCCGGCATAACCGGGCTCGCCTGCCGTATTGCTTTGCGCCATCACCTCGCGCGAGCGCAAATTCTGCAAGAACACGCGCTCCATTTTGATGCTGACCCACTTGACGTGGCGTGAAACGATGATGAGCGCTACTACCAGCACCGAGGCGAGTGTGTTCCATACCCACCAGAAGGGTGACAGAAAGTTGATGACATAATATATGGCTGCCGTGGCCAGTGCATATCGCACGCCAAATGTAACCCACAGCCCGACATGGTTCATGCGGCTGCGGCGGCGCAACTGTTTCCATTCGTCGGAATGATTTTTGCGCATGACGATGGCGCGCAAAAAGGGCGAAGCCACTAACACAGTGAGCAAGCCGCACGCCACATTGCCCGGCCAATGGCCTAATGCGCCGCGGCACAGGGGTAGCAACACAGTGAAGGATATGAGTATGACGGCTACACTGAGGGTGAGGTAGGCTCCCACCTGGCTGACCAGAGCCATGAGCAGACGTTTCCACACACCGTCGGTGGCTGCAACGGCAGATTGGGCCTCGGCATGTGTGCCGCGTTCCATCAAGCGGTGCATCACATTTTGCGGCACCACACGTTCAAGCAGGCGGCATACTGGTTGCGCGGCTCTTATCATGTAGGGGGTGAAGAAGGTTGTGATAATGCTGACAGCTACCACTACGGGATAAAGGAAGTCGCTTGTTACGCCGAGCGATATGCCAAGCGAGGCTATAATAAAGGCGAACTCTCCGATTTGTGCCAACGAGAAACCGCCTTGCACCGCGATGCGCAGGGGTTGGCCCGAAAGCAAGAAGCTGGTGGTGCCAAACACAGCTTGCCCCACAATGATGGCGATGCACAGCACCACTATGGGCAGCCAATAGGCGGCCAGCACTGCGGGGTCGACCAACATGCCCACCGACACAAAGAAGATGGCTCCGAAGAGGTCCTTGACGGGTGACACCACGCGCTCTATCTTTTCGGCCTCTACCGTCTCGGCCAAGATGCTTCCCATCATAAAGGCACCGAAGGCCGAACTGTAACCGACTTTGCCGGCAATGACGACTAACAGGAAGCAGAGTCCGATGCTCACCACAAGGAGTGTCTCCTTGTTCATGAACCGGTGGGTGCGGCGCAAAAATATGGGTATGATGTACACGCCCACCACAAACCACAGTATGAGGAAGAAACCGAGCTTGAAAAGGCTGCCTACGAGTTCCATACCCTGAAACTGGCGCGACACGGCTAACGCGCTGAGCACCACCATGAGCAATATGCCGAGTATGTCCTCTAAGATGAGTACGGAGAGCACCTCGCCCGCAAACTTTTGCTGCCGCAGCCCGAGGTCGTCAAAGGCTTTGTAAATGATGGTGGTGCTGGACATGGCAAGCATGCCGCCAAGGAACAGACTGTTCATGCTGCCCCAGCCAAACAGGTGGCCCACCATGTTGCCTACACTCATCATGCAGAACATGACACTGCAGGCGGCTATGACGGGGCCGATGCCCATCTTGACTATTTTTTTGAACGAAAACTCGAGGCCGAGCGTAAACATCAAGAATATGACGCCTATGTCGGCCCATGTGTGTATGCTGCTCATATCGCTCACGCTGGGGGTATAGGGCATGTGTGGCCCAGCCAAAAAGCCAGCCACAATATAGCCTAACACCAACGGTTGCTTGAGACGCTTGAACACCAGCGTCACAAGACTTGCCGAGATGAGTATGAGCGCAAGGTCGGATATAAACGATTCCATACAGGGTTATTACAAGTTGAAAAGTTGACAAGTTGAAAAGTTGACGGGTTAACGGGTTGACAGGTAAGTGTGCAGTACTCTTATTATTATGTCAAAGTCAGACTGGTAAGAATCTTAAAAGCTTGAAGTTTCGAATTTAGCAAGGGCGGGCTGAAAGCCCAATGGAGCACATAGCCCAGGGCAAGCGAA
>ERZ1026890.51-NODE-51-length-89669-cov-39.782288_pt1 | contig 89669 bp, 74 predicted proteins | sample MGYA00380175_ERZ1026890 | MGnify/ENA primary metagenome ERZ1026890 (study PRJEB33269, sample SAMEA4719811) | human gut metagenome | biome: human-associated habitat; feature: organic feature; material: feces | place: Cameroon | collected 2013-10 ...
ATTTTGGCTCGTTTTACCCTAATTTTCTACGCAATCCTTATCCCGAACTCGCGTTTATACATGGCAGAAAACGTTTTAAGAAGGCGAGTGTGTAACCTTATTGCAGCTGCACACTCGCATACGTAATCCCTTAATGGGATGAGATCATTAGATAAACGTGAAGTTCCTCTCTAGTCGTCTAGATAGACCTCAAGCATGAAGTAACAGGGCGCGGAAGTCTCTTCAGCTTGCTTTCGGCATTCGGCGTCGCCGTGTTCTGTCCAAGTGACGCAGAACACGTTGAGTTTAGGATAAATGTTGGCTAGCTTGGAAAGGGGCATATACTCCTTGTCGCGCTGGTTGCGAATAATGCAGGCATAATAGCCTGGCACATCATTGAAAGTGTGGAAAAGAGTGACATATTGCGAGGCATCGAGCTTGAGTTGCAGCGTGTTAATGAGGTACTTGTTGATGTTGACAGAGAGCAACTCTTGAGCCTCTTTCCACAGGTCGGACCAGTGGGTGAGTTTTTGGAGTATTTTGATGTTGGTGTCGAACACGGTATACGAACTTGCAAAGTTAATAGAGAGTGTGTTGCTGAGGCTCTTTCCCATGAGACCATGAAGGATGAATACTTTGAATCTCACTTCTTCTTTTCCTCCCTCTTTGTAGAGCCACCATTCCATGCCCTCGGCGGTGCGATACGAGGGATTACCTGTATCTTGACATCGCATGGACATGTAGCAATGTCCCGGGCCGCCAATAATAAACTCTTGTTCGTCTTTTTTGAAGAAGTGGGCCACGCGGCGCGATTTTATTTGACACCCATTGTTTAGTGGAGCTATGGAGCTGTAGGAATTCAAATTCTTGCTAGCGCTTTCGAACTGCGATTGGATGCGCTCTATCAGCTTGTCGATTTTGTTTTTATCGCTCTTGCTAGAATAAGGCATACGGAATGTATATGCGCGTAAATAGCATAGGGAGTCGAGGTCGTCGTGTCCTTGAATCTCTTCCGTGTTGATGAGTTGGGCTTGTGGGGCAGAACTTAGCTCCTTGTACGCCTTGTGGAAAAACTGTGCCCGAAGTTGCATGGCTGATGCGCATGCAAGGGCGAGAAGGATGAGAATGCGTTTCATAATGTATTGATGTCTTGATAAGTTAATGCATAGTTGATTACGGTATCAATGAGTTGCAACTCAAATAGGGCGTTTTCTATTTGTTCTTGAATTTGTTGTCTTTCGTTGGAGGGTATGGAGTCAGTGCTGGCAGTCATTTCGAGCGGTTGCTCCTTGACTATGGACACCTCATTGGCTTCTTTCGGGGGAGTTACTTTAATTACTGTTTGTTTGCGCTGGGGCGAGGGCGCCTTTTGCGGTGGTAGTTGCGGGGCTTCGGAAGTAGTCAAAGAAACCTTTTGAACTATTGCAGGGGAAAGTTTCCTCGACACACTTAGATGCATGACGGTAGTGGACTCTTGAGACATATTGTTTGTAAAATGCCACGCAGCCCATGTACCACAGATCACGCATACCACGCAAGCCGCTGCATAACGAGCGATGGCAGGCCAGCATCGACGACGTTGGGCGTGACGATGTTGCGCGAGCAAGCGATCATATTCGCGTGCGCCAGGTGTAAGCTCTTTCAGCATCTGCTGGTATAGCGCTTCGTCGCTGGGTAGAGTTCTTTTATTTTTCATTGTCAATCAGTCTTTTAAGTTTGGCTTTTGCCATGGATATCATGCTCTTTACCGAGGGCTTGGGCAGATGTGCTTCGGCTGCAATCTCGTCCACGCTCTTATCGTCAATGTGGCGTGCTTTGAAAAGCGACTGTTCGCGAGGCGAGAGCTGGCGCATGGCATGGTCGATACGTTGCATCGCCTCTTGGGCCAGAAGTGGCGCATCGGCTTCAGTGGTGCATGGTGCGAGCGATTCTTCCAGAGGCGAGGTGGGTATTTGCCCAAGTTTGTGATAGCGTTCCACGCAGACGTTCTTGGCCACCATGACTGCTAGTGCCTCCAGGTTGCGCTGAGCGTTGAGCTTCTCGCAGTAAGTCCACAATCGAATCAGACTATCTTGTGCCACATCCTCGGCATCTTCGGCATTGCCAAAGAAGTCGCGTCCCACTCTGACCATGAGTGGGCGCAGGTGGGGAATTGTATGTTCAAACTCTGCGTGTGTCATATCTACCTAATATACTGCTCAGCGAGGAAAAAGTTAAGTGCGAGGGTGCCACTTTTATAGTGATTATTCCTTTTTAATTTCTTTCCTCCCTCCAGTGCTGCGTGAGAATAGCTTTCTTACTTCGCCTTTTCGGCGCGAAGATACAGTCTTTCTTTTGGGCACGCAAATTCTTCTCTCTGTGTAGATAGAGTTTTCCCCCTTGCGAACAGATAAATACATACGTTGCAAGAGTTAGCGAGAATACTGTGTACTCTCTATCAGAGACAATGTAAATGTGAGACGCGTCGCCCGCAAAGCCATTTGCGGACGACGCGTTTCGCATCTCTATATATGTGTGTAGTTTTTTCAAAATCTTACATTTCACCCGTCAGCTCCTTACATATTTAGCAGCGCACTCACTTCGGCTGGGTTGAGCGCCCATTCGTAGGTGTAGGCCTCATCAGCCTCATCAGGAGAGGGTGCAAGTGAAAGATGCTGAGCTTCTGCCTTTATCTCGAGTAGCTGACCTATTGACAGTTTATTGCGCAAACGCTGCAACAAGGTATTAACAGCAGTGAAGTCGCAGCCTTGAATGTTTTGAGAGATGAATGGCATCTCAAGCCACGTAATTTCACGCTCGTCAACATCAAGGACTCCGAACACAAGACCACGTGAAAGGTTGCTCTCGCTGATACGTACCATGTGTTGCACACACGATGGGTCGTAGGCCACTCCCGTTTTTTCAGACACTTTCATGGGGTATGCCGAATCCATCCAGCCCACCACAAGGTTGGGCGAAAGTGCACCACAGCTATAAGCATTGGCTGTGAAGGTGACGTATTTGGCACCAGCCTCAGCAAGTTCGGGTAGCGATAGTTCTATATACTCCGCTGTGCCCACCATCTCGGGAATGGCGCGTATGTCACCTCCGTGTTTGGCTCCAGTAGCTTTCAGACGGTAGTAGGCACATTCTTCGGTTTTCCCATTTTCGAAAGCAATGTGGCAGCTGATGTCCATGTCAAGGGGTTGAGCGTGTAAGCCCTTTCCCCATTGCAGGAACAAGCGTACGGCATCACCCTCTACGGGGAAACGGGTGCCCATGAGTGCGCACGAGATGTCCTGTATCGTGGCAGACCTGTCGCCTACGCTAATGGGAATGTCGAACAGCGAGGGGGCAATATAGATGCTTTTTGCCTTTGTGACTTGGGCAGCAAAGCTATGTTTGAGGGAAGAAACGTAGCATTGCTTCACCCTTTCCACCATAGCCTTTAGGTCGGCAGGGCTGTAAAGTGATAGCAGCTTGTTTTTAGAAATAGAGATTGTGTAGCCCGTGATGGGGTGTGCTGTGCGCGTAGCATCAGGGTCAAAGTATTTTTCGGCGGCATTACCCAGTGACAGGAGCAAACGAGAAGGCATTTGGTCGGTCACTTGCTCAAAGGCCTCCATTGTTTCTTCACACCCAAAGCGCAGCATGGTAGCAAAGAGGCTGCGGGCAAACAGTCCTGGGCGTTGCTTGAGCATTTGTAACACGGTTTGCGTATCGCGATTGTTGCGCGCTTGCTGCAAAATACCCAGCCAAGTGGGCTGCTCCTGACGATAGAATGCGTCAAGGATATCAGCCAAATGTTCATAACCTTTCCTGCGTGAATATTCTCCAAGTCGCAAGGCGCGAATCATGCGCACCCACATTCCGCGTTTGGCATTCATATTCTCTGTGGCTTGTTGGGGCGATAATGCAAGGTTGTTGATCCACGAAGCCACGCATTGGCAGTGCTTGCGGTTGTATTTTAATTTGAGCTTATCCTTCATCTCCTTTCCTGCATATTCGCTCTGATTAAGAGGGCCAAACATGTGGTAGTAGAATCGGCGGGCTTGCGCTATCAATGTCCTTGGCTCAATAATTTGCACATACCCAGTCTTTTCATACCACAAATAGCGTAATATGTCGGTAGGGGTTTTCAGTAAAGCTTGAGCTTGGACTTGTTGACCATTTGCCACAAGGTGTTTCACGGCAAGCATTGCAGTTTCCTTCATACTAATCTCTACGTTGTCAGGCAGTCCGTAAATGTCAATCAACTTTTCGAACGAATCCTTTTGCGTAGCGTCAAGTGGAGTGGGGGAGGCAAGAAGAGATTGGTATACTTGTTTCAGATCTTCCTCGGTAAACAATCGGAGTTCTTTCAGTTTCGATGCTTGACCTTTGTATACGAAGTTTGCCGTAGTGAAAGGCGTTCCACAGAAAGGGCAGCCTGTATATCGTTCGAGGGGAAATGTGCCTTCGGGAATGAAGCAACCACAGGGCAGCGTGCAGCCTTCCAATCCAGCTTTTGCCCCGCCTATAAGGTTGGCAAAGAAGGTTATTAAATGGTCGGCTCGCGTTTCGCCAGTGGGCACATTCCAACCCTTGACAAGTGTTGCCCAATTAAGTTTCACCCCCATCACATCATCAATCACGGCGGTAATGTCGGCCAATTCTGTGGCGCTCACCATGCATAGCGCATGAAGCAAATCTTCGTTTACGCTGAAGCCATTCTCCCTCAGCCGGGCCACGAAGGCCAACACGGCAGGGGTAGGCTTTGCTTTAAGATCAACTTCTTTAGGGTCAATGTCCAAGTATATGGCTCGGTAGCGCAAGGCAATTCTTAGCAGTTTTTTGTCTCTCATTTGTATGAAATATAAAAGGTAATGGAACGACACATACATTCCAGCTCCAAGCTTCAAGCTGAATTCAAAATCAGTAGTATGTCGTTCTTAGACCTGTTCAACTTATTTGTTCTGAAAAGATGTATTCTCAAGGACCCTGGTTGGCGAAGGCACGGAATAAAGTGCTTTATCAGATGTTGTGCCACCTTTGTGCTTTTGAAAATAGTGTGCCGCGAGCAGGAATCGAACCTGCGACACATTGTAGGAGTATGTGATGGTTGGTCCTGTTTAAGTGAGAAAATTCTATCACACTTTTAGGGCGGTTCTAATAATTCTGAAATAGGGATTTGTGCGCTATCAGAAGCGTATTTTTGAAAGTTTGTGAGGGAGCATAGCGGGCTATGTGACCGAACTAACTTTCAAAAAGACACTTCTGAGAGTGTGCAAATCACATTTCAGAATAGCAGAACTCTAAAAACAGAATTTTTAGAACCGCCCTTAATAACAATCGCTCTACCAACTGAGCTATCGCGGCAGTACAAAATGGTAATTGGCAGACTATAAAGGGTCAAGTTTAGCAAACTGATGTTGAAGTAAGTCAGCCTTGGACCATCTTGCTTTTAATTGTAACAGAGGAGGAAATTGCTAATCATGGTTTCCCCATCAGCGGGGAGTCACTATGTATTATTAGTAAATGAAGTATGATATGGCTTGGTCCTCCTTTATATTTATGTGCAGAGGGAAAAGTGTTTCCTCATGTCCCGATTGCGAGTGCAAAGTAATAAGTGTGCTCCGCAATGTTTTTGCGTAATGAAAGAAAAGTGATAAGAATTAAAGAAAAAAGCGCATTTTCTTTCGTCTGCGCAGAAACATTGCGCAGATTGTGCTACATTTGTCCTTGTATAACCAAAACCTTGAAGCTATGCCAGCCAACAAAAATGCTTTAATACGCTATAAAACTATTGATAATTGTCTTCGCAATCGCTATCGCCGATGGACCATTGACGATTTAGTAGAGGCTTGTAGTGATGCGCTCTACGACTGCGAGGGTATAAGCAAAGGTGTTAGTTTGCGTACGGTACAGAACGATTTACAGATAATGCGTTCCGATAAATTGGGCTATAATGCTCCTATTGAGGTGTACGACCATAAGTATTATCGGTATGCCGACACCGAATATTCCATTACCAACATGCCCCTTTCGCAAGGTGACTTCGAGGTGATGCAAGAAGCTGTAGACCTGCTGCGACAGTTGGAGGACTTTGATCAGTTTGTCGAAATATCCGATGTGGTGAGCCGTTTGCAAGACAAACTCTCTATCACGCAGAAGCGTCGCAAGCCCATTATCCATTTCGATAGTGTACCCAATCTTCGGGGACTTCGTTTGCTCAGTCCGTTATACAACTATATAGCCCATAAGCAAACGCTACGTATTAGTTATCAGTCGTTCTCGGCGCGCAAACCTGTTGAATATGTGCTCTTTCCCTACTTGCTCAAGGAGTTTCGCAATCGTTGGTTCCTTTTCGGATCCAAAGCCAAGGATCTCGTACTCTACAATCTTGCCCTTGATCGCATTCAATCCATAGAACCCTGCGATGTGCCTTTTCGTGAGAATCCGCAGTTTGATGCCTCGCATTTCTTCGACGACGTGATAGGAGTGAGCAAGAACATTGGCAATCGTCCTATTTTCATCTCCTTTTGGGCTAACGCAGAGCAGAGTCAATACATCAAGACCAAACCTATTCATCCCTCGCAGCAGCTTGTCAGCACCAATCCCGCCGACCATAGTTGCATTTTCAGCATTCGTGTGATAACCAATTTCGAAATGTATTCCGTGTTTATGAGCTATGGCCCAGGCATTCGCATACTCTCGCCTCGTTTTGTCGTGGCTTTTATGCGCGACAAGATGTGCGAAGCTGCCGATATGTACGATCAAGAGACAAATGATTTTTTGCAAGGCCAGAAGTGATACCCGCATGCTGCAATCAGCCGCAAAATAGTGCTTTCCCGGCTTCGTCAATGCGTCACCCAATCAAATGACGCAACTCATCGTTTTTCAATATGCGCTATGTGATGGCGCGGTAAAGTGACGAAGTCAGAATATTGTGGATTTTGCCGCAATATCCTGATTTCATCACTTTCTGCGCCGTTGAATGGCGCATATTGAAAATCAGTGCCCCTCGTCATGTTTGCGCCTCACGCCCCAGAACCACGGCAGTGAACTTCTGTCCCATACCGCGCACGGCACGCTTTATTTGACTCCACGATGCGGTCCGCGTCGTTGTTCCACACCATGCAACCCCGTTTGTGCAGGTCAATCACCATCGTGTTGCACACCAGTTTGCTCACGGACACAGACCCTTTGTCCGCCTGGCCGCGCCGTTGCACCTTGGGCGTGCGGTCAAGCACATTATAGCAAATGTCGCACTGTTCGTCCATAAGACTGATGGCCTGTTCGGCCTGACCGCAGTTCGTGGTGTGGCCAGTTGTTTGCGCTGCGCAGTCAGTGTCGTTGCCCATGCGTTTTTGCTGCTGGGGTGTTTCTGTGTTTTCAGTTTGTGGTTCCGCACTATGTCCGATAGCGTCTATCAGTTTGTCAACGCCACGTTTCACAATGGCATCGGCATAGCGTAGTATTCTGTTAAGCATTCGTTTCATGGTAGTCAATACAATTTGGTTTGATATAAAAGTGCTGCAAAGGTAACGCCAAGGCATTGCACCAAACAAAAAAAGTGTACAATTTGTACACAAATATTTGTCCCCTCGCCGTCTTCCCTCATGTAAAAGAGTGCGTGTGTTTTTACTGCCATCTTACACTTTTTGTGCGTAACAAATTGATATACAGACGTTTCAATAGTGTAAGATGATTTCAAAGCATCTTACACTCCCCTGCATACATCTTACACACCGCACCTCGCTGCCTCGCAGTCGGTTTTGTCGTATGCGGTGGGTTTTACGCCACAGGGACGTAGAGAAATCTGTCGGAGCAACAGACTTTTCTGCTCCCCTATGCTGTGATGTCATTCTCCCGTGCTTGTGCCGTGTGGCAGCATGTGGGGTGTGTAGGTTGTGTGTAGGTGGAATTTGCAGTATCTTACACTAAATAAAGCGTTGATAGTCAATGAGTTGCAGCGTGTTAGTGTAAGATGTAAGATACTCGGTGTGTAAGTTGTTGTAGTATGGTAAAAGCCCCATTACTACTAAACGCAAGCAGCAAACGCTACACCAAACGCAAGCACTAAACGCTACCACCAAACGCAAGCTCTAATGGGGGCGACGCGTCCCGCGTCGGGCATTAAGGCAAAGGCTCATACATCCAATAAAGGCTCACAGACAGCGCTAATTACACGCTTGTTAGTGAGCCTTTGCCTTAAAAATCCCGATAACGCGGGACGCGTCGCCCCCATTAGAGGTAGCGTTTAGAGCTTGCGTTTAGAGGTAGCATTTAGAGCTTGCTCTTCTAATAAGATAGGCTGCACCTCGGCATAAAGTTCAAGCAAGCTTGACTTTATGCACTCGGTTTGCACTATCTTTGCATAAGAAACTCAGCTTCTCAAGTTTCGGATTTAGACGGGTACGCTTTGAATCACCGTGCAAGGCGAATGCAATCAAGCTTGCTTGAATTGCTGAGTCGCAGCCGATGATGTAAATAAAAGGCCAAAAGCACCGAACGCTACCTCTAATGGGCGACGCGTCTCGCGTCGGGAAAATATGCAGCTATTATTAGCAGTAGTAGCGTTCGTATTTAACTCCTATCTCTATCCCGACGCGGGACGCGTCGCCCCCATTAGTGCTTGCGTTTTTTCATAGCGCCTTTCAGCCCGCACTTGCTAAATCCGAAACTTTAGAAAGGGAAAACAACAGCAATGCCAGATGCACAACACATATACTTGGCTATCGATTTGAAATCTTTTTTCGCTTCGGTAGAGTGTGTGGAGCGGGGGCTTGACCCCCTCTCTACCAATTTGGTGGTGGCTGATGCCAGTCGTACCGAAAAGACTATCTGCCTGGCTGTTTCGCCCTCGCTCAAGGCGTATGGCATAGCAGGGCGCGCCAGATTGTTTGAGGTGGTGCAGCGTGTGCGAGAGGTTAACCGTGAACGGGCGCGGCACGCACCCGGTGGACGGTTGGTTGGCAAATCGCATTTTGATGCAGAGCTGAAGGCACGGCCCGAGTTGGCGGTTGACTACGTAGTGGCGCCGCCACACATGTCGCGCTATGTGTCGTATAGCGCACGCATCTATGGCGTGTATTTGCGTTATATTGCGCCCGAAGATATTTATGCTTACTCCATCGACGAGGTGTTTATTGATGCCACGCCATATCTTGACACCTATAAACTCACACCGCACCAATTGGCGGTAAAGTTAATACGTGAGGTGTTGGCCGAAACTGGCATAACGGCCACCGCAGGCATAGGCACTAATCTGTATTTGGCCAAGGTGGCCATGGATGTGGTGGCTAAACACGTTGAGGCTGATGCTGACGGTGTGCGAATAGCCGAGTTAGATGAGATGAGCTATCGCCGCAAATTGTGGAACTACCAGCCGATAACCAAATTCTGGAGGATTGGCAAAGGCATAGCGCGCAAACTTGCAACTCATGGCATGTATACGATGGGCGATGTGGCGCGGCAGTCGCTGCGCAATGACGAGCTGTTGTACAAATTGTTTGGCGTTAATGCCGAGTTGTTGATAGACCATGCCTGGGGGTGGGAACCCTGCACAATGGCACACATCAAAGCTTACAGACCAACATCAAAAAGTCTCAGTCGTGGACAGGTGTTGCACCAGGCCTATAATGTGACACAGGCCCGTGTCGTGATGCGTGAGATGGTTGACGAAATGGCTCTGACACTGCTCGACAAGCGGCTGCTCACCAATCAGCTTGTAATAGATGTAGGCTATGACCGCGAGAGCATCAATTTGCCGGACTTTTGGCAGGTGTACCATGGTGAAATCGTGGCCGACCATTATGGCCGCAGTGTGCCAAGACCAGCTCGTGCCACCGCCAATTTGGCAGACAACACCTCGTCTGCCCATTTGATGGCTGAAGCTGTAATGCGGGCTTTTGACGAGGTGGTCAATCCGCATTTGCTTGTAAGGCGCATGAATTTGACAGCCAATCATGTTGTGACTGAGCAATATGCCAGCAGCAAGGCTAGGAGTAGGGTAGTGCAGCTCGACTTGTTTACAGATTATGAGCAGTTGGAGCGTGAGCGTGCTGCAGAGCGTGAACGCCTTGAACGTGAAAGGCGTGTGCAGCAAACCATGTTGAACATTAAAAAGACATTTGGCAAGAATGCCATACTCAAGGGGTTGAACTTTGCCGATGGTGCCACTACGATAGAGCGTAATTCGCAAATAGGTGGCCACAAAGCTTGACGCATACAAATTCAATAAAGGGCATGATGTACGACGATATATTTTACACCGAGGAGATAATAGTAAAGGGCAAGTATGGCGATATGCTCAATATGCCCCATCATCAGTCAGCCCGCCACCGCCCGATGCCGTTGGCCGACCGTGCCATGCAGTTTGGCGCTTTTGCGGCGGTGGCTGGTCATGACGATGCTGTAAAGCAGAGCGAGCTACAGGCTGAACTGGATGCCGAAACCGTATATGATGATGAATGGGATTGACGAGTTGCAGGGTTGAAAACAGAAAGGGTTGGCGGAAGTAATCCGTCAACCCTTTTATAAAATCAGAGTTTTGAATTTAGAACACCCATTTCACGCCCAAGCAGGGGCGGCACTTAAAGCCAAGTTTTGAACCGAAGTTGTTGCTCAACTCAATCTCTGTGCCCACGTTAAGGTTTTCGCAGCCAAACAAGTCGCCCACGTTGTACCAAAGTTGGGGTTCTGAAATGAATATAGTGTGCTTCTTTTTGTCGTCAATAGTTTTGTCTTCCCACCAAAAGTCGGCAAAGCCGTCAAAGGTGAGACGCTTCAATCCGAGAAAGTCCTTGCACGTCCACACTGCAGTAAACTGCATGGGCACTTTGCTGTCCGTCTTGCGTATGTGTTTGTAGAGCGCTTTCAAGTTAAGCGTGTTGCGATACGTTTGGTCGTGCACAAAATAGTCTACACCAGCCAGCCATGCCGTGTTGATGGGGTAGCTGCGGGTGATACCACCGTCGTATTCCACCTGAAGACTCAGTGGGGCCAGTTTGGTGTTTTGCCAAAAGTTCAGACAACGCGATATTTCGAGATAGGTGCCGCCGGGGGCCACACCATTGTCGGCATTGCTGTCGTGCTGCTTGTAGTTAAAGTCGTGGTCGATGAAGAAATAGGTGTTACCCCATTTGTCCGCCTTGAACATTTCAAGCGTCATGGTTACATATTTGCGGTCAGAACCAAAGTCGTAGAACACTTGCATGTTAACTTGTGCCAAGGCTGTCCGAACGGAGAGCAGGCACAAAAGTACTAAAAGAATTGATTTACGTTTCATGTGATAGAGTGAGAAGTGAAATGTAAAAGAGTGAAGTATATGCGTTGGCGAAATTAGTAAACAAGTTGACAAGTTAACGGGTTAACAGGTAAGTTTGCCAAGTCCTTTAGCTCCTTAGCATACTGATTTTTGTATCGCAAACTTACTTGTTAACCTGTCAACTTGTTACCCCGTTAACCAAGCATTCCGCCAACTGGTTGATATTTATTCGATATAGTGTTAAGACGGTTGTGTCAGCTTATTCATCTTTTGTGCTTGATGCGTCAATAACATCCTTTACGCCTTGTGCGATGTTGCGACATGAGTTCAGCACAATCAGGTAAAGCCCTTTGCCTATCAGCGTCAATATCTTAAACAACTTCTGACCGGCAGTGATAGCCAATCCAACTGCTTGCTTTTCCGTAATGCTAACCCTCGATGCAATGTGTTGATAGCCATACAGCCACAACAGCGGCAGTCCTACGCCAGCTATGAGATAGAGCAATATCCACAGCACATTACTTTCGGGTTGCAGCACAGTGGGGTGTCCGCCCACAGCTTGCCATGGCAAGCCGTAGAAAGCAACCTTTAATGCGCTCACCAGTTTGAATGCAACCAGATGAAAGGCAAATATATAAAGCGTGCGGTCGCCAATATACACCAAAGAGCGTTTGGCCACATTGTCGTGGCGGTCAATAAATCCACAGGCATAAACAAGGGCTATAAAAGCTGCCGTGGCTGGTACGGGGAGTGACAAAAACTCAGTCAACGACGGGGCAAAAGTCATACTCGATGGAAATAGGAAAGAGGCCAATATCAGCAAGCCGAAGCAAGGCAAGGCCGTTTTCCATGTAACCAACTCTGTCAGTTTGTACTGTCGTATCAGGAAACCGGCAGCCATGAACGAAAGGCCCATCAGTTCGCGATAGCCACCTTGTGCCACGCCACTCACATTGATGCCTTCAGCCACCTTCCAAAAGGTGAGTGCCAGACCGATGATAAGCATACCCCAACCAATTTGGGTGTAATTTTTGAAGTGCTCACTGCGTCGCAGCAGTTTGAACAATATCAAGAACGCGATGCTTGATAGCAGCAGGGCGCGGAAAAACCAGAACGTGCCACACAAAAAGTCGTTGTAACCCGACATGTTGAACACGATGCTCCACAAATGCTGGCACCACTGATGCCAGTTGTAAGGGTGGAGCACACCACCGCTGATGTTGCCATACTGCTCGCTGAGTATGCCGCAGGTGAACAGCAGGTTGTGAATGATCAAGAAAAACACGCTCCACCGCAGGAATGGCCAATACAAGCCCTTGATGCGGTGAACTATAAAGGTGCGGTCGTCGTCAAGGTATTTTGTGTGGAAAAAGTAGCCGGCGCACAAAAAGAATATGGGCACATGAAATATGTAAACAAAGTGCGACAACCAACCACTGATGCCAGCATGCGACAGCACCACACATATAATGGCTATGGCCTTGACTATGGTAAATTGGGTTGACCGGCCTGCAGTTTGTACGTCTGCTGTCAGGGGGCGTGGTGTACTCGCAGCGTCACCCTTGGTAGTATCTGATGTGTTGGGGCTCACAACCGTTTCAATCTCCTCCGGCTCTTGTTGTGCCCCGGTATTTACGTCGTTGTTAGTTAAGTCGTTATTCATGACTTTATGCTCAAAATTATTTTATACAATCAGTAGGTGCCAATTTCACATTGAAAGCACATTCTCGAGACGCAGATGTCCCCTTCGGCCTCGGTCACATAGCCCGCTATGTTCCCTCACTCGAAGGGAACATCTGCGCCCCGATAATGCACTTTCAATGTGAAAATAATTTTGAACACCTACTTAGAGTTCTCGTTTTGCATCTCGTTCATCACATAGTCTCCTAATCCGCTGTTGTCGCCCTCCTTCTTGTCACATTTTACGAAGGGAGTCAGGAAGTGAAAAATCCAGCATTTGGTCTTCTTCCATCTACCCCAGTGCTTCCACACCTCGGGGGTCAACTTAAAGCAGCGCGTGTCGCGGTCGTGCACAAATATCTCTTGCAGTTGTTGCGTTGTGTAGCGATCGGCCACGAGCAAATTACATTCGTAGTCAAATGACAGACTCCGGCTGTTAAGGTTGGCAGAGCCTACAAACGAGTAAAGGCTGTCAACCATCATTATTTTGCTGTGATGAAAACCGCCTGTAAAGAAATATATATTCGCCCCAGCCTTCATCAGCCGATGCGCGTTATATTCAACCACACGCGGCGTAATGGGAATGTCGCTCTTTTGCGACACCATCACCTGCACGTCCACCCCCCGTTTGACTGCTTTTTTCAGTGCACGCTTGATGTGCCGGCACAGAGTGAAGTAGGGGTTGATAATGAGTATCTGCTTTTGCGCATGGCTAATGGCATGTACAAAAGTGTCGTGAATGATGCGCGGTGTGGCATAAGGGTCGCGGTTCACCACGCCCACAATCTTGCTGCCGGCAGTAGGCGTGTCGTCTTGTTTGAGCATGCCAAAGGTGTCGCGTGCATCACGTTCACCCGGATAGTACTCGGCGCCATGTATGTTTTGGTGCGTCACCTTGTTCCAAAAGTCGAGAAACACCTTTTGCAACTGTCCCACGGCATCTCCTTCGACGCGTGTGTGAATGTCGCGCCACTCGCCAAATTCGGGCTTGCCCGTTATATAGTAGTCGGCCACATTCATGCCGCCGGTATAGGCCACCACACCATCAATCACCACTATCTTGCGGTGGTCGCGGTGCAGCACGTGGTTAACCCACGGAAAACGCAGAGGGTCGAACTCATAAATTTCAACACCACGTGCCCGCAAACTGTCAAGGTGGCGGGCACGCAGTGGCCTGTTGTTTGAGCTGTTGCCAAAGCCATCAAACAACGCACGCACCTTGACGCCCTCTGCCGCTTTCTTTACTAAGATGGCAAAGAGCTCCTTCGATATGGAATCGTTTCTGAAATTGAAATATTCAAGGTGTATGCTATGTTTGGCCGCACGCAAGGCCGGGAGAAGGTCTGCGAACTTCTCCTTTCCGGTCTTGAACACTACAAGACGGTTATTGTCGGTAAACTTCACTCCGAAGTCGGATTGCAAATAGTTTACAATGTCAAGGTCGCTATGTCGTGTAGGCCGGCAGCGTTGGGCCAGTGCTGGCAGGTAAATTAAATGGCTCAATAGGCAGATAATTATGATAATGCAAAAGTGCGTGTTGGCAAATGCGTGTTTGTTTGTAAAGTTAGCGTACATTGTTGCGTGCTAAATGGCTGGAGCACATTGTCGTAGAGAGCGTGCAAATCACATTTCAGAATAGCAGAACTCTAAAAACAGAATTTTTAGAACCACCATTAAATCATTGTGCTGAACGAGTCAACCACTCCAAGCAAATGCTTTTCTTTGTCAACGACCAACACAGAGTGTATTTTGTGCTGGTGCAGTATCTTTTCAATTTGTGTGATTTTGGTGTCGGGGCTAACCTCTTTGGGCGTACGTGTCATGATGTCGGCCACGGTGAGCTTGAAAAAGCTGTCTTGCGAGTTTTCCATAGCTCGGCGTATGTCGCCATCGGTTATGATGCCCACCACCTTGTTGTCCTCTGTGGCGACGCAAAGTCCCAATCTGCCGTTACTCATGTGAATAACAGCCTCGCCAAGTTTCATCGTTGGCGGTATGACGGGCAAGTCGTCGGTGTGCATTACATCATGCGCTTTGGTTAGCAAGCGTTTGCCCAATGTGCCACCCGGGTGATACTGTGCAAAGTCTGAAGCCTTGAAGTGGCGTGCCTCCATCAAGGCGCAAGCCAGGGCGTCGCCCAAAGCTAGTGCGGCCGTGGTCGACGATGTAGGAGCCAATCCTAACGGACAAGCTTCGTGGCTGACTGCGGCATTGAGGTGCGCTGTGGCATACTGTGCAAGCAGCGATTTGGGGTTGCCGCTCATGCCGATTACGGGAATGTGGTTCTCAAGCAGATAGGGCAGGAAACGCAACAGTTCATCGGTCTGTCCTGAGTTGGAGATGGCAAGCACCACATCGTCATGCTGAATAACACCTAAGTCGCCGTGGAACACGTCCAACGGATTGATAAAGAAACTCGGTGTGCCGGTCGACGACAGTGTGGCGGCAATCTTGGCACCAATGTGGCCGCTCTTGCCCACACCGGTAACAATCAGTTTGCCCTTGCAGTTCAGTATAATTTCTACAGTTTTATCAAAATCGCCATCAATCAGTGGTATGAGGTCGAGCAGAGCTTTGGCCTCGTCTTCTATACACTTAATGGCAGTATCAGTCCATTTGCTCATGATATAGTTTTAGAATTTGGCAGAGAGAGGGGGCTCCCCTTGCTCTTCAGCCATGATATTGTTCTTTAGTCGGTCACCAGTTTGTCAACAAGTCCTTCAAGTTGGTCAAGGTACAACATGTTGGGGCCATCGCTTAGGGCCTTGTCGGGGTCAGGGTGCGTTTCAAAAAAATACCCTTGCGCGCCGAAGGCCTTTGCTGCCATAGCCATTTGAGGTACAAACTCGCGGTCGCCGCCAGTTTTGCCACCGGCACCGCCCGGACGTTGCACCGAGTGTGTGCAATCCATAATCACGCGGTCAGCATATTGTGCCATGATGGGCAGATTTCTGAAGTCTACAATCAGGTTGTTATAGCCAAACATGTTGCCGCGTTCGGTCAGCCACACCTCTTGTGCGCCAGCCTCACGGCATTTTTCTACCGGAAAGCGCATGTCTTCGCCCGAAAGGAACTGCGCCTTCTTGATGTTGACAATACACCCCGTGTGTGCGGCCTCAACCAACAAGTCGGTCTGGCGACACAAAAAGGCTGGAATTTGCAGTACATCAACCACCTCGCCGGCGGCCTTTGCCTGGTAACTCTCGTGTATGTCGGTGAGCAAGGGCAGTGCATATTTGCTCTTCACGTCGGCAAGCATTTGCAGTCCCTTTTCAAGTCCCGGGCCACGATAGGAGTGTATGGAGGTGCGGTTCGCCTTGTCAAACGAAGCCTTGAAGTAAAATGTCAGTCCCGTCTTCTTTTGCAGTCTGGCCACTTCCGCTGCCACGCAGTCGAGCAGCTCGGCCGACTCTATCACACAAGGACCCGCTATGAATATAGGTTTCATGTATTGTTTCGTGTTAAAATGAGCCGTATACAAAGGTAATGCAAAGCATTTATAACACAAAGTGTATGCCGCATAAACTTATAAGGGAGTGCCAAAAAACAGTCAAAAACTACCTGGCACCCCCGTTAATCTGTTAATTTACCCGTCAGCGTTACAGTTCAAAGTCCACGCAGGCGCGCTCACCGATGTGTTTCATCAGTTCGCCCGCCACAGCCTTGTGGGCAGGGTGCACGCTGTAAGCCTTTACGTCGTCAAGGTTGTCGAAAGTAGAGTCGAGGCAGATGTCCCACTTCTCGGCCGGATTGATGTTGAAACCCACATGCACGCTGCGTATGAAACTGATGGTTGCAGGCAATGCTTCGATGCCCGTTTTGAAAGCCTCGCGTGCGGCGGAACGTACATCGGCTGTCACGTCGTCGCGAAATTTGAACATTACAATATGCTTGGTCATGATCTTGTTGTGATATTATGGTTCGTTATATAATGCGTTGGGGAGCTTGGTTGACGGGGTAACAAGTTGACGGGTAAGTCTGCCATATTCTCAGACTCCTTACCCGTTAACCGGTTAACTCGGCACCCCGTACCCTTTAGTTTTTAACAAAGTTGCCAATCAGTGTCGTTACGTCATGGCTCATAATTCCCGGTTCGTAATAGTTGGCCGGCACCGCCATGTGTGGTAAAGGACGCATCAGGTGGTCGAGTGTGTCAAAGTAGTGAAACTCAGCCTTTTGGTGCGATTGTTCTAAAGCCGTCCTCCACAGGTCAAAGTCTTCTTTGGTTACTTGGTAGTCGTGTCCGCCTTGCACAAACAGCATGCGCAACTGCTTGCTCGCCTGGCGGGCAGTGGCAAGTGCGTCATACTCGTCCTGCATTTTCAGATATTCTGCCGGCAGAGTGGCTTTAAGTTGTTGCGCTTGCGCTTCGGCCAACTTCTCGGCTTCGGCGGCAGCCAGTCCTTGTGTGGTGGCAATGTAGCGTATTTGGTCGCGTACGGTGTCCCAAAAGGGGCGTGCAAGGGCTGCCAGGCAGATAATGCCGGCTACTGGCGATTGCGCCTTTGTGGCAATACGCGGCGCCAGTGTGGCACCCAGACTGTGCCCCAACACAAATATGCGTGTGGTGTCGGCTTCGGGCAGTGCGGCAGCCTGTTTGAGTGCTTGCACGGCATCGTCAGTTACCTCGGTGTCATAATCAATGCGCCCCCCGCTCACCTCGGCTGTTCGGGCACCATACACTTTGGTGCGCTTATCGTAGCGAATGGTGGCAATGCCCATGTTGGCAAGCCGCTGAGCCAGCTCGGCAAAGGGTTTGTTCGGCCCTATGGTTTCATCGCGGTCGGCAGGTCCGCTGCCTTGCACCATCACCACTACGGGTACGTGTCCCTCAACGTTGTCGGGCAGAGTGAGCGTGCCAGGCAGCGACACCCCATCGTGATTGATAACGATGTCACGCTCTATGGGGGCAGCCATGCTGCTTATGTAGCAAAACAAGCTGCATAGTAGTGTTGTGATGAATAACTTCTGTGGCATTTGTATGCGTGCGTTTGATAATGTCTGTAATTAAAGCAATGGTTGAATGAAGATGGCGTGTAGTCGTTGAAAATCAAATTATTTGTTCATAGCACCGCAGTGCGGACACCGCCCCTTGTGTGGGATAGGCTTGTCGCACACGCCACATAGCAAGTGCGACGGTTGGTGCTTGATGTACTGCCGGACGGCAAAGGCCCAGTAGGCCAACAACAGGGGGTAGCCAATGTAGATTGGCGTGGTGAGCGTAAAGGTGAGATACAACACTACGCACACACCGCCCAACGAAGCCAGATACGACAGATTGTCGCCAATGTCGGGCTGCCGGCGTATCTCGTCAATCACCGCCACTGCCACAATGAGCATGCACCACACTGAGGCAATGAACAAGGCCATGATGAGTGGCAGCTCGGTGTTGAAGGGGTTGAGCGTGGGCCTGAAGTAAAACTCCACCCAAGTGGCGGGTATGAACCGCTGAATGCTGCCATACAATGCTGCCGAACCGCTGACGCAGATACACAGCAGCGTGGGGTAGAAACTCGGTATGTCGTTGAAGTGGACAATGCGGAATCGTTTGTGGCGCACGCTTTGTATGAGCCAAAAGAGCACTACCAGCCCGAATACCGACAACACGTAAACAGAGCGGCTGTCGGAGAAGTAATAGATGAATTTCGAAATCGGGTCGTCGGGCACCACGTGTTCAAGCAGTGTGCTTTCGTGTATCCACCCTTGTGTCAGTTGGTCGCGCGCCACCTTTACCCACACCGAGTCGGTGCTGTCGGTAGGCACATACATCACGCGTGCCACCACCAGCTGGTCGTGGCTGTTGATGGCTATGGTGTCGTTCACAATGGCACCATAGTCGGGCAGTCCGGCAAGGGGTGGGGCAGTTTGCAGCGACAGTGTGTCTGTCGATCTGAAATTGTATCCTGTCCAATAGTGGTGGTTGATGTAAAAGTTTACGGAGTCAACTGCGCCCTCGCCGTTTGCCGCCCAATGGTCCATTTTGTTGGGGTGCGAGTAGTAGCAGCCCGAAAGTATCAGGCTGAAACACAGACAAAGCAATATGTAAAGGCGTTTGTGCATGTTGGGCAAACTCTTGTTGATGTTCAAAAAAACTACTGGCCGACTTGGTGCAAGATGTTATTTTCTGGGGCGCAGCACCTGCATCTCGCAATGTTTACAGTCAAACTTGAGCGGAAAGGTGCGGCCGTCTGGCAGACGCAAGGCCAGCTTGTCTGCTGCATGAGCTGGATTCTTTTTGACACACCACCCCAGGGCGTGACGTATGCAGTGGCGGCAGGTCATCAAGGGCACCTCGGTGCCTGCAGGTTGTTCCAGTTCAAATGCCGGTTCAATGTTCGACACGCCGTGACGCTTGTAAAACGCCTCGGCCAGGTGGTTGGACACATTGGCTGTAAAAGGCAGTTCGTGTGGCAACATCTGTTTCAGGCGCGCCTCATCGGGGCGTGCTGCACGGTCGCGTTCGTAGCTCGTTTGGTGGTCGGCCAACAACTTGCCGCAGACGGCGCGGCGCCACTCGGTCAGCACCGAGGCCGGTATGAAACGTTCGCCGTTGGTTTGAATGCTGATGTGGTGGGCAGTAAAAGGCGTGTCGCCCAATTTTGACAGTTGGCGCACCATGGCGTCGTGCTGTGGCGAGCGTGCCTCGTCGTGAGGGTAGTCAAAACGCAGTGTAACGTGGCAACCGCTCTCGTCGGCCATGTCGATGGCATAGCCGCCTTCAACCTCGCGCAGTGAAATGTCGGCGGCCAGGGTGCGTTTGGCCGTTTCCTTGCTCAGAGCCTTATCCATGGCAAAGTCAAGGTTGCGGTGCAGGCGGGTGCCACGCTTCAGCGGTGGCATGGTGGCGGGAAATGCCATGTTGCCCTCAACTTTGTTCACGCGGAAGCCTTGCAACTTGCCGTCGGCGTCAACAAAGCACAATCCGTCGCCCGCTGTGAGTGGCGAGGCAAGGTTGGCGTCGGGTTCAAACACAAAACTGCGGCGCTCGATGCGTCCCACTTTGCCCACCACGGGGCCTATGGCCTTGGGAGTGGCAAACGAGTGAATGGGGGCGTCGGTGCGTCCGTACAGAAAATAGTTGGTAAAACCACGGTTGAAGGAGCGCTTGGCATCGGGTTCGAAGGTCAGATGCGAGGTGCCGTATGAGGCGCGCACGTAAGTGTCGGCGCGCTGTGCAAGTATCTTGTCAATTTGTTGGCGATACCATGCCGTCACATTTTTCACATAGTTGGTGTCCTTCAACCGGCCTTCAATTTTGAAAGAGCGCACGCCGGCGTCCATCATGGCCTCGAGGTCGGCAGTACGGTTCATGTCCTTGAGCGACAGCAAATGCTTGTCGTGTACCAGCACATTGCCTCGGTCGTCAACGAGGTCGAAAGCCAAACGGCAAAATTGCGCGCAGCACCCCCTGTTGGCCGACCTTTCAAAACAGTACTGCGAGGCATAGCAACGTCCGCTGTAGCTCACACACAAAGCACCATGCACAAAAGCCTCAAGCGGCACACGCACGGCTTGGGCTATGCGCCGGGTCTGTTCGAGTGATGTTTCGCGAGCCAGCACAATTTGCTTGTAGCCTGCAGCTTCGAGCCATTGTGCCTTTTCGGGCGTACAGTTGTCCATTTGTGTGGAGGCGTGCAGGGCTATGGGGGGCAGCTTCATTTGCAGCAATGCCGTGTCCTGCACAATAAGGGCGTCAACTCCCGCATGGTAGAGTTGCCATACCAGGTCCTCGGCGGCTTTGAGTTCGCTGTCCCACAATATGGTGTTTAGCGTTACATAAATGCGGGCGCCATACAGGTGAGCAAAATTGCACAGCCGTGCAATGTCGTCTACCGAATTGCCCGCAGCAGAGCGCGCTCCAAAATTTGGTCCGCCAATATACACCGCGTCAGCGCCGTGTTTGATGGCCTCAATGCCGGTGTCGGCATCGCGGGCAGGTGCGAGTAATTCTATTTTATGCAGTCTGTTGTGGGTGGGCATGGTTTGTTGTTCTTTGAATAAGATAGTGGGTGATAGGGTGACACACCTATTTATTTTTGGCGAAGTTACGCATTTTCTTTCATAACTCGCGTTTTTATGACGTTGAAAGCAGACTTGTGCATACGCCTTTGCATTGTGTGCACATGGCGTTTCCTCGCGCGCGCACGCGTCTGCCAATATTTGTGTTTTTGTCTGCATTCTACACTTTGGCTCGTAACGCGTTGATATTCAATGGTAAAAGCAGTGTAGACACATGTGCACTTTGTCTGCACTGTTGTCTGCACTGCAATCGCAAAATCTAACAAGCAGGTGTGCGTGGCAATGAGGCGTGATATTCGGTTGTGAGGCAAGTACCGTGAGGCGTGGCGTGCGGTAAACAGGTGGCGGCAGACAGTAAAATCTGTCACGTGCGGGCGGATTTTCTTTTGCTCCGATAGCCTTTCCTGCCGCCCGTGACAGAAAATCCCGTGGGGTATGACCGGATTTTTGTGTTGTGATAATGGTGTAGTGCAGACACTGGTGTAGACAAAGTGTATATGTGTCTACACTACTTTTAGCGATGAAAATCAGTAACTTATGAGCGAAAGTGTAGAGTGCAGGCAAAATTGCAAAATTTGATTATAAGGTATGTGGCTGATGGGGTGACGGGGACTTTTTTGACAATGTCAGGCTGCACTTTAGTAAAATATCCAAGTCTGCTTGATATTTTGCGCTCGGTTTGCACTAACTTTGCAGCATAAAACAATATTGAACATGCAAGACCCAAAACACATACACATAGCAGATTATAACTATGACCTGCCAGATGAGCGCATTGCAAAGTATCCGAAAGCCGTGCGCGACGAATCGAAATTGCTGCTCTATCGTGGCGGCCAAATCAGCGAGGACGTATTCTACAATTTGCCCAACTACTTGCCTAAGGGCGAGTTGCTGGTGTTTAATAATACAAAGGTAATTCAAGCACGTTTGCACTTCCATAAGTCGACGGGTGCGTTGATAGAGGTGTTTTGCCTCGAGCCGCACACGCCGCACGATTATCAGGTGAACTTTGCCACCACTCGCCGTGTGGCTTGGACGTGCTTGATAGGCAATTTGAAAAAATGGAAGGAAGGAAAGCTTGAACGCACTATAAATGTTGGTGGCAAAGAGGTGTTGTTGACAGCCGAAAGAGTAGGGGTGAGCGGCACCGGCTACGAGGTGGTGTTTGACTGGGGAGACGACACCGTTGCCTTCTCTGAGGTGCTGGAGGCTATTGGCGAACTGCCCATACCGCCATATCTTAACCGCGAGACAGAGGCAAGCGATTTGAAAACCTATCAGACGGTGTACAGCAAGGTTAAAGGTTCGGTGGCAGCACCGACAGCCGGTCTGCACTTTACTGAACGTGTGCTTGCCGCACTTGACAATAATGGTATTGAACGCAATGAGATAACCCTGCATGTGGGGGCTGGTACGTTCAAACCTGTAAAGAGTGAGGAAATTGGCGGACACCCCATGCACTCGGAGTGGATTGCTGTAAAACGTGAGAGCATAGAACGCCTCCTGGCACATGGTGGACACTGTGTGGCGGTGGGCACCACATCGGTGCGCACGCTCGAAAGTCTGTACTACATAGGTGTGATGCTGCACCGCAACCCCGATGCGCATCAAGATGACTTGCATGTGCCGCAGTGGATGCCTTATGAGTATGCTGCATCGCCAGAGTTAAAGTTGACAACGGTTGAGGCTTTGCGGGCTATAGTTGACTGGCTCGACCGCAACAAGTTGCCCGTGCTGCACACATCAACGCAAATAATTATAGCACCGGGATATGAGTATCACGTAGTGAAGGCTATGGTGACGAACTTTCATCAGCCCAAGTCGACACTGTTGCTGTTGGTTTCGGCCTTGATTGGTGACAACTGGCACCGCGTGTACGATTATGCCTTGTCGCACGATTTCCGTTTCTTGAGTTATGGCGACAGTTCGCTGTTAATTCCGTAATGGTTGGTAAAGGGGTAACAAGTAGACGGGTTAACGGGTAAGTAAGTTTTCAATACTTAAAGCCATTGTTAAAAGACTTGGCAAACTTACCCGTTACCCCGTCAGCCCGTTAACTGATTCTGACTACAACCTATTTGACATGAAGCACGATAATAATAAAGAACTGTTGCCGCTGGTTGACGAAGAAGGGCACGTGGTGGGTTCGGCCACACGTGGCGAGTGTCATGACGGCATGAGCATGTTGTTGCACCCGGTGGTGCATTTGCATGTGTTTAATGAGCGTGGCGAGGTGTATGTGCAGCACCGGCCAGAATGGAAAATGGTGCAGCCCGGCAAATGGGATACCGCTGTGGGCGGGCATGTTGATTGTGGCGAGACGGTGGAGGCAGCTTTGGCACGCGAAGCACGCGAGGAAATAGGATTGTCGCAATTTACGCCAGAGTTTATGTGCCGGTATGTGCACCAATCAGCTGTGGAGCGCGAGTTGGTTTATGTTTATCGCACAACAACTGATGCGCCTTTGGCTCCGTCTGATGAGTTGGACGGTGGACGTTTCATGACGCCTGACGAGCTTTGGCAGCACATGGGGCATGGCTTTTTTACGCCCAATTTTGAGGCGGAGTGGAAACGCGTGTTTGGCGATGAATAAAGCATTAGAACGTGTGTTTTGATGTTTCGCTGGACAGCATAAAGAACGTGAGACAACGCCTAAGGTGCTGCCTCACGTTTCTTTCTGTTTTGACCAATCGGTTGATTGTTACCCCCAAACTTCGTTGGCAATGCTTTGTACCAGTGCGATTTTAGCCCATTGCTCTTCTTCGGTAAGTTTGTTGCCTATCTCGCATGAGGCAAATCCACATTGCGGGCTGAGGCATAAACGTTCTAAGGGAATATATTTGGCGGCCTGGTGAATGCGGTCGATGATGGTTTGACGGTCTTCGAGTTTGGGGTTTTTGGTAGTAATAAGGCCCAACACAACTTTCTTGCTTGCCGGCACATATTTTAATGGTTCAAAGCCACCTGAGCGTTCATCATCATATTCCAAATAGAACGCATTGACATTCTCTTGGGCAAAAAGGATTGGCGCAACCCTGTCGTAAGGACCTTTTGCAGCCCATGTAGAATGGTAATTCCCTCGGCAGACGTGGGTGTTGACAACTAAGTCGGAAGGCAGATTTTCAAGCGACTTGTTGTTGACTTCAAGGTAGATGTGCATCAATTCTTCCACATCATAACCGCACCCGGTCATTGTTTTCCAGAAATCGGTGTCGCATACCATGCCCCAAGTGCAGTCGTCAAATTGTATGTTGCGGCACCCCGCAGCATAAAGTTCCTCGATTACTGTGCGGTAAGCGGCTGCAATGTCGTTGATGAGTACTTCGTGGTCGGGATAAAATCGGAGTGTGTTCTTGGTGTTCTCCTCTCCGCGGAATAATTCGGCGTAGAATTGTGACGGAGAAGGAATTGTTTGGCGAGCGACTACACCATTGCTCTCAAATTGCTTGACGTATTTGAAGTGTTCTACAAACGGGTGATTCTCTCCACTTATCTTTCCTGTAACGATACACGACCCCTTTGTGGTTTCTTCTCCATGAAACTGGTAACCGTGGTCGAGTTCGATGTGTTCCACACCATTCAGTCCCCACATGAAGTCGAGGTGCCAGTAGCTGCGTCTGTATTCTCCGTCAGTGATGACTTTTAATCCCGCTTCTTTTTGTTTGCTGATCAGGGCCGCAATACATTTGTCTTCGATAGCCTTGAGTCCTTCTGAATCGATCTCTCCGTTTTCAAAAGCGGCTCTTGCTACTTTAATCTCTTGTGGACGTAGGAAACTTCCCACGATGTCTGCCCTAAAGGGGGCGTTGCTTGTTTGATATGTCATTGTTCTCAATTTTTTAGTTTGCGGTTGCAAAGTTATAGTATTCTCTTCTATCAGAAAATAGTGTTGCTTAATACAGGAAAATATACTATATTTGCATATTAAACTGCTTTATTGCAGAATGTAGTCCTTTAGAGTGTTATTATTGCAGAATGGAAAATTTAGACAAGACCGATAAGGCAATTTTGCGCGCTTTGCAGGTTAATGCAAAACTTACGACCAAAGAACTGGCAGACAAGGTGCATTTATCTTCCTCCCCCACATTCGACCGTCAAAAGCGTTTGGAACGTGAGGGGTATATTAAAAAGTATGTGGCTTTAGTGGACTCCCGCAAGGTTGGGAATAACATCATTATTTGGTGCAATATTCGTTTGAAGCAACATACGCATGACTATATCAAGGAATTTATGGATGCTGTGCAGAATATTGAGGAAATAACGGATTGCTACAATACAAGTGGCGATTTTGATTTTCTTATAAAGGTGCATACGCGCGACATGGAGGCATATCAAGACTTTATGTTGAACACTTTGGGCAAGATGCATTGCCTGGGAAGTTTGAATAGTGTGTTTGTTATCGGAAACGTGAAATCCACAACGGAAGTTCCTATAAAGGAATAACCTTGACGCACAAACAACAATATACGATACAACAGCCGCCTTACGCACAGACTCTTTGCCGTGTGCGCAAGGCGGTTTTTGGGTGCTTTGGGGAGGTGGCGGAATATGCTGTTGAACCGTTGCTGATCAATAATGAATTCAAAACTGATTGTCGGCAAGCAGAGCCTTGTAGATGTCGGCGTCTTCGGTACAGAAACAGCATATTGTGACATCGCCCTCGAACTTGTTTTGGGTGATGTATTCTTTAATCACGTTGATAGCAATTTGCGCAGCCCTTTGTTTGGGGAAATGGTAAACGCCAGTGCTGATGCAAGGGAAGGCGATGCTTTTTAGTCCATGCTGTGCCGCAATGTCGAGAGATGTGCGGTAGCAGGAGGCAAGCAACTCGTCCTCGCCCTGATTGCCACCGTGCCATACCGGACCAACGGTGTGTATGATTTTTTTGCACGGCAGGTTGTAGCCTTCCGTTATTTTGCTCTGCCCTGTGGGACAACCGCCCAAGGTGCGGCATTCAGCTAAAAGTTCCTTGCCGGCAGCGCGGTGTATGGCGCCATCGACGCCGCCGCCTCCAAGCAATGAGGTGTTGGCGGCATTGACAATGGCATCAATGCGCAGACGTGTGATGTCGCCAACCACGATATTAAGGCTGTGGGTTGTGTACTTCATAAAACGGTATTCTAACCAATCGCTGTCGCGATTGTTGGACATGATGTTGTAAAATTCTTCGAAGGTGTACAGGTAGTCAAGTCCTTTGTAGTCTGCTTTAATGGGGGGCGAATCGTAGTCGCGCTCTGTGCAGACGGGCTTCATTTTATTGTCGAGCCCGATGGGGTGGTACATGGTTGTGCTCCATTCTTCACTCAATGAGTAGCCGTGAACTTTTATGTGGTGAAATATATGGGTGATGGTGTTAGAAGCCGTAGGGATTCATGCGCTTGTAGCGGTCGTTCATTTCGTTTTCGATGTTGGTGTATTCGCCATCAAGGCTTTTGCCCTTGTCGGGGTCAAGTTCGAGAGAGCGCTTGAGGTCCTCGGCAGCACCTACTACGTCCTTCAAATGATTTTTGACGGCACCACGTGCTTTGTAGGCTGCGGCAAAGTCGGGGCGTTGCTCAATGGCCTCGTTGTAGAGTGCGAGAGCCTTGTCCCATTGTGCCGTTTGCTGGTAGATGCTGCCTAACTTCAGAATGGCATCGTCGCAGAATGGGTTGAGAACCTGCACTTGCTTGAGGTCGGCAATGGCCTCGTCGGTTTTGCTCAATGCAGCGTAAGCCTCGGCGCGCAACAACAGGTAGTCGGTGTTTTCGGCGTCGGCTTTGACCAAACTTTCGGCATCGGTCAGCACCTCGTTCCATTGCGACATGTCTTTGAGCACGTTGGCTCGCAAAAAGAGTGCTTGTTCGTAGTCGCTGCGCAAGGTGAGGCATTGTGTGAGGTGGGCAATGGCCATAAAGTCGTCGTGCAGTCCGTGGTCGGCCTCGGCCATCAGGTAAAGGGCGCGTGGCTCATCGGCATGTTGCTGGGTGATACGCTGACAGGTTTCGCGTTCGTTGGCATATTGGCCAAGTTTGCCTTGTGTTTGAGCCAGTAGCAGGTCAACTTCGAGTGTATCCTCGTCAGAGGTTGAAATCTCCTGCAACAGGGGCAGTGCTTGTTCATAATTCTGCATGCGCAGATACACTTCGGCCAGGAAACTGACAGTGCGCAATTCGCGCTTGATGTCGAGTGCGGCTTTCAAACATTTTTCGGCGTATGCGGCTTCGCCCATTTGCATGGCGCGTACACCGTCGTCGCGCAATGTTTCGTATTGACTTTCGGGGGTTGGTTTGCTGTTGCCAAATATTGATGATAATATGCCCATATTGAAAAGTAAGTGTTTACCCGTTGGCGGAATTGTTGGTTGACGGGTTGACAAGTTGACGGGTTAACGAGTAAGTAAGTTGTTATACAACTACTTAAGGCCAGAGTGGCAAGATGCTTAAAAAAGACTTGGCAAACTTACCTGTTTCGCCGTTAACTTGTCAACTTGTTTACTTATTCAGCCAACGCGTAAGTGTTTCTAATTATTTTAATATAGTCAGCAAGCGGGCTTTGTGGCATTGATAATGTGCTGTTGGGGCACCGGCACTTCAATGTGAATTAGGTGCCGGTAGCCAGCTTGCAGTTGCTTGTTCTATGCAAACTTACAAAAAAACTGCAACATCTCGGTGCACGTGGCGCAGAAGTGTTGCAGTAGTTATGTGTAAGTGTGTATAAGAATGTGTCGTGCAGGGTGTTATCCGTAGATAACCTTGCCGTGTTCGTCTTCGTAGGGCTTCATGTCCTTTGCATATTGGTTCATGGCGCGAAGGCTCATACCCATTGATGAGAAGCCACCATCGTGGAAGAGGTTCTGCATGGTTACCTTGCGGGTAAAGTCAGAGAACATCATAACACAGTAGTCGGCGCAGTCCTCGGCACTGGCATTGCCCAGAGGCGACATTTTGTCGGCAAAGTCCATCATGTTGTCAATCTCCTTGATGCCCTTGCCAGCGGTTGTGGCGGTGGGGCTCTGTGAGATGGTGTTGATACGTACGTGCTTTTCGCGGCCATAGATGTAGCCAAATGAGCGTGCAATGCTTTCGAGCATGCTCTTGGCATCGGCCATGTCGCTGTAGCCGTAGAATGTGCGCTGTGAGGCTACGTAGGTGAGGGCAATCACTGAGCCATACTCGGCAATGGCGTCAAGCTTTTTGGCGCTCTGAAGCATCTTGTGGAATGAGATGGCAGAGATGTCGAGTGTCTTTTGCAGATAACCATAGTCGAGGTCGTCGTATGTGCGGTGCTTGCGCACGTTGGGGCTCATGCCGATAGAGTGGAGCACAAAGTCGATTTTACCGCCAAGAACCTCCATGCTCTTTTGAAACACGTTGGTAAGGTCGTCAACATTTGTAGCATCGGCGGGAATGATGGTGGCACCAATTTCCTCGGCCAGTTTATCGAGCGTGCCCATGCGCAGTGCCATGGGGGTGTTGCTAAGCGTGATTTGTGCGCCTTCTTCGGCAGCCTTCTTGGCCACCTTCCAGGCGATAGAGTCTTCGTTGAGCGCGCCGAAGATGATGCCGCGCTTGCCTTTCAGTAAGTTGTGAGTCATAATACGTTGAGTAGCTTTGTGAAGATAGCTGCTTGTTAACACATGGTAGCGTATCTTTCAAATTTCGTGCGCAAAATTACTGCTTTTGTGCAAAATGAGCAAGTAAAGCCTTGCTTTTCTGTTACGGGTGGTTCTAATAATTCTGAAATAGGGATTTGTGCGCTATCGGAAGTGTATTTTTGAAAGTTTGTGAGGGAGCATAGCGGGCTATGTGACCGAACAAACTTTCAAAAAGGCACTTCTGAGAGCGTGCAAATCACATTTCAGAATGCCAGAACTCTAAAAACAGAATTTTTAGAACCACCCTTACTCTATTACCAAAACGATGGTTTCGTGTGGCTTGACACGGCCCTTCCATCGTTTGGCGTTACTTGCTATTTGCTTGTGCTGCCACACATCGCGCACCTGGTGTTTGCCTTCGATGCCCAAGGCTGCGAAGTCGGCTGTGAGGGTGAGTGGTTGGTCTGCTGTGTTGAGCAGGGCTATGGCATGGCGTCCGCCAGTGAGCTTGCGCACATAGATTTGATAGTCGTTGTTGAACACTTTGCGCTGAGCCGCCAGGCCGAGGCTGTCTTGATTGATAGCAATGATTTCGGGATTGAGCAAAATGCGGCGGTCGGCAGGCGTGAGTTTGCGCAGGTCGTTGGTCATGGCCAAAGGCGATGACATCATGCACCACATGCTCATTTGTGTTTGATATTCGGTATCGTTGCAACCAGTGCCACCTAAGTCGCTCGATGGGCCGCCCTTGCCTCGTAGTCCGACCACGAGCATGTCCATGTCGGGCCACTGTGTGTGGTTGACGTAGGACGCCAACGGGGCTGTGACGTTGATGATGTCGAGTATGCCCATTCCGCCCTGTTTGACCACATCTTTCCACATGTCGCGCACATCGTAGCTTGTGCGCCATAGCTGTCCGCCTACTTGTGCGCACCACTCTTCGGCTTGTCGCTGTCCCCACTCGCACACACCGAGTGCGATGTCGCGTCCCGACTTTTGCAGTGCGGTGGCCATGGCGTGGTAGCGCTGGCGTGCAGTGGCGCTGTCTTCGGGGGCATTGCAGTAGTCGTATTTGAGGTAGTCGATGCCCCATGAGGCAAATGTGCGTGCATCTTGTTCTTCAAAGCCCAAACTGGCTGTGGCGCCAGCGCAGGTGAGTTGTGCGGCATCAGAGTAAATGCCAAGTTTCAAACCTTTGCTGTGCACGTAGTCGGCAAGGGCCTTGATGCCCGAAGGAAACTTTTGTGGGTCGGGAATGATGTTGTTGTGCATGTCGCGGCCGCCTTGCCAAAGATCATCGATAAAGATGTATTTGTAACCGGCAGCGGCTAAGCCTTCGCTCACCATGGCGTCGGCTGTCTCGCGAATGAGCTGTTCGTTGATGTCGCCCTTGAACAAGTTCCATGTCATCCAGCCCATTGGTGGGGTGGGGCATAGTTGGTTGCGGCTTGTGGCACTCTGTGCATTGGCGCTGAGGCCAGCGGCCGAAAGTAATAATGATAGTAAAACTTTGTGTGTCATGAATGTTGGGATATGGTGTGTAGTATTAGTAGTATAAATCGAGTAGCACGGGCAGGTGGTCGCTAAATCCGCCCTGGTGAAAGTTGCCCAGATAAGTGCGGTAGGGGTGCGTGCCGTTTCCTTTCTTGTCGGGCTTGAGCAGGAAGGGAAAGTCAGCCAACTTGCACGACCTTTGTTCGATATGTAGCGCATCGGGACGTGTGGCTTGCAACAGAGGGGCGTTGACTATAAAATGGTCAAGTTGCGACCATTCGCCTTGATACTTGTAAGTGCCGGCCACATCGTTGCGCCCTTTCATGTTGTGCGTCAGCAAGTATAATGGGTTTGTGCTTGCAGCGTGTGGGGGGGCGGTGTGTGGCAAGCATACATGAAGGCCCTCGTCAAACACCGCACTGGGGTAGCTCGTGTTGAAGTCGCCAGTAATGACTATTTGTGGGTGCAGCCGCATTGCAGCCAAACTGTCAACCAAATGGCGCATGGCTTTGGCCACGCTCAACCGGTAGTGTTGGGCAGGCCGGCCTCCGCGTTGGCTGGGCAGGTGGCAGACTATCACGTCGAGTGTGTCGCCGTTCGTTACTTGTCCGGCCACGTGCAGCACATCGCGTGTTTGACGCAGCTTGTGCCCTGCGGGCGGTGCAATGCGCAGTGTGTCCTTGGCAAATGGCCGGAACCGGTAGGGCAGATACATCAAAGCTACGTTGATGCCGCGGGCATCGTTGGCGTGTGTGATAATAAATTCATAACCAATCTTATGAAGCTTCGTGCGTTTGGTAAGGTCGTATAGCACACTGTCGTTCTCAACCTCGGCCAAAGCCACAATGTCTACCGGACTGTTGCCCCCGGCAGCTGCTATAATACTGCCAATGCGTACTAACTTGCGCCAGTAATGATGTGCATTCCAATGGCGTTCGCCTTGTGGCGTGAACTCTGTGTCAGACTTGCCCACGGCATGTAGCGTGTCGAACAGATTTTCGACATTGTAGGTCATGATGCGCAACCTGTCGCGTGATTGTGCCTGTATGGTGTTTATGCCGAGGAAAAGCAGCAAGAATATGATGACGGGGACTTTATTCATGGTGGTAGGGTTCACCGCGCAATATGGTCATGGCACGGTAAATTTGTTCGACAAAGAACAAGCGAACCATTTGGTGTGAGAAGGTCATTTTGGAGAGTGACACCTTTTCGCGTGCCAACTTGTAGATGGTAGGCGAGAAACCATAGGGGCCGCCAACTACAAATACAAGACGGCGGGCAACCTGGCTCTGCTTCTTTTCGATATAAGCAGCAAACTCTACAGATCGGAATTCTTTGCCGCCCTCGTCAAGCAGTACCACGTAGTCGCCTTCGCGCAACTGCTTTTGCAACAAGTCGCCTTCACGCTCCTTTTGCTGCTCGGGCGTGAGTGCTTTGGTGTTTTTGAGTTCGGGAATAACCTCCATGTCAAAGGGTATGTAATGCTTCACGCGGTTGGCGTAGTCATTGATCAGGGCTGTAAGATGCTTGTCTACCGTTTTGCCAATAACAAGAAATAGTACTTTCATAATGTTGCAAAGGTAATGTAAAACGTTTAATATGACAAAGATAAGCTGTATGTTTTAAGCGGTTTGCCATGCCAATGATCATAAGCAGTTTTTGCGCATCGACGAAAGTGGTGAATAGTGCTGGCCGTGAAAAGTGTGTAAAAACACGCTCAGAAAGCGCACTACAACGTGACTAAATGACTAACTTTGCACCCAATATGAACGAAGATAATTATTTATACTCACAACCGGTGCTCGACTTTGTGACGGTCAGTACAGAATATTGCAAATACCTTGAGCAATGCGAGGGTAAGGAATTGGACGACTTGCTGCGTGTGATGCGTGGCTTGCTGCCGATGATATACTTGAAGGCCACATTGTTGGGTGATGTGCCTGATGCTGCAGGTTGGAATGAAAAGAAACTAACTGAGGCTGATTATGATTTCGTACGCGGCGCAGTGGCGCAGATAATGGGCGAAAAAGATGATTTTCTCGACGTGTTTGTTGAGGATTTCAGATATTCGGAGCACCCCGTGCTGTGTACGGTCAGCGAAAATTTGGCTGATGTGTATCAGCAGCTGCGCGAACTTGTTGAGGCTTTCCGCGAAGGCTATGAGGAGTCCATGCAAGTGGCCTTGTATGATGTGATGGACGAGTTTAAGATGCAATGGGGACAGAAGCTGCTCAATGCATTGCGTGCCATACACGATGTGAGTGTAAACTTGAATAACTAAAGATGTATACAACCAACGTGCGTCAGTTATTTGTTAGAACAGACAAGAAATTTATCCCGTCATTGCCACGCTACGCTTTTGATGGCAAAATATATGTTGTGCAAAGCGAAAACGAGGCAGAACGCGCGGTCGAGGTATTGAAGAAATCGCCGATATTGGGTATAGACACCGAAACACGCCCTACCTTTCGCAAGGGAGAAAGTCATAAGGTAGCCTTGCTACAGGTGGCCAATGAGCAAATGTGCTTTTTGTTCAGAATGAACGAAATAGGCTTTTTGCCATGCATGGCTAACCTCCTGGCAAGTCCCGACGTGCTAAAAGTCGGCCTCTCACTTAAGGACGACTTTTTAATGTTGCGCCGTCGCAATAGCGATTTCAAACCAGATGGCTATATTGACCTGCAGGATTATGTCAAGCAAATGGGCATACAGGATATGAGTCTGCAAAAGTTGTATGCCAATGTTTTTCACAAGCGCATATCTAAAAGTGCCCAACTCTCAAATTGGGAGGCAGACGTGTTGACGGAATCGCAAAAGGTATATGCTGCAACAGATGCTTACACTTGCATTCAACTGTACAATGAATTAAAGCAACTGAAAGCCACAAATGATTATGAACTGGTAGGCCCCGAAGCCTCAAACACTAATAACAGCAATGAAGCAAAAGAAGCATAATAGTATGCCGGTGGCCGATATGCCGGTCATGACCGATAATTATGATGGTTCCATAACGACGTTATTCCTGCGTCGCGGAAAGAGTGAGAGCCTCAAACGTTTTCACCCATGGGTGTTCTCAGGTGCCATAGCAGGTGCCAATGGCAAATTGAACGAGGGTGATGTTGTGCGCATTGTGTCGAACGAAAACGAGTTGATGGGCTATGGCCATTACCAAATAGGTTCGATAGCTGTGCGTATGCTTACCTTTAGGGAAGAAAAAATTGACCACGCATTTTGGGTGACACGCTTGTCAGAGGCCTTACGCTTGCGCAAAGCTTTGCAACTTACGGGGCGTGCCGACAACAACATTTATCGCTTGGTGCATGGCGAAGGCGATCGCTTGCCAGGGCTTGTAATAGATGTATACGGCAAAACGGCAGTGATGCAAGCACACTCTGTGGGTATGCACATGAGCCGTGAGCAAATAGCCGATGCCTTGATCGAAGCCTCAGAAGGCTTGATAGAAAACGTATATTACAAGTCAGAAACCACCTTGCCCTTTAAGGCCGATTTACACCAAGAAAATGGTTTTTTACGCGGACACGATGAGGGAAACGTGGCTGTTGAAAACGGCTTGAAGTTTCACATTGACTGGTTGCGTGGACAGAAAACGGGCTTCTTTGTAGACCAACGCGAAAATCGCTCATTGCTCGAACACTATGCCAAGGGGCGCAATGTGCTGAACATGTTCTGCTACACAGGTGGCTTCAGTGTGTATGCCATGCGCGGTGGGGCAAACTTGGTGCACTCGGTCGACTCATCGGCAAAGGCCATAGACCTTACCCGTGCCAATGCCGAGATGAACTTTCCGGGTGATGCACGTCATGAGGCTTTTGCCGAAGATGCCTTCAAATTCTTGGAGCAAGCTGGCAGCAACTACGACCTCATTGTGCTTGACCCCCCTGCCTTTGCCAAGCACAAGGACGCTTTGCCACGTGCGCTGAAGGGGTATACGCGTCTTAATGCCATCGCCTTTCGCAAGATTAAGCCGGGCGGCATTGTGTTTACATTCAGTTGCTCGCAGGCTGTGAACAAGGATCAATTCCGTTTGGCAGTGTTTACGGCAGCGGCGCAGAGCGGACGACACGTGCGCATATTGCATCAGCTGCATCAACCGGCAGACCACCCCATCAACATATATCACCCCGAGGGCGAATATTTGAAAGGCTTGGTGCTTGAAGTGGAATAATGAGTTAATAAAACAGAGTAAGTAGGTAGAAGCTCAGGATTGGTTTTACATTGAAAGAGAATACCTGCTTATAATGGGCTGGCAAGCATAATGACTTGATATTGTATATGCGTGTCAGCCCATTAATGTTTTTTGTAGAATATAGTGGCAGTATCGTCGCCCAAATTCAGTAGCTTTATGAGAAACAGATTACAACACACACATATATTGACGGCCTTACTGGTGCTTGTCATCATTGTGTCAAGTGCCATATTGGGTGGGGCTTGGTATTTGATAGATTATGCTTTGAAGCCAGGCGACCGTTCGCGCAACGAACAATTGGCTTGGGCTGAAATGGACAGCCTTTATCCAGGTATGGCCGCATGGCGTGACTCCCTGCAAGCGGTCCATGCGCTGCGTGACACTTTTATAATAGCCAAGGACGGGGCACGCGTGCATGCGTGGTATGTGAGGGCTCCGCATCAAACGGCAGCCACGGCTTTGCTTGTGCATGGTTACACCGATTGCAGCATACGCATGATGCCATTAGGGCGAATGTATAATCGCAATTTGCAGATGAACATCATCGTTCCCGATTTGCGCAATGCGGGGCGTACTGATGGCGACCACTTCCAGATGGGGTGGTTTGACCGCTATGATGTGCGGCAGTGGGCAGAGGCTGCACCGGCGTTGTTCGGCGACTCAGTGCGTTTGGTAGTGCATGGCGTGTCGATGGGAGCAGCCACCACCATGATGCTCTCAGGCGACAGCGATTTGCCGGTTTCCATCAAGGCCTTTGTTGAAGACTGCGGCTACACTTCGGTAGATGAGCAGTTTGGCAAGGAATTAAAGGAGCGCTTCGGTTTGCCAGTCTGGCCGTTAATACCTGTAGCTTCGCAGCTATGCCAATGGCGTTATGGTTGGAATTTTTACGAAGCCTCAGCCCTCAATCAAGTGCGCCATTGCACCAAACCCATGTTGTTTATTCATGGCACGGCCGACAAGTTCGTGCCCACACGCATGGTTTATCCGCTGTACCAGGCTAAGCCAGGTTACAAAGAACTTTGGTTAGCACCCCGTGCGGAACATGCAAGAAGCTACTGGCTTTATCCCGACGAATACACACAGCGCGTACAACAGTTTGTTAAGCGTGCGGGAATATGATGATGATGCCCGTTTGAAGTTGTAGTAATAATGCGCGCGTAACACGTTGTAATATGCTTTCTGCTACAACGCGCTCTAAAGGCAAAGTCCGCTTTATTTCATGTGATGTGAAATAAAGCGGACTTTGTGTGTATTATGTCATTGTTAATGCCAACGATTTACTTCGTTGTGGCATTCTTCTTAACTGTCGTTTTGCGGGCTGGCGCTTTGCGTTTGGCGGCAGGGGTAGCTTGTGGCTTTGATGCTTCTTCTGCTTCAACAGGCGAAACCTCAGATTTTGGGGCCTCCTCCTTTTCAAAACGTGCGAGCATGTTCTGAAGTTTGGAAATTTCCTTGTCCTTCAAAGCCAACTCATCACCTTGGTTCTTGATGGTAGTAAGCAAAGAGTTAAGTTCCTCGTTATCAATGTCAAGCGGATAGCGTTCGTTTACGCGTGTAATGAAGTCGCCCAAAATATTCATATAATTGGTAAACGCATCGTAGGGCGAATCGTAGATGCCGCGGTAGCCACCATAGCTATTGGGCTTGGTGCTCATAAAACGCAGGTTGTTCGATGCTTGCAGATAGTCAAAGTCCTGCATCAGTCGGCGGTCACGGCAAATGCGTACGCGGTCGGCAATGGAGTAAAGCTTGTTGAATGCTTCGCGTTGCATCACGTTGCCCAACCATGGTGACATGTCGCGTTCTTCGTCTACCCACGAGGTGGGGTAGGTTACGGTCAAGTCGCCGGCCGACTTCACGCGGCCACATATCTCAGACGGCGTGCTGAAAGTAATGCCGCGCTGCTTGAATTGGGCGGGCAGAGCCTTCATAAATTCGAGAATGTTTGATGACAATGGCTGGAAGATGCCGAGTGCGCAGAGCTCCATAAAGATGTTGATAACTTGTTCCTCCTCGGGCAACTGGGCAATCCAGTCAGCGTAAGTATCGGCAAAGAGTGGATATTCACTCCACGACGAGTCGTTGAAGCGGAAAGAAATGTCCTCGGAGAGCGAGTAGTCGCGCAACAGCAATTTAAGGCGTGGGTCGCGGCAGCAGTTATACACAAAGTGCGGGCTTTTCCAACCTAACACATGCTTGGCGCCTTCGGCCAACATGCCCTTGAAGCCCATTGAAGCCACAAGTTCGCCAATGTCGTCAGAATAAATAAGACATGAGTTGCGGAAAATCTTGGGCTCTTGTCCGAAGAGCGATTTTACCTTCTTGCAAAGGCGCTGCACCTCGTCGCGGAAAGTATCTTCGTTGATAAGTGAAGAGAAACCGTGTGAGTAAGGTTCGGCCAAAAACTCTACACAACCCGTGTCGTTGAGCTTTTGTAGCAATTCAATACATTGTGGGGCGTGATTTTCAAGCTGTTCGATGGCGCAGCCAGACAGCGAAATGGCACATTTGAACTCACCTGGGTTAGCTTCAGCCATTTCGATGAGCGTTTGAAGGGCAGGTACGTATGAGCGTTCTGCAGTTTCTGAAATAGAACGCGCATTCTCGTAGTCATCATAATAGTAATGATCCGTGCCGATATCGAAAAAGCGGTAGCGCTTCAGGTGGATATTCTGGTGTATTTCAAAATATAGACAAACTGTTTTCATGATGTCGGTATGTTGATGGTGTGTGCGGCCCATGTTTGCAGGCAGCGACACTTAGTTATCATTTTATAAGGTTGCAGTAAACATCGTAGATGCGTTTTCCAACTTTCTCCCAAGTGATTTGGTCAACCTCCTTTTTGCCTTCCACTTTAAGGTATTCGTGCAGCGACTCATTGGTACATATAGAGTACATGGCATCGGCCATGGCATTGATGTCCCAATAATCGGTTTTGATGCACTTGTCAAGGATTTCGGCGCAACCACTTTGCTTCGAAATAATAGAAGGAACGCCACATTGCATAGCCTCAAGCGGAGATATGCCAAAAGGCTCACTCACCGAAGGCATTACATACACATCGGAGTCGGCAAAGGCCTCGTACACTTGTTTGCCACGCATAAATCCCGGAAAGTGAAATCTGTCGGCAATGCCGCGGGCTGCTACCATGTTAATCATGTCGTTCATCATGTCGCCCGAACCGGCCATGCAAAACCTGATGTTATGTGTGCGCTGCAGCACAAGCGATGCTGCCTCAACAAAGTATTCAGGTCCCTTTTGCATAGTGATGCGCCCCAGGAAGGTTACCACCTTCTCTTTGCGGTGCTCGTGTGCCTTACGTTTCTCCTCCACCATGTTCAGAATGTCGCTCGAGAGCGGATATACGGCATTGTGCATGGTCACCACCTTGGCAGGGTCCTGATGGTAGTGGTTGATAACGGTTTGCCGTGTAAGTTCAGACACACACATGATGCAGTCGGCGTGGTCCATGCCGTCTTTCTCAATTCCATACACAGTGGGGTTAACGTGTCCGCGTGAGCGGTCAAAGTCGGTAGCGTGCACATGAATGACCAAAGGTTTCCCACTCACATTCTTTGCATGAATGCCGGCAGGGTAGGTGAGCCAGTCGTGTGCGTGAATGATGTCGTACTCTTGCTGGCGTGCAATGACACCAGCCACAATAGAGTAGTTGTTGATTTCGTCCTGCAGGTTATCGGGATAGCGTCCAGAAAACTCAATGCAGCCCAAGTCATCGGTCAAGCGGTAATTAAAGTCGGCATAAATATTGTCGCGCAGTTGATAGTAAAGCTCAGGCGACATACGGTCACCCAAACGCTGCTTTACGTAATCGTAGTCCACGTCGCGCCATACGACAGGCGTTTCGCTCATGCCGATGATGTTCATAAAGCTCTTGTCCTCGTCGCCCCAGGGTTTAGGCAGACAAAAAGTGATATGAACGTCCGGCTGCAGCGACAGCCCTTTAGTGATGCCGTAGCTGGCTGTACCCAACCCACCAAGAATATGCGGGGGAAATTCCCAGCCAAACATAAGAACTTTCATAACGTTTCGTTTTGTGGAAGGTGACAAGCTGTGAACTCCGTTACAGGTAAGGTTCATTGGCTTGAGCATTCACCTTATTCCATGGCATTATTATATTTTTCAAGTAATCGCAGTGCGCGCAATATGCCGCTCACATTCATGGCAAAGGAAATAGCCCCACGTCCGTGGAAGGGTGGATTGCCGTCAAAGAGTTCGGGGATTGTGCCAATGCAATGATAGAAGAGTTCCTCTTCAAATCCAATCAGTTTGCGTTCAATATAGTTGACACCGCTCATGCGGTAAACGCGCAGGTACGCTTCGAGGTAAAAACCAGTGAGCCAAGGCCAGGCAGTGCCTTGGTGATAGGCCAAGTCGCGTTGCGTTTGCGGTCCAACGTACATGGGGTTGTAGCCGCCGCTCTGTGGTGAAAGTGAGCGTATGCCTTTGGGCGTGACAAGCTCCTTGGTACAGATGTCGAGCACCGACTTGCGCTCTTTCATGTCGAGTGGTGAATAGTCAAAGGCAATGGCAAAGAGCTGGTTGGGGCGTACGCTCCAATCCATCATCTGTCCGTCAACATAGTCAAGCAGGTAGCCGTATTCGTTAAGGAACACCTCTTTGAATGAGCGTGCCACTTTCTCGGCCAATTTGCCCACTTCGTCTTTCAGTCCGGCATACTCTTCCTGTCCGTTCTCCTCAATCAGTTGCTCAAAGAACTTGAGCGCATTGTACCAAAGTGCGTTAAACTCTACTATATAGCCTGAGCGTGGCACGATGGGGCGTCCGTCAGACTGAGAGTTCATCCACGTAATGGCACGGTCGCGTCCGTTGGCATAGAGCAGTCCGTTATCATGAACAAAGAGGTTGGGGTGCTGCCCGTTGCTAATAAAGTCCATGATGTGTTTGAACAACTTGCCGTACTTTTCGTAGCAATCCTTGCGCGATGTATATTTGCTATATTGCTGTATGGTCCACGTAGCCCAGAGCAAGGTGTCAGGTTGTTCCATTTCGTAGATGCCAATCGACATGGGCTCTTTGTTGATAAAGTTGTAGATGGCTTTCGAGGCCGTTTCCATATAAGCTTCGAAACGGTCCTTTTCGCCAATGGCCAAAGTCAGGCCCGGCATAGATATAAATGTGTCGCGGGCACGTGGCTTGAACCAGGGGTAACCCGCCAGAATGTACGACTCGTCGTCTTTATTGACCCGGAATTGGTGTGCGGCATTAACAAGGCAGTGGTAAAAGCTGTCGCGGTGGTCGATATTGTCCACCTCGTTTTGGCGGAGAACATCAATCTGTTCTGGCTCAATGGGTGCAACGCCAGCGCTGAATGTAATGCTCTCGCCTTTCTTGATAGGCATTTCAAAATATCCTGGCACGAACAAATCTTCCGAGGCATTATAGCCGCGTTCGCGCTCTTTGGGGTAATCAAGTCCCCTGTACCAGTCGGGGCAATATTTCCATTCGGCTTTGGTACTTGTTTGCATGTACAAGTCGGGGTAACCCTGATACAGACACATGCGAATGCCATTTTCCACTTCGTCGTAGCTTCGGTTGGCCACATTGTTCTCATGTGTCCATTGTCTTACGCTGCGGAAAGCCAAGAACGGGCGCAAGCGCAAAGTCGTTTCGGAGTGGGCGTCAAGCAATGTGTAGCGTACGTAAATTCGGTAAATAGATGTGTCAAACACAATTTGCTTCTTAAGTAGTACGCCTCCCACACGATAAGTCCATGTGGGCACTTGCTCCCATTCAAAACTGACAATGTATTTGTGCCCCTTTGGGCTGTAGTTCTCACCTTGGTATTTGTGCAGACCAAGGTTAAATTCAGCACCATGCTGAATAATGGTTTCATCAAGTGATGAAAGCAGCACATGATTTTCGTCGTCAAGCTCTGGCACGGGCATGACGAGCAGACCATGATATTTTCGAATGTTGCAACCGACCAAAGTCGTAGAGCAGTAAGCCCCCGACCGGTTTGTGATGAGCATCTCCTTGTAGAGCGACTCCTGTAAGTTGGTCATTTGCGCCTTGTCAAATCTAAGATAGCACATGGCGATATGTGATTTTAAGGTTCGTAATCAGTACGGATTTTCTTTTGGTTCTCAAAAGTAGGAAAAAAAAAGTACAGCCAAAAGGTTTTTGCACGAAAAATGCTTTTCTTCGCGTTTTTGTAACTCCGTTATACAAAATAGCATGAAAAGTTTGGCTAATTTTAATGTTATCACTACTTTTGCCGCGTATAGGAGCTTTTAAGAAAGGCTCTTGGTGGCAGTCTGTTAAAATGATGTAACAGGCACAATGCCGCACAATATAAATACACGAAACTGACACTTATATTCTAATAAAAAGCACAAGTGCTTTGGACACATGACAAGGTTAGACAATTTTGACAAGCAGCGGGCTGCGCGCTCGCTGAAAGGTTTGTGGGAACTGTTGGACGCTGATGAACGGCAGTTCTTGATAAACAATTTGAGAGTTGAGCGTTTCAAGAAAAACGAAATTATATATAAGGAGGGTGATCAGCCAACCAATTTGCTTTGCTTGCTTTCGGGCAAAGTAAAAATATATCGTGAGGGCTTGGGGGGTCGGATTCTGATAAACCGTGTGTTGCGTGCCGTACAGTATTTTGGCTATCGGGCCTCAATGGCAGGAGAGGCATACATCACCTCCGCTGCCGCATTCGAGGAGAGTGTAATTGTCATCGTGCCAATGCTTGCCTTGTATCATCTGATGGATAGCAATACACGCCTGTGTCACTTTTTTATGCACGCTCTGGCGGCAGACCTTGGCAAGGCCGACCAACGCGTTGTAAGCATCACTCAAAAGCACGTGAGAGGGCGTTTGGCTGAAACTTTGCTCGATTTGCTTGATGTTTATGGTTATGGCAATGATGGCGAAACACTCGACTTGCACATCACGCGTGAGGATATGGCCAATCTTTCAAACATGACCACAAGCAATGCCATACGCACCTTGTCGGCCTTTGCCGATGAAGGGCTTGTCGAAGTGCACGGCCGCTTTATTAAACTGATTGATGTGGAGGCATTGCAGAGCATATCAAATAATGGGTAAGATTATATATAAGTAGGTGTTCAATGAAGATATAATTTTGAACACCTACTTAATTGTATTATTGCTTAAGTTCAAAAGTTTGCATTCGGTATGGCCGGAGCCTTTTCGTGTGGGGGCTTCGGATTTTTTTATCTCTAAAAAGTAAAACGCTTGTCAAACCAATTTGACTCAGAAACGTGGCCTTGGTCGTTTAGACGGGTACGGCCTGAATCACCGTGCAAGGCGAATGCAATCAAGCTTGCTTGAATTGCTGAGCCGCAGCCGATGATGTCAATAAAAGACCAAAAGCATCGAACGCTACCTCTAATGAGAGCGACGCGTCTCGGAAAAATAAAAAGAACACACCCCACACTAGATAACAGTTGCACTATCCCCGACGCGAGACGCGTCGCCCCCATTAGAGCTTGCGTTTGTTGGTAGGGGGGGGTGATAGGGCCTGGTGCTTGAAGAAACGCTACCTCTAATGGGGGCGACGCGTCTCGCGTCGGGAAAATATGCAGCTATTATTAGCAGTAGTAGCGTTCGTATTTAACTCCTGTCTCTACCCCGCGGGACGCGTCGCCCCCATTAAAGGTAGCGTTTTGTGGTGGGGTTTGTTGGTGGGGGGTAGTGCTTGCGTTATTTTGCAGCGCCTTTTATTGACATCATCGGCTGCGGCTCAGCAATTCAAGCAAGCTTGATTGCATTCGCCTTGCACGATGATTCAGACCATGCGAACCTAAATCCGAAACTTCAATTCCGTTATTTTTGCTCAAGCTCTTTTTATCGCCTCAAAAAAATGAATGATGACTATCTGACAATACTTTTTTTAATTTTGTCTGCACTCTGCACTATTGTATGATTATGACTTGATAATCAACGGATAAAAGCGTGTAGACAAGTCTGAAATTTGTATGCACTGCCGTCTGCACTCGTTGCAGGTGGCAGTGTACTTTCGCAACATGGGGGAGAGGGCCTGTCGGGCACGGGAGAGCGGATTTTTGGTTGCTCCGATTATTCTTACGCCCTCCCTATGCCGTTAAACCTTGCCCGCACAGTGTGTGTGCCGACCACGTTATGAGGTTGTGCAGATAGTGCATACAAGCGTGCAGACAGTGCAGACAAGTGCAGATAAAAGTGCAGAGTGCAGGCAGTAGTGCATATAAATGACAAGTTTGTCTACACTGCGTAATAATCTGAAAATCAATAAGAATGTAGACAAAAGTGCAGAGTGTAGACAATTTGCACAAAAAGTGCTGTGAGGGGAGTGAAGGCATTCGTTTTTGTTGCATTTTAAGTTGCTTGAAACGCGCTGAAAAAAAACGCAAGCACTAATGGGGGCGACGCGTCTCGCGTCGGGATAATTAAAAGGAAAGATACAAACGATACTTAATAATAGGTGAAACTTTTTCCCGCGAGATGAGACTGCTGAAAAATGCCCCGACGCGAGACGCGTCGCCCCCATTAGTGCTTGCGTTTGGTGCTTGAGTTTGTTCGCATGTTTGCTTTTCACCGAACAGCCATAACAACGAATAGAATTTCCTAAAACGATCTCATTTTTAATGCCAATTTTGAACACCCTACTTCAAAGGGCTGACTACTCGTTAAAAGTGTCAGCCCTTTATAAAATTACAGCGTGAAAAGTACGTCACGTAACCATTATTGCTCCAACGCCTCGACAAGAGCCGTAACCGCCTCTTGTGCGTTATGTTTTTCGGCCAGGAGCGTGACAAACTTCGAACCCACAATCACCCCGGCCGTGTGCGCATCTGCGGCTTCGCGCGTGGCACGGTTTGAAATGCCAAATCCCACCAGTTGGGGATTGTTGAGGTGCATTTGTTCAAGTCGGTTGAAGTATGCCTGTTTGGCGTCGGAGAATGATTGTTGGGCACCCGTGACAGATGCCGAACTTACGGCATAGATAAATGCGTGCGAATAGGCGTCAATTTCGCGAATGCGTGCTTCGGGCGTTTCGGGCGTGACAAGGAATATGACTTCGAGCCCGTATTGCTCAGTCGTTTTTAAGTATTCGGCCTTGAATTGGTCGAAAGGCAAATCCGGAATAATCAGCCCGTCTATGCCAACCTCTTGACAACGTTTGCAAAATGCTTCAAAGCCATAGTGTAAAATGGGGTTAAGGTAGCCCATCAAGATGAGTGGTATGTGAATGTCGTGGCGTATGTTGCTCAGTTGGTCAAATAGTTTGTGCAGCGTCATGCCATTCTTGAGCGCAGTGGCTGATGCTTGCTGAATGGTGGGGCCGTCGGCCAGGGGGTCGCTGAAGGGTATGCCAATTTCAACCATGTCCACCTTGCCGTTTTGCAGTGCTTTGAGCGTGTCGGCAGTACCGTCAAGTGTGGGGTGCCCTGCACAGAAGTATACGGAGAGAATGCCTTTGCTTTTATGTTCAAACAAATCTTTAATTCTATTCATTGCCGTTGTGTATGATGTTAATAAAGTTGGCTATGGCAGCAGCGTCCTTCATGGCAGGTGCCGTTTCAAATCCGCTGTTAAGGTCGTAGCCAGCCAAATATTTGTGTTTGAATGTTTTGATGTCGTTGATAGATTGTGGTGACAGGCCGCCACTCAGCAAAAAGGGCGTCGGGCCAGTATAGCGTTGCAGCAAGTTCCAATTGTAGCGCCGTCCGCTACCGCCAAACTTGAGCGTAGGGGTATCAAACAAGAAGTAGTCAATCTTGCCAGTATATTCAGCCGTGTCGGCCACAAAAGATTCGGTTACGGGCAGGGCGCGTATAACGGTAAGGCCGCGCTGCTTGAAGGTGTCGCACATATCGGGCGAAGCCGTGCCATGAAATTGCACAGCTTGCAGTCCGAACGCCTTAACCTTTTCAACCACATCGCGAAATTGTGGGTGAACAAACACCCCAATGCGTTTGCACTGCTGTGGCATGTAGGCCGGCATTTCGGCCACATAGCGTGGCGAGGGTTCGTAAAATATAAACCCCATCCAGTCGGGTCCGGCTTGTTCAACCGCCCGAATGTTTTCGGCATTACGCATGCCGCATACCTTTATGAGTTTCATTGGGCAAGGCATTTGATGTAATTGTTAAGTGCGAGTCCGGGGTCGGCCGTTTTCATGAACGCTTCGCCCACGAGAAAACCCTTGTAGCCAGTGCCATGCAGCCTGTGGGCAATGTTGGCGTCGAGCAATCCGCTCTCCGAAATTGGCAGCGCCCCCTTGGGCAGCATGTCGTAAAGCGCTACGGATTGTGAAGGGTCCGTCTTGAACACTTTGAGGTTGCGGTTGTTCACGCCAACAATGTCAATGTGGTGGCTGAATGCCTCCAACTCTTCGGCCTGGTGAATTTCAAGTATCACTTCAAGCCCTATGTTGTGTGCCACCATAGCCAGTTCGTGACAGCGTTCGGCACCAATGGCGGCAGCTATCAGCAAACAGGCATCTGCGCCTGCCGCACGTGCCTCGTACAGTTGGTAGGCATCAACCACAAACTCCTTGCGCAATATGGGCAGGTGGGTCAGGCTTCTTGCCTTGACCACATCTTGTAGCGTGCCGCCAAAATAGTTGTGGTCCGTCAGTATCGACAGCCCTGCCGCCCCGGCTTTTTCGTATGAGGGTATGATATCCTCTACTTTGGCGTGGCGGTTAATCCAGTCTTTTGATGGCGAGCGCCGCTTGAATTCGGCAATGATGCCCCCTTCGTGGTGGCTCTCTATCGACTTTCGCAAACTGCGCACGGGTGGGGCGCTGTCGGCTGCTTTTTTCAGTTCGTCGAGCGAAACCAAATGTTTGGCCTGCTCCACTTCGATGCGCTTGTTTGCAACTATTTCTTCAAGTATGTTTTGCATAGCGTTGTTTTTTATGATAGCACGGGGGGAGGGGTCAGGAGTTGAGTGCCACAAAATGTTCAAAAGTCTTCAGCGCCTTGCCGCTAAGCAATGCGGCACGTGCCTCTTCAAGGCAAGTGTCAATGTCTTTGTCCTGGCAAATGGTGTGAATGCCGAAAGCCGCGTTGGTCAGCACGCAGTCGCGTTGAAAGTCTGTAGCCTTTCCGCGCAGCACGTTGTCGAATATTTGTGCGGCAGCTTCGGGGGTGTTGCCTCCATGCAAGGCTTGTGGGGAAGCCATGACAAGTCCTAACTGCGACGGGCGATAAATGCTTTCAGAGTGGTTTGACATGACTTTGAAATTGTCTGTAAGCGAAATCTCGTCGTATCCGTCAAGACTGGTCACCACCGTAAAGCCAATGCCTATCTTTTGCAGCACGTTGGTGTAGAGCCGCATTTGCTGCAGATTGGCCACACCGAGCAGTTGGTATGCAGTGTGTGAGGGGTTGACCAACGGGCCGAGCAGGTTGAAGATGGTTTTCACCTTCATTGCCCGTCTGATGGGGCCAACGGCCGCTAATGCGGGGTGAAACAGTGGGGCGTGCAGATATACCATGCCGCATTGGTCGATGCTGTGTTTCAGTTTGTCGGTATCGTTAGTGAATTTAATGCCATGATGCTCGAGCACTGTGCTCGCGCCGCTCACCGACGATGCACCGTAGTTGCCGTGCTTTGCCACTTTGTAGCCGGCTGCAGCCACTACAAAGCAGGCACAGGTTGATATGTTGAACGTGTTCTTGCCATCGCCCCCCGTACCTACAATGTCGAGTGCTGCAAATTCGCTCAGGTCAATGGGCAAAGCGCGTTCAATCAGCGCATCGCGAAATCCGAGCAGCTCGTCCACTCTGATGTCGCGCATACGGTAGACGGTAAGCAGCGAGGCCACTTGTGCGTCATTATACATTTTATCGGCAATGCCCAGCAGCAAATCGTGGGCTTCGGCACGCGACAGGGTGTCATGCTGGTACAGCCTTTCAAGTATAGCTTTCATGTAATCAGTGGTTAACGAAATTAGCAATCATCTGACGTCCCGCAGGCGTCAGAATAGACTCGGGGTGAAATTGTATGCCATGCACATCATATTGGGTGTGTTGCAGTGCCATTATCTGTCCCTCGTCGCTTGTGGCAGTCACTTGCAGGCAGGCGGGCAAGCCTTCGTTCTTTACCACCCATGAGTGGTAACGTCCTACCATGATGTCGTGTGGCAACCCATTAAATATATAATCGTCGGCAATGATATGTGCAGGAGTTTGCACGCCGTGAAATACCTTGGGCAGGTTAAACAGTTCGCCTCCGAACACCTCGCCAATGGCTTGTTCGCCAAGGCAAATGCCCAAGATGGGCTTGGTGGCGGCATATTCTTTGATAACTGCCTCGAGCAATCCCGCCTCCGACGGAATGCCCGGCCCTGGCGACAGAACGATCTTGTCGAATTTTGCAACGTGCTCCATTTCAAACTGGTCGTTGCGCATCACGCTGATGTGTGTATCCTTTCCGCCTTCCTCCTCCATGTACTGATAAAGATTGTAGGTAAAGGAGTCGTAATTGTCAATAAGTAGAATATTCATGACGCAACGTCTTATTTGGTTTGTGTTGAGGCGTGTTCGGCCATATCAATGGCTTTGCGCAAAGCGCCCAATTTGTTGTTAACCTCCTGCAGCTCGTATTCCTCATCGCTTGCGGCCACTATGCCGCCTCCGGCTTGAAACCACAGCTCGCCATTGCGGCTGACGAATGAGCGAATGGTGATGGCTTGGTTGAGTGTGCCGTTCAGCCCTATAAATCCGATACAGCCGCCGTAGGCTCCGCGGTTGTGCGGCTCGTACTGACTGATGAGTTGCAGAGCCCTCACTTTGGGCGCACCGCTCAGTGTGCCAGCCGGGAAAGTGTCCGCCAGCAGTTTGATGGCGTTTGTGCCGGGGCGCACACGTCCTTTGACGCGGCTCACAAGGTGAATGACATGGCTGTAGAATTGTGTGTCCTTCAAAAATTCAACTTCCACCTCTGTGCAGTGGCGGTTAAGGTCGTTGCGGGCCAGGTCGACAAGCATGGTGTGCTCGGCATTCTCCTTGGGGTCGGCCAGCAGAGCCGCTGCAGCTTTGGCATCAGCCTCGGTGTTGCCTTGGCGGCGTGTGGTGCCCGCTATGGGGTCGATGTAGGCCATGCCATTATCCTCGATGCGGCAGTGCGTTTCGGGCGAAGAACCGAATATGCGAAATCCGCCAAAGTCGAAGTAAAACAAGTAGGGCGAGGGGTTGATGCGGCGCAAGGCACGGTAAAGTTCAAAGTCGTCGCCCTCGTAATGCTGTATAAAGCGGCGTGAGAGTACAATCTGAAACACATCGCCGCGTTTGCAGTGGGCTATGCCGCGGCGTATGTTAGCCTTGTGTTCCTCGTCAGTTAATGGCGATGTGGTCGGGCCCACGGCATGAAATGTGTAGGTGGCGTAGTTGCGGCTCATTACGGCACGCACAATTTCGTCGGCGCGACAGCTTTCACCGTCTGCCAGCATTTCAAGCAATTTGAGTTCGCTGCTGAAGTCGTTAAACACCAACAGGTATTTGTACATAATATAATGTATGTCGGGCGCGTCATTCTTGGCCTCTTTGCTATCCTTTACGTCAATATGTTCAAAGTAGCGAACCGCATTGAACGAGGTGTAACCATACAGACCACAATAGGCACTGTCGTTGCCCTCGACGCTGAACATCTTGATAAAGTCGTCAAAGGCGTCAGACACACTGTAACTGTCGGTAATGTCCACTTGATGCTCCGTTTTGTCGGGGTAGAGCATGATGGCCTTGCCGTGGCTCACGCTGAACGAGGCCAGAGGCTCAAGTCCGATAAACGAACGGTTGTTTTCACTGCCATGATAGTCTGAACTCTCCATCAGGGCGCTTTGGGCAAACAAGTCGCGCACTTTAAGGTAAGTGCTGACGGGGGTGCTGAGGTCGCCTGGCAGTGCTATGCTTTTAATGGTATAATGAAACATTTGTCGATACTGCTTTTTTAGCGAAGGTTGTTCTTGATATCCTCATAGCGTGTGGGGCAATCGCCCTGTGGCGCATGTTTCAGGTAGGTTTCCATGTCCTTGTCGCCGCGTCCCGAAAGGGTTACTACCACAATGTCGGTTGGCTTGAAGGTAAGCCGGTGCAGTGCAGCCAGGGCGTGTGCCGACTCGAGTGCGGGCAATATGCCGTCAATGCGGTTAAGCTCATAGGCTGCGGCAAGGGCCTCGTCGTCGTTGATGGCCAAAGCCTGTGCGCGGCCTGTTTTTACAAGGTGGGCGTGGAGCGGGCCAATGCCAGGGTAATCCAGTCCGGCCGATATGGAGTATGGCTCTACTATCTGTCCGTCACTGTCTTGTATTATGAGTGATCGAAAACCGTGTAACACGCCCTCCTGACCTATGCTGAGTGTGGCAGCCGTCATGCCGCTTTCGGCTCCTTTGCCGCCAGCCTCGGCATATACTATTTTGACATCGTCGTCGTTTAGGAAGTTGAAGATGGTGCCGGCGGCATTCGAACCTCCGCCAATGCAAGCCACCAAATAGTCGGGTGTGGGGCGGCCTTCCTTTTCCTGCAGCTGCTTGCGTATTTCGGCACTGATTACGCTTTGCAAGCGGGCCACCATGTCGGGGTAGGGGTGTGGCCCCATAGTCGAACCAATCAGATAGAAGGTGTCCTCTGGGTGGCAGCACCAATCGCGAATGGCTTCGTTGCAAGCATCTTTCAGCGTTTGGTTGCCGCTTTTTACAGCAACTACCTCAGCCCCGAGCAAACGCATTTTCTCCACATTGGGGCGTTGGCGTTGCACATCAAGTGCGCCCATGTACACCACACAGGGCATTCCCATCAGCGCGCACACTGTGGCAGTGGCCACACCATGTTGTCCGGCACCAGTTTCGGCCACAATGCGTTTTTTGCCCATGCGGCGTGCAACCAGTATCTGGCCAATGGCATTGTTTATTTTGTGTGCGCCAGTATGGTTGAGGTCCTCGCGTTTCAGATACACTTTGCAGCCATGGAGCTTGCTCAGATTCTTTGACAGGTAGAGTGGTGACGGGCGGCCAACGTAGTCACGCAGTAGAGCATCAAATTCATTTTTGAAGTCTTTGCTGTCAATTATGCGGCGGTAGTTAATGCGCAACTCTTCAACGCATTTCTGTAAAATTTCGGGAATGTAAGCACCGCCGTAGCGGCCAAAGTAACCATTGTCTGTAACGTCGTATTGGTTCATATATATATCAGTTGTTTGTAAGGTTAAATAGGTGTTCGTAATAGCTTTAGTTGAATGCCCGCTTATAAAATTAAAGCGGCCTCGTCGTAAGCATTGACGGGCCGCTAAGAATTATCATAATCAACTATGGCATTCTGTTAGGATTGTACGGTAAGTCAGCTTACGACGGAAAGTTGTAAGCAGCGCCACCAATACTCATTATTTAGATTGTTGTAAAGCATATTTGTCGTTTCTTGTTGTCTACGCTTGCAAATGTAAAGTGAATAGCTGAAATAGCAAAGCAAAATGCAAGAAAAAACAATAAATAATTGACTTTGAGGCTGTGTGGCTTTTCAAACACTCTGGTTTGCTACTTTGGGGTAACAAAACTGGGTGTAAAAACGTTGGCGGAGTTAAGGGAAACCCTTAATTCCGCCAACGGAGTCAGATTATGGTTTGCGTATGGTCTTTTTACCATTTACTATGTATAGGCCGCGTGCATTGTTGGGCGCGTAGGTCCGTCCGTCAATGCCATAAATGGCGTCGGTAGCATTAACAGATATCTTGCCGGCCTCTTTAATAGAAGTTACTTCGCCAGCAAAGTCCATTGCGAGCGCCTCTATGGTAGAGTCCCATTGCAGGAAAGCTCTGTATTGTGGCAGGTTAGAACCCACTTTGGCACGGTAAAACGCCGTTTCGCCATTGAATGTGCTCAGCACATAGGCGTTGTCGGCAGAGGATATGGCATACGTTTTGTCGGCGCTGCCGTGTAACCTGTTGTTGGTCAAATCGGCCACGGGGGTTGAGGCGGGGGCTTGTTCCATAACAAATGTGTCAATGAATCTTGACGAGGTAAGCAGCACGCCCTGACCAGCGGGGATAGCATATCCGTCGGGTACCGCTGTCATTTTGGCCTTGCTGCCGTCGACAGACTGAACATACCATGCTTTTACACCCTGTGGAACGGCTGCGTTAAATGGGGCACTGAAGGTGGCTATTCGCTCAATACCTTGTATTTGCTCGGCATCATACATGTTCACTTGCACACTTGTGCGAGCTGCCGCTGTGTATACCACAAATTTGCGGCGTGGTGAGTTGGCATTCCAACGGTCCAGCCATTCACCATCACGTTTGACGTCTACATGCACTTCGTAGGTGCCGCTGCCTAATTGGCTGAGCTTTATGGTGTGGCGTGTTGATGAGGTGAGGTTGGTTTCATTGTTGCGTGGTATGCTCACATTATAGCTGTTGCTTGTGTAAACGGTGGCGCCCGTGGCAGTATTTACCAAACGATAGCGAATGCTCGTGTTGAAGCTGTTTTGTATCAAATACTTTGAATATCCCGAAATGCCTAATGATACGGTCGGCGTTTGTTCGGGGTCAAAATAGCTGCTGGCAGCGGGTGCGCCATTGTTGTCAAGTAGTTTGACCGATGTGATGGTTACACGGTTTTCATAACTTGAGGGCAGTACTTCAAGTTCAAAGTCTTCGGGTAGGGCAATGTCATAAATGGCTGGATTTTTGGTCTCGATGTTGTGGTTGAACTTCAGCGACATTTTGTATTTGCCAGCTTTTAGTGCCTGGCTGCCGTTGGTGCCTGTGTACGCTGTCGCGAATTTCAAAATCCACTGTGTTGTATCCATGCGTTGTGCCACCATGTGGGTGAGGTAGGCTTTCGGCACGGTGTAAGTCTCGCCCTCCAAACTTCCTGTGCCAGTCAGTACGACCTGTGCCTCGCCGCGTGCCTGATAGCGGCTCAGATTGGCTATGTTGAGGCTGATACCTGCCAACTCGCCGCTATACTCATAGGCTGGTGCCAACACTTCGGGTTGGCCAACGAGTTGCAGGTGGGGCTTGTTGTCGGCTTGTATGAGGGTCACCTTGCCGTTGTTTACAACCATTGGCACCGTGTTGCCATTCACCATGAATGTCCAGTTGCCATATTCGCCAGTAGCCTTGTTGAGCAGTCGGCGGCCGAGTGGGCGTAGATAGTAGGTGCCGTCTGACGGGCCTTCAATCTCGCCGAGGTTCATGCTCCAAAAGTCGTATTCATAGTTGTATGTGGTGAAATATGTGGACCATGTCAGTTCTCCTGTAATGCCAAACACGTGCAGGCAAGTGCCGTCTTGAGCAAAGAGCCCGATGCCAATTTGGCCCGTGTATGCGCCGTCATCGCCTTGCGCCAAATTGCGTGCCCCCACGCCTTTCAGTTGTGCTGGAATGTTGGACGATGTAGTCATGTTGTCACTTGTCTGGAACTGCAGTCCCTCGTCGTTGTTGACAGACAGCACCACAGGTTTGGGGCTGAGTGGTTCAATCACGCCATTGTTGGGGTGTATGAACAGGGCAACTTGTTTTTCGTAGTATTGCCCGTCGCTGCCGTAGCCTCCACCAGTTGTTGCTGCCGTGTTTATGTCGTAATATCCGTCAAATTCACCGTTCCACCCCCAGTTGACGTGTACCAGGCCATTTTCGTCATAGCCATCATACAGGAAGGCGTGGTCGCCACCCTGAATGTATGCGGGGCAACCCATCGACAACTCGTTGTAGATGGCTTGTACAAACTGGCCTCCGGGCAGAATATCTTTATCGAGCTGGCGCACCGTGCAGTCATAATTGTCGCGCAGCGCATACCACAGATAGTTTTCGTTACACTGAGTGCCATTAACGCCATAAGTTGCTTTAGCAAAATAGCCCAAGTCACGCATCAGTGCCCCCACAGCTTGTGCTTGTGCGTCGTTATAGCCTCCTTTGCTGTAATTGTTGAGCATATTGTCCCAGTCATAATAGTCGTAGCTCATGGCACCTTCGCGCTTCAGTGCGCCAACTGGGCGCTTTTTAGGCCATTTGTGAGCTGCAAGTATTTGGGCCGCGGCCGTTATCACACAACCAGTATAAGTGGCTTTTCCGCTTTGGCTACTGCGCGGCGTGTAGTAGTTGTAGGGGTATTCCTGACTCCACTGTGTGCTGACAAGCGGCTCGACAAATGCTTTTGGTGGTTTGGCATAATGCGGCATCACACTTATGCTGTCTACCCTTACGGCTTCCACAGCCTGGGCGTAGCTGTCAAGCAATTCCTTTAGTGGCACGGGCATATTTTGTGTGTCAATTTGGCCGCGGTCGCTGTAGCCCAGTACACCGCCCACGCGGTCGTCGGCAGCCACAATTACAAAGCCTTTTCCTTGGTCGTTATTGAAAAGGTACAGCGCCGGTTCCTCTGCTGTGGCTTGTTTGCCTTTGCCCATCGAGGCAGCTGGCGCGTTGTCTACGCAAACTGGCGATGCGATATACTTTTGTGCCATTTTTTTAGCAGTGGCCAAATCTACTGGGCCGGCTTGGGCATTTGTTGCAGCCAAGGATGCAAATAACAGAGCGTATAGGTATGTCTTCATAAACAGATATATTTCTAATAAGTAGGTGTGCCTGTCTTACTTTACGGCGGTCTTTTTGCCGTTAACGATGTACAAGCCTGGTGTTGTGGCATTCTGAACCTTGCGACCGCTCACTTCAAATGTGTGGTGTGTTGCAGGGGTAGTAGTGCCAGTTTGCTTGATGCTTGTAACAGTAGCATCGTCAAGTTCAAATCCTTGCAAGCGGGCTGCGTTTACGGTTTTGCGGGGCAGTACAAGATAGCATTTGCCAGCTTTGTTGTCAAAGGGCGCACCATTTTCTTCAGCCCAATAAAAGCCTGCTTGGGCGCGGCTGTCATCGTATACCAGTTTGTAGTAATACACATCGTTGTCAGTAAGGGTGGGGTTGCCGGTAGTGGTGTGCTCGTCTTGAACAGAGCCACGTAGTGCCGTGTTGACAATCGTGTTGCTGGTGTCGGTGTACTTAAAGGTGTAGGTGTTGCCTTTTTGCCCCTTCAGCAGCATGGGCGTATTGGCGGCAATGCTCACATAGGCTCCGGTGCCGTCGGTCACCATTTCAACATCACCTTGTGCATTTATTTGATAGGTGGCCACGCCTTGTGGCACAATATAAGGACGGTCGGTGTAGAGCGTAGCCCAGTCGCACACGTCAAAGTTCATCGTGAACTCTTGTTCGGGCACAGTGATGTGGCATTTTGCCACGTTCTCAATTCTGTCGTTCTTTGTGTCGAACAGTATGGCCACTACCTCCAGTTTGTTGCGGTCTTGAATTAAGTTGTATTGATTGATGTTGTTGAATGTGGTGGTGTGCGTCTTAATTTCGTTTGGTACAAAATCACCTGTCAGTGAGTTGGCTATGCCGTAGCGTATGCCTTGCGATTCGATGGCCACATGGTTGAAAGTGTAGCCTTTTACGTAATAATTGTCTCCTACGTAGTTGGACGGGTCGCGGAAGAAATCCATTTCAGGAGGCGCATCTTTGTAGTTGTTGCTCATGTAGTCGCTATAGTTTGCTTGTTGCAACCATTTGTCATTTTTCAGTCCGCTGGCTGTTAGCACATAGCCTATTGCGTAGGTGTTTCCTGCGTCAGGTGTCATGCAGGGTTCCACCTTGGTGGTTACGTTGATGTTGTTGCCTGTCTCGTCCCAACAGGCTTCCACATCAATGTTCATATAGGTTACTTCAGACTTCTCATTTTCAAACATGCTCGTGCCGTCGTATCCCGCAATCTTGTTTTTTCGTGCACACCATAGGGAAGGCAGAGTTGGCGCGTAGTCCGTAAGCATGCCGTTTTGGTAAGCTGTAGCAGAGGCGAGTTTGTCACCTTTGTGTATGGCAATGGCCACGGCATCATCGGGGTATTCGCGCACAAGTGCTTCGGTAGCGACCATACCAACAGGGCACCATTGGCACCACAGTGCGGTATAATCCTCCAAAAGCACGCGCTTGTGCGGAAGCTTGTTCACGGTGCAACGTGTAATGTAGGTGAAGGGTACCGATGTCTCGTTGTAGCTGTTGTTGACAGAGGTTATGTGAAAGACCACGTCCACCATGCCATACGTGCTGCCGGCTTTTATTGGAATATTGACAAGTCGTGTCTCGCCATCGGCAAGTGGCGTGTCAAAGTCCATTTTGAATGGCCCGTCGCAGTTTTGGGTGTCCATATAGCAGAGCGTATATTCAATGCTATTCACTTCGCTTTTGCCATAGTTGGTTAATTTTACGGGGGCGGTAGCTTCGGTGTTGCCAATTTTGACAAACACCTTTCCGGTGGTCATCGGAGCCACATTGTTTTGGGCCCACCCTGCGGAGATAGATAACAGGCAAAGTGTGAATAATAAAAGTAATCTTGTCTGTCTCATGTGTAAAAAAGGTATTTAGAAAAGTAAGTAAATGAAAGAGTTAAGGCTACTCATGATGGTGCATCGTACGCATTAAAACAAAGACAAAAGCATACATGTCATCATGAGTAGCCTTTTAGGGCTGGTAAAAATAGTAATTCTCTCGTTGCCTAACAAACGAGAAGTCACCTTTTGTGACAATATAAGATAACTTAACTACCCAACTGTCAGGTTCGGGTCATGTGACCGAACAAACTTTCAGAAACACCTATTCGAGAGCGTGCAAATCACATTTCAGAATAGCAGAACTACAAAACAGAATTGTTAGAATCACTCTTAATCACATTCGTGCCACATATCCCATGCAGCATCGGCTTGCAGGTGCAGCATTTCTAATCCATTCTTTACAGTGGCTCCTTGTGCGGCACCGAGTTGCATAAAGCGGGTTTCGAGCGGATTGTATACAAGGTCGTAGAGCAGGTGGTCTGCAGTGAGCAGCTGATAGGGAATGGACGGTGCTTCGTCCGTGTGAGGATACATGCCAACGGGTGAGCAGTTGACAATAACCGTGTGCTGCTGCATGACCTCGGGCGTAAGGTCATTGTATGTCAGCCTGCCTTCGGCTGGCTTACGGCTGACATAGGTGGGTGTGATGCCGAGCTTCTCCAGTCCGTACTTCACAGCTTTCGAGGCTCCTCCTGTGCCAAGCACCAGTGCCCGTTTGTGTACATCGGGACGCAGCAAAGGATTAATAGAACGGCAGAACCCAATCACGTCTGAGTTGCAGCCATACAATTCTGTGCCATTTGCCCCATGCTTTACGCACACCACATTGACGGCACCTATGGCTTCGGCCTCAACCGACAGCCCTTTCAAGTAAGGCATAACAGCCTGCTTGTAGGGTATTGTCACGTTAAAGCCCTTCAGATTGTCCTGATGTAGCAAAAAAGCCATAGCTTCGTCTACATTGGCATATTCAAAGTTGTGATAAACAGCGTCGATGTGTTCGCGCTCAAATTTGTCAGCAAAATAGCGTGCTGAAAAGCTATGGCCGAGCGGGTAGCCAAGCAAACCGTATAGTTCCATGTCAAGTAGGGGGTGTTTTATTCTTCAGAGAAATCTTTCATAATTTGCCGGTATGAAGCATAAAGTCTGGTGCGCGATACAAATCCTACAAAGGTGCCGTCTGGTTTGAGCACGGGCAGAGTACCCGCATCGCAATGTGCAAATTTGTCCATAACCGTCTGCATATTGTCGTCAGTGCGTAGCACCATTTCAGGCTGTCGCATCAACTGTGTGGCCTTGTACATGCGGTAAAGTTCGCTGCGGAATATGATTTTCCTGATTTTGTTTACATTGATTACGCCCAGCATGCCGCCCTTCATGTCAACCACAGCAAAGTGCAGCGACTTGCTGGTTGACACCGCCTGCACAATTTGCCCTAAATACATATCGGGGTGCAGCAAGGGACGCTCCTTGTCAATGATGGCGTCGAGCGACATCAGCGTCAGCACCGAGCGGTCCTTGTGGTGGGTGAGCAATTCGCCCTTACGAGCCAAACGCATGGCATAGATGCTGTGCTTTTCAAAGGCGTTGATGGTGAGGTACGATGCCACAGACACAATCATGAGCGGAATAAACAGTTGGTAACCGCCAGTGAGCTCGGCAATGAGGAACACGCCTGTCAGTGGGGCATGAAACACACCGCTCATCACACCCGCCATGCCCAAAAGGGCGTAGTTCGTTTCGGGCACAGTTACCTGCCAAAAGCCATATTCATTCCAAAGTCTTGAAAAAACAAATCCACCTATGCAACCAAGGAACAAACTGGGCGCAAACGTACCACCGCAACCACCACCGCCATTGGTGGCCGTCGTGGCAAATACCTTGAACATAATAATCAGACCAAGGTATACAAGCAGGTATTCGGGGTGACCATAGAACAATGAGTTGTTGAGCACCCCGTCGGCCTGTGCGCCAGTCTGGTTGCCCAATAGCATTGATATGGTGCTATAACCTTCGCCATAGAGTGGCGGAAAGAAATAGATGAGTATGGCCAACACGGTGCCACCAAGTGCCAGTTTGGCGTACATGTTGTTCAGCCTTCCAAACACTTGCTCAAACGAGTTCATGACACGTGTGAAATAAAGCGAGATAAATCCACAGAATATGCCAAGCATAACCGATGTCGGTACGCGGTTGACGGCAAAAGGCTCCATCAGTTCGAAATTGAACATAGGGCTGATGCCCGTCCAGGCATAGGTGATGCAGGTGGCAGTAAGGCAACTGACCAGCAGGGGCAGCAGCGATGCCATGGTAAGGTCTACCATCAGCACCTCCAGTGTAAACATCAGTCCTGCAATAGGTGCTTTGAAAATACCTGCCACAGCGCCCGATGCACCACAACCTATGAGCAGCATCATGGTTTTGTGGTCGAGGTTGAAGAATTGTCCCAAGCGGCTGCCTATGGCCGACCCCGTCAGCACAATAGGCGACTCGGCACCGACCGAACCACCAAAACCAATGGTGAGGGCTGAGGCCACAACACTCGACCAGCAGTTGTGCCCCTTGATGTTTCCTTGTTTGCGCGAAAGGGCATAGAGTATTTTTGTTACACCATGTCCAATGTCGTCACGTACAATATATTTAATAAAGAGAGCTGTAAGGTAGATGCCCACAATAGGGTATACCAAAAACAGCCAGTTGGCGTGTGTTACGTCAAATTGTGATGTCAGTATATGCTCAATTTCGTGAATTAAAAATTTAAGCACCTGTGCGGCCACTGCGGCTCCAACACCAACTAAAAGAGCCAATAGTAGTATAAACTGCTTTTGGCTCATGTGTTTGGCAATCCACACCGACAACTTACGCCACATCTTGCTGTTAACTTGTACTGTGGTGTAAGCTCGTGTGCTATTGTTGTGCGCTATATTGTCCTGATAGCTTAATGCTGTGGACTCTGTTTGCATATTTGTTGTGTAATATTTATGGGTTGACGAGTAAGTATGCTTTATACTACTTATTATGTTATTCAAGTTTCGGATTTAGCCCGTCCTTGCTAAATCCGAAAATTGAGTGAGAAACTTAAATAACTTGGCAAACTTACCCGTTAACCTGTTAACCTGTTTGCTAAATCTGCCAACGCGTAACGGTTAATTTGCCTGTTCGCATTCCTCCTTATCTGATAACCTTAACTTCGCCACCAAGTCCTAACTTGATGATGTTTGAAGCAGGTGGGTTCTGCGTTTCGTTGCGGCGCGAGGTGCACACGTAATCCACTGCTTCCAATATTTCGGGTGCAATGTCGGCAAAGCATTTGGGTGAAGGTTCACCGCTGATGTTGGCCGAAGTCGAAACAATGGCGCGTCGCATTCGCATACACAGGTTTTGGCTGAATTCCTCATGTGTCACGCGTATGCCGGCACTGCCATCTTCGGCCAGCAGGTTCGGGGCCAGGTTGCGTGCTCCGTCATAAATGATCGTTAGCGGTCGTGTAGCCACTTCCATTAGTTGCCAGGCCACATCGGGCACTTCGCGCACGTAAAACTCTATCTTCGCTTCAGAGTCCACCAATGTAATGAGCGCCTTGGCGTCATTGCGCTTCTTTATTTCAAAAACACGTTTAACGGCCTCCTCGTTTGTAGCATCACAACCTATGCCCCATATTGTGTCGGTGGGGTAGAGTATGATACCACCTTTGTTCATCACGTCAATGGCCTGTTTAATGTCATCGCGATATTCGCGCAAGTGCCCCGTGATATTCTGCTTTTCTTTTGACATTGTATGTAATCTTTTGCTGAAAAATTGTCCAAAAATACACCAAAAAAACGACATATTCAAGCCGGAGCGCTGCAAACCCTGTGCGTGAGGGTAAAAACAAGTCTCCAATGCCGTTTGTCACCATTACTTAGTGACACCTCAATTCAGCCATGCGGCGTGCCTCACTGCGTGCCGGTTTGCCCGTTTCGGTGCGTGGCAGTTTCTCTACGCGTATATAATGGCGTGGCACTTCGTATTTGCCAAGCAGTGTGCGGCATAGCGTGTCGAGTGTGTCCGCCATGTCCGTTTCGGCCTCGTATAGTAATGTGATGGCTTCGCCCAAACGTTCGTCAGTCACTGCGGTAATTTGAAAGTCTACCCCGAGCGACATCAGTCTCCGTTCAATATCTTCAATTTGCAACTTTATGCCACCCGAGCAAACCACGTTGTCGCGTCGGCCCAAGATGCGAAATCTGCCACCGGGCAAAAGCTCTGCCACATCGTTTGTCACAAGCCGTTCGGCATTCACCTTGGGGGCATAAATGCAAAGGGTGCCCTCGTCTGAAAGCGACACGTCCACCCCCTCGAGCGGTGTATAGGCATCATCGGCTGTGGGGCCGTTAATGCGGCGCAACGCAATGTGCGACAGCGTTTCGGTCATGCCGTATGTGCTGTATATGGGGTGTGGAAAGTTGTGGAGCGCTTTGGCCATATCGGGCGAAATGGCTCCGCCGCCAATAATCAGGCAGAGTGTGCGTCGCAGCAGTGAGCGCTCGTGAGGCACCTTCAGTGTTTCGTACACCTGCATGGGGGTGAGAGCTGCAAAGTCAGGTGCTTCGTGCAAGTGGGCGTATGGGTGCGAGGTTGGTGCCACCGGTATGAGTTGCAATCCGCCGGCCATGGCTCGTACCACCATCATTTGTCCCGCTATGTAGCGTAGCGGCATGCACAGCAGGGCCGTATTGCCCTCTTGCAGGCCGAGTGCTTGCAGTGTGGTAAGTGCGCTGTCCCACATGCGCACTTTTTCCACCTGCATCTCTTTAGGTTGCCCCGTGCTGCCCGAGGTGTGAACCGTTACCGTAGGCACAGGTTCCCTCCATATATCCTTATACTGCTCGATCTCGTTCATGAAGGCACGCTGCTGGGGAGAGCCATACCACATGCAGTCACCCTCAATGTGCAGGGGGGCATTGTCAAAGTTCTCCACAAACAGTTGTCCGGTGCCGAGCCCCTGTGGCATGGTCGTATGCTCGTCAATAGCTGCACACCATTGGGCTATAGCGTTAAGTCCCACGTTGCTCTCAAGGGCCGAAGTCGTCCAGTAGCCAATGCCGCGGTCGCGTGCCAGCGACATCCATTCGCCTGCACCGGTAAATGCACCATGCAGTGAAGGTTTCAGCACAATGTATTGCGGCTTGATGGTGTCGAGCAGCGCATTCTTCTGTTCAAAATCATTCACCCCAATCAGTTCCTCGTCAAGTGCAATAGGTAGTGGCGTGTTGGCGCAAAGTTTGGCCATCTCGTCCCACTGCCCTTGGCGTATGGGCTGCTCTATGCTGTGAATGTCGTATTGTGCCAGAGCCTCAAGCCGTTTGGGGGCGTCGGTAGGTGTAAAACCACCGTTGGCGTCAACACGCAGCTCCACCACCTCCTTGCTATAACGCGAGCGCAACTGACGTATCAGTGCCAGTTCGCTCTCAAAGTCTATTGCCCCAATTTTAAGCTTCACACAGCGGAACCCCTTGTCAAGCTTCTCCTCCATGCGTTGGCACATTTGCTCGTAGCTGCCCATCCACACCAATCCGTTGATAGGTATGCCGCGTTTGCCTTGTGTAAAGTCCGAAGGGTACAGTTTCAAGTAGTTGCCAGCCAGTGACCCCGCTGCCGAACGGAATGCCGTCTGCAGTCCGAATAGCATAGACGGCAGGTGCCGCCATTTGTTCGAGTCCAGGTTCTGTGTGCGTTCCACCTCGGCACACACCTCGCGCAACCGTTGTTCGTAGTTATCGTCATAATCGCAACTAAGGTCATGGAGTGGGGCACACTCGCCCAACCCCGTAAAGCGAATTTGCGGGTCGGTCGAGGTCAGCACAATGTACCACACCTTGCGGTCGTAATATATGCCGCGTGAGGTACCGGCTGGTTGCTTGAATTGCAGTGTGCGCGGAACAATGCGCAGTTTGAAAGGAAGGAAGTGCATCTGTCAGGGTGTTACGTTGATAGGAATTGGTGCTGTGTTTGAAGTTTAGTAATGGTGAAAGAATTAGTTGAGCAATTTTGACCTGTATTTTTGTTGTTGGAATTTGGAAGAGGGAGCATAGCGGGCTATGTGACCGATGACAAATTTCAAAAACGGCAAAAAGACAGGGCATATGAAATAACTCCTTGCTCCACAAAATTGGTCAAGTTATTTTTTCACCATTACTTAGGTCGAATACCTGCTTATTAGGGGTGTTATCCCTATTTCAGAATAATTAGCCCCACCCTTAAGGGAGTTTGGGGTATTTCTTAAAGTCAGGTTTGCGCTTTTCCAGAAAGGCACGTCCGCCCTCTTGTGCCTCGTCAAGCATATAATATAGCATAGTGGCGTCGCCAGCCAGCTCCTGTATGCCCGCTTGTCCGTCAAGTTCGGCATTCAGTCCGGCCTTAATCATGCGCAAGGCCAATGGCGAGCGTTCCATCATTGTTTCGGCCCATTCCACCACCTCGTCTTCGAGTTTGTCAAAAGGCACAACCTTGTTCACCATGCCCATGCGTTCGGCTTCGGCGGCAGTATATTGGCGGCACATAAACCATATTTCGCGTGCCTTCTTCTGTCCCACGATGCGTGCCAGATACGATGCGCCAAATCCAGCGTCAAACGAGCCAACCTTCGGCCCCGTCTGTCCAAAGATGGCATTTTCTGAGGCAATGGTCAGGTCGCACATCAAGTGCAGCACGTGTCCGCCCCCAATGGCATAACCGTTAACCATGGCAATGACAGGTTTTGGCAGCGAGCGAATTTGCTTTTGCACATCAAGCACATTGAGGCGGGGCACGCCGTCGCCGCCCACATAGCCGCCACGTCCTTTCACGTGCATGTCACCACCCGAGCAAAAAGCCTTGTCGCCAGCTCCGGTCAGCACCACCACGCAAATATCCTGTGCCTCGCGGCAATAGCGCAGGGCATCGCCCATTTCGGCCACAGTCAGTGGGGTAAAGGCGTTGCGGTAGCGCGGTCGGTTAATGGTAATGCGTGCAATGCCGTTGTAGGCATCAAACAATATCTCCTTGTACTCTTTAATAGTTGTCCAATTTCGCATAGTAAATATTTGTTTAGGTGAGTGTACATTAAAGGCGTGTTGTCGAAATGCTGTTGCTTTGTTCAAAATAGCACCACCTCGGCAACGGGGGCGTCTGTGGCATAGCGCAGAAAGCAAAATAGCCTGTCAAATCGTTAACCCGTTAACCAAGGTTCTGGCCAACGGGTTAAGCATGCAATTCTATAAAACTTGAGTATAAAACAAACTTGAACGCCTGCTTGGTCATACAAAGTTCGTCATTTCTGCTGAGATGGCCAAGGCATAACGGAGATTGGGTTAGTGGGTTAGGAGGTTAGTGGGTTAAACGAATACCGCTATTTGTCTACTCATGAGGGCGACTTTTTAACCTTCTAACCCACTAACCCACTAACCCCTTAACCCCTTAACCCTATTCCTCCCTCTTCCCCTCATCAATTTTCCAGGAAGAAGTCAACAGATGTAACTACGCGCACCTTTTTGATGTAAGGCGTGCTTGGGTCGCGGTCTTCAATAGTAAACAAACCTTGTGACGCATTCTTAATCTTGCCGAGTTTGCTGTCAGAATCCTTTGCAAACTTTTCGGCAGCCTCACGTGCGTTTTTAGTAGCCTCCTCAATCATTTGTGGCTTGATCTTGTTGAGGCTCGTAAACTCATACTGCACCCGTGTGTCGTAGTCGTTGGCCGAAATGGCAATGCCTTGTTTCAGCAGTTCGCCCATGCGCGACATCAAACTGCGTACCACATCAACCTGCGACGACGATACCGTAATGATGCTCGTCACATTGTAACGGTCGCGCGTTTTGATGTCGTCGGCAGAGCCGTAGCGCTCGGCACGCAGGTCAACAATTTGGGGAGCACCCACACTGATGTCGGTCTTGGCCACCCCATTTGATGTGAGGAAAATTGCAATGCGGTCGTTAACGTTATTCAAGTCAGTGTAAATAGTTTGCAGGTCGTTGCCAGTGGTCTTGTAAGTGATAGGCCAAATCACCTTGTCTGCCTTCACCTCGCGCTCTGCCAGTCCGCGCACGTCCACCACGCGGTCTTTTGCAGCAAAGGCCGAAAGCCCCCAATAGATAAACACACCCAACATGAGGGTACCAATAGCCAGAATGATGGCTTCAATGCGATAGTTCTTCATAATGTATGGTTGTAAAGTTGTTAAAGTTCCAAATTTAGCCTACACTTGCTAAATCCGAAAGTTGGGTAAAGTTGTTAGTAGTAATGCGTCGGTTGAGTTTGAACACGCGCTAAGTAATTCAGTGTACCAACTTGCCAAAGCAAAGGTAAGTGCTTTTATGTTATGTTGCAACATTTTGCGCATAAATACGCCATAGCAAAGAACAACGCATGTTGAGAAAAGAAAATCTCAAGCCGTAGGTAACAGAACAACGGGGGGGCATGTGGCAGTGTTACACCAACGTACTCGTTCGTCAACTTACCCCCTGTTGGTATGTTATGCAGCATACTTTGTGCAAATAAACAAGTTTCGTATTTGTAATGATTACACCAAATACATATATTTGCCGCATGAACAAATTAGCAGACATATTGAGTGGCATCTGGCTATTCTATTACAATGGCTTCAAGCAGATGACATGGGGGCGCACCTTGTGGCTGATTATTGTGCTCAAATTGTTTGTGATATTTGTGGTACTGCGCTTCTGCTTTTTCCGTCCGGCCATGCAAGGACTCAGCAATGATGAAAAAAGCGAAAGGGTAGGGCAGCAGTTGCAACAGAAATGACAATAACCCGTTGGCGGAAATCTCGGTTGACAGGTTAACAGGTTAACCTGTAATTAAAAACTCAAAATCAGGTGTCTGAAACACCACCTGATTATTCGAACATCTATTTATCATGACACTACTCACAGCATTAGACCCCGGTGCCATTGATTGGGCACGGGCACAGTTTGCACTCACAGCATGCTATCATTGGCTGTTTGTGCCGTTAACTTTAGGCTTGGCATTGATAATGGGCATCATGGAGACGCTCTATTATGTCAAGCGTGACGAACATTGGCGTCGTACCGCCCAATTCTGGATGAAACTCTTTGGCATAAACTTTGCCATAGGTGTGGCCACGGGATTGATACTCGAGTTTGAGTTCGGTACCAACTGGAGCAATTACTCGTGGTTTGTGGGCGACATATTCGGTGCACCATTGGCCATCGAGGGCATCGTGGCATTCTTTATGGAGGCCACATTCATAGCCGTCATGTTTTTTGGTTGGGACAAAGTCAGCCGCGGATTTCATCTGGCTTCAACATGGTTGACAGGTTTGGGCGCCACCATCTCCGCTTGGTGGATATTGGTGGCCAATGCCTGGATGCAGCACCCCGTGGGCATGGCATTCAATCCCGACACCGTGCGCAACGAAATGAACAATTTTGCCGCAGTGGCACTCTCGCCCACGGCAGTAGTCAAGTTCTTGCACACCGTGTCGAGCGGTTGGCTGACAGGTGCCGTGTTTGTAATAGGTGTGAGCTGCTGGTTCCTCATCAAGCAACGTAACCGCAATATGGCTTTGCGTTCCATCAAGGTGGCCAGCCTTACGGGTATAGTGGCCGGCCTCATTGTGCTTGGCACGGGCGACCAAAGCGGTGTGACCATGGCACGTGAGCAACCCATGAAACTTGCTGCAGCCGAGGGATTGCAACAAGGTGGCCAACGTGCTCCCTTCAGTATTGTGCCAGGCATCGAGGTGCCGGGAGCCCTTTCTGTGCTTGCCACGCACAGCATAGATGGTTATGTGCCAGGCATCAACGATTTGCTCAACGGCTACAAGCGTCCCGATGGCACATCGGAGCCTTCTGCCGACGAAAAAATGCAACGTGGCCAAAAGGCTATCAATGCCTTTGCCGCCTACCGTCAGCTGCGTGCCGACAATCCGCAGGCTGCTAAGTTGGCACTCGACACCCTCAGGGCACATCAGCAATATATGGGCTATGGCTACCTCAAGGACAAGTCCGAACTTGTGCCGCCTACACCTATTATATATTGGGCCTTTCGTTTGATGGTTGGTTTTGGCACATTGCTGTTCGCCATATTGCTCGTGGCGGGTTGGTTGGCTTGTCGTGGCACGTTGCCCCAGCACAAGTGGCTGCTTTGGCTGGGAGTGGCATCAATACCCATGGTCTACGTAGCCGGACAGGCTGGTTGGATAGTAGCCGAGGTAGGCCGCCAGCCTTGGGCCATACAAGACCTCCTGCCGGTTGGCGTGGCCGTGTCGCAGTTGCCCACAACCAATGTGATGTCCACATTCTTTATGTTTGTCGCACTGTTCACCTTGCTGCTTGCGGCCGAAGTGCGCATTATGTGCAAGGCCATAAGTGGTGAGCAATCTGAATAATAGGGTTAACGGGTTGACAGGTTAACGGGTTAACAGGTAAGTTTGCCAAGTGCTTAAAGTTTCTTGCCAAGCTGTCTTTAATATAACTCAAGTTTCGGATTTAGACGGGTACGGTCTGAAAACGCTACCTCTAATGGGGGCGACGCGTCTCGCGTCGGGAAAATACGCAGTTATTATTAACAGTAGTAGCGTTCGTATTTTAACTCCTATCTCTATCCCGACGCGGGACGCGTCGCCCTCATTAGAGGTAGCGTTTGGTGCTTTTAGCCTTTTATTGACATCATCGGCTGCGGCTCAGCAATTCAAGCAAGCTTGAGCATACTTACCCGTTAACCTGCCTCCCCATAAACCCCCAAAAACAATCAACTATCAAAATACTTTCTCAATATGTTATCATACACATTCCTTCAGCAATATTGGTGGTTCTTGGTGTCGCTGCTTGGTGCCTTGTTGGTGTTCCTTATGTTTGTGCAAGGAGCCAACTCGCTGATATTCCGCATAGGGCACACCGAAACCGAGCGCGGCACAATAATAGCCATCACCGGTCGAAAGTGGGAACTGACATTCACTACTCTTGTCACCTTTGGCGGTGCATTCTTCGCCTCATTCCCCTTGTTCTACAGCACCAGTTTTGGTGGAGCCTATTGGGTGTGGGTATTGTTGCTCATAAGCTTTGTGCTGCAAGCCGTAGCCTACGAGTATCAGGGCAAGCCTAACAACCTGTTTGGCACCACAGCCTATCGTTGCTTCTTGGTGTTCAACGGCTTTGTAGGGCCATTTGTGTTGGGGGCCGCAGTGTCAACCTTCTTCACGGGTTCGGCATTCAGTGTGAGCCACGACGCCATGGCCGCTTCGTTGTTGAACAATGCCTCACCTGTTATCAGCCAGTGGGACAGTGCTTGGCACGGACTCGAAGCCCTGGCACAGCCTTGGAATTGGGTGCTCGGACTTGCCGTGTTCTTTTTGGCACGTGTGCTCGGTGCATTATATCTGCTCAACCGCACCGACCAACCACAGCTGCAGACACGTTTGCGCCGGCAACTGCTAACCGATGCCGTGCCGTTCGTACTTCTGTTTGTGGCCTACGTGGTGTTTCTGCTCACAACATCGGGATTGACTTATCAACCCGCCACCCAACAGTTTGTAGCAGAGCCACATAAATATCTGCACAACCTTTTAGCTCTGCCTTGGGTGCTTGTGCTTTTTGTTGTTGGTGTGATATTGGTGCTGTATGCCATCGTGTCGTCCGTGTGGCGTGCAGCGTGCCGTTGTGGCATTTGGTATGCCGGCCCGGGTGTAGTGCTTGTTGTGTTAGCGTTGCTTCTGATGGCAGGGTTGAACAATACGGCCTATTATCCATCGCTCACCAGTCCGCAGTCGTCGTTATGTCTGGCCAACAGTTGTTCGAGTCAGTTCACGCTTGGCGTTATGTCGGTTGTAAGCTTGCTCATACCTTTTGTGCTTGCCTACATAGCTTATGCTTGGTGGTCATTGGAGCGCAAGCGCAAGCCATGATGTTGGGAGATAATATCCCTTCAGACTTCATCACTTTTCTGCACCTTCGCTAACGCGAAAACATAAGGACATAAGGACAAGAGTGCTTCAAGACATAAGGGTTACGCCGTTAAGACCTTGAGAGTCATGAACAAGAAAGCTGCAATAACGTTAAACGCTACGGCGTAGCCCTTATGTTCTTGCGGGCACATGGACGCAAGTCCATGCCCGTATGTATTGAGACATTTTTGTTCTTATGTCCTTATGGTTCCGCGTTAGCGGTGACGCATTGACGGAGTTAGGAAATCATATCCTTTATTATTGCTGTCCAGTGAAATGCCCAAGCTTCTATTTATGCTTTGGAGTTTCACCCAGACAGCAATATTTTTTAATTGCACAATTTGTCTGCACTCTACACTATTTGTCTGCACTGCGTTGATTATCAATCTGTTACGTAGTGTAGACAACTTCGTTTTTTATCTGCACGGTTGTCTGCACTTATCTACACTTGTCTGCACTTGTTTGCACGCTAATTCTTCCTCTGTTTTCCTCTGCCACCGCATCATGACGTAATGCCTGTGTGGGAGCGGTTAGCACAATAACGGGAGGTAGATTTTTCGGTTGCTCTAATCAAAAAACCGCTTCCCTTATACCGAATTGTGCAGGTGGTATAACCGTCGTGCAGTTAGGTGCAGAGGTGCGTAATGAAGGGGGGCAGACAAGTGCATACAACGTGCAGACGAGTGTAGATAAGTGCAGACAAGTGCATACAGTGTGCATACAAAAAATGAGGTTGTCTACACTCCGTAATGTATTGATAATCAGTAAGGTGCATACAAAAAGTGCAGAGTGTAGACAGTTTGCAAAATAATTTCTTTGTGGGCTTTGTAAGAGGTGAAAACTGAATTTTGAAACAATGGATACTTTCCCCAATAGTGTGTCAGCTCATCATTTAAAAAGGGCCAACACTTGCGTGTCAGCCCTGACGTTTGTAATTAAGGAGTGCTAATATCACCTAACGCGTATCATTCAGTGGTGCCAGAAGGTGATGAAGCCAGAGAATAGCTCAATATTTTGTTTCTATAAAGCTCAAAGGCGATGTCCAAGACTCTTTATCTTACACACCGGCCTTTTTACATTCTCATTTTATGGCACTACTTCTTTACTCCGTAAAGTTCATAGTCTTTTTTCCGTCTTTCTACTATCGGAGAATTGTTACCGTCAAAGTACAGATCAAACCATGTTGATGATTCATTGGGATTCATACTGTCACTCAGCACAAAACGCTTGCCGTCCAATGATCGTTGTTGTATGCAATAACGTTGTTGTCTGTATGCCGTTTTGACGAACACCTCTCTTGATCCTAAGAAGCATATGTTATCGTACATTTTTATATCAGATCTTCTGTAGACTTCACCATTGTTTCCTCCACGTCTCATATACAATGTACCAATCATCAAGAATTCCATGAAACCGATGGTGACAAATATTGGTTTTCGGGTGAAGCATGTCATGTTCTCCAAATATACCCAATATTCCTTGCCTTGCTCTGTAAAATGCAGCAGGGCGTTGTCCTGCAGCTCCGCAAACTCATACATTTGTTCTGGCTTTTCCATTGGTTCGTACAGTTTTGTACGTACAAGGTATTTGCCAACTCTGTTTTGCACAACTCTTATGCCGTATGCCTGGGGAAATATCTTGGTATAACTGCCTAATGATTCCCATTTATCCAACCAATGTTTTCGATAGTATACTTGATAATTGTTCTTCGTGACGCTGGTGATTCTCAGATTGGCTGGCTCCTTATAATCTTCCAACCGTGTTTTGCCATCAATGTCGTCTATTCTTATTTTGGGTCTGAATAACCTCAGATATAGTTTCTTCTCCTCTTCAAACTGTTTGATTTCTTTCTCCCATACATTCTTCATTTCCGTTAATTCTTCTGCGGTCATAGGGTGTAACATGGTATCCAAAGACTTGCGCCATGCCAAACCTCTTTGCTCGTCTTCCCATATCGAAAGATCTCCTATTTTCTCTTTGAATATGTATAGCTTGTCTGGCTCTGATGGTTGCACAAAGAAATTGCGGAACCGCAGCCCTTCGTCTGTGCCATAGTTCAACGCATTCTGCAACACAAAACAACTTTCGTTCATTTGCCGTGTCCTTACTCTTGGATAGAGGCGCACCCCGTCTGTAGTGGTGAACTCCAGAAAGCCATGCTTCTCGATCCTTGGTTGCTTGAAGTACCGTATTCCATTGCGCAAGTCCATCCAAGGACGTTCTCTGTCTATCTTTCGTCGAGAATACAGTTTTGCAATTCCGTATGCTTTCATTTCTACCTTATTATATTCATAGGGTAGCACTTCCTTGCCGTCTTTATCCACAACACCTGACAGCCCATTTTTGTTGCTGACCGCCTTGTAGCCGTATGCTTCCTCCAAGTCCATACGTTGCCCTTCATGCGTCATCACGGTAATTAGCTCTGTTTGTGCGTCAGAAGTGATTGCATCTTTTTCGTTACAAATGGAATAGCCTATGTTGTACGGCCTTCCCACGTCATTGGTTAGAATGCCTTTTCCTGCTACACGTCCCTCAAACATGGCTTGCCAATCTCTGTCATCTGACGGCAGACCAAACAAGCGGTACAGCCCGACATTGTCCAATATCAGACAATACTTCTTGCCCTCAAACACACGCATGCCACGTCCTACTTGCTGAAGGTATTTCGCCAATGACAGTGTGGGCCTTGCCAACTGAATAAACTCAACGTCGGGACAGTCAAAGCCCTCACCGAACAAATCGACATTCACTAATACTTGTATGTCGTTGGTTTGATTCAAAGATGTACGGCAAGGCTTATCATTACAATCCCCTACAATCGTTCCCTTAAATCTTTCAATGATTGTATTCCTTTCTGTAAACGGCGTTTTGCTGCTTATAGCTACTGCATTTATGCCATGCTGTCTGTACGCTTCCGCTATATGCTCTGCGTGGGCAATGTCTATGGCATAAGTAATGCCTTTCTTGTTTGCTGCATATCTCATCACCGTATCGCAAAGTCTCTCGATGCTTGGTCGCACATTTAGTTTTTCGTTCATCTCTTTCAGTGAGAAGTCTCCGTCGGCACCTCGTTTTTTTAGTGAGTTTACCATGCGCCAATCTTCGCTGTCCTCTTTGATGGACATATAGTCATACAGTGACAGCCACCCATTGGCAATGAATTTATTTGCCGACCATGACTGCAACAGTACGTCAAATAAATCAGTAAACCCTCGTCTGGTTAGTCGGCAAGGTGTGGCAGTCAGTCCCAACTTTTTCGCTTCAGGATATGCATTCATCACCTCCTTATATGTCTTTGCCAGGGCATGATGCGCCTCGTCAATCACAATCAATGAGGGATGTTCCTTCATATTTCGATAGTGTTTTGACAGCCATTGTATTGACATTACCTTAATATGGGAATTGTGCGATAAAAGGGCTGGTGTTGTGCAAGAAGCAGGGTAGCTGCTCATCATGGTTTCAATCGTCTCCTTTATCTGCTCAACCAATTCTTTGCGATGCACCACAATCCATACACATGGATTGTTCACTCTTCGTTCTTCAATATTCACTTGCTCTGCCAGAAGCACAGTTTTTCCCGTACCTGTCGGCATCTGCACCATCACGGATTGATGCAACCGAAAAGCCGCTTCAATCCGTTCGCACATATCTTTTTGATAGTCGTACAGCTGAATATCCTTCATATCAGTATCTCCTCGGCAAACATGTCGAGGGTATCTCTTTCATTTCTCGTGGATTCTTTCCCCATACTTTCTGCAACTTCAGATGCCATTGTTTGCCTTTGTTGCACTCGTCGTCCACTTTGTAATGCGGCTTTCCAAGTCGTTCATGAGGATAGATCGTGTTTCCTGCCGCTTTCCCTCTCTCGACTTCATAAAGACTTCAAGCAATGAAACAAGTGTCATAACTTTCTTTTTGACATTATTCCACATGCTTGATTCTATCCAAACTTTGTTTGTCGATTTTCTCATGCATGGTAGGTGTGAACTTATATATGTAAATATATCTTGTAAAGCGTCTTTAAGCAAAGGTGATTCACAAGACATTGAATAATAAGTGTTTGTATCTTACATCTATGACTTATAGAGCCTTTGTAAAGAAATAGAAACTACATCTCTTTCATAACCTTCTCCACCTCTTCCAAAGGCACATTCAGCATACGAGATACATAAAGCGGAGTAATGACATCCATGCTTCCCGACTGGCGTTCCATGCCAATCAGATACTCGATGTTCTTTTTCAAATCGCCAAGACTGTTTGAGAATGTAGATGAACCCAGTTCTTTGTTTCCTGCCTCCTTTGCTTTGAAAGCATCAAACGTCTCACTACCATCCTCACCATACTTACCATCCTTTGCCTCGTATATAACCGAAGGTTCCAATACCTCAACAGTATGCCATGCACCTTGTGGCACAACACAACCATAATTACCAACGGTAGGGTCAAGATGAATACGCTCTATCTCATTTCCGTTTTCATCACAGATAACTTCCACAATCTTACCGCACAAAAGCAAAACATTCTCCGTACTTTGTGGATGTCTGTGGATAGGAACAACGGTTCCAGGCAGTAAGGCATTCAGCATACGTTGAGAATTATCATTGGCAGATGTTCGCAAGTCCAAATTCTGACGTAAGCGAGGATTAACAACAGCTTGCTCAAAGAGCTTACCTAAAAAATCTTTATTAATTTCCATAATTGTAGTAAACGAACAAAACATGAACCCCATAAATTATACGAAAGACGTTCATATAACCTATGAAATTCATGTCTTGAATTTTGTAAATATTATTTCTTTAGTGAATTAAGGTATTCCTCATGTAAGTGATAGTATTTCTTCATGAACAATACATAGATGATAGCTAATACAGCTAATGCTCCAATCAAATACATCCAATGGCAAAGTGCTGTATTAGGACACAGATAAACAAATCCCAATGATACAGCCAACTGCATAGTCATATATAGTAGCGTTACTTTTACATGTCCTATCTTCAGCTCGTTTGCCATAATCTGGTAAGCATGCTTACGGTGTGCTTCGCCCAGGTTCTCGTGCAACATGATGCGATGTATGATAGTCAAACAACCATCCACACCATACACCAATAAGAATATCAGCCATGTTATATCTTCAGTCTTGATAATCACATTACCTAACAGGAACAACATAATGAATGCTATACCTATTGACCCGACATCGCCAGCAAAGCATTTAGCCTTACCCTTCGGTCGGAAATTAAATATACAAAACACTATTGCTGCAATAATTGTTGTAACGATCAGCGATTGCGCCACATACTCATTGTCAGTATTTAAGGTAGCTAATGGAAGTAAAACAGCTAATGAATATCCAGCCGTTATTCCATTTATTCCGTCCATAAAGTTTATTACGTTTGTTGCTCCTACATAAACAATCAGAGCCACCAACACAATCCACCACATCGACCAATGCAAAATCCCCAACTCATAAAAAGCCATAGCAGCTGCAGCAAATTGAGCAACTAACCTCACCGAGTCTGGTAAAGACCGAATATCATCCACAAAGCTAACCCCAGCCACAAGCGTCAGTCCAGCTAAGAACCAAGGATATTCAAAACCGAAGAATGCGCTCCATACCCATGCCCCAATTAGAAAGATAATACCACCGCCTCTTAATACTATTGTTGAATGCGATGACCTTTGGTTTGGCTTGTCAATTATGTTATACTTATCCGCAATGCGGAAATATACGAGTTTTGCCAATAAGAGCAGAACGAAAATAAAGATGTAATTTATCATATTCTAATTGATTTATAATCCAAACAAGCGTATAATTTATGACTACAACAAATTCAAAAGTGTCCATACTCATTCAAAGTCGTCTATAATCTGGAGAATTTCACAGGTAATTCCATATCTCTAACAACTCATCACTCCTATTCGGGTTAGAATAAGCTAGCTAGGTATGCAAAATAGAACAAAATTCACTTCATCTGCATGGTATTCACAATACAACCTTCCTCCATGTCTCATGTAGCAGATGAGTGGATTTGGCTTAGTTACCATTCCCCTTATTGTAATTATGAAGTAAAATTTTTACCATGTTCAACCCAATCTTTTATTTCCTTGGATGAAATCATGGCTTTATATATTTCAACATCAATAAAACAGAAACTTTGAGGATGATTTATGTATTCCTGATAAGAACTTATTCTTGATTTCCAGAACTTTGCTCTGTCATTATGATAGACATCTTTCTGTTGTGAATAATCAGATATAAGTCGTCGCGTTTCACCTCGCATAAAAACATCAGCATTCATCTGCATCCTTTTTAAAAGCTTAAGTTTATTAAAGGTACGTAATACGATGCTGTCGTAATAATCAGCCTCATTAAGTTTATTGCTAATACTTATCTCAGCATGTGGAAATCCGTTCATTATCGTTATCGAACAAGCTATAATGTTTGCGGGCAACTGATCAAAGAAAGCATTGAAGAAGTAGCGTTCTCCTTTGCTATTCAACCAATATTCATGTTTATCATGATTACAATCATGACAAAGTGGGATAAGATTATTTGTGTGCGAAGAAAATTCATGAAAAATAGAGCGAGGCAAATAATGATCCATTTCAGAACATACTTCCAATCCACATATAGGACACATCAATACATCACTTCCATTAGCATTCTTCAATGCTTCCCAATGGTTATTGACAAACGAACGATTTGAACCATACAAGTTAAAAGCCCTGTCCTGTTTCTCTTTTTTACTCTTCTTCTGAATAGGAGAATCTGCAATATCCTCAGCCCATATTGGATGTAAGTTTTCTAAGGACACAGGATTGGTCGTAGAGTGTAAATCATAATTTAGGAATGCACTCTTCAAGTTCGCTTTTTCAGTATCGAAAAATGTACGTTGATCAATATGCAATCCTTTTTTTACAGAATCGAGATTATCGTCAATACTAATTGGGTCCCTTTTAAATTTATGCATTGTCTCTTGCTTCTATTGCATCACGTATAGTCAGCAAAGCATTAACATTCAACTTAATACCACGCTGAAACCAATTTACAATATATTTATAATCTTTGCCTTCATGACAAAGTTTATCAACCATTTTCTTAAAGTAAGAACTCTTTTCATCATAACCAAACAAATTGCGATAGAGCGTAGAAACATCCTCACCAAGAGTTTCAAAAGCAACAGGAGCAATTTGCGGAATATCTTCTTGCATTTTCTGCATTACATATACATTCTTACCAGCCATTTCGCGAACCACTAAAGGGGTATGTGTTGCTATAATAGAATAGCTTTTAAACACCTCAAGCAAATCACTTAAAACAGCAATAAACTCCATTGTTATATGCGGATGTAGATGTACCTCAGGTTCGTCAATAATCAGTAGAGAACGATAATGAATGTTAGCACAGATATATGTAACAAGTGACAAAATATGAAGTTGACCAGAACTCAATATTTTGACATTATCTTCCAATGCTTCAAAAACTATTTTTATATATTCATTATCATCTTTGTCTCTCAGTGTTTTAGTCACATTATAAACGAATGTATTGTCCACATAGTTGGTTGTTAAATCCTTCCACAATGAAAGCATGGACTCACCTTCTATTGTTGGACGTTTTTCAACCTCTTTCAGATTCTCCTTTAGTTTTGTAATTGTTCCTTCTTTGTCTTGTTCAAGGCAACATAGTTTATAATATATATCGCCAGGATTTTGCGATTCATTAGGATAACTATCAAATGGAGTAGAACAAATAACAAGCAGACTTTTAAATAAGGGAATCTTTGTTTTAAAGTTAGATTGGTTCTTTTTGAGCAAATCCGCTACGAATTTCGACAATATTTGTGTCTTTCCAACACCGTTATTACCAATAAGTCCTATGGTACGCATAAAAGGTAAAGGTCTATAAGGAACAAAAACTTTCCAATCAGCAAATAGTGACGTGTCATATTCAGGATGAAACGTATAAATAAACGAATACATCTCATTTTCGTTTATTCCCATCACTAAAGCCTGTCCTTCATTAAAAGCTTCGTTCGTTGAAAAGTCGCGCATCAAGGACTTTTTAAATATGCTCTCATCACGATGTAGATCATAAATTGTCGGATTAAAGGAACAGTCACAAAGATAGTGCTGCACCTCTTTTATTAGATTTATATCTTTCAAGACATCTCTCAAGCCAATATAATAGTTTGAATCTATTCCCACAGAACAAAACGAATCATCTAATGGTTCGTCAAATTCTTTTGGCAAAGCATCCATCGTATTCTTATGTGCAGAGTTCATTATTTTCAATTCTCCTATTTTCCATTTATCATATTCTGAAGCAAAATAGAACAAACAAAACCATGTACTATAATCAAAATCAGTCCAATCCCAATTGAATACAAGAATGAAACAAGGATAACGCTTTGGTGCTTCTACGCTGTCTATATAATCAGCCCTTCTACCTTGTTTAACTTGTACTTCAAAATGAAGTTCTGTTTCAAGAGGTTTTTTATTTTGTGGCATTTCATTTTGACCAACAGCAGTAGGACGTATTATTACATTACCGATATATATATATCGAATACCCTTAACTGCGATTTCAAAATTCTTTTTGATAATACTTTCTTTGTTTTCAATACCTCCTTCTGCAGCTGTCCAATTACTAAAAGTAGAGACTGGTACTTCTAATTCGATTTCGTATGTATCTATGCCACCATCCAATTTATCATGGTCAACAATAGAGTCCGACATATATCGTTCATTACAAAACATAGACAAATCTTTATATCCCTTGTTTTGTAATAGCTCAGCTACCGTTTTATAGAATGATTTGAGATTTTCCATATACGACTAATTTATTTCTTTTGCAAACATATTTCCATCTAACTCATGGACTTAAATCTTACAACAATTATTTCTGCCATGTTGTTGAAATAAATATCCTTATGGACATTTACCGTTGTCCTAATATTCATCTTCATTTGGGAATCATCCGATTCTTCTTGGAATTTTATGGAGACGTTCTCTTTTGAAGAATTTAAAAGAGTTGGAAGACATTTATCGTACATAAACATGCGGACCAAACACAACTTTGCGGAGGGTATCACTATACCATTTTGAAAAGAGGCTGTAGGGCAAATTATTGTTCAGACAAAATGACTGAAGGGATTGATCATGAGGTAAAGCCTCTGTTTGGTACTTGAAATAAAAGCGTTCTAAATCTTCGTTGCTGTACATATTTTTTAATTTTTGTTCAGCGCAAAGATATAAACTTCAGAGGTAAGCCCTAATTTGACTGCTTACAAGAATCCTTTGACGATTTAATGTTCAAAATACGATAAATCCAATCACACATACTAAATGAATCAGTTACAAATACAGTTCTTCAATCAAAACTAATCTATTATTGTTTTATATCTTCTCAAATGACTCCATAGCAATGTTAAGAACATGGGGAGGAGCCATTCTTTGTAAACAAGGGGATGCTTCCAACGGTTGTGCCACCAACGATGAAGCTTGAAAGTGGGGACGGGGTATCAATCCAACTCTGGCTTATCCTCCCTCAGATACGCCCAAACCGAGTGTGACAATTCTTTTATCATTGAATCGCCACAGAAATGCTTAAATTTCCAACTTGAGCGCAGCACACCGATAGCCTTTTCAATGCGCTGCCTCATTAAGTTCTTCGATAACGTCACTTCCTTGAATGTGTCATCAAGCACTCGCTTGTCTATCGGGAGCAAGTCCTTATAACTGCATTTGCCAAGTATATAGTCTGCCAAATGATTAAGGCAATCTACAAAGTTCTTCAAGCCAAAGCGGATACATTGCTTGTCAAACTCTCTCCAGTCAAGTGTGTCTTTGAAAGCCTGTCGCATCATAGCCCAATCACATACATGCTTTATGCTCATCTTTGAATATAGAAAATGACCATTGGCATGCTCAATCATAAACAGAGCCTGAAACATTTCAGGAGGCAAGGCAAGCTTTGTATCATCAATACGCTGCGGAGTATAATCATTCAGCAGACCTTCCAAATAGTTCTCCAAGTCTCTAGTACGCTTACTGCGCTTCACCGAACAGCAGTAACGATGGTTTTCTACAGCCAGACCTTTATACGAAAACACTGAATGTTTGTAATAGTCAGCTTCCACCTTGCATCCAACAGAAGCAATTAATGAATTGCCTGATTCGTATGCATTACAACCATCCGACTTATTGATTAAGAAGCAATCCAAATCGCATGAAAAACGATGTGAAGGAACAGGATAATGTTGAGATATAGAAAGACCCTTCAATACGTATGTACAGATACCATTGCTGTCATACAATTCAGAAAGATCCTTAGCAGCACTATAATTTACGGCATATCGCTTTTCTTGTGCCATCAAACTTCCTATCCATTGCATCTTCACCGCTTTAGTTTGAACATCCAGTCTCAACACACCATTGTATGCAGTAAACAAATTCTGTAGACCATCCAAAGCTATAGCCGGTATCTCCTGTTGTTGCGACAATTTAAACAAAGCCTTCAAGTCAAGTTCTTTCTCTATAGACTTAGGCATTTCCCCTAATGCAGCCTGCAATAAGATTATCAATTGAGAATAATTAGAACGAAGCATTTCTGTCTTTTTATGTATAACGAAGATCAAACAACCTTCTTCAGTTTTTTCAATATATTGCTTGGCAAGAAAACAAATAATCCTGTAAACCAAGCCTTCACCACATTCATCTTCAACACCGTCTGATACATCTTCACCACAGCCTTCAGCATTACCCATTTGTTGCTTGTTTCAGAACCAGAAATATGACGATATTTCCACAAGACCTTAGGATAGGTATAGATATAATCCACATCCTTTAGAATGTTCATCCACAATCCCCAGTCCTCAGCCCTACGCAGAGGAGGCATATACTTCTTGCCAACTCGCTTGGTATCAAACAACACTCCTGGAGTACCAATGTTGCATCCAGCAATCATCGATTTATACGACTGTCTTGGTGCTTGCTTCATCGTATAATAAGACTCCAACTTTTCATTAGCGTCCTCATACCAAGTGCAGGTAAGTTCATATCCATTATCTTGCATAAACTTCAACTGCTCCTCCAATTTAGTAGGATACCACCAATCGTCACTATCACAAAATCCAATATATCTGCCTTGTGCAGCCTTTATACCAATATTTCGTGCAACTCCAGCCCCACCATTCTTTTCAGCACGGATAACCTTTATACGGTCATCCATGCTTTTCACTTGGTTTAATACCTCTGTTGTCTCAGGTGCAGGACTACAGTCGTCAACAATTATCAATTCCCAATCCTTATAAGTTTGGGCTAGAATTGCCTCAACAGTCTCACGAATATAAGATGCCGCATTGTAATACGGCATTACTATTGAAACTTTCATATTATCTAAACAATAGATTTTTAATTTTCAAATAGTAACCTCCAAGAACAGTCTTTATTATCTTTAAGACAGCACGTTTGCATAGAAGTAGAAATCTTTTCTTTGAACTGGTTATGATAGACATAACATATTTAGTAGAACTATCTGAGAGCAAAACATATCGTCCAATCACCTGCATATCATCAAAATAAGACACTTTAGTAATAGGTTCTGATGTATAGATATATCTTATACCGTATTTGTATGCATTGGCTAATACCCGTTTAGAAGAATCTCCATTAGGAATTGAAGCATACTTTATTGGCTCTCCAAGAATACAACTAAGGATTTCAGTTGAACACTTCCATTCGTCCTCCACCTGTTCATCGGTCAAAGTATAAAGATGCTTGTGAGTATGAGCATGTGAACCAATGATATGTCCCCTTTTATGAAGATCTCGAATATCCTCTTCATCCAAAAAAGTATCTGTTCCTATATACTTTGTGGTTATAAAGAATATACCTTTAAATCCATATTTTTCAAGTATAGGAGCAATTACCTGATGAAACGATTTTCCACCATCGTCAAATGTGAACACGACATGATTCTTAGATTGATGTGTTGATTCACAATAATAAGATATGGATTTAACATGCCTCTCAAACATACTTGCATTCATTTTGTAAGGCAAGTCACGTTCTCTTTGAAATCCAGATTCATTTGTATCATGAACAAAAACATCATGATACATTAAATTTATTATCATCTTATTTTCTCTTAAAACCAATTTTATCAAGGAACCAAACAATATACAATCTATATTTAGCGACAAATGACCCCATAAACAACTTTCTGTTTTTAATTTTCAGCATAGCTTCATATGGAGCCAAATCTTCCTTATCATAATACTTAAAGACCGTTGCCTCAGACTTTTCTTTTTCCCACTGTTCTTTAGGAATCTTGCCTTCTTTCACATTTTGGATATCATAAATTTCATCCATATAGTAAGAATCACCATCAACTACAGTTTTAATTTTGGAATAATCAAGACCGAGTGAACTATAAGCCCAAGCTAGAGGAATATTGGCACCTGCTTGGAAAAAGAAATGAGAAGTACCATCATTTCTGAGATTTACCTCAAAGAAATAAGCCTCATTTTTAACCATTCCATATTCTACGCTAAACAGTCCATAATAGTCGATTCTTTCAAGAAATTGAGCAATATGTTCAGTATTCACACACTTTGGAATATTTGCAGTAATAACGCCATGTGAACTTTCGCCTGTACCACAAAAACGATCACGTATTAAAGCACCAGCCAAGCATGTTTTACCATCCATCATTCTAGCACCATAAATTAATATGTCCTTTTCTTTGGGAATATATTGTTGTAGCAAGAATTCAGAATCATGGCGAACAAATCTTAATATATTCTTAAGCTGCGTAGGCGTTGTACAAACCTTAAATTTAAATTCATTATATTTACCAACAGTTTGATGACAAGGTTTAAGAATGCATGGAAATTTCACATCTGAAATATTTGTATTCCAATTGCATCTTTTTGTCTGAGGAACTAAAAAACCAATATCTTCAGCTAATTTTCCCATAGCACCTTTATCATCATATTTCTTAACTGTGCCAGGCTTAGTTGTTCCTGTAATTGTAAAATACTTCTTAAGTTCGATGCTATGCTCATCAATAAACTCTGCTATCAAATCATTTGAATTTATCAAAACTGCCTTATCTTCGGTATTTGCACAATGCGTCATAAGATAATTATACCCATCTTCAATCGTAAGTGCTTCCACAAAGTTTGTGCAATACTTACTCACTGTGGCACAATTTGCATTTCCACGATAGGCAATAAATAATAACTCAAAATCATATTTGGCAAATTGTCTGCACAAGCCCAGGACATTGTAATCGTCAACGCCCCATATTATTACTTTTTTCTTTGTTTCATTCATATTATTCAAATAACTTATTAAATTTCTCTTGCACAGCTTCATTGCTGTAATTCTCTTTAAAAAGTTTTAATACGTAATCATTGATTAGAGCGCCATTAAAACTATTTATTTTCTCTATAAACTGTTTATCTGTATTACAGAGTCCACCTATCTTCTCATAGTTGCAGTCAATACCTTGGAAGCATTCATCAGTTCCAAAGATAGTCTTTCCGTAACTCATTGCTTCAATGGTTTTGGTCTTCATACCACTTCCCTTGAACAAAGGCACTATCACAAAAGAAGCACCTTCATATACGGAAGATAAATCATCAACGAGTCCTAGCACCTCAACTTTATCTTTCAGTTCATCTGTGAGATATGTAATTGTTTTGCAACATGAACCAACAACCTTGATTTTTTTATTAATATAAGGTGCTACATGCTTAACAAACCATTCTATACCCTCATTATTTGGAAAGAAGTTTGAACCTACAAACAAGCCATACTCTTCTTTCTTTTCAATATTCTTTAAAGTAACCGATGGAGAAGAAACTGGTATGATCACATCAGCACATTTACCGAAAAACTTTCTAAAAGTACTAGAATCTCTTTGGGTTAATCCTATCAATGTTGATGAATAATTAACGGATTTCTCTTCATTTCTTTTAACGCAAAAATACTTCAGTTGCTCAAGAAGGTTATATTTATAGGTCTTTGCTCTTTCTTGATACAAAACTGTTTCTACGTTATGTCCAAAAACAATTAGTTTCGTCCCAGTTTTTGCTATTGACTTTGCCAAATGCCCACTTGTAGTTCCTTCCTGAAAAACAAAATCATACTGGCCAGCAATAATCTGATCGATTATTTTTTTTTCATCTTTATAGCTTAGTATAAGATTACCACCAGTCAATGCAGAATACAAAGCACTTATTTTCGATTGCATCTGAACTTGACAGATATGTAAATCTATATTAGGAACGCCCTTAATCAATTTTAAATTTCGATTAAGGCCAGACATACCGCCTCCAACTTGATTAGAGACAATAGTAATATATAAAACTTTTTTCATATTATATTATTTTGTCAGTTAACTCTTCATTTGCTCTTCTGTAATCCTCAGGAATACCTATATCAATAAAATATCCATTTTGGATTACTCCGAACAACTTACTCAACTCACATTGTGTTTCCAAGACTTCCTTCTCAAAAGAGAATTTCTCAGGAAGCTCATCAAAAACAGAATCCAACTTATTGATTATATACACACCTCCGTTGATAAGTCCCTCCTGACAAAACTCCTTCTCTTTGAACTCAACTATATGGTTATCAACTTGGTCTATGATTACACGCCCATATCGTTCAAACTTATACATTGGTTTTAAGGCTAATGTTATAGTAGAAGGATAAAGTCTATGACAATCCATAAGTTCATTGAGATTTACGTCGAAAAAGGTATCTCCATTAAGAACGACAACATCGCATGTCGTAGCTTTTTTCAATGCAAATTTGATACCACCACCAGTTCCGAGAGGATGCTCTTCTACAGCATAATCAAACTCAAAAGGAAATTCATCCCTTACTTTGTCAATCCACTCTTCGATTATCTGACGAAGATATCCAACAGAGAGTATTACTCTGTTTACATCGTACTTTGTTAAGTACTTGAGAAGATACCAAAGAAAAGGTTTTCCTGCTATAGGAGCCATACATTTTGGCACCTCCTTAACTACAGAACGCAAACGTGTTCCTAACCCACCTGCAAGAATAATTACTTCCATATGATTATGTATTTCAAATTATTAAAAAATTAAGCCAGAACCCAATATTTTTTATTTCCTTGCTTCTTCAAAGAATCAACACGAACAAAATCAATACCGATATTTTTTGCAAAATCCCGATCTACATCACTATCCCCAATCATAAGAGTTTTAGAGATTTCCACATCAGGATAATCATGAAGTATATCGTCAAACATACCCCTTCCCGGTTTCCTTCGTATATCATCATTGGTCAGAGAAGAACAGAAATAAATATGATCAATTCTGCCACCACTCTTCTCTATTTCTTCTACCATATGAGAATGAATAATATCAAGATCATTTTCAGTATATTTGCCTTTTCCTATACCTCGCTGGTTGGTTACAATAAAAATATGCTTAAGCTGAGAACTCCATTTTGCAATTGTTTCTACAACATTAGGTATAAACTCAAAATTCTCCCAACAGCGAACATAATCACCAATTATATGAACATTGATTGTTCCATCTCGATCAAGCAGAAGCGTATCGTATTTTCTGATATCTACTTCGTTAATTTTCATTGCTAAAAAAATGTTCTTCCAGCATCATGCACAGGCAATGATATACAGGAAGGTGAAGTTCTTGAATTTTATATGTCTCTGTTTCAGGAACCCGAATACAGACATCAGCAAGTTTTGACAACTTACTTTCTTTATACCCTGTAAGTCCAATAACAGAGAGTCCCTTTGCCTTAGCAGTTACAGCGGCGTAAAGAACGTTCATACTGTTTCCTGACGTAGAAATACCCAGGAACACATCACCTTTCTTTCCATAGCCATTAACCTGTTGAGCAAAAACTAACACAGGCTCACTATCATTCATAAAGGCTGTTGTTAGCGAAGAATGTGCTGTTAATGTTATTGCAGGTAAAGCACCCTGAAGATGTTTAGCAAGAGTTTCCCCAAGTTCAGAATCTATAGCCATCAATGCATCTGCCTGCTCAGCATAGACTTTACGTTTCAGCTTAAACTCTTTCATTAATTCCCCCACAATGTGTTCGGAATCAGATGCAGAACCACCATTTCCACAAACTAACAACTTGTGATTATTCGCATAAGATTTTTCCAAATAATCATAAGATGTTATAATATCTTTTTTGCATTCTGCAAGCAATGGATATCGTTCTATTAACGAATCCACATATCTCACAAGTCTATTTTCCATACTTGCATTTATTTAAGTAATATTTCTTTTCTAGGAGAATATTCTGTCGGCGCATAATACAATACTTGTGCACCTTCATTCTCAAAATGAAAAGGCACAATCATTAGTGATTCAAGAGCCTTAATAAGAGAAGGTTGCTTTTCTTTTTCACAATAAAACAGCAAGAAGCCACCACCTCCAGCACCTAACAATTTGCCACCTAAAGCACCAGCTTTAATGGCTATATCATAAAGTTCATCTATAGAGCCATTACTTACCTTCGTACCTGTTCCTCTTTTTAATTTCCAAGTTGTATCAAGCAATTTTCCAAACTCATTAAGACTGGTATTTTTATCTGTTAAAACTTTCTCTGCTTCATCAACAAGAGCTAACATATCTAACAGCTGTTTCGTCTTGTCAACAGGTTTAGCGAATGTATCAGCCTGAATATCAGAAGAGAATCTCTGTACTCCTGTATAAAACAGCAATAAGTTCTCGTCCAGTTCACGTTTACGCTCTGGATGGATGATTATAGGATAGACCTTGAAATCATCATTACTGAAATCAATACGGTTAAATCCTCCATATGCAGCGGCAACCTGATCCTGCCATCCGCCATGCTCTTTTAAGATTTCACGTTCAACATATATAGCTTCCTTTGCCAAGTTACGATGACTCATCATCTTGCCTTTTAGGGCACAAAATGCATTGAGCATTCCTACTGCAAACGTAGAACTAGTCCCAAGACCTGTACGAGCCGGAAGATCACCTTCATAAGTAAGGCGAATTTCGTGAATATCATGCAAACGCATACATTCACGAATCAACGGATGTCCTATTTCATCAATATTGTTCACTCTCTCAAAGCGATTGTGCACCAACTCTGAGATATAAGGATGAAATGGCGGCATATGTCGAACATTTACATAGCAAAACTTGTCAAATGTAGTGGAAATAACAGCTCCCCCATGTTCATTAAAGAAAGCAGGCATATCCGTTCCTCCTCCAAAGAAGGACATACGGAAAGGTGTTTTTGTAATTATCATATTTTACTAAGTTAATGGATAATGAAACCCCAATTTATATTTCATACAATCTTTTCGGTACTTAAGTATCTTAGCAGGAACTCCTCCAACGATAGCTAGTGGAGGAACATCTTTAGTAACAACTGCGCCTGAAGCAACAACAGCTCCTCTACCGATATGGACACCGGGAAGAATAGTTGCCCTACTAGCAATCCAAACATAATCATCGATTATGACATTTCCCCCCTTATTGCGATACATAGGGTCATCATAATCATGTTGTTCTGTCCAAATATTAACTTCCTGTGCTATATCTACATTAGCACCAATTATCAACTGTCCGCCTCGACCATCTAACAACACATGTTTATTAATTACAGAATAATCACCGACAGACACTCTATATGGGCTCCTGATTTCTACATGACGACAAAATACATTATGTTTACCTTGGTATTTTAAAAGAAACTTCAAACTTTTTTTTCTGATGAAATGAACTGGAACAGCCATTACAAAATTCAGTAAGAAATGAAAAATGCAACTTAAATAAATCTTAACCATTTTGCAAAAGACTTTTAACTCTAAAAACTATTCTTCCAACCAATCGAACAAATCTATAATATAATTGGAATATCTTAGAATTTGAAGTTTTATGTTTAAGTGCATATCGTTTATAAAAATAAACACCAAACATATTCGACTTACTTAGTAATTCAGATGCACCAGGAGTATTATCAATCATACCCATAATTTTATCAATATCGTTAAGATACGTATTATTTACATCATAACATAAAGACGTCGAAAGGCACAAGTTTATGCTATTGCACATAACAGCCAATTGCTTTGAATATACACTTTTATCATTCACGTTATCCATAAGAGTTTTGCTCATTCTAAAGATAATCTGCAACATATGTGGAATACAATGAACCTGAGAACTGATTTCGACAGTTTGACCAGGTCTCCCTAATTGATAACAATAAACACATGCATCAGAAACATAGATATCCTTAACAAAAGATAAAGGATAAAAACAGTATTCAGAATCTGTGTAAGAAATACCTGTTAACAATTTAATATTATTCTCCTTTAATATAGAAGTTTTATAAGTAATTCCATGCATCGCAAAATTTGGAGTACAAGTAATATCAAAGTTCGAAAACCTATGAAATTTATTAGCTATATCTTCTGATGCTGTGAAATATCTTCTCATATCACCTCTATCTTGGCGATAATTTGTTAATACCAAATCTACATTAAGGGTACTGAGAGTATCTAGAAATTTCGATAATTCACTTGTATTGTAGAAATCATCAGAATCCAGAATTCTGAAATATTTTCCTGTGGAAATTTCAATTCCTTTATTGATAGCTGAGCCGTAATTTCCATTCTTCTTATCAATGGCAAAGACAATATTAGGATAGCGACGTTCATAATCTTGGGCGATTTCAAGAGACTTATCTTTACTACCATCATTTATCACCAAGATTTCCAATTCTTTAAGATATTTGCTACAACCAACCAACGAATCTATACATCGTGGCAATAATGCCTCCATATTATATGTAGGTATCACAACTGTTAATAATTTATTCATACTGATATTTTTTAAATGGTAAAACTAATAATAACATTAAGGGAGAGTACATAAGCGGTTCACCAATACCTAAAAATGTTATTGCAATTATATAAAACACTATAGATATCTGTAAATTTCTTTTACGAAACTCCTTACGTAGTGAATAGTAATATGCAAACAACCAAAATAAACCCATTTGAGCTGTTTGGAACAAGATTCCTGCACTTTTTGAGCCATGCATTCCAAATTTGACAGCAACTTTATCAAAAGCAGCAGCATTGACACCAGATCCCCATAAAGGATGAGCGATAATGGCATTGGTAAGAGCTATCCAATCATTAGACCTAGCTATAAAAGATGCATTATTATCAGAAAACTTATCAGTTATAACAGAGCTAGAAACAACAACAATACCAAATACAATCAGAGACAATATTGCCAGAATCTTACTCTTAGGTGATTTAGCTGATTTTCTAATAAAAAAGCCTACGAGTATTATTCCCAATGTTAGATATCCAGTGGTACTGCGAGTTAATATAATAGCTAATACAAGCACTAAAATTTTGATTCTTTTAGATGGTATTTTTGACATTTTATCAAGCGAATCCATATTCATCAATAAGGCTATATTTAATACCATTTGATATATACCTGGTTCCCAAAAAATTCCATATAATTGAGAATTAATGCCCCAGAGACCTCCTCCGAATGCATGATAACAATAAAGATAATGCCCGAATAACCCACCCTTTCCATCTCCATATAAGACAGGTGAAATTATATTGGAAAGAAAAAGAATCTCAAAAAATATACTTACAATGGCAAGAATAACAGTTACATCAAAAAATGCTCTACGAAATACTGTAAAATTGGATGAAGAAACTATTAAAAACGTTGATATCAAAAAAATCAAGTCTCCAACTAGGTTCATATCATAGTCAAACAAAAGGTAGTTTACCAGTATCAGTAATACATATATAACTGTAAAACAATTGACTTTAAACTTAACGTTCTTTTTTATAGTATAAAAGAAAGAAAAGAACAATAATATCAAGAGAGTTGAGCCTGCATTGTACAAATAGAAATATGCCGTACCGCATGAAATGATAAGAAGGAAAACTGCAAGATAATCAATTAGCGTTATCCTTTTATCAGATTTAAATAGCTGTATCATAATTGAATACTTAAAACTTGCTCTATAATAGGAGCCATATCATAATACTTATATTGTCCAAGACGTCCTCCAAAAATAACATTATCCTCATGCAGAGATAATTTTCTATACTCTTCTGCGAGAGCATTATTTCGCTCATCATTAACAGGATAGTAAGGTTCCATTCCTTCCTTATACTCTGTAGAATATTCTTCTGACAATACTGTTTTCGGGGAGTCATACACTTCCTGACCAAACATTTCAAAATGTTTATGCTCAATAATACGTGTATATGGTTCGTTGTGGCTTGTATAATTTATTACAGCATTACCCTGATAATTTGGAGTGTCCTCAACACGTGTTTTAAAAATGACAGTACGCCAATCAAGCTTACCTAATTTATATCCAAAATATTCATCTATCGGACCTGTATAAACAAGCTTGTCGGCATATTTTTTCCACGTTTTATATTTAGATTTGAAGAAATCAACTTCTGTAATACACTCAACGCCATCCAATAGAGCCTCTATCAACTTATTATATCCACCGATAGGAATACCTTGATAACAATCATTAAAATAATTATTATCAAATACCATACGTACCGGTAAACGCTTAATAATAAAAGCAGGAAGATCCTTACAATCTCGTCCCCATTGCTTCTCTGTATATTCTTTAATAAGCTTTTTGAATATATCTTTACCAACTAGGCAAAGAGCCTGCTCCTCTAAATTACGAGGTTCTCTTCCCTTTAAAGATGCAACCGCTTCTGCCTTCTGTTCGTCTATCTTAGCCTGAGCTTGAATAGGCGTATGCACTTCTGGCCACATACGATTGAATGTATTCATATTAAATGGCAGATTATAAAGTTCACCTTTATAATTGGCAACAGGGCAATTTGTATAGCGATTGAATTCTACAAGCGAATTCACAAAATCCCATACCTTTTTACTATTAGTATGAAAAATGTGAGCCCCATACTTGTGTACATTTATTCCCTCCATTTTTTCGCAATAAACATTTCCGCCAAGATGAGGTCGCTTATCTATTACCAAAATCTTCTTGCCTAATTGTTTAGCTCTGTACGCAAAAGTGGCTCCAAAAAGTCCAGAGCCAACTATTAGATAATCATATTGTTTCATAATTTATGGAAATATATAATTTAAGAATTTGATTTTTCTTACCAACGATACTATCATCACACAAATAAACCAAGTAACAAAAGGCATAAGCAATATATAAAACAAAGAGTCCTCATCAATAGATACATATTGCAAAGCTCCAAGTTCTGCGAACATGACTAATTTGTGAAGCAAATAGACTCCCAAACTGAGTGATGATATTTTTTTAAGAAAAGCCATCATTCTATCTGAATAAATAAAATTATGGCGTGCTATTAATATGAAAACGCAAAGAGAGAGAAAAACTGCTGTTGGTAAGTAATAACCAAAAAGTATTTTATTAGTCTGCCCTTCAGATAGCGACAAGTTCATAGTCACAAAATATCTTACAAGCAAAGAAATTAAAGCCGAAAAAATCAGCCCCCTCATTTCATTAGCCTTCAATTTATTTCGAGAAAAATAATAACCGCATAAAAGATACATTAAAGGACCAAATATCGCATTAGAAAGAAAAGCATTCTCCTGTATATCAAGGAGTCTTGAAAGCAAAGGAACTCCTGACCCTAAAATAAAAAACAAAAATATTAAATACTTAATCAGTTTTGTATCATCCTTAGCTTTAACCAACAAAGGTAGCAAAAGATAACATACAAACAAAGGTATAAAGAACCAATAAATTGGCTGATACCGAGTATTTATTATACCATCAAGTACTTGTGAAATAGATAATTCATAAACATCAATATCCCCCTTAACTATATTAAGTAATAGCCAAATGCATGACCATAATATGAAAGGAATGACAGTTCTACTAAACCGTTTTCTAAAAAACTTCTTTGTGCTATAACGATCATCATATCTCATTAGAGTTGCTCCTGTTAACATAAAGAAATTGGGAACTGCAAAATAGAAGATGCATTCTACAGCCAAAGCACAAAACCACATGGATTGACCATTATAATGATGAACAATGCCACTATGATGTAGAAATATGACTGACATACATGCCAAAATATTTAAGGAATCATATGCTACCACTCTATCTTTCATTATCTCGTTATTTTGATCATTAAATTCAGAAATGTCATTATTATGTTTTTAAAGATATGCAAAGATGATAGTCCTAAAGTATTCAAATCGGCAACACATTGATTAAATAGAGAAATTCTACCATGAGCCAACAATCTTACAAGTTGAACATAGTGACCATCAATAAATAAAGGAATTCTTTTTTCTTTAAAAAACAATTCAGCTCGACCATATACATTTACTCGTGTTAGAATTCTGTCATCACTTACCATAACAGAAACAGACCCTTTTCGGGTAGTCACACAATATAACGGACGTCTATCGACAATAACCTTCTTTGCGTGATATCCTATCAAATAAGCAAAAGTTGTATCATTGTGAATTTTAGTCTCATCATATTTGATATTAAATTCATTAACTAATTCACGCTTTATAATTTTACACCATGGCTCGCCAAATAAAAACCTCAAATGATTTGCTTCTTTATCAACACCTTGTAAATACATATCTACATATCTATTCAGATGATCTGCTCTATGTGTCAGTTCATATGTATCTGTATCACAAGAAGTTCCCTTAAAAAATACAAGATCAAAATCCTTTTCTTTGTACTCATCAAGAATGGAGCTAAAATTATCTTCAAAGAAGTCATCAGCATCTGCAAATATGAGGTATTTACCACTGGCACCCTCAATACCTATATTTCGTGCCTTTCCTCCACCTCCACCTATACTCAAATAAACAAACTTGACTCTTTTGAAGTTTTCTTCAATCTTATAAAGAGATTTCAAAACTGCAGGGTTACTATTATCATCTACAACAAGCACTTCAATATCATTGCGGATGGGAATTGTTTTCAAACACCTCTCAAGTAAATTGGGAATGTTTCTATGGGGGATTATTATACTAAAGTCCATAATAAAAATTTAAATAAACGTAAGCAGTCAAATTAGGGCATACCCCAAAGAGTAGGCACTTTTCAGTGCCTAC
>ERZ1026890.61-NODE-61-length-83952-cov-78.437715_pt1 | contig 83952 bp, 71 predicted proteins | sample MGYA00380175_ERZ1026890 | MGnify/ENA primary metagenome ERZ1026890 (study PRJEB33269, sample SAMEA4719811) | human gut metagenome | biome: human-associated habitat; feature: organic feature; material: feces | place: Cameroon | collected 2013-10 ...
GACCACACTGGTCAGACTGGATTCAAAATATGCCCCTTTTTAAAGTGGGCTCAATCACTGAACTTTCGCATGTGGTTCAAGAACGGGCTGAAGGCCCAAAAGCTCCTAGCCCAGGGCATCGCCCTGGGTATCATCGCATTTTGCCCTGCGCCTTGAAGGGGCAAAAGCTTTATAAAGCACTCAAGTTTTGCAAATAACCTCCGGTCCCCGAAGGGGGCCAACTTTCAATAACCGCTGGTGGAATGACCGAAGGGAATGGAACCTGCGGATAGCTGCAATACTCTCTCCAATCGGGGAAATTTAATATACCCACCATATTTTTTTTCAAAACTTTCTCCCGATTTTCTTGCTTGTTTCAAAATATTGTTGTACCTTTGGGGGAATAAATGATAGAAAGTAGAACTTAAAAACAATGTAACTCTATGAATATCAGACAAATTACCCCCCCCCATATCGGCGGGCATCAAGGCTTTATTAGCCTTTATATTAGCGTTTGTCCTTGCCAGTTGCAGTAAGGAAGAAACGATGGATGCAGGTGAGCGTGTCATCTGCATAGCAGCTAGTGGTACACGCACTTACTATGCCATAAATGAAACCGACGGCATTACTTATACCACCGATGGTATAGTATATCTTATCAATCACGATATCAAGCATCCCAAATGGATACTTAGCTATGAAGAGATAGCTAAGCACCTTGACATACCCTTCACCCAAGTATCAACGATGAATATTTCGAGAACCAAAGTCCTGAACGATGGCCTTTGGCGCTTCGCCGTGCACTTTGGTGAACAGGTGGAAGGTATTGAATATTTGATAGACGTAAATCCTGAGATAGGCAGCATCGAATGGGTACAGAGCATTGAAGAAATGCCAGATGGGGAGGTTACGCTGAAATACTAATAACAACATTCATGAAAATATATAAACAATAGATATGGCAAAGAAAGTCGCAACAATGAAAGTGAAGGAGGAAACATTAGAGACTATTCTTTTCAACTGTAGAAATCATCTTCGTGGTAAGGCGCAAATGACAGATAAGCGTGATTTGCTGCTTACACTCGTATTCATCAAGTTCTTGGGAGATAGATTTAACCAGCAGCGTGAATCTCTCAAAGCAGATTTTGCTAACCAGGGAATAAAGGATGAAGGCTTTATCCAGATGCAGCTGGATAGTCCTTTCTCTTACCAGAAGGATGGTGTTTTCTTCCTTACCAAGGATTGCCAATGGGATGAACTTATTGTTTTGAATTCAACAAACTTGGCGTTGGCATTTGATAATTGCATCATGCAACTTGAAACCATTGAGGTTGGAAAAGATACCAATGGTGCTCCTGTGCGCCCATTAAAGAATGCGCTTCCACAGCAGATTTTCACGAAGACGGCTCTCGAACCTGGTGTCTTGAAAAAGGTGTGTGATGAGATAAACAAGATAGATCCTAAAAAGTTTACTGAGCACGATCTGATAGGTCGTGTCTATGAATACTTCTTACAGGCGTTCTCTATCAATGCGGATAAGGAAGAGGGCGAATTTTATACGCCTCATAGCATTGTAGAACTCATTGCTTCTATTTTGGAGCCATACGATGGTACCATCTACGACCCAGCTTGCGGTTCGGGTGGTATGTTTGTACAGAGTATGAAAATGATTGAGGCTCATGGCGGTAACACAAAGGCTGTTAGCGTGTATGGTCAGGAAAGTGAACCTGCTACTTATCGTCTTTGTAAGATGAATCTTGCCATTCGAGGAATTAGCTATAACTTAGGAGAAAGTGCGGCAAGTTCTTTTACGAACGACCAGCATAAGGATAGGAAAATGGATTACATCATGGCGAATCCGCCATTCAACTTGAAGAAGTGGCGTGGTGAGAAAGAATTGCTGGATGATCCTCGCTGGAGTGGTTATGATGTGCCTCCGGTAAGCAATGCCAACTATGGCTGGATTCTCCATATCTTGAGCAAACTGAATGTGAGAAAGGGTATTGCTGGCTTTCTGCTTGCCAATGGTGCGCTGGATGATAGTGATACCAAAAATATTCGCCAGAAGCTGATAGAGAATGATAAGGTAGAGGCGATTATCGTGTTGCCACGAAACATGTTCTATTCCACAGATATCAGTGTTACTCTTTGGGTGTTGAATAACAACAAGAAAGGTGGTCCACGTAACGGCCGTATGCTCCGCAACCGACAGGGAGAGGTGCTGTTTATCGACTTGCGTACTTGGAGTCAGAACATCTACGAGAAGAAGTATGTGAAGTTGACGGAAGAACAGATTCAGAAGGTGTGCGATATTTATCATACCTGGCAGACTACAGAAGGAAAGTTTGCCAAGCCTGAGCTTTATTATGCAGCTACGGAAAAGGAGATAGCCGAAAAAGACTTTAGCCTTGTTCCAAGCAGATATATTGAGTTTATCGACCGTGATACAGAGATGGATTACCAGTCTGCTTTGCAAAACATGAGCAAGGAGTTTAAGGCTCTGAATGCCAGATGGGAGAAGAATAAAACAACATTAATAGAGGCTTTTAAAGTTTTGGGGTATGATGGAGAGTAAGTGTAGAATAGGGCCATTTATTATTCTTGTGGATGAAAGAAACAAGGATGGTCATGATTATCCTGTTTTAGGAATAAATAAGGATAAAACTTTTATGCCTACAGCAGCAAATATGGCTGGTATAGATACTTCGAAATATAAAATTGTTCGTAAAGATACATTCGTTTTCTCCGGTATGCAAACGGGTAGAGATGTTTGTATTAGAATAGGATTGTATAATGAAGATACGCCTGCCTTAGTATCACCTGCATATACTACATTTAGATTAGATACAGAAAAGGGAATTGTACCAGAGTTCTTCTTTTTGAATTTTAATCGAGATGAAAGTGATAGATATGGTGCATTTATAAGTGACTCCAGTGTTCGTGCTAACCTTGATTGGAATAGGTTTCTGGAAATAGAAATCCCCTTACCTCCAATAGCCGAGCAGCAGAAAGTTGTGAATGCTTGGAAGGCTTTGCGAGAAATCAAAGAGCAAAATGAGGAAATTGCTGCACCACTTATGCAAGTATGCCAAAGCTATATTCAAGAGCTGAAGCATAAGTATGAGTGTGTGGAGATTGGCCCATATATCATACGATTTGATGACAGGAATGCTGATAACAAAATAAAAATTGTAAAAAGTGTTTCTGTTACTAAAGAGTTCAATGATACTAATGCAAAGGTTGATAAGTCTAATTTAAGGACATATAAAATCGTATGCCCTAACCAGATTAGTTTTGTTCAAACTACAGGCAATGAAAAATGTCTCTGTGCGGCAATTAATCATTTTGGTTATCCTATCGTTGTTACTTCTGTTAATGAAGTTTTTGAAACTAATCAGGATATATTGAATCCTGATTATTTGCATATGTGGTTTAGAAGAAAAGAGCTTGATCGCTATGCAAGATTTCATTCATGGGGTAGTGCTAGGGAAACCTTTACATGGGAGGATATGAAGCGAGTCCGCATCCCTCTTCCTCCTCTCTCTGTCCAGCAAGCCATTGTAAATATCTACAATTGTGCTAACGAGGCGAAGAAGATAGCTGAAAAAGCCGACCGCATGAGCCGAGAGGTTTGCCCAGCATTGATACAGCACGTCATCAACAACAACTAACAAGAAATGTAATTTGAATTATGGCAAAGAACGGAAAACTATATGAAAGCGATTTCGAAGAAGCCCTGGTGGACCTCTTCGAAGAAGTGGGCTGGGAATATTCTCACGGCGATACCATCAGCAGGAAGTTTACAGACCCATTGATAGAGAAGGACTTGCGAGATTACTTAACCTGCAGATATAGCACCAAGCATCTCTCGCAAGATGAGATGGATGGCATCGTGGCTAACGTCAGGAATGCGAGCGGACAGAATGAATATTATGCTCTCCAGAACACATTCTATCTCTATCGTGACGGATATGATTTTATACCGGTAGAAGGTTCGCCTTTTAAGTTGGAGTATATCGATTTCGAGTGCCCTGAGCGTAATATCTTCCGCTGCGTCAACCAGTTTGTGATGGAGCAGGGAAGCGAGAACCGTCGCCCAGATGTAATGCTCTTTGTGAATGGTATTCCAGTCTGCATCATCGAGTTGAAGAATCCTACCAAGGTAGATGCCACGGTTTATGATGCCCATACCCAGATTTGCACTCGCTATATGCGCGACATCCCGAATCTGATGAAATATTGCGTTTTGGCTATTATCAGCGATGCTGCAAAGACAGAATTGGGTACACCTTTTACGCCATTTGAATATTTCTATGAGTGGAAGAAGGTGGAGAACGAAGACCAGGCAGGTAAGGGCTTGGATACCTTGAAAACTCTGGTGAAGGGCGCATTGAGTCCAGAGCGTATTTTGGAAATTTTGAGAGACTATGTTTACTTCCCAGACCCAACCGATGAGGATGATACCACCGAAATCGTCTGCCGCTATCCACAGTTCTTTGCCACAAGAAAGCTGCGTAATCACGTCATCAATCATCTTCGCTCAGTGGGTGGTGATGGTAAGGGTGGTACGTATTTTGGTGCTACAGGTTGCGGCAAGACCTATACCATGCTCTTCCTTTCCCGTCAGCTGGCTTTGCGCTGCAAATCGCAGCTGGGCAGTCCTACCATCATCCTTATTGTAGATAGAGAAGATTTGGAAACCCAGGCAGGAAGACTGTTCTGTAATTCCAAGAAATATCTGTGCGATGAATCGGTTAAGATCTTTGAGTCACGAAGTGATTTGGCAGATGAATTAAGTCTCCGCAAAACAGGAGGATTCTTTATCACAACCATACAGAAGTTTGCCGAAACAACAGGTCTGCTGTCAGAACGTTCCAACATTATCTGTATGAGTGATGAAGCACATCGCAGTCAGAATAATTTAGGTTCCAAACTCGTTATCGACGATGGTACTAGCGATAAAGCCAAGGCTAAGGCTACCACAGAGGGCAAAACCAAAGGCGGTACCAAGGTAACCTACGGTTTTGCCACCTATTTGCGCAAGGCATTGCCAAACGCAACCTACTTAGGTTTTACCGGTACACCTATCGATGAAACTGTGCATGTGTTTGGAGAAATTGTAGATCAATATACCATGCAGCAGAGCGAGGCTGATGGCATCACTGTGCCTATCAAGTATAACCCTCGTCTGGCACGTGTGTTCCTGAACAAGGAGCAGGCGGATTTGGTGGAGGCATATTACAAGACCTGTGCCGATGAAGGAGCTACGGAAGAGGATATTGCCAGAAGCAAGAAGGCGATGTCGAGCATGATGGCTATTCTTGACAACGAAGACCGCATCAAGCGTGTAGCCAAGGATATTGTCGAGGATTACAAGAAGCGTATTGATACTACCACACGCTTGCAGAAAGCTATGGTGGCTTGTGCCGACAGAACGATAGCCTTTAAGCTCTACAAGGCGATGCGTGAACTGGAACCAAGCTGGTTTGAAAAGAAGAAAGCGCTTCATGAAGAGTCTTTGACCAAGGAAGAGAAGGAAAATTTGAAGGAGGTGGCATACGTAAATCTGGTATGTACCAGGGATAAGGATGATAAAAAAGAACTGTATAATGCTTTGGGTGACAAGGATCATCGCAAGTTCCTGGATTCTGAATTCAAGTCGGAGAAATCAAACTTCCATATTGCCATTGTCGTGGATATGTGGATTACAGGATTCGACGTGCCATGCCTTACCATGCTTTACAACGATAAGCCTCTGAGCAAGCATACTTTGATTCAGACCATCAGTCGTGTGAACCGCAAGTATAAGGATAAGGAATTTGGTGTTATTATCGACTATCTGGGCATCAGAAATGAGATGAAGAAGGCCATGAAGAAGTATGGTGGAGATCCAACATCAAAGGAAGACTTGGAGGTGGCGCACGAGATATTCTCCAACGAGGTTCAAATCTTGAAGGAGATGCTCAAGGGCTTGGATTTTACCGTATTCTTTCAAGACAATGGCTGGGCTAGCCTTCAGTTCTTGCAGGATGCGGCGGAATATATCCTTGCCAACACGGTGGAGAAGAAGGGAACGGTATCCTTTATGAAGAAATTCCAGGGGCATGTCAAACGCCTTCGTTCTGCCTTTAATATCCTGAATCCGGCTGGTGAACTTACAGAAGAGGAAAGCGGTTGGGCACAATGCTTTATGGCTATTTCTTCTTATGTTTCCAAGATGACTACTGGTGTACACAATACAGAACAGATGAATCGCCATGTGGAGAAGATGGTGCAGGAAGCCATCTTTAGCAGCGGTGTGGAGACCTTGTTTGATGAAAAAGACAGGGAGGAGAACATCTTTGGTGATGAGTTTGTTGAAGAATTGGAAGATGTAAAATTACCGTTTACCAAGTTTCAGTTGCTTATTAAGCTTATCAAAAAGGCGATAAAAGCTTATGGCAAAACCAATAAGGTGCAAGCCGAAAAGTTTGATGCCATGTTGCAGAAGGTGATAGATGAGTATAATACTCGTGACAACCTTACTTTTACCAATGATGTGGCATCTGATACTATCGATGCTGTAACAGGTATTGTTGATGAAAAGATAAACGACTTGACAGAACAATTGGTTCAGATATTCAAGGACTTGAAGGCGGATAGCCAGAAATTCAAGGAGTTGGGTATCTCGTTTGAGGAAAAGGCTTTTTATGATATTTTGGTGAACGTGCGTGATGCTCATGGCTTTGAATATTCAGATGAACGCTGCATCGAGTTGGCTAAAAAGGTAAAGTTGTTAGTGGATGATATGACGGTGTATGCCGACTTTATCAACAACAATAACTTGAAGGGCAAACTAGCCTACGACTTGGCTACTCTCATCTATCACGAAGGTTATCCGCCACAGTGGAATGATGAGGTGTTCCAGAAAATTTTGACTCAGGTAAACAATTATAAGAATAAGCAGTAAACTTCTGTTTCTGCTTGATCAAAGATAAATAGCATCGAGCATGTATGAAATGAACAAAGACCTGCCCTACGAGCAGCAGGTAAAAATCTTGCTCCACCATTACGACCAGCTGGTGGTGGAGAACAAGGCCTTGAAGGCTCGTATCAAGGAGATGGAAGATGAAAAGGCTGAGTATGGCGACCCGAAAGAACTGCGGGAAATGCTGAAAACGCTTCCATCCAAGGTGAAACAGCTCAGAGAACTCTATAACGAGCGAGATTCAAGAATCAACTGGGCTAAGAAGAAAATGGTGAAGTATTTGAGAAGTAAGGGGGTAAAGCTGCCGCCTATCATGACATTTACGAAAGCCGTGGAAATGGTAACGGAATTGCCGGAACAATCGTGAAAGTAAGGAGGGGAAGTGTAGCACTAAAAATGCGCACTTCCCTATGAAAAAATAGGTAAAAGATAAAATTTAAACAACAACAAACTTAAAAATCAATAAAATGAAAGAAATTACATGAATTCTCGAGGCGTTGCTGATATCGCCAGCGACGTCTAATAGCTGCCTCACCTCGTGAAAATCATGAGGGCTACCTACTCTAACTGGCTAATGGTAGTTTTTTAGTCACTTCTTCATAAAAGAGATTTAATAAGGGAGTATTATGACTAAAACAATTTTATTTCTTTTGATTGCGCTTTCTAATTTAGGCGTAATCAGCCTGAGTGTATGTATCGTAGTTTCTCTCAACGGCAAATGCGTGCTTGAGATGACAGCAAGTGTTGAACAACTGCAAAATCTACTGAACGATGGAATTAAAAATTGCAATTAATATCGAAAATGCACATGGCTGGCATATCGGTAATAACATCTTCGGTAGTTCTTTTGAGAAGAAATCATCTGATTCTTCTTCAGGAGATAATCTCAACGATGCTGATTTTGAAGTGGTGGATGATGAGCCTCGAAAGGATGGTGAGCCTCGAAAAGCAGACCCTCCTATTTCTGGATATGTGGGCCGTTCTGTTGTTTTGCCTGCCCAACTTAAAAGTGAGAAAGCGAAGAAGATTCTTACGGGATTGGTGCGCATTAACGTATTGGATGAGAATTTCCAGCCTAGCAACAACCTAACCTATTTTAATAAAGGATATTTGGCCCGTAGAATAGCTGATGCATTGGATATTTCTAATGTGTGGGCCTTCTTTGGTGATTTCTGGCATTTGAATTCTGCTACCTTGAGAACGAAGTATAATATGGCTCTAAGTATGAAAAAAACATTGGAATTTGAGGATTTAATACATGATATTATTAACGGACGTTAAAAAATAGCCAAAAACTGGTACGGTCGTACCGGGTACGTACCTGTTTTGTTTCAGATATTTGCCGTACTTTTGCCCCGGATTTCAGAACGAGCCGTGTTCTGGGATTCGGGGCTTTTCCGTTTCCTATCGCCAGGGTGCTGGCATAGATTTCGTGCCAGGTTGTAGCTGGCGCAGCGTATCAGCCCATCGTTCTTTGACAAGGCTGATACATTTAAGGGTTCAGGACTTACTGGAGTAAGTTCAATATTTCTATTTTGTTTAATCATGCATTTTTTATTTTTACAACAATGACAAATTCAAAAAGTCAGAAGGTGGGGGGCAGCAAGGCTGCTGGCCCTGCCAAGTGTGGTGCGCAGTCTTCTAAAAATAAGAAGGCGGCACCGGTGTTTGTGTTTGAAAATCCGGAGTTCGGAATGGTTCGCATGGCTACTGATGAGAAGGGCGAACCTTGGTTCTGCGCTAAGGATTTGTGTGATGTGCTGGGATATAAAAGAGCGGATTTGGCTGTAAAACAGCATGTTAACCCACATGATGCAGCGAAACGCTGCGTATGGGTAGAGGTGGGTAAGAAGAAGGATGGAACGCCAGCTAAACGTTTAACGCAGATGATCTTCGTTAACGAGAGCGGCTTCTATGCCCTGGTGCTGGGTTCCAAACTGCCATCGGCTCTGATGTTTAAGGATTGGGTTACCTCGGTGGTGCTGCCTCAGATTCGCAAGACGGGCGGTTATATCCCGGTGAATGAGGGGGAGAGCGAGGAGGAGATGATTCGCAATGCCGAACAGATTCTCCGTGCTACCCTGAAGGAAAAGGAGGCGCTGCTGGAGAAGCAGAAGGAGCTGCTGGATGAGCAGAAATCAAAACTGCATGAGCAGAAGGCCCAATTGGATGGGCAGAAGGCTTGGATAGCTGTTTTGGATGAGCGATTGGCGAAGCAGAGGACTGTGCTGCATGAGCAGGAAGTGCAGATGGGGCTCGACAAGAAACTCATCGGCGAACAGGATGAGGAGATTCATCGCCTCAACGAGGAGGTGAACGACCAGATGGTCCGCATGGCTATCCAGGGACAGAATGTGGTGGCTCTGGAGCGTCAGGTGGACGGACTTCTGCCTAAGGCGATGTATTCGGATAATGTGCTGGATTCCGTTTCGTGCTTCACCACTACCCAGGTGGCGAAAGAATTGGGCATTACGGCGCAGGAGCTGAACCGCTCGCTCTGTTCCCTGCATGTGCAGTATTACCAGAGTGGGCAGTATATGCTCTATGCGGATTATGCGCACATGGGGCTGGCGAAGAGCCGCACCAAGTATCGTGCCTTTATGGCGCCTGCGGGCGACGGAACGAAGCGTAAGGTGGGTAAAGTGGTGACGAGCACTTATCTGGTGTGGACGGAGAAGGGCAGAAAGTTTATCCACGACCTGGTGCATCGTTTCTGGGAACTCGCAGAAATGTATGAGGTGAAGAATCTGGGATAGGTGTTTTGTTTAGGCACGGATTACACGGATTACACGGATTTTTGCGAAAGTTTATTTAAATAACGCTTTTATTTTTTTTTATAGTTTAGATGAGTGTACAAAATGAAACGATGCAACATCTGATTGCATTCAATGGATTCCGAGGGGGCAACAAGGGCAGCGCAAGCTGCCAGCCGCTCTCGGAGTATGACAAGACCATCTCGCTGCCCTGGTTGCACGAGATGGTGCTGCAGATTCGTGGCGAGAAGTCTATTCGCAGCGTAGATAGGGCTGATGAGGCCAAGATCGCCAAGGCACAACAGAGAATCAAGGGGCAGTTGCCTTTCCGTTGTGCGCATTATTATCGGTTTCTGAAGAATCGAAGGGCGCAGGATAATGCTGATCCTACGGCTTTCCTCTTTCAGACTACCGTGGATGTGGATGAGAAGGAGTATGTGGAGCAGGCGATAGAGCGTGCGAGGGAGCTGAACTGCAGCGACTCTATATGGAAGGGGATGCTGCTGCACCTGGAGTATTCCGCCAGAAAGAAGCTGCATATTGATATCCGTATGCCAGTGGGCATGACGATAGAGGAGACGCAGAAGGCGTATTGTGAGGCGCTGGGCGTGCCTTATGATGAGAGCTGCATATCGCCGGAGAGAATGATTTATATTACGGATAAGGATTCCGAGATTTATCGTTCTAAGGAGTGGTATGGGGTGCTGCCAGCAGAGGAAATCAAGGCTCGCAGAGAGGCTTTCTTGAAGAGGGGGCTGACGATTGATGGCAGGGGTGTGGCTAACGCAGTTAATAGTTTAGAGTTAAAAGTTAATAGCCTTCAGAAAGTTAATAATTTAGAGTTAAAAGTTAATAGTAATCATAAAGTTCAAAGTTCAAATCTCAAAGTTCAAAGTAAAGACTATGTTCAAGACAATAGATTTTCGGGCACTAACGGCGATAACGCTGTTTATGCTGGCGCTGATGTTCAGCCTGCCCAACCTGGTGATAGCCATCGTGTTAATGATTCTCATCTCAGCCCTGCTGGAGATAATCAGAATGCTGGCGGAGTGGCAATCCAAGAAGCTAGTGAGAAGAATCTTATAGCCTTCGAACTCTTCAAGGAGGCGGCGGGATTGCAGGGAATGGATATCGATACCATCGGTTCCCGTCATTCTTCCCTGCTCGCTATTATGAGCGCAGGAGCATCTAGAGTGATGGGAGAGGAGGAGCTGATGAAGGTGGTGGCAAAGAAGATGCCGAGCTATTACGGGGAGCGTGACTGCCACCAGCTGATTCATGATTTCTATGCAAAATATGGTGACAGTTCGAAGCCGTTCTCTCGTGATGTGATCCGCATCAATGCCACGGCAGAGAAACAGGCCATTCAGCAAGTTGACAGTTTACAGTTTAAAGTTAAAAGCTCAAACCTCAATGCTCAAGGTAATGATGGCGAAGATGAATATCCACCAGCTCCACCCATGCCCAAGAAACTTCCCAAGCTCGTAGAGCTCCTGGTATCCCAGTCTCCGGATATCTACAAGCCTGCCGTGGCTTGCGCCATCTTCCCTCCTCTGGCTACACACCTCTGGAAAACAAGATTCAGATACATTGATAATGTGGAGCATGAAGCTACCCTAATGTGCTGTCTGTTAGCTGGTACAGGTGCTGGTAAAAGCTGCGTGCAGATGCCGATTTCGATGATTATGGAGGATATCCGTAAGCGCGACATGGAAAATCTGCAGCGTGAAAAGGAGTGGAAGGAAGAGATGATGCGCAAGGGAGCCAACAAGGATAAACGCAAGCGTCCAGACAATCTCATTATTCAAGAGATTGATGCCGACATGACTAATCCGGCTTTCGTGATGCGTACAGCAGAGGCTAAAGAGCACTTCCTCTATACTTCGCTTAACGAAATAGATCAGTTTGATGCCTTGAGGGGTATTGGGAATCAGCACTTCCGAATTATGTGTCTTGCTTTTGACCCGGGTAATATCTATGGACAAACAAGAGTCGGACTTCAGAGTGTTACCGAGCGTGTTACCATACGCTTCAACTGGAATGCTTCCACCACCATCGAGAAGGGACAGCGTTACTTTTCAAAAGTGCTGACCGACGGACCGCTGAGCAGAATCAATTTCTGTACGATTCCCGAAAGAGAAATCGGCGAGAGAGTTCCTGTGTATGGCAACTACGACGATCAGTTTAGAAAGAAGCTGAAGCCGTATATCGAGAACCTCTGTGCTGCCACGGGGTTGATAGAATGCCCGGAAGCATACGCCTTGGCAGATAAACTGAGTGAGGAGAATGCTGATTTTTCGCAGGTTATGCAGAACAGAATCTACGAGAATTTCACCTTCCGTGCCAATGTGATTGCCTATCTGAAGGCTTGTGTGCTTTATGTGGCAAATGGCTACAGATGGGAGGAGGAGATTGAGGATTTCATCCGCTGGAGCGAGCGTTATGACTTGTGGTGCAAGATGCGGTTCTTCGAGGAGGATATCCGCAATTCTGGCAACAGGGGTGAGCATTCCAACAAGCGCGGACCTTCCAATCTTCTCCAGGCGCTGCCGGATATGTTTACCGAGCAGCAGGTGGTGGATGCACGTAATGCCTTGGGGCTGCCGAAAGAGGGTACGGCTCATCTGCTGGCTACCTGGGTATACAGAAAATATATAAGACGTGGCAGCAATGACAGTCACAATAACAGTTATCACAGTTTTACGAAGCTTAAGTACAGACGCGACGGGCTGGATTTGAGTTAGCTTACTGGGATGTTTACACATTAAAACATAATGCTTATGGAAATAGTTTTAGAGCGTATAGCGAAGAAGAATTCTTATACCATCGGGCGCCTCTATATCTTGTCGGATGATGACGTGAAGCGCAAGATGATCAGCGGCAAGAATGCCGGTGACAAGTGCAGTTTTGAACATACCTTCAATAAGAAGTTGCTATCTCTGGATACTTACTTCTGCGATACCCTGGAGCCTACGTGGCGAAACCTGAAGGGGGTGGAATTGAAGCCCGAGGAGGTGAACGGCAAGTATAGCAGGGTGAGTGGCAAGGTGGCGAGAAAGATTCCTGGTCACACGGCCATCCCCGAGGGAACCTATCGGGTGCTCATCACCATGTCGCCAAGGTTCAAGCAGTGGCTGCCTTATCTGCAGGGCGTGCCGAATTTCGAGGGTATCCGTATCCATGCCGGCAACTATTCCGAAGATACCCAGGGCTGCATCCTGGTGGGCGAGAACAAACTGAAAGGCATGGTGGTGAACTCCCGCATCTGGCTTCACCGACTGATGAAACTGATGGAGGAGGCGCAGCAGAAGGAGGAATCCATCTGGATTACCATCATCTAGAAATATCGGAATGCAAACTCCTTTGCTGCGGATTTCAAATCCGCAGAGCCTAAATAGGTTAGGACATTTTTTAACGCCGGATTTCAAATCCGGCGGGATGCCTAGCGGGATTGCGTTCTTGAAAAACGAGGGACGCCTAGCGGGATTGCGTTCTTGAGAATAAAATGAGGGTGCATCAGAAAGCCATCAAGGCTTTTGATACACCCTCTCGGTTTATATGAAACAAAAATCTAAATCGGACTGGAATCAGAGCTTATTTCTCCAGAAGCTTCTGGCTCATGTTGAGTGCAGCCTTTCGGCCATCTCCCATGGCGAGAATCACGGTGGCACCACCTCGCACGATGTCGCCTCCGGCATAAATCTGCTCGATGGAACTCTGCATCTCTTCGTTCACGGCGATGGTGTTCTTTCTGCCAAGTTCCAGGCCCTCGATGCTCTGAGGAACCAGTGGGTTAGGACTCACACCTACGGCTACAATCACCTGGTCGCATTCCAGGGTGATGGTCTTGCCCGTAGTCTCTGGGCGACGGCGACCGCTGGCATCTGGCTCGCCAAGCTGCATCACATCCAGCACCACAGCCTTTACGGCACCCTTCTCGTCAGCCTCATACTCCTTAGGGTTATGCAGGGTGAAGAAGTTGATGCCTTCTTCCTTGGCATGCTTCACCTCTTCGAGGCGGGCTGGCATCTCTGCCTCCGAACGGCGATATATCAGGGTTACCTCGGCTCCCAGACGCTTGGCGGTGCGGCAGCTGTCCATCGCCGTGTTTCCGCCACCTACTACCACCACCTTCTTGCCCAGGTTGATAGGGGTATCGGTATGTGGATTGGCTGCATCCATCAGGTTTACGCGGGTAAGATACTCGTTGGATGACATGATGTTCAAGGCATTCTCGCCAGGGATATTCATGAAGTTAGGGAGTCCGGCTCCCGAACCTACGAAGATGCCCTTGAAACCCTGCTGCTCCAAATCCTTTACGGAGATGGTCTTGCCCACGATGCAGTCGGTGATGAACTTCACGCCCATCTTCTGGAGATTCTCAATCTCCACATCCACGATGGCATTTGGCAGTCGGAACTCCGGGATGCCATATTTCAACACGCCGCCTATCTCGTGCAGAGCCTCGAACACAGTGACGCTGAATCCCTTCTTCGCCATATCGCCTGCAAAGCTCAATCCGGCAGGACCCGAACCTACTACGGCTATCTTGATGCCGTTTGACGGGTCGCATTCCGGTACGGAGATATTGCCGCTCTGACGCTCATAGTCAGCTGCAAAACGCTCCAGATAGCCGATGGCTACGGCTGGCTCGTTCATCTTGAGATGTACGCACTTGCTCTCGCACTGCTTCTCCTGCGGACAAACTCTACCGCAAACGGCTGGCAGGGCTGAGGTGTTCTTCAGAACCTTGGCAGCGGCTAGGAACTGCCCACGCTCGATGTTCTTGATGAAGGATGGGATGTTGATGCTCACTGGGCAGCCCTCCATACAGGTAGGCTTAGGACAGTCGAGGCAGCGCTTTGCCTCGGTGAGTGCCATCTCCTTGGTCAAGCCGATGTTCACTTCCTCGGTGCGGGTGGTAGCACGATATGCTGGGTCTAGCTCTGGCATCTTCACGCGCTGAATGGCGGTGCGCTCCTTGGCTTTCATCGAAGAGCGCAGTTCCTTGCGCCACTCGGCATTACGGTCGGTAAGTTCTTCTATGGATGCATCGGTAGGTTCCACATCCATCGTCACGTCTGTGGTCTCCTTCTTCTTCTTGGCATCCACTGTAGCCAGATGTTCCTCGAAGTGCTCCATCTCCTCGCGCTCCACATCCTTGAAAGTGCCCATGCGCTTGAACATCTCATCCCAATCTACCTGGGCGCCATCAAATTCAGGACCGTCGATGCAGACAAACTTGGTCTTGCCGCCGATGGTTAGACGGCAGGCTCCGCACATGCCGGTGCCGTCCACCATGATGGTGTTGAGCGATACATCTGTAGGGAGATTGTATTTCTGGGTGAGGAGGCAGCAGAATTTCATCATGATAGGAGGACCGATGGCGAACACCTTGTCGATGTGCTCCTGGTTGATGAGCTTTTCGATGCCTACGGTTACCACGCCTTTCTCGCCGTAGCTTCCGTCGTCAGTCATGATGATGAGTTCATCGCTGGATGCGCGCACTTCTTCCTCCATGATGACGAGGTCCTTGCTTCTGCCTGCAATCACGCTGAGCACGCGGTTGCCTGCGGCCTTGAGAGCCTTGATGATAGGGAGCATGGGAGCCACGCCCACGCCGCCACCGGCGCAGATTACGGTGCCGAAGTTCTCGATGTGGGTAGGGTTGCCGAGTGGTCCCACCACGTCGTGAATCTCATCGTCCTCGTTCAGGGCGCAGAGCTTGGTAGAGGAGAGGCCTACCTTCTGTACCACCAGCGTGATGGTGCCTTTCTCGATGTCGGCATCGGCGATGGTCAGCGGCATACGCTCGCTGTTGTTATCTACACGGATGATGACGAAGTTGCCAGCCTTGCGGCTCTTGGCGATGAGTGGAGCTTCCACATCGAAACGGAATACCTTTTCGGAGTATTGTATTTTCTTGATAATCTTGTTCATTGGCTACTAACTTTTTATGTTGAATATTATCTGTTCTTTCTCTTTCTTATTATTAGTTGTTATATGTTTGCTCGTGGTATAGAAAACGCAAAAGGATAACCGCGGCCGCCTTTTGGGTAGCCGAAGTTATCCTCGTACAATATATTTTATTTAAATTTTATCGAATGAATCGAATGAATCGTTTTTATCGAATGAATCGAATTAATCGAAATTCTTGTCGTCGAGCATTTCGAATCCGCAGTAAGGAACCAATACCTTAGGTACGCGGATGCCCTCTGGAGTCTGGTTGTTCTCCAGGATGGTTGCTACGATGCGTGGCAAGGCGAGAGCAGAACCGTTAAGGGTGTGGCAAAGCTCAATCTTCTTGTCCTCTGCATGGCGATAGCGGCAGTGGAGACGGTTGGCCTGGTAGCTCTCGAAGTTAGATACTGATGAAACCTCCAGCCAGCGGCCCTGTGCTGCACTCCATGTCTCAAAGTCGTAGCAGATAGAAGATGTGAAGCTCATATCACCACCGCAGAGACGGAGGATGTGGTATGGCAACTCCAGCTTCTTCAAGAGACCCTCTACGTGGTCGAGCATCTCGTTCAGGCTCTCGTATGAGTGACCTGGCTTATCGATGCGTACAATCTCTACCTTATCGAACTGGTGCAGGCGGTTCAAGCCACGAACGTCCTTACCATAGCTACCAGCCTCACGACGGAAGCAGGCAGAGTAAGCGCAGCGCTTGATAGGGAGATCCTTCTCATCGAGGATAACATCGCGGAAGATGTTGGTTACAGGAACCTCGGCTGTAGGGATGAGGAAGAGGTTGTCGAGATTAGCGTGATACATCTGACCCTCCTTGTCTGGCAACTGACCTGTGCCGCGACCGGAATCCTCGTTTACTACGTATGGAGGCTGAATCTCCAGGTATCCGCTCTTGCGGGCCTCATCGAGGAAGAATGCCTCAAGAGCACGCTGGAAGCGAGCCATCTTGCCGATATATACAGGGAAACCGGCACCTGTGATCTTCACACCGAGGTCGAAGTCAACCAGGTTGTACTTCTTCAAGAGATCCCAGTGGCAGAGAGCGTCTGGACCGAGGTTAGGCTTCTCGCCGCCTTCCTTTACAACCACGTTGTCGGCTGCATCCTTGCCCTCAGGTACCTGCTCGCAAGGGATGTTAGGGATTTCGAGCAACTGGTTGGTCATATCGTTCTGTGCCTTCTCCATGATCTCTTCAAGAGCCTTGGCGTCAGCCTTGAGCATAGCTACCTGAGCCTTAGCGCTCTCAGCTTCCTCTTTCTTGCCTTCCTTCATCAGGGCACCAATCTGCTTGGCAAACTGATTAGCCTGCTGCTTGTTGTTATCCAACTTCTGCTGAGCTTCGCGACGAATCTTGTCGTACTCCAAAACTTTCTCTACTGCCTCACGAGCATTTGGAAAATGCTTCTTTTCGAGACCTTTAACTACACGTTCAGTTTCTTCACTGATGAGTTTAAGTGTAAGCATAAAAATTCTTTTTAATATTAATTTCCTATTTTGAAGGCAAAATTACAAAAAATATTTGTGATAGCGCAAAAAAAAGCCAACTTTTTTGCAGAGAAGGGTAGAATTAAAGTTTTTTCGTGGTTTTATGGGGTTAAGGAGCTTGGAAATAAACGAAGAAAGCCTGCTCTAGGTATGAGCAGGCTTCTATATTGTTTGTTTGGAATAGTTTTTTCTAAAACTTTAAAATTTAAGCGTCAGCTTTCTTAGTCTTCTCAGCGTAAACTTCTGGAGAGAGAACAGAAACTGTACTCTTGTCCTTGCGGCCCTTGTGGAAGTAAACGATACCGTCTGCCAAAGCATACAATGTATCATCCTTACCCTGAGCTACATTCTCACCTGGGAAGTGCTTGTTACCACGCTGGCGAACGATGATGTTACCTGCGATGATGCTCTGACCACCCCAGATCTTAACGCCTAATCTTTGTGAAGCTGATTCACGGCCGTTCTTAGAACTACCAACACCTTTCTTATGTGCCATTTTCTAATTCCTCCTAATTTTAAGCGATTACAGATTTGATTGATACTTCAGTGAACTGTGCACGGTGACCGTTCTTCTTGCGATAGTCCTTGCGGCGCTTCATCTTGAAGACGATAACCTTGTCACCCTTTACGAGTGGGTTCACTACTTCTACTACTACTTTTGCACCCTCTACAGCTGGTGCACCGACAGTGATTGAGCCGTCTTTGTCAACGAGCAAAACCTTGTCGAACTCAACAGTCTGACCTGCCTCAACATCCTTGATGTGATGTACGAAGAGCTTCTTGCCCTCCTCAGCCTTGAACTGCTGACCGTTAATTTCTACGATTGCGTACATTTAATTATTTATATAAACGGGTTTTTCCGCGAGGCGTCCAGCTTCGTGCCGGATCTTGACCGAGCCCCAACGAACTTAACTTTTTCTGTAATATTTGCCCAATCCATGAGCATTCGGGGTGCAAAATTACTAACTTTCTTTGAAATAAGAGAATAGGGGGATGAAAATCTTTCTTCTTTTAGGAAGAATTAACAAAAAATGTGGGTATTAACAAAAAAGGTGCAAGGTTATTAACAAAAAAAAGCGATGACCTTCACAGGCTACCGCTCCAAATCTTCAATAGGTATTAGTCTTCTTAAGGTAAAAAGATTGTTTTCAGGATAACTGCTGCAAAGATAAGACTTATTTTTCATATCGCCAAATTTTTTGCGATGTTTTTTTGCTCTATATCAAGTGTGTGGGAGCACAAATGTGATATTTAACTATCGTTCACATAAAGGAACGTAGAAAGGATGGCTACGGAAACAAAAAAAGCAGGAACTTTCACAAGCTCCTGCCCCGTCTGAGTAAAAGATTGAGAGGAGGATATTACCTCCCCATATAAAAATTATTTCTGATTCTTGATCTTCTCTACGTAAGCATCGATCACGGCCACGGCTGTGATGTTTACGATATCCTGTACACTGCTCTCTGAGTCAGTGAAGTGGATAGGCTTGTTCAAGCCCATCTGGATAGGACCGATGATCTCTGCCTCTGGGTTCAAGCCCTGGAGAAGCTTGTAAGCACCATTCGCACTGCTCAGGTTAGGGAATACCAATGTATTCACATCCTTGCCCTTGAGACGGGAGAATGGATATTTCTCATCGCGAAGATCCTTGTTGAGTGCATAGTTCACCTGCATCTCACCGTCGATGGCGAGCTCTGGGAATTCCTTCTGCATCTCTGCCACTGCCTTCTTCACCTTTACAGGAGAACCGATGGCATCGGTACCGAAGTTAGAGTAGCTCAACATGGCCATTACCGGTTCCTCGTTGAAGAACTTCACGGTGCCAGCAGACAACTTGGCGATATCGGTAAGGATATCCTCGTCTGGGTGACGGTTGATCAATGTGTCTGCAATATAATATACGCCCTTCTGGGTGTTAAGGATGTGCATGGTTCCGAAGGTCTTGTAGCCCTCGCGGATGCCGATTACGTCCTTAGCCACCTTGATGGTGTTGCTATACTTGGTGTAGAGACCAGTGATGAATGCGTCAGCATCACCCTGCTCAACCATAGACATACCGAAGTAGTTGCGCTCGTACATCTTATCGTAAGCCTCTTCGAAGCTGTAACCCTCGCGGGCACGCTTCTCTGCCAGGTGCTTGGCAAACTTGGCACGGCGACCCTGTTCGTTGTCGGCACGCATATCCACAATCTCGATGTTAGAGAGGTCGAGCTTCAAGCGGCTAGCCACACGGTTCAAACGGTCTGGGTTACCCAGCAGGATAGGCTCGCAGATGCCTTCGTTCTTAGCCTGAACGGCAGCCTTCAGCATGGTTGGGTTGCCACCCTCGGCGAATACCACGCGCTGTGGATGGAGACGGGCGGTATCATGGAGCTTGCGGGTGAGCTTGGTCTCCTGACCGAGCAACTGGCGCAATCCCTGCTTGTACTTTTCCCAGTCGGTGATAGGAGTGCGGGCTACACCACTTTCCATGGCAGCCTTGGCTACGGCAGCAGAAACCTCGGTAATCAAACGTGGGTCTACTGGCTTTGGAATGAAGTACTTAGGGCCGAATGTGAGATCGTTTACGTGGTAAACGTCGTTAACTACATCTGGCACAGGCTGCTTGGCCAAATCTGCGATGGCATGAACGGCAGCCATCTTCATCTCTTCGTTGATGGCACGGGCATGAACATCGAGTGCACCACGGAAGATATATGGGAAACCGATTACGTTGTTAATCTGGTTTGGATAGTCTGAACGACCTGTTGACATCAATACGTCTGGACGGCTGTCCATAGCGTCCTCGTAGCTGATTTCTGGCACAGGGTTGGCGAGTGCGAATACGATAGGGCTGGCTGCCATCGAGCGGATCATGTCCTTGGAAAGCACGTTACCCTTGCTGAGGCCTACGAATACGTCGGCACCCTTCACAGCCTCTTCGAGTGTGTGAACGTCACGGCGGTCGGTAGCGAACAGCTTCTTCTGCTCTGTCAGGTTCTCACGGTCGCTGGTAATCACGCCCTTAGAGTCGAGCATCACGATGTTCTTAACCTGTGCACCGAGAGCTACGTAGAGCTTGGTACAGCTGATAGCAGCAGCACCGGCACCATTCACCACAATCTTCACGTCGGCAATGTTCTTGCCGGCTACTTCGAGGGCGTTCTTCAAACCTGCTGCAGAGATGATGGCAGTTCCGTGCTGGTCATCGTGCATCACTGGGATGTCGAGGGACTTCTTCAGTCGCTCTTCGATGTAGAAGCACTGAGGAGCCTTGATATCCTCCAGGTTGATACCGCCGAATGAAGGAGCGATTCTCTCCACGGTCTCGCAGAACTTCTCTGGGTCCTTCTCGTCGATTTCGATATCGAATACATCCACGCCGCCGTAAATCTTAAACAGCAGTCCTTTTCCTTCCATCACTGGCTTGCCGCTCATGGCACCGATATCGCCGAGTCCGAGCACGGCAGTACCATTACTGATTACTGCAACCAGGTTGCCCTTGTCTGTGTACTTGTAAACGTCGTCTGGGTTTTGCTGAATCTCCAGGCATGGATATGCCACGCCAGGTGAGTAAGCAAGGCTCAGGTCTGTTTGTGTGTGATAAGGTTTTGTTGGTTTAACCTCAATCTTACCAGGACGGCCACTTTCGTGATATTCAAGAGCCGCCTCTTTCGTGATTTTTACCATAACAATATATTGGTTTAAAGATTTAATTTCTTACAGATTGGCGCAAAACTTGCGCGTTTCCTAAAAGTTTGTGCAAAGGTAATAAAAAACTTATGAAAATAAGATGGTTTTTTGTTTTTTTTTGTATCTTTGCACAAAAAAATCCTGTTTAGGTGTGAAAATGTCATATAGATATTGCAATTAACAAGTTAAAGAAATGGTAGAAAATAAGCAAAATAAACTGGAATTGCGTGATAAAATCATTGCTTTTGCCATGCCCGAGTTTTATAAGCGTGGGGTGAAGGCAGTGAAGATGGACGAGATTTCCGTGGAACTCCATGTGTCTAAGCGTACGGTTTATGAAATCTTCGGCGATAAGGAGGAGATGCTGATTGCGGGCATCAAGGCAAAGCATGAGGAGATGAAGCGGAAAGTGGAGGCTTATGCCTCGGCGAAGGCGAAGAATGTGATTGATGTCATCAGTTATGTTTATCGCCAGCAGATGGAGTTGAACAAGATGGTGGGTGTGGTTTTCTATGAGGAAATCCACAGAATGCCGCGTGTGGTAAAGTTTTTGCAGGAGTTGCGTGCCCAGGAACGTGATGACAGCCTTCGCTTCTTCGAGGCGGGAGTGAGTGAAGGGCTCTTCCGTGCCGACGTGAATTATGAAATTCTGATAGATACGGCCAATGTGAGCATGGAGGAAATCATGCATAGGCAGCTTTATCGCAAGTATTCGATGAAGGATTTGTTTGCTCATCATTTCCTCATCGTGATTCGGGGTCTCTGCACGGAAAAAGGTGTAAGATTGCTCGAAAAGGCAATGGAAAGCTCCGAGCATGCTCAGAGCTTGTAAATCCATTTCAGCAGTCGGTTGATGATGCCGATGTTGAATCTGAACCAGCGGTATTTTGCCACGGGCTTGCCCCCGAAGCTGCGGATAAATTCGCGGTAGGGATTCTGTTTCCAAGGCAAGCCTACGTCCATGAAGTGGATATGCCGGTAGTCATGCCGGTGGGCGTAGTTGATGGCGTGCCATACAGTCATCGTGTCGGGATGCAGATAGATGTAGCGCTTTCGGCGTGAGGCGAGATGCCATAGGTAGGCGTCGTCTTTGCTGAAGGCAAGGGTGCATCCTCCCACGATTTTCCGGCTGCCTGCTATGCAGAAATCTTCCCCGTCTATCGTTTCCTTTTCTTCGTTCCCTCTTCCGAATCTTCTTCCTCCGTAGGTGGTTACGAAGACCTTTGCCTCGTGACTCTGGCTCAGAGACTCGAAGTATTCGATAGGGGGTACATAGCGGCGTGGCTTGAAGCAATAGAAGTTGCGGTAGAGGCGGTAGAATTTTTCTACTTCTTCCTGGTTGTGGGCCTCGTGGCATTCCAGGCCCTTCTTCTTGCTGGTCTCTATCTGTCGACTGGCACGTTCCGTGAGTCGTTCTTCGGGATTCATGCTGTGAAGGGAGTTGTATATTTCCTGCCAAGCCACAGGGAAGTAGCCCAGGCGGCGGAAATGCCGGTAACCGAACATTTTCTTCTGCAACTCCGAGAACTCTATGTAGAGGCAGTGGTGACTGCAAAGTTTGCGGGTAAGGGCATGGAGAAGGAGTGGGAAGAGTTCTTCTTCTGTTTCTTCGGAAAGATAGATGCCCTCTCCATGTGCGTGCGCGTGCGTATATATAAAAGGTGGAAACCATGTGCGATGTGTGTGGAGCACGGCAAGCATCTGACCTGCAGTTCTTCCGTCTTCGGTTGCTACGACCATGAAGGGGGTATCTCCTGATACTCCTTCGCTAATCTCGAAGAGTTCCAGGCTATGAAAGAAATTGCCCTCCAGAAGTTGGGGCAGTTCCTCGCTTTTCGTATATACCTTTATTTCATAATTCTTCTTCATATTTACATGACCACTTATATATTCGCTCTGCAAAAATAATAAATTAATTATAAAAAAACAACTTTTCTGCCCCAGTATCGTTGTTTTTTAGTATTTTTGCACATTAAATGATAGAAGTTTAATTTATTTCAAAGAAAAGGAATAGATTTATGAAGATAGTTTTGATAGGAGCAGGTAATCTTGCTACCCATCTTGGCAAGGCCTTGCATGCTGCCGGGCACGATATGGTTCAGGTGTTCAGCCGAACCATGCAGTCGGCAGAAACCCTGGCTTCGCTTTTGGATGCGGAGCCGCTCACGGATATTTCGCAGGTGCGTGATGATGCCGATGTGTATATCTTCTCGGTGAAGGATAGTGCGCTGGAGCAGCTTATCTCGCGGCTCTGCGGGGAAGAGAAGATGCTTTCTGGGGAGGAACAGCTTTGTGAGGAGGAGAAGAAGGTGTTCCTGCATACGGCTGGTTCCATGCCGATGTCGGTTTTCCGGGGAAAGGCTCTGCATTATGGCGTGCTTTATCCGATGCAGACATTCTCGAAGCAGCGCGAGGTGGATTTCAGCATCATTCCTTGTTTCATTGAGGCAAATGATGAGTTTGCGCAGAAGCAGATAGAGGGCTTGGCTGTACAGATCAGTCATCGGGTATATCAGCTTTCCAGCGAAGATAGAAGATATCTGCATCTCTCTGCGGTCTTCGCCTGCAATTTCGCCAACCATTGCTACGCTGTCAGCCAGGAACTTCTGCAGCAGCATGGCATCCCGTTCGATGTGATGCTTCCGCTCATCGACGAAACTGCTGCCAAGGTGCACGGGATGACTCCGAAGGATGCCCAGACCGGACCAGCCGTGAGATATGATGAGAATGTGATAGGCAAGCAGATCCAGCTTCTGGAGAATCAGCCTTATTTTCAGAAGATTTATGACAGCATGAGCAAGAGTATTCACGAGTTGAATTAATGCATATATTATGATAAATTACGATTTAAAAAAGATAAAGGCGATTATATTTGATGTGGATGGCGTGCTTTCTCGCCAGACTATCACGCTCGCCAGTACCGGCGAACCTCTTCGCACGGTGAACATCAAGGATGGTTATGCCATCCAGTTGGCCCAGAAGGTGGGCTTGCGCATCGTCATTTTGACAGGTGGAACCACCGAGGCTATCCGCAAGCGTTATGAAGGTTTAGGTGTACAGGACATCTTTATGGGGTGTGCCGTGAAAATCAACACCTATGATGCCTTCCTGGAAAAGTATCAGCTTTCTGATGAAGAAATCATCTATGTAGGCGATGATATCCCTGATTACGAGGTGATGCGTCGCTGCGGCTGTCCATGTTGTCCTTCTGATGCCTGTTCGGATATCAAGGAGATTTCCCGTTATATCTCGTCTCGTGAGGGAGGAGATGGAGTAGGTCGCGACATCGTGGAGCAGGTGTTGCGTGCCCAGGGTCACTGGCTTTCAAGCGCCAAGGCTTTCGGATGGTAGAAATTAGTTAATAGTTTATAGTTGAAAGTTAATAGTTGATAGTTGAACGTTTGTAACTGAATTCTAATCATAAAGTTCAAAGTTCCAAGTTCAAAGTAATAAAGTTCAAAATAGATGAAGTATAAGATAATTTTGGCGAGCAATTCGCCGCGCCGCAGAGAACTGCTGGCAGGATTGGATGTAAATTTCGAAGTAAAGGTGTTGAATGGCATTGATGAAAGTTATCCGGATGACCTGGATGCCTATCAGGTGGCAGAGTTCATCGCCCAGAAAAAGGCGGAGGCTTATCGATCTCTTTTGAATGAAGAAGAATCTTCTGCAGAGGAAAACCTGATTCTCACGGCTGATACCGTAGTCATCGCACCAGCTGCCAATGAGCAGAACGATCAGGAAGGAAAGGGTATCATTCTGGGTAAACCGAAAACTGCCGATGATGCCGTTCGCATGCTCAGGATGTTGAGTGGGAAAACTCATCATGTGGTAACAGGCGTATGCCTCACCACCAAGGAAGAGCAGCGTCATTTTTCAGTAACCACAGAAGTATCTTTTAAGGAACTTACAGACTGGGAAATCAATTATTACATCTCTCATTACAAGCCTTTCGACAAGGCCGGAGCATACGGCATCCAGGAATGGATCGGCTATATCGGATGCACCGGGCTGAACGGAAGCTATTTCAACGTGATGGGCTTGCCGGTGCAGCGCATCTACGAGGAAATGCTGAAGATGCAGGAGGAATCATGATGCAGGAGGAATCATGATGTTTGGGGAATCATGATGCAGAAAGGGTAAATGATAAGAATTTACCCCTTCGAATGTTAGATAAAGTAAGCAAAAAGGGGCTGTAACTCTCAAAAAGTAATGTAATTTAGATTTTTTAATTCTAAATCTTTCCTCATGTCATGGATAATGAGTATCTTTGTGCGTTTTATGTAACTAACAAGGATTATGACAGAGAAAATCGATGCCAAAGTCAGAGCGATTTTGGACAACTATCTGGAGAGCAATAAGCATCGAAAAACTCCAGAGAGGTATGCTATTCTCGATGCAGTGTATAGCATTGGCGGGCATTTCTCGCTAGAAGAATTGAACGAAGAGTTGGAAAAGAGAAACTTCAGAGTGAGCAGAGCTACGCTCTATAACACGATGCATCTCTTTATTGAGCTGAGACTCGTGATGAGGCACAGCCTGGTGAGCGGAGTGAAATACGAAGCTTGCTATTCTTCGAAAGACAACCACATCCATCAGGTTTGTACGGTGTGTGGTATGGTGACAGAGATTTATGCCCCCGCAGTGACTGAAGCGGTGAACGAAACCAAGTTGATGAGATTCCGCAAAGACACCTATGCGCTCTATATTTATGGCGTGTGTAGTTCATGCCAGGCCAAGATAACGCGAAAGCGTAACGAAAAGTAATAAAATAATTTATACTATTATATAAAAATGAACACAGGTAAAGTAGATGTCCTGCTCGGTTTGCAGTGGGGCGATGAAGGTAAAGGTAAGGTGGTTGATGTATTGACCCCTAAGTATGATGTCATTGCTCGTTTTCAGGGTGGTCCTAATGCTGGTCATACTCTTGAGTTCGAGGGTGAGAAATACGTGCTTCGCTCTATCCCTTCTGGTATCTTCCAGGGTGGTAAGGTGAATATCATCGGTAATGGCGTAGTCTTGGCTCCAGACCTCTTCATGGGTGAGGCTAAGGATTTGGAGAAGAGCGGACACGACTTGAAGAGCCGTCTCCTCATCTCAAAGAAGGCGCATCTCATCATGCCTACTCACCGCGTGCTCGACGCAGCCATCGAGGCAGCTAAGGGCAAGAACAAGGTGGGTACCACAGGTAAGGGTATCGGTCCTACTTATACCGACAAGGTAAGCCGTACGGGTCTTCGCGTAGGTGATATCCTCGAAAACTTCGAAGAGAAGTATGCTGCTCACAAGGCTGCCCATCTCAAGACTATCGCTAGCCTTGGCTATACTGACTTCGATATCACTGAGGTAGAGAAGACCTGGATGGAGGGCATCGAATACTTGAAGCAGTTCAAGCTCATCGACAGCGAGGTGGAAATCAACAAGGTGCTCCGCTCTGGCAAGGATATCCTCTGCGAGGGTGCTCAGGGTACTATGCTCGATGTTGACTTCGGTTCTTATCCATTCGTAACTTCTTCTAATACCATCTGTGCGGGTGCCTGCATCGGTCTGGGTATCGGTCCTAACCGTATCGGCAATGTCTATGGTATCATGAAGGCTTACTGTACTCGCGTAGGTGCAGGTCCATTCCCAACAGAGCTCTTCGACGAGACAGGTGCCAAGATCCGTGCCCTCGGTCATGAGTATGGTGCTGTTACGGGTCGTGAGCGTCGTTGCGGCTGGTGCGACTTGGTTCAGCTTAAGTATTCTGTGATGGTGAACGGTGTAACCGAGCTTATCATGATGAAGAGCGACGTGCTCGATGGCTTCGATACCATCAAGGCATGTGTGGCTTATAAGCTGAAGGATGGCACTGTTACCACAGACTTCCCTTACGAGATTACAGACGTTGAGCCTGTTTACAAGGAGTTCAAGGGTTGGAAGACAGATATGACCAAGTTCACTTCTGAGGATCAGTTCCCACAGGAGTTCAAGGATTATATCGCATTCATCGAGGAGTTCCTTGAGACCAAGATTGGTGTTATCTCTATCGGTCCAGACCGTGCCCAGACTATCGTACGTAAATAATCAAGGATAATCAAGGATTAAGATAAGAATTAAAGAAGAGTTAAGAATGGATTCATGTTTCAGACCATGAATTTCATTCTTAATTCTTAATTATACATGATTAATTAATACAACATGGCTCAGAAACCAAGTATTCCAAAGGGTACCAGAGACTTCGGTCCTGTTGAGATGGCAAAGCGCAACTACATCTTCAACACCATCAAGGAAGTGTATGCCCTTTATGGATTCCAGCAGATTGAGACTCCTGCCATGGAAACCCTTCAGACCTTGATGGGCAAGTATGGCGAGGAGGGCGACAAGCTGCTCTTTAAGATTTTGAATTCAGGTGACTATATGAATAAGGTGAGCGATGAGGATATTCATTCGCTCGGTTCATTGAAGCTGGCGGCTAAACTTTGTGAGAAGGGTCTCCGCTACGACCTTACCGTGCCTTTCGCACGTTACGTCGTGCAGCATCGTGAGGAGTTGCAGATGCCTTTCAAGCGTTATCAGATTCAGCCGGTTTGGCGTGCCGACCGCCCACAGAAGGGTCGCTATCGTGAGTTCTATCAGTGTGATGCCGACGTGGTAGGTTCTGATTCTCTCCTCAATGAGGTAGAGTTGATGCAGATTGTAGATACCGTCTTCACCAAGTTTGGTGTGCGTGTCTGCATCAAGATTAACAACCGCAAGATTCTTACTGGTATTGCAGAGGTTATCGGCGAGGCTGAGAAGATTGTGGATATCACCGTGGCAATTGACAAGCTCGACAAGATAGGTCTCGACAATGTAAACGAGGAACTCCGCAATGATGGCATCTCTGAAGAAGCCATCGGAAAATTGCAGCCAATTATCTCATTGTCAGGTTCTAACGATGAGAAACTTGAAGTGATTTCCAAGGTTCTCGAAGGTTCTGAGATTGGCTTGAAGGGTGTAGAGGAAACCAAGTTTATCCTCGATACCTTGAAAACCGTGGGCTTGAACAACGAGATTGAGCTCGACCTTACCTTGGCTCGTGGCTTGAATTACTATACTGGTGCCATTTTCGAGGTAAAGGCACTCGATACACCGATGGGTAGTATCACCGGTGGCGGTCGCTACGATAACCTCACTGGCATCTTCGGCCTTCCTGGCTTGAGTGGTGTAGGTATCAGTTTCGGTGCCGACCGCATCTACGATGTGCTCAATGCACTCGACCTCTATCCAAAGGAGGCTGTGAACTCTACTCAGGTGCTCTTCATCAACTTCGGCGAGAAGGAGACAGCCTACTGTCTGCCTATCGTGAGTGCCGCTCGTGCAGCAGGCATCCGCACCGAGATTTTCCCAGACAAGGCGAAGATGAAGAAGCAGATGAGCTATGCCAATGCCAAGCAGATTCCATTCGTGGTACTTGCGGGTGAGAATGAGATGGCAGCAGGCAAGGTTACTTTAAAGAATATGGAAAGCGGTGAGCAGACCCTGGTTACTGCCGAGGAGCTGGTTGCTGCTTTTAAGAAATAACCTTTATAACACGCTGGGGGAATGAGGGTAATTGAAAAAGGTTTCCCCCAGTTTATCCGTTTTCTTCATGCTTGAATTTGTGAAAACTCAGTATGGAGGGGCGGATATCTTTTATTTTCGATTTATTTCGAAGTTATAATTTTGTATTTTCATTATACATTTTGAAGCTATAAACTACAAATCAAATCAATGGCAATGAATAAAAATATTTCTTTGGGAAAGATATTTCCTCCTACCTTTCGCCTGATGGCGATGCCGCTGGTAGCCGTGCTCTTGATATCTTTGCTGATGTCATCAAGCAGTCATAAAACTACGATTTTCATCATAGGTGACTCTACTGCTGCCGAGAAGGGAAATTACAGAAACTATCCTGAGCGTGGCTGGGGTATGGTATTCCAGGGGTGCTTCGACGATCAGATTATCGTTGATAATCATGCCGTAAACGGAAGAAGTTCGAAGAGCTTCCTGGATGAAGGCAGATGGCAGAAGGTTTTGGATAAGATGCAGCCGGGTGATTATGTCATTATCCAGTTTGGTCATAATGATGAGAAGCATTTCCCTAATCGATATACGGAGCCTGGAGGCACTTTCGATGCTCATCTTGCTAAGTATGTGAATGAAACCCGACAGAAGGGTGGCATTCCTGTGCTTATGAACAGCGTGGTGCGCCGCTGCTACTATTCTGCTGATTTAGAGAATGATGACGATGAGAAGTTGCGTGGAAAGGCTTATGCTGGCGAAGAGAAAATCAACAGCGATACCTTGATAGATACCCACGGTGCCTATGTGGTGGCTCCCCGGCATGTGGCTAAGGCATTGAATGTGCCGTTTGTGGATGCTACCAGGATAACTCATGATATTGAGACTTGCCTTGGCATCAAGGGCAGCAGAAAGTTGCACATGTGGTTCCTGCCGGGTGAGCATCCTCAGGTATCAAAGGGTAAGCAGGATAATACTCATTATAATGTTTATGGTGCTCATGTGGTGGCAAATGCCTTGGCTGATGCCCTGGCGGAGCAGGTGCCTGCGCTGAAGAAGCATGTTCGTCATTACGATTACGTGGTGAGTGCAGAGGGCAGAGGAAACTACATGAAGCTTCAGGAAGCAGTGGATGCGGTTCCTGCTAACTCTTCTGCCACCATCCTTGTCTTGGGTGGTAAATGGAAGAAGCCTGCCAATATGGAGGGAAAGTCTATCAGATTCGTCAAGCAGTTTGGTGCAGTCATCGAATAAGTGACTCCTGTTATCAGAAAAAAATCTGTTATCAGATAAAAAGAAGGTGTATCATAAGTTGTTCAACTCCCGTCGCCCTTTAAAAGGGTAGGAGATGACTTATGATACACCTTCATTCTTTTTGTTGATTGCTTTTAATAATCAATCAATCTTTTAATAATCAATCAATCTTTTAATGATCAATCAATCTTTTCTATCGCTTCAGGGCAATATTGTAATTGTAGTATTTTGTATTGCCCGTGATATCTTCCAAAACCTGGATGAAAGGCGGGAACTTTACGCTCTCATGTTTGGCTATTCCCTTGGTTTCCAGAATCATCAGACCCTTGATAGGCTCCATGAATTCATCCAACTCAAAATATTGTCCCTTCCAGATGAAACTCTTGCGATGCTTTCTGATGGTAGAACGGTATGGGTCTGCCTGCTGGAGCAAAGTCTCATAAAGATTTGCGTTGATTTGGCGCTCTGTTTCTACCTGTTCATTGTCGGAAACACGCTTCTTGGAAGTATGAACATATACAAACTTGCCTCCCTCGAAACCTCTTCTGCGAAGACGGATCTCGCTACCAGGTTCTCCAGAAAGATAGGTCTGAACGATGTCGCTATCGATGGCATTAGGCACATCGCCAGTCTGCTTCACGATATACTTTCGCTCTTCCTCAATAGGTTGAGGAATGCCCAGCACATTACTTATCTCCTTGAGCACTCGGTTCAACTTGTTGTTGAAATCCTCATGGTTGTTGATTACGCGCAAGTGAGGATGTCCCTTCCAGGCAGATACAATCTTCTTATCCAGCTCACGGGCTATCTGAAGACCTTCTTCGTCTGCCTTCTCCAGGCGCTGCGCATTGTTGGCTGTGGTATAAAACTGCTCTGCACCATCGGCAGCACTCACCAGGTGGAGCACGGCATCATAGCGGGCTCTGAGCTGGGTATTGGTATAACCCTGTTCAGAGATGATGCGATTCCAGAACTCAGGTGAAAGATAAGTAGAGATATCCATCGTGCCGCGGTCGCATACGATGATAACCGGCTGGTTCAGCGTCTCCGCCATGCGGGTAAAGCTGTCTTCCAATCCTATCTGGGTGAGGAAGGTAGCCTTCTCTCCCTCGAAGAAAAACTTCTCGTTCTTGGTGAGATAGTTCATGCCCGACTGTGTGAACAGGGTAGGAACCTCAGGAATGGTAAAGACCTTGTAGCCCAAACTCGAAAAATGTTCAATCACCTTGACTAAGGCTGTGGTCTTGCCGGCGCAAGGACCACCCGTAAGTACAATCTTCTTAATTGTATTCATATATCTTTTTTATCGTTTATATCATTTTTATATCATTTTACAGTCCCATGAAGGCATGCATCTGTTAATTTGAGTGCAAAGATAGCAATAATTTCTCTAAGAAAGAAAAAAACAGGCACATTTACGGCTTTTTTTTCAAAAAACATGCGGTTTTATTTTGTATTGTAAATGTTTTAATGTATCTTTGCATGAAGAATATAATAATAAAATAGAACAAATGATTTACTTCATTTCAAAGAAACTGGAAATATCTGCTGCGCATTCGCTTACCCTCAGCTACGAGAGTAAGTGCAGCAACCTGCATGGACATAATTGGGAGATAGAACTCTTCTTTGTAGGCAAGGAATTAAACCAGGATGGCATGGTTATCGACTTTACGCACGTGAAGAAAGCCGTGCATAGCAAACTGGATCATGCCAACCTGAACGAGGTATTCGACTTTAACCCAACTGCCGAAAACATCGGAAGATGGCTGGTGAATCTCTTTCCTGAGTGCTATAAGGCAAGCGTGCAGGAGAGTTTCGGAAACACAGCAGTGGTTATCGACGAAGAAAAGATAAAAGGCATCGAGAACTTGATTCCATAAAGATTCTGAAAATGTATAAAGTTAACGAAATATTCTATTCGCTGCAGGGTGAAGGCAGATGGATGGGCAGACCTGCAGTGTTCGTCCGGATGAGTGGATGCAACTTGAAATGCCCTTTCTGCGATACCGATTTTCGTGGCTACAGCGAAATGAGTGCAGATGATATCTTGTCCAGATGCCTGGAAGAGGGTGGCGAATGCCGTTTCATTGTCCTTACGGGTGGCGAACCTTCTCTGCAGGTTGATGAGCAACTTATATCTACCCTTCATCAGGCAGGCTATTATCTCTCGATGGAAACCAACGGAACCCATGCCATTCCTGAAGGTATCGACTGGGTAACCTGTTCTCCAAAGGTAGATTTCACCGAGGGTGGGGAACCTGCAGTGAAGCAGGTAGATGAACTGAAGCTGATATTCGATGGCGAACATCAAATCAGCGACCATGGCATTGCCTGCACTTTCCGCTATTTGCAGCCATGCGATGTGGGGAACGATAGCAGAAACTATCTTATCCTGAATGAGTGCATCAAGTATATCAAGGCTCACCCAGAGTGGCAGCTGTCGGTGCAGATGCATAAGATTGTGGGTATCCGATAGCATTATAGTAACAATCATTATATTTAAAATATAGACAACATCATGGAAAAAGTAAATACTTTGATTATAGGTAGCGGTCCTGCGGGATATACCGCTGCCATCTACACAGGTAGAGCGGGACTCAGCCCGGTTCTTTATTCTGGTATGCAGCCTGGCGGACAGCTTACCATCACCACAGAAGTAGAAAACTTCCCTGGCTATCCTAACGGAGTGGATGGCACCCAGATGATGATGGACATGAAGGAGCAGGCTGCCCGCTTCGGTGCTGATATACGTGACGGAAGCATCGAGAAGATTGACTTCAGTTCTCGTCCATATCATCTCACGGATGAGCGTGGCAACGAAATCGAGGCTGATACCGTTATCATTGCTACCGGTGCATCTGCCAAGTATCTCGGTCTTGCTGATGAAGAGAAGTATCGCGGACAGGGCGTTTCTGCCTGTGCTACCTGCGATGGTTTCTTCTATCGCAAGCGTGTGGTTGCCGTAGTGGGCGGTGGTGATACTGCCTGCGAGGAGGCGATGTATCTTTCCGGTCTTGCCAAGAAGGTGTATATGATAGTTCGCAAGCCTTATCTCCGTGCAGCAGAAATCATGCAGCAGCGTGTGAAGAATAAGGAGAATATCGAGATTCTTTTTGAGACCAATACGCTCGGACTCTTTGGTGATGATGGAGTGCAAGGTGCTCACCTGGTTCGCCACATGGGTGAGGCTAACGAGGAGAAGTTTGATATCGCTATCGATGGCTTCTTCCTGGCTATCGGGCATAAGCCTAACACCGACCTCTTCAAGGGGGTCATCGATTTGGATGACCAGGGCTTCATCAAGGTGGTTCCCGGCACAGCCAGCACCAATCTTCCTGGCGTATTTGCTGCAGGCGATGTAGCTGACCCTATCTATCGTCAGGGCGTTGTAGCCGCAGGTTCAGGTGCCAAGGCAGCCATCGAGGCAGATAGATATCTGCAGCAGTTGGGATAAAGCTATTTAATAAATGGAATAAATTGATAAATGGGGGGTAATGCTATTTAATAATTAGCTTCTAGCGTTAAGTTAGTTAAAAAATAAACCGAATATTTTGTCGGATGCAAAAAAAGTAGTACTTTTGCATCTGACAAAATAAGTCAAGGAAGATTGGCAGAGTGACCGAATGCGCTGGACTCGAAATCCGGTATACCCTCTTCCGGGTATCGGGGGTTTGAATCCCTCATCTTCCGCTAGGAAATATCAGATGAAATAAAAACTCCTTTCACACTTAAGTTAGCTTGGTTGAAAATCAGCAACTTGAGTATGAAAGGAGTTTTTTTTGTTTAGTACACCATGTAGGGAACTATACACTCCGAGTCGGAGAGCATGGTTTTTCGAGTTCGGAAGCATAGCTTTCCAGGTTCAAGAGTATTGCTTCTGTGAGTTTGCCACTAGACTCAACAGCTCTGCCGAGCCTAGTCAGCACGTCTGCTGACTGCAGTCGGCAGCTCTGCTGAGCCTAGTGACACTACCTTATTTCGTGCTCTTTTTCTCTTCCTTTTTTTCCTTTTCCTTCTTTTTTTCCTTTTCCTTCTTCGTCTTCGTCTTCATCTTCATTTTCTTCTTCTTGATACCGAAGAGGTCTCGCCAGCCATTGAAGTCTTTCTTCATAATCAGACCCAAGCCTTGGGTGTTCAGGCTGTTTCTGGTGAAATAGCGGTCGTTGGTCTGGTTATACATGCGGATGGCAAGGTTGCCGTTCGGATAGATGAGATAGCGCAGGTCGAAGTCTCCGATGAAACTCTGGGTGGCATTGGCGTTATCGCGATAGCCAAACTGACCGTTGAAGAGCAGTCTGTTGTTCAGCAGCCTTCCACTCAAGATGCCCTCATATTCCGCATTGTTGAATCCTTCATCACCCGTAGAGATGTTGGCTCCGAAGTTCCAGTTGTTACTCTTTACCACATTCGACAGCACCGTGTTGATTTGCTGCGAGATGGTTCCACTCAGGAAACTCTGCATCGCCAGCGAAGTCTGACTTTGCTGGGCGGCATCCTCACTAGCCTGGTTGTTGTTGGTCTGTGCGTAGAAGCGGCCGATGGCAAGCAGATAGAGCACCTGCTGGTTCATCTCTTCCTGCGAATTGATGATGGAGTAAATCATCTGCTTGGCATCTGCATTCACTGTAGGCAGGTCCATCGAGAAATCTACCTTCGGACTCTGCGGCGTGCCCGTGATGTTCATCAGACAGTCTACTCTGATATTGTTGGCTGAGAACGAACGTCCGATGCTCAGGTCGCTCAGCGGAACTCCATTCACCGTATATTTTGCCTGCAGGTTGAGTGGAGCATTGTATGGGTTTCCACCGAAGGCGATGGTTCCGCCCGGCATAAACTCGAAGTCCTTCTTGAGTACATTCTGGATGGTGAGCTTATATACGCCGTGGTCTACCACATAGTTGCCGAACATATCGAACGAACCCTTGTTAAACCAGTTGGCTCTGATTACTCCGTTGCCGTTCAGCGTGATACAGTCTCCGCTCTGTGCATCCATCATCAGCTTCAGTGTCAGATTCTCGTTCGTATTGATGAGGAAGTTGATTCGCATATCCGACGAGAAGTCGATGTCATCCTCTTCCTTGATGGTAGGGATGCTGTCGGCAAGCTGCGGAATGATTTCGTGCCAGTGGATGAAGCTCTTGTCGCTGATGGCGTCAGGACTTGCCACATTATATACAAAGATACTACCGGCTTCCGGCTGGGCATCAATGTCGATGATGGTTTCGCCGCTCTTGCCGTGGATGCCTACCTTGCCGGTGGCATATACCGTGCCGTAGAAGGTGTTGTCGCCAAACTCATGGGTGTCGTAGCCCAGGAAGTTGTGCGCCTTCAGGTCGATGTCGTAGCTCAGTCGGGTCAGGTGCTTGTGGTGGATGCCTCCATTTACTATCGCAAAGTTGTGGTTGCGGTCGTAGATGGTGTCTCCTAGCAGCTGGATGTCATCCGGAATAGCATGCGCCCTCAGGTTCTTGAAACTGTAGTCTGTGCCCAGCTGCTTCATGTGCATCTTGCCGTTTGCCACGATGTCGCCCACCAGATTGATGTTGCTCAGGTCGCCTACTACGTTCAGCTTACCCCTGCACCATGCCTGTATGTTGTTCATGAAACTGCCGCAGAAGCTTTCCAGGAATTTCATGTTGGTGCCTTGCGCCTCGATACCCAGGTCTATGTAGTTGCGTTTAGGCGATACATAGCCGTCGATGAGCGTCTGATGTTCCGGTCCGTCATCAGCCACTGCCTTGATGTCTATCTGGCTCTCTTCCTTGTTGAAGTTTACGTTGGCATGGAGCACGCCCAGTGGACCCTGCTCAAATTCAAAGTCCTTTACGTCAAGTTGCGCATAGGCATCCGGGTCGTTGAAGATGCTCTTCACGATGGCCTTTCCTGAAGCTTTTCCTGCGAAATCCACCGAGTGGAAGTTGATAAGGTTCATGATATATTCCACATCCACATCTTTCAGCTGCGCCACGATGGAGTCTTCCTTATTAGGCGTAGCCAGTCCGTTGATGGCAATCTCCTGGTTATTATGACTGATGGCGAAATCTTCTATCTGCAGATGATTCTTGCTGTAGATGATTTCTGCCGGATGCACCTGCCATGGCTTGTTGCCGATATGCACCACGGATGGCTGGATGCCGATGTGGGCAGTAGATATGTCTCCGTCTGCCTTGTAGAATTGCGCCTCGGCATTCAGTGCCGCCTTGATAGGTGTCTTCTCCGAGTGGTTGTCGTAACCCAGCATAGCCTTCAGGGTGTTGTCGGCAGCGGCTGCATTCACGTGCAGTTCTATTCCATTTTCACCCGCCAGTCCTTTCTGTATCTGTGCATCCACCTTCAGCGTGTCGCCTGTAGTATGCATCTGCAGCTTGCCGCCATTGTAGGCTTTGCCGTTGTAGGCAAAGGCTGGAAGGGAGGCATAGAGATTCACGGATCGGTCGTTGTCCGAGAGGTTTCCGTCTATATATACGGGTTCTGCTATCTGCAGCGGTATGCCCAGCATGCGTTGCAGAATCTCGGTAGAGGTTATCTGCGCCTGGATGGTAAAGTCGTTGTGCACCTTCTTGCTTATCTTTCCGATGCCTGGCAGGGTAGGCAGCTTACTGGCTATCATGTTGGTCATGCTTTGTACCAATGTTGCGTAATCGTATCTGCCTTTCACGTGCAGGTCGGCGAAGGGTGCTTCCATGTCCAGATAGCTGTCGTCACCTTCGTTCTTGGCGCTTACCTTGATATCGTTCAGCGTATATTCCTTGTCTGCCATCTTCACGCCTAGCACGGCAGGTTGCAGATGCTCCAGGTTGAGGGTGGCATCATAGAGTTTTCTTTTGATATTGTATTTTCCTGCTACCTGCAGTTTGATATTTGGGTCAGCGATGGAAGCAAGTCCATTGATGAGTCCTTTGTTATAGCTGCCATCCAGCTTGATATTGCGGAAATTATATTTGTTGAACATGATATGTCCGATATTTCCGTTAGCCATCAGATGCTGGGTGGTTCCGCATGCATCTATCTTGGCAGCGATGGTTCCGAATTTCCTATTGTCTAAAATTTTGCCCAGGTTGATGCTCCTGGTATCAACGCTGGCATGCAGCAGATTTCCATTTTTCGAAAGGTCGAGCTGTACGTTTCCTACGTCAGTTTGCAGGATGCCTTTCGCTGCAATCAGGTTGGTTGAGGCTGCTTTCCTGTTGCCCTTGCTGCCTGTATTGTTCTTTTCCTTGCTGGCTGTTGTGTTCTTGCCATGAATGTTGCCCTGATAGTGGATGTTGCCCAGGCGGAGCACTTCCTTCGGTATCTTCACCTTGCTGCCCAGGTTCTGTGCAATGTGGCTGATGCCATCATCCGAAACCTTCAGCTTTTCGATGTTCACGTTCCAGCGTAATTGGTTGTCCCACTTGTTCGCCTTAGCGTTGGCTTCGAGCACCACGCTGCCGCTTTCTGTGTTCAGACTCAGATGGTGGATGTGTGCAGAAGAACTGGTTCCTGAGAAATGGGTGCTTAGCAGCAGGGCATCATTCCATTTACGGAGGATAGGCGCAAAGCATGCCACATCCGCCAGCGTGATATGCGATGGCTTGATGCCGCCTTCGAATTGAAGCGATTCGCTGATGAGCTTGCCCTTGTCGTCAGTGCGGTAAGAAGCAAGCAGGTCTTCCAACAGCAAACTGGAGTGGGGAAGTTCCAGGATGAAGTTGCTCAGTCTGGCTTTCTGCTTATCTGCATCGAATTTGAAAGAAAGATTCTTGAGTTCAAGTCCTGATTTATCTGTCAGTGCTATCTTCTTTACCAGCAGATGGATATCGTTGTCAGTTAAATGATTTAATACGATATGCGCAGATAGGTTTCTTACGCCGATATGATGGGTAGAGAACACGCCGCTTGGGTCTGCCACGTTGCGCTGGTTATAGGCGATGGCTCCATGGCGTATGATGACGCTACCGATGTGGAGGTCGAGTGGAGTATGCTTGGTGGTATCCTTGGAAGCCAGAGAATCGAGTACAAACTGGATGTTGAGTGGACTCTTGTCATCCTGCTTGTAAAGGTTGGCATTCAGGCCAAACAGTTGGGCAGAAGAGATGGAAATCTTTCCATCTTTCAAAGGGAGAATATCCACCTTGGCAGATAGACGGGTGGCATAGATCATGCTGTCGCCTTTCTGGTCGAGCATTCTCACATTGTCGATAATGATACGATTCAGGAAACCAAGGTTTACCTTACCCACACTCACTTCTGTTCCGAATTTCTTGCTGAGAGCGTCGGCAATGGTAGAGCCAAAGAAGGTTTGTACTGGTGGCAGATGCAACAGTACGATGAGCAAAACGTAGAGCGAGAATATCGTCCATACGATGCAGTTGATGATATGCTTAAAGCGTTTCAGAGCGTTTTGTTTTTTATATTCTTGACTAGTATATCCCATGGCTGAGGCCTTCCCACCTGCCATGTTTCCCTAAACGACTGAAAGGGCCTGCGCAAGGAGGGTATGTGAATCCTCTCTGTGCAGGTCCTTTTATCTTGGGTTGAATACTTTTACTTATGTAATCATATTTCAATCTGTACCCAGTAATCCGATGCCTTTTTGGGGCAACCCTGGCGGATTACTTAAAATAGCGCTTGTAGAGACCAGCGAAGCCTGCGCAGTGGCGAGCCTCGTCCTTGGCCATCTCGTGAACAGTGTCGTGGATAGCGTCAGATCCCTGCTCCTTAGCGAGCTTAGCGATGCGGAACTTGTCCTCGCAAGCACCCTTTTCTGCAGCGATACGAGCCTCGAGGTTGCTCTTGGTGTCACCCAAAACCTCACCCAGCAACTCTGCGAAGCGAGAAGCGTGGTCTGCCTCCTCGAAAGCATAGCGCTTGTAAGCCTCTGCAATCTCTGGGTAACCCTCGCGGTCTGCCTGGCGAGCCATAGCGAGATACATACCAACCTCACCGCACTCACCTGCGAAGTGATCCTTCAAACCCTTGATGACCTCTTCGTTAACGCCATCCTTGTATGCCTGGCCGAGAACGTGAACTGTAGCGAATGTCAAGTCGTCATCTACAGCATCTTCCATCTCCTTGAACTTGCTGGCTGGAGCCTTGCAGATAGGGCACTTCTCTGGAGCTTCTGTTCCCTCGTAAATATAACCACAAACGGTGCAAATAAATTTCTTCTTCATAATGTTAATGTATTTATAATGTTATTGTATATGAGTTAATTCAACTTTTTGGCACATTTGGCGCAGATACCCTTGTAGTAGAGCTGCTCCTCCTGTATGATATTACCTTCCACGGTTTTCTCGCCTTCCAGTTTTGGCGCCTGTTCACCGAAGAGGTCGATAATCTTACCGCATTTCTTGCAGTAGAAGTGTACGTGACTTTCAACGTTGCCATCATAACAAACGCGATGTTCGTCGATGGTAATCATCTGTGCAGCCTGATTCTCGCTCAACATACGGAGCGTGTTATATACTGTGGTGCGACTCAGGGTTGGCACCTTATTAGACAGTGCTTGGTACACGTCATCTATCGTTGGATGGATGGGATGGTTGATAAGGTAATCCATAATGGCCAGCCTTTGCATTGAAGGGCGGATGCCTCTCTCCATCAATCGAGTGTATGCTTCTGATTTCTTCATGCTCTTAACTCTAAGTTTTGTTTTACGGTTGCAAAGGTACGAACTTTTTTTGTAACCACCAAATAATTCTGTAAAAAATCCAATATTATTTTGGATAATTTACAGAATTAAATAGTATTTTACCAAAAATGGCTATTTTTCACTCTTTACACGCAGGAATTTATCTACCATCATCAGCTGATTCAGCTTAAAGGCTGGCTTGCAAGCCTTCTTTGCCTTCAACTTGATGGTGAAGAGATCGTGGGTTCCCTCAACGGCAGGCTGTTCGCCCATGTTCACGAAGCTAGGGTAGAGTATCTTGCTGCCATCTGAGTGCAGACGGTCTTTGGTGATATTCTCCATCTTGCCCATGTCTTTCACGTCTACGCCGATGAACTCATATTCGCTGGCACTGTATGGCAGAGCGAAGCTCAAGGCATTGAGTGATACGAGATCCTTGCCCTTGATGGTGAGGGTGATGGTCTCGCCTGCCTTGTATACCTTCTTGTCGGCTATGAGACTGATGCTGCCTGATATGGCAGGAACCTGCTTGCTGCTTACGCCGCTCTTCAGCTGGGTAGCTACCACGGAGATGTCGTAGGCATCAATGTGACCGTTGCCGTTGATATCGCCCTTGCTTACGTAGCCCTCGAAGTCCTTGTCGCCCTTGCGCAATCCGAAGTAGTTGAGATAAGAGGTGAAATCGTTCTCGTCGATGCGTCCGTCGTGGTTGATATCGCCAGCCTTCTCCATCTTGCTGCCTGGCATCTTGAATACGTACATCTCGGTTCCCGAACCTTGTCCGCCTCTGGCTTCCTCTACGGTCATCTTGATATACTGCGCCTCTGGGTTGCCCTTGAACTGGTATTCCTTTACGGCATCCTCGTTCTTCCAGTCGAAGCTTCCTGTTTCTGTCCAGTTGATACCATCGTTACTGATGGCGAACTTACCCTTCTGAATCTGTCCGTTGGTTTCTCGTTCTGAAGCTGGCACATAGTGAATCTTGTCGAGCTTGGCGATGCCGTTGAGGTTCAGGGTAACATCGAATGGCAATATATCCTTCTTATAATAGTTGGTGTGCCAGAAGTTCTTCTCGTTGAAGTCGAACATCTTCGATACGTCCAGTCCTCCCCAGTCTTCTACGGAGTTGGTGGCTGTGATGTCATGGATGGCCTCGTCCAGAGGATCCTTGATGGTATGTGCCTGCAGGGTAGTCCAGTCTGATACGCCATCCTTGTTTACGGCTCTCACCTGAACTTCGTAGTCGGTCTCCGGCTTCAGGTTCTCTACGGTGAACTCGGTGCCGCGGATGGTAGAGTGAATCATGCCATCCACCTTCATCTCGTAGTAGTCGGCGTTGGTCTGTGTATTCCATGCAGCGGTGAGGGTGAATGCCTTGTTGGCGTTCTTATTTTCCTTCATGCTTGCCTGAGGAGCTGCTAAAGCACCGGTAGAGTGGAGCATTACATCGGCATCGTCCATCTGATAACCGTCCATGCGGAGTTCTACATCGTTGGCGGTGATGTCGGTCTTAGCCAGACGTACATATACCATCGGATTCTTGTGGATGTCCTTTTTCTCGAACTCGCTGCCCTTAGTGGCAAAGCGGTTGAGCTGAGGTGCCTCGTTGTAGAACCATGAATTCTCGGTGTTGTTGAGTTCATCGAGCGAATTCACCTGGGTCAGCTTCACGCTCTTTCCGCCCATCTTCGCCGTCAACTTCTTAGGCATCTGGCTCAGGTTGATGCGCAGCTCTGTAGCCTGATTCTTCTCCTGTCCCTGGAAGCTGCCCACGGTCTTGTAGATATGGACGGTGAGACGGTTCTTCTGCAGGGAAGAGTGGATGTGGGTAGAGGCATGTTCGCCCAGGCGATAGAGCTCGGTCTTGCCGTCATCATCATAGAGCGAGTAATCTGATTCGCCGTATGGATAGAGTTCGAAGATGCGCTGGGTGTTGTCTATCTGCGATACATTGTTGTTAGGATTTACCATCGGGATGATGGCACCTCGCTTTACGAAGACAGGCAGTTTCCAGAAAGGAGCATCATACTCGTTGATGATTCTTCCACCTTTATATATATGTCCGCTGAAGTAATCCACCCATTCGCCTTCTGGCAGGTAGATGCCGTTGCGGATATCGTTGCCCTCCTTGTCCATCTTGGTTTCCTTGTAGATAGGAGCCACGAGGAAGGATGGACCGCACATAAACTGATACTGTGTTGCCTTGCCCAGGGTATAAGGGTTGGCATCGTCGAGAAACATCGCTCTTACCAGCGGTTTGCCGGTTACTGCTTCGTGGGCAGCGGTGTAGATGTAAGGCATCAGCTCCGACTTGAGTTTCAGATACCAGCGGTTCACAGATGCTGCCGGTTCGCCCAGGATATGCGGATACTTGGCATTTCTGCCCCAGCCATCCATGTTCAATCCCATTGCGGTGAAGGCCTTCCATTCAAACTCGCGCATGTTCACTATCGGATTCTTTCCGCCGAAGATACCATCGTTATCGGATGTGATGTTGGAGATTCCCGAAAGTCCGGCACCGATGAAGGTAGGGATGTGGAAGCGGATATACTCCCAGTCGCCACCGGTCTGGTCGCCCGACCAGATGGATGCGTAGCGCTGTGTGCCGGCCCAGCCATCAAGCGAGATGATGAACGGACGGGCATTCTCGCCATAGTAAGGCATAATTTGAGCCACGTCAGATACACCATTCAGTCCGAACGAATAGCCGTCGCCTACCCAGGCCACATCGGTCTTGAGTACTCTTACGCCTGCATGTCCCACCTCCTTCACGATATCACGCTGCAGAAGCGCCTCGATGCCTTGCTTTGGGTGCAGGTCAGACTGTGTCCAGAGTCCGATTTCCACACCGTGCTTGCGGGCGTAATCTCCAAACTTCTTTAGGTTCTGGATGTTTCCGTCCAGTGTGCTGTCCTGGCCATATCCGGCTCCATATCCGTCGTTAGGTAGGAACCAGCCCAATGGCATGTCGTGCTTGATGTATCGGTCGATGGCCGCACGAGCCGAGAATTGGTAGTTGTTCTTCTCGCCGTTCAGTGATTCCTTGATGCCGGTCTTGTCGCTGGCACTTTCCTTATAGGCTTTGCCATCTTCGAAAACCATGGCGTTGGCATTGTCGGTTTCCTTCCAGTAGTCGCGGTTGTAGGCATTGAGATGACCTTCGTAGAAGCCGAACTTAGGCAGCAATACAGGGTTGCCGGTGAGCTGGTAATAGCCATCGAGCAAATCTGTAGGCTTTTCGCCCACCATGAAGAAAACGTCTAAGTTCTTGGATTCGTGAGAGAGTTCTACCTTTCCGTTGTGGGTAGAACCGAAGTCGTAGAGACCTGGCTTAAAGGTGTACCACATGAAGCCGTAGCCGGCGGTAGACCAATAGAATGGGGCAGGGGAAGCCACTCCTCCATCTACCCAGTTGTTGGTGTTGACGATTTCGATTTTCTCACCCTTGTGAGAGAATCTTCCGTTCTGTACGCCACCACCGAAGAAATACTCATCCGGCTGTTCGCGCAGGCTGAGGGTTACCTTTTCGGGTGTAAACTGTGCCGGAGCGCTCTGCTCAGCCACGGTCTTTCCGTTTTCCAGGTTGATGATCTTGAAGAGCTGGGTAGCCTTGTCGAAGATGACCTGTGCCTTTCCGGTAGAAACGATGATAGAGTTGTCCTTTTCCTCCACATTCAGCTTGTTTACTGAAGTGCGTGGATTATCCACCAGGATGCTTGCCTCAGGCTTGGCCTCTGGTGCTCTCATCACGCCATCGTTACGATCTTCGAAGATACGGAAAACACTTTCGCCATAGAAATCTACGGCGACACGTTGCTGGTTGGCGAAGACAATCTCCACCAGCGTAGGATTGATTCTGAGAATCTGAACATCTCCAGCCTTCACGGTCTGTGAAGCCTTCTGGGCATCGGGAGCTGAAGGAAGCAGGGGAGATGATGCTGTGTTGGTTGCGTTGGCAACCATAGGCAAGGTTACCGCCATTGCCATCAGGTTGCCAACAGATAATTTCTTATAAATATTACTCATTGTTTTATTTTTTGGTTTGGAAGTTAAAGGAGTTAACTCCTTTAACTCCTTTAACTCCTTAACTTCTTAACTCCTTAAACTATAGTTTTTCGATGAACGCCTTCATCTCTGCCTCGTGTTCCTTCGCCTTCAGGAAGAGATGCCACTGGTTCTGGGCTCTTACCAGGTTGTGTTCTGGATACTTGCACTTCCAGTAGTGGTCGCCGTTGAGGTAATCCCAGAGGAAGCGTACTGCCTGCATGTATGGGAAGAGTTCGGCAGCATGAGGAAGCAGGGAAATTTCCAAAGGAGAAAGGAAGGCTGAGGCTGATTCTACATAACCGCGGGTGAACGACTCGAAGATGTCCATGCGGAAATCTATCTTCTCGAACTCTGGAGAATCCTCGGCGATGGTATTGGCTGCCGTGCGGAGGAAATCACCGTAGTCGCTCACGAAGAGGGATGGCATCACGGTGTCGAGGTCGATGACGCACAATACGCGGCCTTCCTCGTCAAACATCATGTTGTTCACCTTGGTATCGCAATGGCAAACGTGTTTCTGCAACTTGCCTTCGCGGAAGAGGCGCTGGCAGAGACACATCTCGTCCATATACTTCTCGATGTCGGCGATGAAGTCCTTCACGCCTTCTGCTCGTCCGGCACGGTCTTCCTTGATAGCCTGACGCAGCTGGTCGCGGCGCAATTCCATGTTGTGGAAATCTGGGATGGTTTCTCCGAGGCGGTCGGTGATATCTGTGAGCTGAGCCTCGAACTCACCGAAGGTCTTGCCTGCGTAGTAGGAACTTTCTGGGTTCACTGCCTCCTGGGTAATGGCACGAGGGATGAATACAGAGACGCGCCAGTACTGCTGGTCTGCATCTTTCACATAGGTCTTGCCATTGGTTGCCTTGACGAAGGTAAGCACCTTGCGGTCGATGTCGTCAGCGCCCTTGGCTTCTAGCTGCTGGCGGATGTGGGTTGTAACCTCTTCAATGTTGCGCTGCAGCAGGTCTACATCGGTGAAGATGGAGTCGTTGATGCGCTGCAGAACATAGTCTGGGGCATCGGCTTCTGCTGTAGTCACCTTGTAGGTGTCGTTGATGAGTCCGTTACCGAGAGGTTTTACCTCTTTTACAGTTCCGATGATATCGAACTGTTTTAGAATAGCTGTAAGATCTTTCATTTTAGTTTGGTTTTAAATATTTATAAAGCTTTTTCTATCTTAAGTCAATGACTTCTGCGCCTGGGAATTCCTTGCTGTTGAAGGTGAAAGCACTGTTAGAGATGTTCTTTGCCTTGAAGCCCGAAATATTGATGGTGCTCCAGGTGGAGCCCTGTCTCATCTTGATCTGCGAAGGCACGTGGGTGCTCTTGTTGATGGTGATATACATCTCAGCCACGCTGCGCTTCTGGTTGTTGGCTACGAGATGCACCTGATAGTTGCTGCCCACAGTCTTGAGGGTGCTTTTATATCCTGTCTTGTAGATGTGGATGAAGGTATAGGGATTCATTGACATCTGCTGTGCCTGGGTAGGATTGCTCACGTTCACCTCGTTGGTTTTCTTCATGTACGACCACTGGGTCTTGCCGTTGAACCATACGATGGCTTGTGGGGTGCGGGCATTGAACTTGTTGCCCTTGATGGTGATGGAGCCGCTAGCCGAACCGAATTTCGGACTTGACATCTTGAAGTTGGCGGTAGCGCCCTTTTTGTTGCCGATAACGGCAGCGGTCTTGTCGAGCACCTGCTGGGCGGTTTGTGCCATGGTGCCGAGGCTCATCATTGCTGCGAAAGCGATGGCTAAAATCTTTTTCATATCCTTACTGTTTATTTTGTTCATTACTACATATAAAGCCGCAGAAGCGCTGCTTTTTAAAAATGTTAGACGCTTCTGTGGCTTCAAGGTTTAAATGCTTTTGCCCTTTTAGGGCGTTTGGAGCGAATATTATCTTTTGCCCTTTCAAGGCGTTTACTTACGAGTTTCTCAGCTGCATCAGCAAGGTGTTGAGCTGGTTTTCATCCTGCAGGAGCACCTCTCTTGGCTTGCTGCCCTGTGCGGCTCCCACGATGCCTGCTGCTTCAAGCTGGTCCATCAGTCTGCCGGCACGGTTGTAGCCGATGCTGAATCTTCGCTGAATCATACTGGTGCTGCCCTGCTGCGAGAGAACGATGGCATGGGCTGCCTCCTCGAAGTATGGGTCCAGGTTGCGGGCATCCACGCTGCCGTTGCCTCCTATGCCACCATCCTCGCTGGCTGGTTCAGGCAACTCCATCGGTTCGATAGGACCAGGCTGATTGCAGATGTATTCGTTGATGCGCTCAATCTCCGGTGTATCTACGAAGGCACACTGTACACGCACTGGCTCGTTGCCGTTCAGGTAGAGCATGTCACCACGACCTATCAACTGGTTGGCACCGGTTCTGTCAAGGATGGTCTTGGAGTCGATGGCAGATGTCACCTTGAAGGCGATACGTCCAGGGAAGTTGGCCTTGATGTTACCGGTGATGATGCTGGTGGTAGGACGCTGGGTAGCGATGATCATGTGGATACCCACGGCACGTGCCAGCTGAGCGATACGGGCGATAGGAAGCTCCACCTCCTTGCCGGCTGTCATAATCAAATCGCCAAACTCATCGATAATCACCACGATGTATGGCATAAATTCGTGACCGTCAGTAAGTTTCAGGCGATGGTTCACGTATTTCTGATTATACTCCTTGATGTTTCTGGCTCCCGCCTTCTTCAGCAGGTCATAGCGGCTGTCCATCAGCACGCAGAGGCTGTTCAGCGTTCTCACCACCTTGGTTACATCGGTGATGATAGGCTCCTCCTCATCCGGAACGGCAGCCATAAACTTGTTGGTGATGCGTGAATATACGCTGAACTCCACCTTCTTAGGGTCGATGAGCACCAGCTTCAACTCGTTAGGATGCTTCTTGTAGAGCAGGGAAGTGATGATGGCATTCAGACCAACAGACTTACCCTGACCGGTGGCACCGGCAACGAGCAGGTGAGGAATCTTGGCCAAATCCACCATGAACACCTCGTTGGTGATGGTTTTACCCAATGCGATAGGCAGTTCCATCTTGGTTTCCTGGAATTTCTTCGAGTTCAGAATGCTCTCCATGCTCACGATGTTCGCCTTGGCGTTAGGTACCTCGATACCGATGGTTCCCTTGCCTGGGATAGGGGCGATGATACGTATACCCAGTGCTGCGAGGCTCAGGGCGATATCATCCTCCAGGTTCTTGATTTTCGAGATGCGCACGCCCTCGGCAGGCTGAATCTCATAGAGGGTGATGGTAGGTCCCACCGTAGCACGGATAGTCTTGATCTGCACGCCGAAGTTGTTGAGCACTTCGATGATGCGGTTCTTGTTTGCCTTCTGCTCTTCCTCGTCGATGGAAACCTCCTGGTCGTCATACTTCTTCAGCAGGTTGAGGGTAGGATACTTGTATTTGGTGAAAGGCTCCTTCGGGTTGATAGGCGTATTGAGCACCTCGGCGTTGCTCACCGTGTTGCTGGTAGCCTTCTCTTCGCCCAATGCCACGGAGATGTCCATGCCCACATGCTCCGAAGCGGCAGCGGCAGCTTCCATCTCCATTCTTTCTCGTTCCGCTTTCTCGGCACGCTGCTTTCTTTTCATCTCCAGGAAGCTAGGTGTAGCGCTTGGAGTGGTGGTTGCTATCGGCTCTGTCGGGGTGACAGTGGCATTGGCTACGCTGCCTTCCGTTTCATTCTCATCCTTGTTGGCATCGAGATCCACCACTTGCGGCTTCTTCTCTTCGCTATTCTGCTGCGCAGGAGTTTCCTGTTTCGCCTCTTCCTTCTCAAGCTCTTCCTTCTCTGGAGTCTGCTCTTCCTCCATATCCCTTCCTCTTTCAGCGTTCTGGTAAGCCAGGTCTATGTCTTCCGTGTTCGAATCTCCATGGTTGGTGATTTCGAACTTCACCTTATTAGATATATATCCGATAGGGTTGAGTGCCTTTCTCACGATGGTGATGGTCTCTGTGGTGAGATAGGTGAGGAAGGCTACTGCCACGAAGAGGAGGATGGCTGTGAGTCCGGGAGGACCTACCACGTTCTCCAGGTTCTGTACCACGTAGAGTCCGTGCTTGCCGCCCGGGTTGAAGATGAGGCTGCCCATCAGCGGGGTGAGGAACTTGGCGAAGGTGATGCTCGACCATATCATGATAATCATCATGCTGAGAAACCATTTCCACAGGTTGATGTTATATACATGCATCAGCTGGAATCCTGCCATCACCACGAAACATGGAAGCAGGAAGGCTGGGAATCCGAAGTTCACTGCCATGAGCCAGTAGGAGATGATGGCACCCAGCGAACCGCAGTAGTTCTGAAACTGTTTTTCGGTGTTGGTCCATTCGCCTGGTCTCAGGTTTTCGAGCAGACTTTGGTCAGCTGCACCCGTATTGATGAATGAAACCATAGCGATGATCAGAACCACAGCCATCACCACCAGGGCGAGTCCGAGGAAGAAATCGGTGATGGTATTGTTGAAAATATATTGTAAACCAATGGCTTCGCTAAATGATTTAGCTCTGCCTGAAGTCTTTTTTCTTGCCATTTTTATCTTGTTTTAAAATATTTCTCTGCAAAATTAGTAAAAAAGTGCGAGAAACAATCCTTTTTCTCGGCTTTTTTTTTTAATTTTGCAACTTGTAATGAATAAAATGTAAAATGAAGATTATTTTCACGAGTTTTGACAAGAAAACAGTCAACAGTTTGCCAAGGGTTCTTTTCCCAGGTAAGGTGATTGTGATAGATAAGGCTGAGGATACAGATGCCGCAGTGGATTACCTCTTGCAACAAGACGTTCTGGGAGTGGATACGGAGACGCGACCTAGCTTCTCCAAGGGTCATCACTATCAGGTGTCGCTGCTGCAGGTGAGTAGTCGTACCCGCTGTTATCTCTTCCGTCTGCATCACACGGGTATGACGCCTGCCATCATCCGTTTCCTGGAAGACAAGAAGGTTCCGAAGGTTGGCCTTTCCTGGCATGATGACCTCCTGCAGTTGCATCGCCGCTGCGAGTTCAAGGCAGGTTATTTTGTGGAATTACAGGATGTGGCAAAGGATTTCGGCATCAAGGATATGAGTTTGCAGAAACTCTATGCCAACCTGTTTCATCAGAAAATCAGCAAGGCGCAGCGCCTGAGCAATTGGGAGGCCAACGAACTCCGCGATTCCCAGTGCCTGTATGCTGCCACAGATGCCTGGTGCTGCATCAACCTATATGAGGAATTCAATCGCCTCACCCAGACTGGCGATTACGAGATTGACGAATTATAACCCCTATATATAATAATGTATAAGAACGTATATTTAAAGAAAGGTAAGGAAGAATCTCTCAAGAGATTCCACCCATGGATTTTCTCCGGTGCTATCCAGCGCATGGACAATGATATAGAAGAGGGTGAGATTGTTAGAGTGTTTACCCACGCTGGCGATTTCATTGCGGTAGGTCATTATCAGATTGGATCTATCGCCGTGCGTGTGCTCTCATTCAGCGATGTTGCCATCGATGATGAGTTCTGGCGCGCCCGCCTGGAGTCGGCTTACAGGATGCGCCTGGCGGTGGATATCGCAGGCAATCCGGATAACAACACCTATCGACTGGTGCATGGCGAGGGTGATAACCTGCCAGGACTGGTTATCGACTGCTATGGTCCTACTGCCGTGATGCAGGCTCACAGTGTGGGCATGCACGTCTGCCGTATGGAGATAGCCCAGGCTTTGAAAGAGGTGATGGGTGATGAGCTGCAGAATATCTATTATAAGAGTGAGACTACCTTGCCTTATAAGGCCGACCTGCGTCAGGAGAATGGCTTTATCCTGGGCGGTGATGCCGATGATGTGGCTGTGGAGAATGGATTGAAGTTCCATATCGACTGGCTGCGTGGTCAGAAGACCGGTTTCTTCATCGATCAGCGTGAGAACCGTTCTCTGCTTGAGCATTATGCCAAGGGCAAGAGTGTACTCAACATGTTCTGCTATACCGGCGGTTTCTCAGTCTATGCCATGCGTGGCAACGCCAAGGCTGTTCACTCGGTGGATAGCAGTGCCAAGGCCGTAGAACTGACCAACGAGAACATCGCCTTGAATTTTCCAGGCGATGCACGCCATGAGGCTTTCTGCGAGGATGCCTTCAAGTATCTTGATGAGCACGATCAGCAGTATGATCTCATTATCCTCGATCCTCCTGCCTTTGCCAAGCATCGTGCAGCCTTGCGCAATGCCCTGAAGGGATATACCCGTCTCAATGTCAAGGGATTGCAGCGCATCAAGAAGGGTGGAATCCTCTTCACCTTCAGCTGTTCGCAGGTGGTTACCAAGGATAACTTCCGCAACGCTGTGTTCACGGCTGCTGCCCAGGCTGGCAGAAAGGTGCGCATCCTGCACCAGCTGCATCAGCCAGCCGACCATCCTATCAATATCTATCACCCTGAGGGTGAGTATTTGAAGGGACTCGTTCTCTACGTAGAATAATTTGTTATGAAGAAATTTTCATTGATGATATGCTTGGTTTCTGTACTCTTGTTCGGAATGTCGGGTTGTGGACATTCCGAACAGGAGCGTCATCGGCTGAGCAAGCAGGAGAAAGCCCGCCTCGACAGCATCGACCGGGCTTCCCTGAAGATAGGTGTGATGCCTACGCTCGATTGCCTTCCGGTATATCTGGCGTACGAAGACAGCATCTTCCTGAAGCAGGGAGTAACGGTGCATCTGTATCGTTATAATGCCCAGATGGACTGCGATACCGCCATCGCCCGTGGCAGGGTAGAGGGAACGGTGACCGACCTGGTCCGTGCTGCCCGCATCGAGAAGAAGGGAGTGCCGCTCTTCTATCCCGTATCCACCAATCTCTATTGGCAATTAATCTCCAATAGAAAGGCACGTGTGTCGGAACTCAAGCAGTTGTCCGACAAGATGATAGCCATCACCCGCCATTCTGCCACCGATTATCTCGCCGACCTCGCCATCGACAGTGCGAAGCCGAAGTACGAGGTGTATCGCGTGCAGATCAACGATTTGAACATTCGCCTGAGCATGCTTCTCAACAACGAGATGGATGCCATGCTCCTGCCTGAGCCTTACGCTACCAGGGCACGAATGGCTCAGAACGTGGTGCTGATGGATAGCCGCGACAAGAACATCAACCTGGGTGCCATTGCCTTTCGCACCAAGCTGAAGTCCGAACGTCGCCGTAAAGAACAGATAGACAGATTCTTGACCGCATACGACATTGCAGTGGATAGTATTAACAAAAATGGCGTTCGAAAGTACGCTACCCTGTTGAAGAAGTATTATAACCTAGATGCCCATACCATCAAAAGTCTGCCTCAGCTCAAATACAGTCATGCCATGGAGCCGCTTCAGCGCGATTTGCAGTTGGCTAGGAAAAGAGCAGAGAACAAGTAATCTTTAAATAATTAATTTTAACGAAACAATGAAAGAAAAAAAAATAGAGCAGGCTTTAGCCGAGGCACGTTCGGAGTTGTCCCATGGCGACTATCTCACATTATGTGCCTCCCTTACCTTTCTTAATCGGGAAATTCCTGAAGCTTCGGTTTCAGATGGCGATATTTTTTATATGCTTGGATGGTTAACCCAGGTATGCGAAGGAATGGGGATTGATTACACGAAGCATGAGGCTGGCAAAGCTGTTTTTCATGCAGAAGGTAAGAAACATGATTTTTGTATCACGGGTATGGATATCAAGACTCCAGAAGGCAGAGCGGCAGAGTTGTGTAGAATTCAGAGAGAATTTAATGAATATCTGTGTGATTTTGAGGTTGCTTTCCGTTGTTCCAAGCTGGGTGTCTTTCAGAATTTGAAGGAAAAGGGTGAGCAGATGGACAAGGAAGATTTCCTGAGTACCCTTGAATCTAAGCTTTCTGATATGGCGATGTTATATATCGATACCAACCAGACCGACGAGAAACTCAAACAGCGTCAGACTGAGTTGCAGGAAGAGCTTAATGAAATTCGTCACGTTATCTTTGCTGCAATTGTAACCTCGGGTAACTGGAGTTGGGAAACATGGTGCCTCTATCGTGATCTCATTCTTTCGCCAACCGTTGATGCCGTCACTTCCCAGTTGCTGGTTAGTGCCGTCACCTTGGCATGTACCACGGTATTCAGCTTCCAGAAGTTTGATTTGCTGAAAACTGTTTTCGAAGAGGCTAAGGATGAAGAGCTGAAGCAGCGTGCCTTGATAGGCTTACTCTTGGCTTCAACCCGCATGCCAAAGGGAGTTTGCGAAAAGGAGTACCGTGAAGAGTTGGAAATAGAATTTCCAAAGCTGATTCTTGAGATTCAGAAGCAGCTTGCCATGACCCTTAAGAGTGAAATGTTGTCTCAGGAATATACAGATAGTTTCAGAGATCGTATTTCCAATAGAATGATAGGTGCCTTGAAGCACAGCATTGCTAAGCATGCTGATGATGATTTGAAGGATTTGCTGGCTGATGATGGCATCGGCAACGAGGATGATGATGAGGCAGATAATGTCCGTATGTCGGATGACGGCAAGAGAATTGATATAGAGATGGATGAGGATGTCGATGCCCAGGAAATGATGGAAAAGGGCATGGATATTCTCTTGGGTCAGTTTAACAAGCTGTCTGACCATCCGTTCTTTGAAGAGATTTCCAATTGGTTCTTGCCATTCGATGAGAATCAGCCGATTCTTGCTGAGGCTGCTGCCATTGACACAAAGAACGATACCGACAGAATGTTCACTACCACTGCCAATCGTTCGTGTGCTGCCGATGCGTATGCGCTTGCCGTGTTGATGTTGAATCATCCTGATGATATTCCTGAAGTTCCAGAGATGTCAAAGCATGATGACGATGAGTTTGAGGATGACGAAGAACTGGAAGATGAAGAGACGTTTGAGGGTGATTCTGAAGATGGCGATGAGCAGGATGATGAGGCTGAAGATGATTCTGATGATGAGACTCCAGATGATCCTGAAACTGAAATTTGCATGATTCGCACCAGATACCTGCGCAATCTGCTTCGTTTCTACAGATTCTGCTTCAATCGTGACGAATTCTTCAATGTGTTTGAGGACGACAAAGATGAAGTTCCGGGTTACGCCGTGCTTGCTTCGCCTGTGTTTCAGTATCCTTTCTTTGATAGTTATCGTCTCGCTGCTGCCCGTTATGCCACCCGTCTCGAGGTGCCAAGTATGGTTGGGGTTTTGCTGAACGGTATGGAAGCCAACGACCTGGAAACCCATTACATGAAAGGATGGTCCTTGATGAAAAAGAAAGGCGAAAAGAATTTGATGATGGCAGTGATTCATTTCAAGAAGATGTTGGAAATCCAGCCTGGCATGAAGAAAGCCTATTCCATGTTGGCCGATTGCTATCATGATTTGAATATGCTTGAGCCTTATCTCGAGGTCTATGATGAGCTGCTCAAGAAGGGCGATTCCTTATCTGATGATTTCAAGAAATTACTTAAAATACAGAAGATGAACATGCTCTTCAAGGCGAAGCATTATGAGGATGCCATCGGGCTGGGTTACGATCTGGAATATCATTATCCAGACCTGGAATTGGTTTCTGCTATGCTCTCTTATTGTCTGCTGAAAAGAAAAGGTGAAAATGCCGAAGAGTCTTTCCTGAAAGCCAAGGAGCGCATTAGAGCCTATTTTGCTGACGAGATGGATATTGCGAATATGATGGAGGGGACTGGTTCTAACCAGAATTTGGAGCAGATATTTGCCTCTACCATGGGTCTTTTCCTGAAAATGATGCAGAAAGACAAGGAAGCAGAATTCATCAATAGCTATTCCTACTGTCTGGTTTATATGGTAGAGGGCAATCCTGAAATGGCTCTCGACAAGATGCTCAGAATCCTTACTACATGTAAGAGATCGACTGGAAAACTGGATGAGATGTTGAGAAATGACCGCGAGTGGCTTGAAGAGCATGGAGTTTCCTGGGAAGATGCGCTGCTCCTGTATAACTATGCAGTGCATGATTTCGAGAACATGATTCATGGCATAAGCGAAATATTTGATGACAAGAAGAAAAAATAAAGATAATTTATCTTGAAAATATAGAATCGAGGTTGATATGCCGACAGATAACAATAGTAATAGAAGTAATAATAGAACGAATAAAACTCAGATAGATACCAACTACGCCCACCTGCAGCCGCAGGCGGTGGAGTTGGAGAAGGTGGTGCTGGGTTCGCTCCTTATTGATGCCGATGCCTTTTCGGTGGTGTCAGAAGTGCTGAAACCTGCCACTTTCTATGATCCGCGACACCAGAAGATATACGAGGCCATCCAGACCATGAACATGGAGGAGAGGCCGGTGGATATCATGACCATCATCGATGAACTCACCAAGATGGGCGAAATACAGAAGGTGGGAGGGGCGGCTTACTTGATGGAGATTTCGTCTCAAGTAGCTTCGGCTGCCCACGTAGAGTATCATGCCCGAATCCTGGCGCAGAAGTATCTGCAGCGACAGCTTATTCATTATGCCGGCGATATCGAGACTCAGGCGTACGACGAGGGCGTGGATGTTGACGAACTGATGCAGCATGCCGAGGGCGAACTCTTCCAGCTGTCACAGGGCAACATGAAACAGGATTATACCCAGATTGACCCCGTCATCAAGGATGCCGTGGATATCCTGCAGCGTGCCGCTCAGAACAAGGGTGGACTCACCGGTATCCCTACCGGATACCAGCAGATGGATGAGATGACTTCAGGATGGCAGCCTTCCGACCTGGTTATCATCGCCGGACGTCCTGCCATGGGTAAGACTTCCTTTGCGCTGAGCATTGCCAAGAATGTGGCTGTGGACTATGGCGTGCCTATCGGCTTCTTCTCTCTTGAGATGAACAACGTTCAGCTGGTCAACCGTCTTATCTCGAATGTCTGCGAGATTTCGGGTAAGAAGATTCTGAACGGACAGCTCGACCCAGCCGAGTGGGAGCGTCTCGACAAGAAAATCCGTGCCCTCACGGGTGCGCCTATCTATGTGGATGATACCCCTGGACTCTCGGTGTTTGAATTGAGAACTAAAGCTCGCCGACTGGTGCGCGAGAAGGGGGTGAAGATTCTGATGATCGACTACCTGCAGCTGATGAATGCCAACGGCATGAAGTTTGGTAGCCGCCAGGAGGAGGTTTCCACCATTTCCCGTTCGCTCAAGGGACTTGCCAAGGAGTTGAATATTCCGGTGCTCGCCCTGTCGCAGTTGTCACGTAACGTGGAGAACCGCGAGGGTCTCGAAGGAAAGCGACCACAGTTGAGCGACCTCCGTGAATCCGGAGCCATCGAGCAGGATGCCGATATGGTGCTCTTCGTTCACCGTCCGGAATATTATCACATCTATCAGGACGAAAAGGGTAACGACCTCCATGGCATGGCTCAGATCATCATTGCCAAGCACCGTAAGGGTGCCACGGGCGATGTGCTTCTCAACTTCCGTGGCGAGTTCACCCGATTCCAGGATCCTACCGATTCCTATACTCCGGTGCAGGAGGGTGGAGAAATCATGGGCTCCAAGATGAATGGTGGTGCTGCCGGTGCACCCTCTGGCAATGGTTCCGCAGCAGACGGTTCTTTGCCACCTCTTCCGCCACCTGCACCTAACGGTCCGTTACCTTTCTAGCAGAAAAGGGAATAAACTGACACGAAAACCCCTCATTCAGGGAATAATCTCATATAAAAACGGCTCATTTCTTTGGGAAATGAGCCGTTTTTTGTATTTTTATGGTAATTTGAAAGATTTTCTATTAAAAAAGTGATAAATTGTTTGCGTATATCAGAGAAATATATTACCTTTGCAAGCGAATTAAGTATAACATAAAAATATAAAAGATATGAGAGCATTAGCGTTGAATATTACAGGCATCATGATTATTCGACTTCGACTGCAGCATGTAGGCGGAAGTGATAAGGTGTGCGTATAGTTCAATGCTGGGGATATATCAAGCCTTTCTACACTTCCGTATCTGGGAGTGAGAAAGGCTTTTCTCTTATATATATCACGGCTCTTATATATATAATAAGGTGAATAATAAAAATATTGATTAGAGATATGAGTGACAGATTATTTATTTTCGACACAACCCTTCGCGATGGCGAGCAGGTTCCAGGATGTCAGTTGAACACGGTTGAGAAGATTCAGGTGGCTAAGGCGCTGGAGCAGTTGGGCGTTGATGTCATTGAGGCGGGCTTCCCTATTTCAAGCCCGGGCGACTTCAATTCGGTGGTGGAGATTTCCAAGGCGGTTACATGGCCTACCATCTGTGCGTTGACTCGTGCAGTGGAGAAGGATATTGATTGCGCTGCCGAGGCGTTGAAGTATGCCAAGCACAAGAGAATCCATACTGGCATCGGTACCAGCGATAGCCATATCAAATATAAGTTCAACTCTACCCGCGAGGAAATCATCGAGCGTGCCGTGGCTGCCGTCAAGTATGCCAAGAAGTACGTAGAGGATGTGGAGTTCTACGCCGAGGATGCAGGTCGTACAGACAATGAGTATCTGGCTCGCGTGGTTGAGGCTGTCATCAAGGCAGGTGCCACGGTGGTCAACATTCCTGATACCACTGGCTATTGTTTGCCGGATGAGTATGGTGCCAAGATCAAGTATCTGATGGATCATGTGGATGGCATCGAGAATGCACGCATCTCTACCCACTGCCACAACGACCTCGGCATGGCTACTGCCAATACCCTGCAGGGTGTGCTCAATGGTGCACGCCAGGTAGAGGTGACCATCAATGGTATCGGCGAGCGTGCAGGTAATACATCACTCGAAGAGATTGCCATGATTCTGAAGTGCCACAAGCACATCAATATTGATACCAACATCAATACCACCAAGATTGTTCCTATGTCTCGCATGGTGAGCAGTCTGATGAACATGCCTGTGCAGCCTAACAAGGCTATCGTGGGCCGCAATGCCTTCGCCCATTCTTCCGGTATCCACCAGGATGGCGTGCTGAAGAACGTTCAGACTTACGAAATCATCGACCCTAAGGATGTGGGCTTGGATGATAACGCCATCGTATTGACGGCCCGTTCGGGTCGTGCGGCATTGAAGTATCGCCTCCACGTCAATGGTGTGAACGTCGAGGACGAGGAGAAGCTCGACAAGATCTACAAGAAGTTCCTCCAGTTGGCTGATAAGAAGAAGGAAGTTACCGACGAGGATGTACTCATGCTCGCAGGTGCTGATTCTGCCGATAAGCATGGTGTTCAGCTCGACTGGTTGCAGGTTACCACCGGCAAGGGCGTGAAGAGCGTAGCCAGCATAGGCTTGAATATCGCTGGTCAGAAGTTCGAGGCTGCATCATCTGGCAATGGTCCTGTGGACGCTGCCATCCGTGCCCTCAAGAAGGTCATCACCAAGGAGATGAACCTCAAGGAATTCACCATCCAGGCCATCGACAAGGGTTCTGACGATGTGGGTAAGGTTCACATGCAGGTGGAGTACGATGGCCATGTATATTATGGCTTTGGTGCAGATACCGACATCGTGACAGCTTCCGTAGAGGCTTACATCGACTGTATCAACAAGTTCAAGGTAAGATAAAGTATAATTCAGATAAATATATAATAAACAGGATATTATGAATACATTATTCGACAAGATTTGGGACAAGCACGTTGTCCAGATTGTAGAAGATGGCCCTACACAGCTTTACATCGACCGTCTCTACTGTCACGAAGTAACATCACCTCAGGCATTCGCTGGTATGCGAGCACGCGGACTCAAGATGTTCCGTCCAGACCAGATTTTCTGTATGCCTGACCACAATACTCCTACCCACGATCAGGACAAGCCTATCGAGGATCCAATCTCAAAGAAGCAGGTAGATACTTTGGCAAAGAACACCGCTGATTTCGGTGTAACTCACTTTGCCATGAACACCAAGGACAATGGTATCATCCACGTGGTAGGTCCTGAGAAGGGTCTTTCTCTTCCAGGTATGACCATCGTTTGCGGCGACTCTCATACATCTACCCACGGTGCCATGGGTGCCGTTGCCTTCGGTATCGGTACTTCTGAGGTGGAGATGGTGATGGCTTCACAATGTATTCTCCAGAGCAAGCCAAAGTCTATGCGCATCAGCATCAACGGCAAGCTCAGCAAGGGCGTTACTGCCAAGGATGTTGCCCTCTATCTCATGAGCCAGCTCACTACTTCAGGTGCTACCGGTTACTTCGTTGAGTACAGTGGCGATGTAGTGAAGGATATGTCAATGGAAGGTCGTCTCACCCTCTGCAACCTCTCTATCGAGATGGGTGCCCGTGGTGGTTTCGTAGCTCCTGATGAGACCACATTCGAGTACATCAAGGGTCGTGAATATGCACCTAAGGGTGAAGAGTGGGACAAGGCTGTGGCTTACTGGAAGACCTTGAAGAGTGGCGATGACGCTGTATTCGACAAGGAGTTGACTTTCGAGGCAAAGGATATCGAACCACGCATCACCTACGGTACCAACCCAGGTATGGGTATCGGCATCACCGAAAGCATCCCAACACTTGATGAGATTCCTGAGGAAGAGCAGGCTGGTTTCAAGAAGAGCCTCAACTACATGGGCTTCCAGCCAGGCGAGAAACTGGAGGGTCATCCTATCGATTATGTATTCCTGGGCGCATGTACCAACGGTCGTATTGAAGACTTCCGTGCCTTTGCTTCATTGGTTAAAGGTAAGAAGAAGGCAGAGGGTGTAACTGCTTGGCTTGTACCAGGTTCTTGGCTGGTTGATAAACAAATACGTGAAGAGGGAATTGATAAGATTGTTGAGGCTGCCGGCTTCGAAATCCGTCAGCCTGGATGTTCTGCTTGTCTGGCAATGAACGATGATAAGATTCCTGCAGGCAAGTACTCTGTAAGTACATCCAACCGTAACTTCGAGGGTCGTCAGGGACCAGGTTCCCGCACCATCCTTGCCAGTCCATACGTAGCAGCTGCAGCCGCTATCACTGGTAAGATTACCGACCCAAGAGAGTTCATGTAATGTTAAGTGTTCAACGTAAAACGAAAAACTGAAATGAAACAGAAATTCAATGTAATTACATCAAGCTGCATTCCTCTTCCATTGGAGAATGTAGATACAGACCAGATTATACCAGCCCGTTTCCTCAAGGCCATCGATAAAGAGGGCATGGGCGACAACCTCTTCCGCGACTGGCGCTATAATGCCGACGGAACTCCAAAGCCAGACTTCGTGATGAATGACCCTTCTTACAGTGGCGTCATCCTCGTAGCTGGTAAGAACTTCGGTTCCGGATCTTCCCGTGAGCACGCTGCCTGGGCCATCGCAGGTGCAGGTTTCCGTGTCGTTATCAGCTCTTTCTTCGCTGATATCCACAAGAACAACGAGTTGAACAACCTCGTTTTGCCAGTAGTGGTAAGCGAGGAATTCCTGAAGGAGCTTTTCGAGAGCATCGACAAGGATCACAAGACAGAGGTAAAGGTAGATCTTCCTAACCAGACTGTTACCAATCTTGCTACCGGCAAGAGCGAGCACTTCGAAATCAACGGCTACAAGAAGCACTGTCTGGAGAACGGTTTGGACGATGTGGATTTCCTCGTTCAGAACCGTGACAAGGTAGAGGCTTGGGAAGCTAAAAACAAGTAATCAAGTAATTATGAACGTTAACGCAAAGAGAGATAATTCCCGCATCAAGGAGATTGAGATCATGGACTGCACGCTGCGCGACGGCGAGCAGACTAATGGTGTCAGTTTCCTTCCTCACGAGAAGTTGATGATAGCAAGAATGCTGTTGCACGATATCAATGTTGATCGCATTGAGGTGGCTTCAGCACGTGTGTCGGAAGGCGAAAAGGATGCTGTCGCTCGTATTTGCCGTTATGCCAAGACCATTGGTAAGCTGGATTCCGTTGAGGTATTGGGATTCGTGGATAACAACAAGAGCGTGGATTGGATTGCCGAATGCGGTGGTCATGTCATCAACCTCTTGGCTAAGGGTAGCTATAAGCACTGCACCCAGCAGCTCAAGATGTCGCCTGAGGAGCATCTCGCTCATATCAAGCAGACCATCGATTATGCTTTGAGCAAGGGATTCACCGTGAATCTCTACTTGGAGGACTGGTCGAGCGGTATGCGCGACAGCCGTGACTATCTCTTCATGATGATGGACGAGCTGGTGAAACTGCCAATCAAGCGCTTCCTGCTTCCTGATACTTTGGGTATCCTGAACCCATTGCAGTGTGTGGAGTATATGCGCCAGATGGTTCGCCGTTATCCGAACTCTCACTTCGATTTTCATGCCCATAACGACTACGATTTGGCTGTGAGCAACTCGCTGGCTGCCGTATTGAGTGGCGCCAAGGGTCTTCACGTTACCGTGAATGGTTTGGGCGAACGCTGCGGCAATGCGCCATTGGCGAGCGTACAGGTGATTCTGAAGGATATGTTCGGGGCAAAGACCAATATCAAGGAAGACCGCCTGAACGATATTTCCCGATTGGTTGAAGGATACAGCGGCATCGCCGTGGCTCCAAATACCCCTGTGGTGGGCGATAATGTCTTCACTCAGGTAGCTGGTGTGCATGCCGATGGCGACAACAAGGACAAGCTTTATTGTAACGACCTGGTGCCTGAGCGTTTCGGCAGACATCGTGAGTATGCACTGGGCAAGAATTCCGGCAAGGCGAATATCGTACAGAACCTTAACGAACTGGGATTGGAGTTGACGCCTGAGCAGACCAAGGCTGTGACCAAGCGTATTACCGAACTCGGCGACCGCAAGGAGCTGGTAACCCAGGACGACCTGCCATACATCGTCAGCGATGTGCTGAAGCATGGTGCTCCGGAGGATAAGGTGAAACTGGTAAGTTACATGGTTTCAACCTCTTATGGTTTGAAGCCTATAGCAAGTGTTAAGGTGGAAATCGATGGCAAGGAGTATGAAGACCAGAGCTCAGGCGATGGTCAGTATGATGCTTTCGTAAAAGCCCTCCGCAACATCTATAAGGTGAAGCTCGGCAAGACCTTCCCTAAGCTCGACAACTATCAGGTAACCATCCCCCCTGGTGGTCGTACCGATGCCCTTGTCCAGACCGTCATTACCTGGCGTGAAGGCGACCGCATCTGGCGCACCCGAGGCTTGGATGCCGACCAGACGGAGGCTGCTATCAAGGCAACGCTCAAAATGCTTAATATGTATGAGGCAGATAAGAGCGATGAACAGCCAGCATCGCCTCGAAATTTAGATATGGAATAAAAACAATTAAAAAATCAGATAAGATGAAATTAAACATTGCAGTTCTCGCCGGTGATGGTATCGGACCAGAGATTATGAAGCAGGGCGTAGCAGTTATGCAGGCCATTGCAGAGAAGTTCAACCACGAGTTTACTTACAATGAGGCTATCTGCGGTGCTCACGCTATCGACGAGGTAGGTGATCCATTCCCAGAGGAGACCTTCAAGACTTGTATGGATGCTGACGCAGTGCTCTTCGCTGCCGTTGGTGACCCACGTTTCGACAACAATCCTACAGCCAAGGTTCGTCCTGAGCAGGGTTTGCTCGCTATGCGTAAGAAGTTGGGACTCTTCGCCAATGTCCGCCCAGTGGCTACATTCGATTGCCTGCTCCACAAGTCTCCATTGAAGGATGAGCTCTTGAAAGGTGCAGACTTCGTTGTCATCCGCGAGTTGACTGGTGGTATGTACTTCGGTGAGAAGTATCAGGATAACGACAAGGCATACGATACGGATATCTATACCCGTCCTGAGATTGAGCGCATCCTGAAGGTAGCTTTCGAGTTTGCCATGAAGCGCAACAAGCACCTCACCGTGGTAGATAAGGCAAACGTATTGGCATCTTCCCGTCTCTGGCGTCAGATTGCCAAGGAGATGGAGCCACAGTATCCTGAGGTAAACACCGACTATATGTTCATCGACAATGCTTCTATGCGCGTGTTGACTGAGCCTACCTTCTTCGATGTCATCGTTACAGAGAACACCTTCGGTGATATCCTCACCGATGAAACTTCTTGCATCACCGGTTCTATGGGCTTGCAGCCATCTAGCTCTCTCGGTGAGCACACCCCATTGTTCGAGCCTGTTCACGGTTCATGGCCACAGGCAGCAGGCAAGAATCTGGCTAACCCAGTAGCTCAGATTCTTTCTGCAGCAATGTTGCTGGAGCACTTCGGTTTGAACGAGGAGGGTGCCTTGATCCGCAAGGCAGTAGATGCTTCTCTCGATGCCAATGTCCGCACACCTGAGATTCAGGTAGAGGGTGGTGCACAGTATGGCACAACAGAGGTTGGCGCATGGATTGTCAACTGGATCAAGAATGCTTAAACTAGATTGATTTTTAGAAGTATTCTTACAAGATAGAATTTTGAATTGAATAGCCTTAAGGAAGCGTTAGTTTTTCCTTAAGGCTATATATTTTTTCCCTTAAGGCTAATTATATTTATCCTTAAGGCTAATTATATTTTCCCTTAAGGCTAAATATATATTCCCTTAAGTTCAATATAGTATCGTGAAATCGTGGAAAATACGGAGGTTTTGCTTAAGTTTATTTTATTTTGAAATTCCTAAACAACTTTTATCTTTGCTTTTTTGGTTGATTGCTGAAGTATTTGTAAATTTGCAGCATGAAAAAGAAAAGTATCCTTTTATATAGTTGTTTTCTGCTGTCGATGCCGATGATGGCGCAGCAGAACCATGCGTCGGATTCTAAGGCGCAGAACAAGGCACTGCGTGATTCTTTGGCGGAAGCCACGAATGTGCTGGCGTATCATCCCGACAGCATTGATTTGCGATTGAAGAAGGCGGCGTGGAATATCCAGTTGGAGCAGTGGGCGTATGCCAAGGACGATCTGGATAAGGTGTTGTTTCTGAACAATACCAATATTGCGGGTCTCTTTTATCGTGCGTTTGTCAATGAAAAGATGAAGCGTTACAATTTCGCCCGTTTGGATTATCAGAATCTCTTGGTATTGGTTCCAGGCAATTTCCAGGCACAGTTGGGCTTGGCGTTGCTGAACGAGAAGGATAAGCATTATACGGAGGCGTATGATGGCATCAATAATCTGATAGAACAGTATCCTGACAGTGCTCTGGCGTATGCGGCTCGTGGCGGAATAGAGAAGGAGAGGGGCATGCTGGAGTTGGCTGAGTATGATTATGCCAAGGCGATGTCGCTGGATGAGGATAATCAGGATTACCGCATCAACCACATCGACCTCCTGGTAACTCTGGGCAGGAAGCAGGATGCCTACACCGAGTTGGAGGTACTCATCAAGAAAGGTGTTGCCCCCGGCCAACTCCAAGATTTCTATCGCAGATTAAGGGATAAAAGAAGGAAATAGCATTAAAACTTTCTGATGAGCTCGGCTATTCTTTCCACGTCCTCTTCCGTCATGCTCTGATTGCATGGCAAACTGAGTTCTTGCTGGTGAATCTTCTCCGTGATAGGCAGGTGCAGATGATTCCATTCCGCATAGCATTTCTGCTGATGAGGCGGAATGGGATAGTGAATCATCGTGCCAACGCCATTCTCCTTGAGATATTGCTGCAGCTCATCCCTTCTGGATGAAAGAATCGGGAAAATATGAACCACATTGCTTTCTTTTGGAGAATACAAATTGGATGGAATCATCTTGAGGTTTTGCATTCCTGTCCTCTTGTCTTCTCCCAGATACTTCAGATATAATTGCGCCAAATCTTGTCTTCTTTCATTGGTTTCATCCAGATGTGCCAGTTTTACATCAAGCACTGCAGCCTGAATCTCATCCATTCTCGAATTCCTTCCTTGGTAATCAAAAACATATTTCCTGGCACTTCCGTAATTGCCCAATGCCCTGATTACCTCAGCCAAATCATCGTCATCCGTGGTCACGGCACCCGCATCACCCAGTGCACCCAGATTCTTACCCGGATAAAAGCTGTGAGCGGCAGCAGCGCCCAGACTTCCCGTCCGCTTGCCGTATTCACTATAGATGCAGCCATGCGCCTGCGCATTGTCCTCAAACAGCAGCAAATGATGCTTCTTGCAGATAGCTATCATGCTTGGCGTAACACTGCATTTGCCGTAAAGATGCACGGTGAGCAGGGCGCGGGTCTTCCCGGTGATATGGCTCTCGATGAGTGAATCATCCATCTGCAGCGTATCTGTCGATGGTTCTATGAGGATAGGAGTGAGACCCACGCTCGTGATGGCGAGGATGGTGGCAATATACGTGTTGGCAGCTACCAGTACCTCGTCACCGGGCTGCATTCTGCCCAGAATCATCTCGCCCTGCAACATCAGTTTCAGGGCATCGAGTCCGTTGCCGCAACTGATGCAGTGGTGGGTTCCGATATACGCAGCATAATGCTCCTCGAAGTCGTGGATGCGCTTGCCCTGCAGATACCAACCGCTGCTCACCACCTCGGAAATGGCATGCTGAATGTCTTTCTCATAAGGAGCATTCAGGTCTTTCAGACTTAAATATTTGATTTCTTTCATTTATCTTTTTTTTGTTCTTTAGATTAAGAAAGTTGCAGGATTGTTTAAGAAATTTGCAGGATAACCGCCCCACTTGAACAATTCCTGACCTTGAATTCTACATTTTCTGCCAGATAAAGTCCCTGATAGGGATGATTAAGGAAGAAAGAGTCAGTAGATTCCCCATCCTTGATTTCTATCGTGAAGGATCCTGATAGAGCGATGAACACCAGTTTCGGGTGATGGGAATCAGGCTCAAGGGAGGTTCCGGCAGGCATGCCATAGCGCCATTCCACATGCTTGATATGGAATGGGATATTCTTCTGCTCCTCGGCAACGGTCAGGTTGCCGCGCGGGTCGAATATCTTCGGAAGTTGTATGATGTTAGCTATTTCTTGTTTCATATAAGAATAACGCTGATGAGTGGGGTTTTATTGTATAGAATGATAGAGGTTTATGTTATCAAGTGGATGATAGAGGTTTATGTTATCAAGTGATAGGATAGGGGGATAAAAAACTAGAGCAGCTATCTTCTCAGACAACTGCTCTATCTCAATAGGTATTAGTTTTCTTTAAGGTAAAAAGATTGTATTCAGGATAACGTTTGCAAAGGTACGAATTTTTGTTGGAATAAAAAAATAAAATGATAATTAATTTTGGAAAAAAATAATTTTTTAATAATTCCTGTCATGTTCATTTACTTTTTAGTGCAAAATGACAATTATTCCCCCAAAAAAAATAAAGCTTTTGCCCTTACAGGGCGACAGGCTTGCATCCATTATTACCCAGGGCGCTGCCCTGGGCTAGGAGCTTCTGCCCTTTCAGGGCGTGTGGGGAAGTACTTGCGAAAGTTTAGTATAGTGATGGAAAGAAGAGAGGGGGGTATAAAAACAAAAAAGAGACCCTTTCACAAGAATCTCTATTTTGAGGTGTCTAGCGGAGTCGAACCGCTCTACACGGTTTTGCAGACCGTTACCTAACCGCTCGGTTAAGACACCTTGTAGAGGTTTTTGTTTGCAAACACCTGATAGATGCTTGATAAAACTTTCGAGGTGTCTAGCGGAGTCGAACCGCTCTACACGGTTTTGCAGACCGTTACCTAACCGCTCGGTTAAGACACCTTGTAGAGTTATTTGCTGTCATTTCTGATAAGCGAGTGCAAAGGTACTACTTTTTTTTGAAACCACCAAATCTTTCGCCATCTTTTTTCGAAAATAATGAAAAAATCTTTAGAAACAATCAATTCTAATCATTTTTTCTTCTTCTTGCACTGCTCATAGAAAGCACAGCCCGCACACTTATAATTCCGGTCGTGGCACTGGCTCACCTTCTTCCACGCCCGATAAATACGAATGGCGGCATACACGATGCATGCCGCCAGTATCGTAAGAATGATGATATACTGAGCAGTCATCATATCAATTTCTCCTATAGCTGAAAAACGCCGGCGTTTAGCCTACAGCGTTGTAGCCATTTGTAGAGTTCTTGCGCATGATGTCACGGATGTTCATCTCCTTGAATCCGTCGGCACGGTGCTGCTCTTCCAACTCCGCCTCCTCTTCGATGTCCTTTTCTGAGCGGGTGAAGGTGAAAGCCTTGTACTTAAATTCTGCGATAGCCCAACCTACGAGTGCTACCGCGATCAATGCGATCAGTCCTAATAATGCTTCCATTTCTTTCTTTATTATATATAATAATGTGTAAATTCCAGTAACTCCAGCTTCCCGCGGCTTAGTAGTCGTCGTCAGCCACGTCCTCAGCATCGTCGAGTCCCAGGTTCTCAGGGTCCTCGAAGGTGGTGCGGTAGCTTTCCTCGGTCAGCTTGTCGTCATCGAATGCATCATCGTCCTCATCAGGATCGTTGTAGTGATCCTCAATCTCTGGTGCATCCTCATCGTCATCCTCGTCTGGGTCGAGCAGGTCGTCGTTGCGGTCCAACTCGTCCTCATCCATGAATCTCATGCGAATCTTCTCCTGCTTTGGCTTCTCCTTGGCAAAGATAGCCTCCACCCAGGTACCCTTAGGCACCACGAGCACCTCGTAGTCGTCAGCCAGCTTCTTTTCGTAGAGGCCACCCGGCTTCTTCAGGCGATCCTTAGGAAGGGTAGTGGTACTGATGTCGAAACCGCTCTCGATGATATCCTTGATACTCTGAGAAAGACTGTCCCAGCCACCGCCGAAGTTACGCTCCAATACTTCGATGAGCTTGGATGCGGTGATGTGACCGATGTTCTCGTAGGTGAGGTCGGTAACGCGCATGATAGGGCGCTTCTTGATGGCAAACTTCTCGTTCTTGTCGTCGATGCGGAGGGTGCCGATCTTGAAACCGCGTTCAATCAACTTGTCGAGCACTTCAGTGCGGTCCACCTTCACTTGCTCAACTTCGAATGCACTGCGAATGATGTCGAGGTATCTACGCTGATTGTCCTTCAGGTCGTTGTCTTTTTCGGCAGCTTCCCAAAGTCGGAAAACATCATTCTCCTGGATATCCCAAACACTGCTTTTTGACAATGTTTTGAGGGTGATAGTCTTTTCTTGTTTCATTGTTATAAATGTTTTGAATGCAAAATTAAATACTTCTTTTTATATATCCAAATTTTCAGCCCGTTTTTTTTCTATTTCCACGATTTTTTTTCTTTTATCCCGATTTCTTGTGCACGTTTCATTTTTTTTCATTATCTTTGCAGCTAAAAATACCGAAGTAAAAAGAATTATAGAATGAGTGAACCGTTAGCTGAAAGAATGAGACCCCGGTCGCTTGCCGACTATGTGGGCCAGAAGCATCTGGTGGGGGAGGGTGCCGTGCTGCGCAGGATGATCGACGCAGGCCGCATTTCCTCTTTTATCCTCTGGGGACCTCCGGGCGTGGGCAAGACTACCCTGGCGCAGATTGTGGCGCAAACCCTGAAGGTGCCTTTCTATACCCTCTCTGCCGTAACCAGCGGCGTGAAGGATGTGCGCGAGGTGATTGAGCGTGCCAAGAGTGGAAGATTCTTCAACGCTGCTTCACCTATCTTGTTTATAGACGAAATCCACCGCTTCTCCAAGAGTCAGCAGGACTCCCTGCTGGGCGCAGTGGAGAAGGGCATCGTTACCCTGATTGGTGCCACCACCGAGAACCCCTCGTTCGAGGTTATCCGTCCGCTGCTCTCCCGATGCCAGCTCTACGTGCTCAAACCCCTGGAAAAGGAAGATCTGGAGGGACTCCTGCAGCGTGCCATCACCCAGGACGTGGAACTCTCTCAGAAGAATATCAATCTGAAGGAAACCGCGGCGATGCTCCGCTTCAGCGGAGGCGATGCCCGGAAGCTCCTCAATATCCTGGAACTGGTGGTGGAATCGGCAGAATCTGATGAGGTGGTCATCACCGACAAGATGGTAGAAGAACAGCTTCAGCAGAATCCCCTTGCTTACGACAAGCAGGGCGATATGCACTATGACATCATCTCCGCCTTCATCAAGAGCATCCGTGGCAGCGACCCCGATGCGGCGCTCTATTGGATGGCGCGCATGATAGAAGGAGGCGAAGACCCGCAGTTCATTGCCCGCAGAGTGGTAATCAGTGCGAGCGAGGATGTGGGACTGGCGAATCCCAACGCCCTGCTGCTGGCGAATGCCGCCTTCGATACGGTGATGAAGATAGGATGGCCCGAGGCGAGAATCGCCCTTGCCGAGGCGGTGGTGTATCTTGCCACTAGTCCCAAGAGCAACAGTGCCTACCTGGGCATCAACGATGCCATCGCCACCGTGAAGCAGACCGGCAATCTGCCAGTGCCGCTGCATATCCGCAATGCGCCTACCAAACTGATGAAGGACCTGGGCTATCACGACGGCTATAAATATCCGCACGATTATCCCGGTCATTTCACCGAGCAGCAGTATCTACCCGATGAACTGAAAGACGCCCGCTTCTGGCATCCGCAGCATTCTCCTTCCGAGGAGCGCCTGTACAACTGGATGGTAACATGCTGGGGAGAGCGGTTTAAAAACTAAACAAATAATTTATTACGAGAAAAAATGACTATTCATCAAGACCCGGAACTTGTCATGACGCTGCAGCGTGTCATCGAGTTCATTGGAACCTTTGCATTTGCCCTTTCGGGCATCCGACTTGCCGCCAGCAAGCATTACGACTGGCTGGGCGGCTTTGTGTGTGGCGTGGCTGTAGCCATCGGCGGCGGAACCATCCGCGATGTGATGCTTGGCCAGCATCCCTTCTGGATGCTCAGCCCCATCTACCTTTTGTGTACGCTGTTTGCGCAGCTGGTGGTCATCGGTTGCCACCATTATCTCAAGCGTCTCGACAACACGTGGTTTCTTTTCGATACCCTCGGTCTGGCACTGTTCAATATCGCCGGAATCCAGAAAACCCTCGATTGCGGTTTCCCGTTCTGGGTAGCCATCATCATGGGCTGCATCACGGGTTCCTTCGGCGGCGTAATCCGTGATGTGTTGCTCAACGAGGAGCCTGTCATCTTCCGTAAGGAAATCTATGCGATGGCATGTGTGCTGGGCGGCCTCTGCTATTGGGGATTGACCAGTCTGGGCATGAGCGTCTACATCACGTCCACCGCCTCATTCCTCACGGTCTGCATCATCCGTCTGCTAGCCGTGAAGTACCACATCTCGCTGCCTACGCTGCACGATGAGACGAATGAATAATTTATAATGAATAATTTATAAATAAACAAAAACAATTAAAAATTAAGCAATAACAATAATTAAACAATAATTAATGAGAAGAGAGAAAACAATTTGGATGCTTCTGATGGCGATGATGCTGATGTTCCAGTCTTCATCGCTGATGGCACAGAACAAACGAGAGTTCCGTGGCGCCTGGATTCAGTGCGTCAACGGACAGTTTATGGGGAAGAGTACCCATCAGATTCAGACGATGCTTTCCAGGCAGCTCGATGAACTGCAGAAGGATGGCGTCAATGCCATTATCTTCCAGGTCAGAGCCGAGTGCGATGCACTCTATCCCAGCAAGATAGAACCCTGGAGCAAGTTCCTCACAGGCGTGCAGGGCAAGGCACCATCCCCTTACTGGGACCCTTTGCAGTGGATGATCGACCAGTGTCACAGCCGCGGCATGGAACTCCATGCCTGGATCAACCCCTATCGTGCCAAGCACGGTTCCACATCCCTGAGCCAGGTATCACCCCGAAGCGTGGTGAAGACCCATCCTAATCTCTGCTTCAACTATGATAACCTGGTGCTCCTCAATCCGGGACTCCAGGAGGCAGCCGACTATACCTGCCGTGTGGCAGCCGACATCGTGAGCCGCTACGACATCGACGGCTTCCATATCGACGACTATTTCTATCCCTATCCCGCAGCCGGCAAGCAGATTCCCGATCAGCAGCTCTTCCGCCAGCAGGGCAGGGGATTCAGAGACATCGGCGACTGGCGACGCGACAACGTGAGCCGCTTCGTCAAGCAGTTGGGCGAAACCATCCATGCTGTCAAGCCATGGGTCAAGTTTGGCGTGTCACCGTTCGGCATCTATCGCAACAGGCGCAATTCTCCAATCGGTTCCAACACCTTCGGATTGCAGAACTACGACGACCTCTATGCCGATGTGCTCCTCTGGGTGAACAATGGCTTCATCGACTACTGCGTGCCTCAGATTTATTGGGAGATAGGCAACAAGGCTGCCGATTACAAGACCCTCATCCAGTGGTGGAACAAATATGCGGGCAACCGACCTCTCTATATCGGCGAGGACATCGAGCGCACCGCCAAGTATCCCGACCCTGTGAATCCACGTAGCCACCAGTTGCCAGCCAAGCACCGCCTGCACCAGCAGATGAACAATGTGCAGGGCACCGTGCTCTGGTATGCCCAGACAGCTGCCGACAATGTAGGCAACATCGGTCATACCCTGCGCAACTATTACTGGAAGTACCCGGCCCTCCCGCCGTTGATGCCATTCCTCGACAACAAGGCGCCGAAGGCTGTGAAGAGTCTGAAGATGGAGTGGACAGCCCAGGGCCCGATGCTCACCTGGAAGGCTCCGAAGGCGAGCCGCAGAAAGTGGGGTGATGTAGCCAACCGCTTTGCCGTTTACCGTTTTGCCAAGGGTGCCAAGGTTGATCTCCGTGATGTGTCAGCCCTTCAGGCGGTGGTTTATGGCACCAGCTATAAGCTTCCATACGTAAAGAACAGGAAATATACTTATGTAGTCACCGCTCTCGACCGTGTAGGCAACGAGAGCAAGGGTAAGAAGAAAACCGTTTCGCTTTAAGCGAAGCTTTCGAAATATTGATGTTCCCGGCTCGGAGATTCAGTGGAATCTCTGGGTCGGGATTTATTTTTTTGTTAAAATTGTAGAAATACTTGGTTGTTTCGGGGATTTGATGTATATTTGCAATTCATTAGATAGCGTTTGATTATGGCAAGAAAATTATATCCTATAGGAATTCAGACATTTGAACGTATCCGCAAGGAGGATAAGTTCTATGTGGACAAGACGGAATACATCTATCGTATGACCCATACCGATGGAAAGTTTTTCTTCTTGAACCGACCACGCCGTTTCGGTAAGTCGCTGCTGGTTTCCACTTTTCAGAGTTATTTCGAGGGCAAGAAGGAACTTTTCGAGGGGCTTGCCATCGAGAAGCTGGAGAAGGAGTGGAACGAATATCCCGTGCTGCACTTCGACCTGAGCAAGGGCAAGCACATGGAGAAGGAGCAGCTGAATCGTTATTTGTTGGATATTATTGAGAAGCAAGAGGCTAGGTTCGACTGCAAGAGCAATAAAATAGATGTTAATATTCGTCTTGACGCTTTGATAAATGCCGTTTACCGGAAGACGGGCAAGCAGGTGGTGGTGCTCATTGATGAATATGACGCTCCACTGCTGGATGTGGCGCATGAAAAGGAAAAGCTCGATGTGCTCCGCAACACGATGCGCAACTTCTATAGTCCTTTGAAAGGAAATGAGTCTATGCTCCGCTTCGTCTTCATGACGGGCATCACGAAGTTCTCGCAGCTGAGCATCTTCAGCGAGCTGAACAATATCAAGAATGTGAGCATGGACGAGCCTTATGCCGGTATCTGCGGTATCACCAAAGAGGAACTGTTGACCCAGATGAGCGATGACATCGACGCTCTTGCCGAGCATCTGGAACTGAGCAGGGAGGAGACCATCCAGGAACTGAAAGACCATTATGACGGTTATCACTTCACTTGGCCATCGCCTGATGTGTTCAATCCTTACAGTCTGCTTAATTGCTTTGCTGATGGCAGAATGGATGATTACTGGTTTGGATCGGGCACACCTACCTACCTGATTGAAAAAATGAGGGAGTTTCATGTGCTGCCTTCGCAGTTGGGGCGGGTGAGGGCTAAGGCTGCATCCTTTGATGCTGCAACGGAAAGAATGACATCGCTCACTCCGCTGCTGTATCAGAGTGGCTATCTTACCATCAAGGATTATGAAAAGAAAATAGATGTCTATACGCTCGACTTTCCTAACAAGGAAATCGAGGTGGGACTGTTCGACACTTTGTTGCCGGGCTACCTTGAATCGGGAATTGATGCGGGAAGGGTTGTGGTAGCAGATATTTCTACCTATATTAATAGTGGTGAAATAGATGAAGCCCTGCAATTGCTGGCTGATTTCCTGGAAACCATTCCTTACTGCGACAACACCCACTACGAGGGGCATTGGCAGCAGACGCTCTACATCATGTTTGCCCTGCTCACCAACTATGATATCCTCGTGGAGCAGCATACGGCGAAGGGCAGAATCGATATCACGATGGAGACTGCAGATACCATCTACGTGATGGAGCTGAAGTTCAACAAGAGTGCCGAGGAGGCTCTCGCCCAGATAGAGGCAAAACACTATGCCGATGCTTTCAAGATGAGCGGCAAGAAGGTGGTGAAGATAGGCTTGAACTTCTCGGTGAAGGACGAGGTGAACTGCCTGGAATGGAAGATAGAATGAATTGATGCAGAGATTGAATTAATATAATAAATTGATGCAGAGATTGAATTGGTATAATAAATTGATGCAGAGATTTAATTGGTATCATGAATTGTATAATGTAAACAAAATATGAAGATGAAAAAGAAGAGAATGAGAGTTTGGGCGCTGGGAGCGATGACAACTTTGATGTTGGCTTCCTGTGGCACCACACAGACCGTGCCTCTGACCGGTAGAACACACCGCATCTCGGTTTCGGATGCGCAGGTGTTGAGTTTGTCGAACCAGGAATATACCAAATATATGGCTTCTGCCAAAAAATCTACCAATGCCACGAAGACGGCGCAGGTGGAGAGAGTGGGCAAGAGGCTGGCGGCTGCCGTGGAAACCTATCTCAAGGAAAACGGATATGCCAACGACTTGCAGAACTATTCCTGGGAATTCAACCTGGTGCAGGATAATAGCGTAAACGCCTTCTGCATGCCGGGTGGAAAGATTGTGGTTTACGAAGGACTGCTCCCAGTGGCTTCGAGCGACAATTCGCTCGCCATCGTTCTGGGACACGAGATAGCGCACGCCGTGGCTAAGCATAGCGCCGAACAGATGTCGAAGGCGCAGAACCAGCAGGTGGGCACCAGCATCCTGGGCAGTGTGCTCAACCAGACTGTGGGAAGCGGTGTGGGCGACATGGCGAGTGCCGTGGCAGGACAGTATTTTTCTTTCCGCAACCTGAAGTATTCGCGTGAAAACGAGACGGAGGCTGACTACATGGGTCTCATCTTTGCCGCCATGGCAGGCTACGACCCTCAGCAGGCGATTCCTTTCTGGGAGCGCATGGCTGCGGCTTCGGGCAACAGCAACAAGAGTGATCTCTTCAGCGACCACCCTTCGGATGCCAAGCGAATCGCTGCCCTGAAAGCGGCGATGCCTACTGCCTTGAAGTATTACAAGCCGCAGAATGGAGCATATTCTACTTCTGGTGTATCTTCAAAGTCTTCAAAATCTTCGAAATCATCGAAGTCATCGAAATCTTCCAAGACTTCAAAGACTCCGGTAAGAACCATCAAAGCCAGTTCGCTAAGCGGTTTCTCTTCCAATAAGAAATAAGTTCTTCTTTCACGAAGAAAGTAATCATTAAAATATCATTAGCTATGATGGATTACATCTCTCAAAACCTATGGCTATTCTGGACAGTCATCATGTTCATTTGCCTGATTCTGGAGTTGTCTTCGGGCGACTTCTACGTAACTTGTTTTGCCATCGGTGCGCTCATCAGCATACCGGTGGCGGTGATGGACGCTCCCTTCTGGGTGCAGGTGGTGGTATGGGCGGTATGCTCCGTGATGAGTATTCTGCTGATCCGTCCGCATCTGGTGAAGGCTATCCGAAAGGGCGCCGATGAACGCAAGAGTAATTCGGATGCCCTGAAGGGACAGATAGGTGAGGTGACCCAGACCATCGTGGCTGGCGGATACGGAAGAGTGAAGCTCGATGGCGACGACTGGAAGGCGGAGGCACCCGGATGCAGGGAGGATATCGCCGAGGGCGCACGCGTAAGGGTGAAGGGACATCAGTCTATCATCCTGCAGGTTGAGGAGTTCTAGCATCTTGCCGCAACCCGAAGAAAGCTATAGAAAAAGTATTAATTAAAATTATAAACATCATGGAAATAGGACTTTATGTATTAATCGCTCTAGTGTTACTTGCACTGGTTGTGGTGAAGAAAACCATCGTGATCATTCCCCAGAGTGAGACCAAGATTATCGAGCGATTGGGTCGCTACTATGCCACCCTGAAGCCGGGTATCAACATCATTATCCCGTTCATCGACCAGGCGAAGACCATCGTGGCGATGCGTGGAGGTAGATATACCTATACCAACAACATCGACCTTCGTGAACAGGTGTACGACTTCGACCGACAGAATGTGATTACCAAGGATAATATCCAGATGCAGATTAATGCGCTGCTTTATTTCCAGATTGTGGATCCTTTCAAGAGCGTGTATGAAATCAACAACCTGCCTAACGCCATAGAGAAGCTGACCCAGACCACCCTGCGTAACATCATCGGAGAGATGGAGCTGGATCAGACCTTGACTTCGCGCGACACCATCAATACCAAGCTCCGTTCCGTATTGGATGATGCTACCAACAAGTGGGGTATCAAGGTGAACCGTGTGGAGCTGCAGGACATCACACCTCCTGAGAGTGTGCTCATGGCGATGGAGAAGCAGATGCAGGCTGAGCGTAACAAGCGTGCCACCATCCTGACCAGTGAGGGTGAGAAGGAGAAACAGCGCTTGCTCTCTGAGGGTGAGAAGGCTGCCATCGTCAACAAGGCTGAGGCTGCCAAGCAGCAGGCTATCCTCAGGGCTGAGGGTGAGGCTACGGCGCGCATCCGCAAGGCTGAGGCTGAGGCGATTGCCATCCAGAAGATTACCGAGGCGGTGGGCCAGAGTACCAACCCTGCCAACTATCTGCTTGCACAGAAGTATATCACCATGATGCAGGAGGTGGCTCAGGGCAAGGACAACAAGGTGGTTTACCTGCCATACGAGGCTACCAATCTGATGGGTTCCATCGGTGGCATCAAGGATTTGTTTAACAGTAAGTAAATTTTTGTCTAACAGTAAGTAAACTTAAAAGTATGAGTAAGAAAATTTGTATTGTAGCCGGAGCGAGACCTAACTTCATTAAGGTGGCTCCGGTGATTAGAGCGATAGAGAACGCCCAGAAGCAGGGCGAAGGGGTGGAGTATGAACTGGTGTTCACGGGTCGTGAGGACGACGAGACGCTGGAAGACTCCCTGTTCTCTGATCTGGACATCAGGAAGCCGGATGTATATCTGGGTGTGGACTGCGAGAACATGAACGAGCTTACCGGGCAGGTGATGGCACAGTTTGAGCGCTATTTGCAGCAGCATCCTACGGATGTGGTCATCGTGGTAGATGACCTGGCTTCTACGATGGCCGTGGCTATCGTTACCAAGAAGCAGGGCGTGAAGCTGGCGCATATTGCAGCAGGTACCCGCAGCTTCGATATCACCATGCCTAAGGAAATCAACCGACTGGTGATTGATGGTCTGTCGGATATCCTCTTCACGGCGGGTATCTCGAACAACAGCATCGCCAACAAGGAGGGAGCCGAACTCTCTAAGGTATATATGGTGGGCAATGTGCTCATCGACAACATCCGATTCCTGCAGCAGCGCATGCAGCGCCCTGCCGTGATGGACCAGGAGCATCTGGAAGAAGGCAAATATCTGTTGCTTACCTTGAACCGCAAGGCGATAGTGAACAACATTGAGGAGATGAAGAAGCTGATTTCCACCATCGATGGGGTGGCAAGAAAGGCGGGCATCAAGGTATTGGCACCTCTGCGTGGCAAGGCATTGGGATTCGTCTTGGCTTTCAAGGCTTATCAGGATGTGGCTGATCATCAGTCGGGCATCATGGTGGTGCAGCCTCAGGGCTATCTCGACTTCTCTTATCTCGCTGCCCATGCCATGGGTGTGATTACGGATTCGGGCAATGTGGCTGAGGAGGCTACCTTCAATGGTGTGCCTTGCATCACGCTCAACAGTTACACCGAGCACCTGGAAACGGTGACCGTGGGTACGAACGAGCTGGTAGCTGAAGATCCTGAGAAGCTGCAGCTGGCGATGGAGAAGATTGTGAAAGGCGAATGGAAGAAGGCCGGCATTCCTGACAGATGGGATGGCAGATCGGCTGAGCGCATCGTTCAGATTATCTGTGGGGAATAAGAAAATCCACACGGGCAGAAACCCCGTGTGGATTTTTTTTGTTTATTTCACTGGATAATCATATTGTTTATAATAGGTAGGCGTCTTTGGGGTGTTATACCAGTTCCCCTCAACACTTACGCCGATGGAGAAATTCTTGTTGGTGTATCTTACTCCGGCTCCCAATACGTTGGCACCGGCGGCACCCATGCCGTATCCGCCTGGCATCACCCCCATGCCCCAGGCTCCGGGGTACATGCCGTAACCAAACGGACCATAGCCATAGGAACCATAGCCGCGATAGCCATAGGGACCATATCCGGCATACCTATTATATATAGAGTTATAATTATTAGCCACGCTCACCTGACCATAAACGAAAGCCTCCCAGTGCTCGTTGAATTTATACCCCAGCATGCCATACACGCCGCCATCGTGGAAGTTGTCGCTTCCGTAATTGATGTTGTTGATGTAGGTGCCCAGCGCCATCCACAACTTGTTGTCCTTGGTGAGAGGTGTGAGATAGGTGGCGTTGATGGTCTGGGTGAAGCCGCCCCAGTGAGGGGCATTCTTGCCGAAAGTAGCGAAAACCGAGAGATCTATCGAAAGATTCAAACCCTTGTGAAGTCCCCAGCCATAGCCATATCGGTTCCAGCCATATCCGTTTCCAAATCCATCATTTCCAAATCTATCCCCGAAAGCTCCGCTATTGGCAAGGTTGGAAATCGGATTATTATAATAATCGCTATCCTTCGGATTCTTCAAGGCATTGTTCAATCCATAAATCTCGTCATTTAATGAACCAGAAGCGATATGCCTCAGTGGGGTATAGGTATGCTTCATCGGCTTGCCGCCATAAACCACGGTCTTTCCGTCCTGATAAACGGTGTCGCCAGGCAGCAGCCAATCCTCACGCGGGCTGTCGGGACTATGCAATGGTCCGAAGCTCACGTGCTGCGCTTGGGCTTTCATTCCCAGTAGAGCGAAGCCCAAGAGAAGAAGATATAATCTCTTTTTTATCATCATTTTATCATTTTCTTTATTTTGAACGCAAAGATATAAAGAAAGTTCGAGAAAAGCATAACTTTTTAGAATAAAATCATTATCTTTGCAATCGATAACAATTGATTCGATAAAATTCATAAGAAAATGAAAAAAATACTATCTTTCTGCGCAGTCTTGCTGATGGCTTGCTCGGTAAATGCGCAGGCTCAGACGAATGCACAGCAGAATGCTTCGGATGCAAAGGCAGGCCAGGCACAGCTTCTCCCATGGGAGACTCCTCGCGACACCACCTGCCACGAAGTGCTGCTCGAAACCACATTGGGTAATATCCGTGTGGCCCTCTATAACGACACGCCGCACCATCGCGACAACTTTCTGAAACTCGTGAACAGCGGCTATTACAACGGCTGCATCTTCCAGCGAGTCATCAAGAACTTCATGATTCAGGGCGGCGACTACTCCTGCCGAAAGGTGACTCCGGGAAAGGTTGAGAAGTTTGATGTAGACTATACCGTGCCCGCCGAAATCATCTATCCTAAGTACTACCACAAGCGTGGACAGCTCTGTGCGGCTCGCGAGGGAGACGATGAGAACCCAACCAAGGCTTCGGCTTCCACCGATTTCTATATCACCTGGGGCAGAAACTTCTCGCCACGACAGATGGAATACTATGTGGAGAAGGAGGAGAGAGAGGGCAAGTCGTATGCCATCCCATCTGCAGAATTGCAGCAGGGATATATTAAATATGGTGGCGTGCCGCATCTCGACAACGGATACACCGTGTTCGGAGAGGTGCTGGAAGGTCTGGACGTGGTAGGCCAAATCCAGAATGTTGCCACCAACAAGGAGAACAACGACCGACCGCTGGAGGATATCGTCATCAAGAAGGCGACGCAGGTAAAGTAAAAGAACTTTAGCAAGTGTTCGCTCCCTTCGGGGACGGCAGTTTCCTGCGAATCTTAGATAAGATAACAATTTAACAATCAAAACATTATAGACGAGACGGATATGAAATCATTAAAGGAATTGTACAGAATTGGAAAGGGTCCTTCGAGCAGTCATACCATGGGACCTCAGCGTGCAGCCAAGCTCTTCCTGGAGCGATGTGGCAATGCTTCCTCTTACGAGGTGACACTCTATGGTTCCCTCGCCGCTACCGGCAAGGGCCACATGACCGATGTTGCCATCGAGGAGGTGCTGAAGAAGCACATCGTGCACATCAACTGGGAGCCTCAAACCTTCTTGCCTTTCCATCCTAACGGAATGAAGTTTGTGGGCAAGGACCTGAATGGCGACGTCATCGACGAGTGGACGGTGTACAGCATCGGCGGCGGTGCCCTTTCTGATGGCACCGAGGGTCACGAGGAACTGGGCGCAGAAGATGTCTACGACCTTCATACCATGGCTGATATCCAGAAATGGTGCTACGAGAACGGCCGTGCCTTCTGGGAATACGTAGAGAAATGCGAGGATAAGGACATTTGGGATTATCTGCGCAAGATATGGGAAACCATGAAGCAGTCTATCCGCAACGGTCTCAACCACGAGGGTGTGCTGCCTGGTCCGTTGAAGCTTCAGCGCAAGGCTGCCACCTATCATATCAAGGCAAAGGGCTATCGGGCTTCCCTGCAGAGTCGCGGCTTGGTTTACTCCTATGCCCTGGCGGTGAGCGAAGAGAATGCTTCGGGCGGAACCATCGTTACGGCACCTACCTGTGGTGCCTGCGGCGTGCTTCCTGCCGTGCTCTATCACATGCATACGGCACACGATATGAGCGAAGACCGCATCCTGCGTGCCCTGGCTACTGCCGGACTGGTGGGTAACATCGTGAAGAACAATGCCTCTATCAGTGGTGCCGATGTGGGTTGCCAGGGCGAGGTAGGCGTGGCTTGTGCGATGGCTTCGGCTGCGGCATGCCAGCTTTTCGGCGGAAGTCCGGCACAGGTGGAGTATGCTGCCGAAATGGGATTGGAGCATCACTTGGGTATGACCTGCGACCCTGTTTGCGGCCTGGTTCAGATTCCTTGCATCGAGCGCAACGCCTTTGCCGCAGCCCGTGCCCTGGATGCCGATCTCTACGCCTCCTTCTCTGATGGTCACCACAGCGTATCCTTCGATAGAGTGGTAGAGGTGATGAGACAAACCGGTCACGACCTGCCATCACTCTACAAGGAAACCAGCGAGGGCGGTTTGGCAAAAGGCTTTAAAGGAGAATAATCGCCCTGAAGGAGAATAATCGGACTTCCCGGCACGCCCTGAAAGGGCAGAAGCTCCTAGCCCAGGGTAACACCCTGGGTAAAAATAGCAGTTAGCAATGCGCCCTGAAAGGGCAAAAGCTTTTTATTAATTAGATGATTTATAACAGATTAAAACGATTTAGTTTAAGTACTTTAGTAATAGCAGTCTGTCTTCTTCTGTCTTCCTGCGGTTCGGATTCTTCCGATGCGAAGAAGCAGTTGAAGACGAAGGCGGATTTGCAGGGCGCCGTAATCGGCGTTCAGCTTGGCACTACCAGCGATGGTCTTGCCACCGAGTTGGAAAAGAAGGGGGATGGTACCAAGGTGGAACGCTACAACAAGGGAGCCGATGCCATCCAGGCACTCCTTCAGGGTAAGATAGATTGCATGGTGACCGATGAAGCGCCTGCCAAGGCATTCCAGCGGGTGAACCCATCGCTCAAAATCCTGCCCGAAACCTTCGATGCATCCTCTTTCGCCATCTGCGTGGGCAAGGATCATGGCGAGTTGAAGCAGTCTATCAACCATGCCATCCGCATCCTGAAAGCGAATGGCGTCATCGATTCCATCGTAAACCGCCATCTGGAGCGAGGCATTGCCGTGGCATATACGCCGAAGACATCTGCTGATAAGCTGAACTCATCTTCCGATGCCCAGCACCCTTCTGATGCGAAGAAGATGGGACCGGAAGCCTTGCAGAAGCTGGGTTTGAAGAAGAGTCTTCGCTTCGCCACCAATGCCACCTTCGAACCTTTCGAGTATTATCAGAATGGTAAGATTGTGGGCATCGATGTGGATGTGGCGAATGCCATCGGCGATGTGCTGGGTGTGGATGTGGAGATTCTCGATATGGAGTTTGATGCCATCATCACCTCGGTGCAGGCAGGCAAGGCTGATGCCGGAATCGCCGGTATCACGGTTACTCCGGAACGAGAGAAGAATATCGGATTCACAGATTCCTATGCCGATGTGCGTCAGGTAATCATGGTGAACTCGGGTGATGCGAAAGTGGCTGATGCTCAGCATGGATTCGTTGATAAGTTCAAGTCATGCTTTATCGACGATAACCGCTATCAGTATATGCTCCAGGGCTTGGGCAATACCCTCATCATCACCTTCTTCGCCATCATCCTTTCCGTAATTCTCGGAACGCTGATAGCCATCGTCCGTGCCCGCCACGAGCGCAAGGGCGACTGGAAGATTCCTAACATCATCTGCCAGTTTTACCTCACCATCATGCGAGGCACGCCAACCATGGTGCAGTTGCTCATCATTTATTACGTGGTGTTTGCGTCGGCAGATGTCAACAAGATTTTTGTTGCCGTCATTGCCTTCGGTTTGAACTCAGCGGCATATATTGCCGAGGTAATCCGTTCGGGCATCATGTCGGTGGATAACGGACAGATGGAGGCGGGCAGGAGTCTCGGTCTCTCTTATGGCAAGACGATGCGTCTCATCATCCTGCCGCAAGCCTTCAAGAATGTACTTCCGGCGATGGGTAACGAGCTTATCACCCTGCTCAAGGAAACGTCTATCAGCGGCTACATCGGACTGGTGGATTTAACCAAGGGCTCGGACATCATCCGAAGCATCACCTACGAGGCCATGATGCCATTGGGCGTAGTAGCGCTGGTCTATCTCTTCCTCGTCTTGGGTCTGAATGCCGGGGTAAGGAAGCTGGAAAAGCGATTAAGAAAGAGTGAAAGGAAATAGTGCCCTGAAAGGCAATTTGCAAGTTTTCGCAGCACGCCCTGAAAGGGCAAAAGCTTTAAATGATATGGATAAAAACGAGATAATCAAGATCGAAGGACTTCGCAAGCGCTTCGGCGACAACGAGGTTCTCAAGGGCATTACCACCTCCTTCCATCAAGGCGAGGTGGTAGCCATCATTGGCCCATCGGGTTGTGGTAAGAGCACCTTCCTGCGCTCCATCAACCTGCTGGAGCAGCCTACCCATGGCAAAATCTACATCGATGGCGTGGATATCACCGCCTGGGATGTAGATATCAACAAGATGCGCCAGCGCGTAGGCATGGTGTTCCAGCAGTTTAACCTCTTCCCCAACATGACCATCCGCCGCAACATCATGCTGGCACCGGTGGAACTGGGCAAGATGACAAGGGAAGAAGCCGATGAGAAGGCTACCGAGCTCCTTACCCGCATCGGCTTGCTGGATAAGGCTGACAGTTATCCCGACAGCCTTTCGGGCGGACAGAAGCAGCGTGTAGCCATCGCCCGTGCTCTGGCTATGAATCCTGAGGTGTTGCTCTTTGATGAGCCTACGTCTGCGCTCGACCCCGAGATGGTGGGCGAGGTGTTGCAGCTGATGAAGGACGTGGCTGCCGAAGGAATGACCATGGTGGTGGTGACGCACGAAATGGGTTTCGCCCGTGAAGTGGCGAATCGTGTTCTCTTCTTCAGTGATGGCTATATCACGGAGGATGGCACGCCGGATGAAGTGTTCAATCATCCGAAATCGCCTAGACTCCGGGATTTCTTGGGGAAAGTTTTGTAGAGTTAATAGTTTATAGTTAACAATTTATAGTATGGCTATTTATGTTATGACTATTTATGTTATGACTATAAAATAAAAATCCGATGCATATCTTTTTGATAGATATCCATCGGATTTTTCAACTGTTATTGTTATTGTTATCAATTACTTCTTATCATGATGATTTTTCAACTGTAATTGTAATCGTAATCAATTACTTCTTATTTTCGATAATCTCCTCAGCACGCTTCAGCGCCTTGCTGATATGATCCGTGATGTTCTCCTTGCCGAGCATATTGTAGAAACCGGCCTTCTCCAACTGCGCGTTTACCTTCTCGCAAACACCAGAGAGAACCACCTGGATATCCTCCTTCTGACTCATCTCGCAGAGATTCGTAAGGTTATGAATACCCGTGGAATCAACAAACGGAACCTTGCGCATGCGGATTACTCGAACCAGCGGACGGTCGCCGAACGCTGCCATCACCTCCTCAAACTTATTACCCGCTCCGAAGAAGAACGGACCGTTGATCTCGTAAACCTCCACACCCTTCGGAATCGTATAGTGTTCCAGGTTGGTAGAAAGGAAGTCATACTCCTTGTTCAAGTCAATCTCATCCTCAGTAACTGCCGTAACATCAGTGGTTTCGCTCATTCGCTTCATGAAGAGTAGACAGGCGATAATCAAGCCCACCTCGATGGCAACAGTCAGGTCGAAGATGATGGTAAGGAAGAAGGTAATCAGGAGCACGGTAACGTCGCTCTTAGGATTCTTCATCAGTGCCAGGAAACTTCTCCAGCCGCTCATGCCGTAAGAAACCACTACCAATACACCTGCCAGACATGCCATTGGGATGTACTTGGCAAGAGGCATGAGGAACAGGAAGATGAGCAGCAATACCACAGCGTGGATGATGCCCGCTATAGGAGTCTTACCGCCGTTGTTGATATTGGTCATGGTACGGGCGATGGCACCAGTGGCAGGAATACCGCCGAAGAGAGGAGAGGCGATGTTGGCCAGACCCTGGGCTATCAGCTCGGTGTTGGAATCGTGATGGTCGCTGATTACACCGTCGGCTACGGTAGCAGAGAGCAAGCTCTCGATGGCACCGAGGATGGCGATGGTGATGGCTGGAGACACGAGGCTCTTGATAGTCTCCCAGTTCATTTCTGGAACCTGAGCCGCAGGCAACTCGTTGCTGATAGAGAAGCGGTCGCCGATGGTCTCGATGCTCTCAACTCCGGCAAACTGCTTGAGCAGCAGTGCCACAACGGTCATCAGGATGATGGCGATGAGCGATCCCGGAATCTTCTTGCTGAACTTAGGAGTGATGGCGATGACCACCACGCTAACCACACCGATGAGGGCACACCAAGGGTCGATGGTGTCGAAACTCTGGAAATAGACACCCCATTTCTCCAGGAAGTCAGAAGGGTTAGAAGCCAATGTCAAACCAAAGAGGTCCTTAATCTGCGTGGTGAAGATGGTTACGGCGATACCGCTGGTAAAGCCCACCACGATAGGGTAAGGGATGTACTTGATGATGGTACCCAAGCGGAGCAGTCCGAAGAGCACCAGGAAGAGACCTGCCATCAGGGTAGCGATGGTCAATCCCTCGAATCCATATTTCTGGATGATGCCATAGATGATGACGATGAATGCTCCTGTAGGTCCGCCGATCTGCACCTTGCTTCCGCCGAAGATGGAGATGATGAGACCTGCTACTATGGCGGTGATGATACCCTTCTCGGGTGTCACGCCAGAAGCGATACCGAATGCGATGGCCAGAGGCAGGGCTACGATACCAACGATGATACCTGCCATGAGGTCAGACATGAATGTTTTCTTGTTGTAACTTTTCAAGCAAGAAAACAAACTCGACTTAATTGCTATTGCCTTCATTTAAAAAGTTTTGTTATATAAATTAATGTGATTTTTGCTTCGTTATCCGAAAATCGAGTGCAAAGGTACAACTATTATTTCATATAACAAAATCTTTTTTAAACTTTCTTAATATTTTGAGCCACAAAGGGCTTACTGCAGCTGCGTCATGTGGTAGCCCAGTGCCTTCAGCTGGATGGCGGCACCCATCAGATACATCTGGTGGAGGGCAGCGATGAAGCCGCGGAAGGCTGCCTCTGTACCAGGCTCGAAGCCCTGGTGGATGAGCAGGGTATAGGTGCGTGCCGCGCATTCTGCCACGAGTGCCGATGTAGCCTTGTGCTCGTTCTCATCGAGCAGGAGAACGTTGTCGAGGATGTGGTCGTCCATGTGGTCGAAGTCGATGCGGTCGCGCAGGTAGGTGTAGAGATTATCTACCTTACTATATAGCTCCCAGTCCTCGTCCCAATACTTAGCCACAGCCATGCCCACGAACATGATCCAACCCAGCGCCACGGTAGGGTATTTGGTGAATTCCCTCATGGCATCAGGCAGATAGGCCTCGCCAATCTTCGCCCACTGCTCCTCGATGTCCGGAGCATCCGGCAACTGCTCGTCTACCCGGTTCTTACCTGCAAGATACATGTGAAGATCCTGCTTGAAAATCTCTTCAATCTTTTTGCTTTTATTTTCCATTATCTTATCTTGTTTATTCAAGTTTCGCAAGTAACCTTCGGTCCCCGAAGGGGGCCAACTTTCAATAACCGCTGGTGGAATGACCGAAGGTCATGGAACCTGCGGACAACCAATAGTAGGGAGAAAGCGTCCCCAAAGGGGGCGAACCGCATCCAGTCTTGCTCCTGTTCGCCCCCTTCGGGGACGGTAAGAGAGTATCTGTCACTATCCGCAGGTTCCATTCCCTTCGGTCATTCCACCCGCGGTTATTCA